>Ga0209026_1000035_pt1 | contig 303808 bp, 304 predicted proteins | sample AraplaCL_Col_mCL_FD_184262 | JGI IMG/M metagenome (GOLD analysis project Ga0209026, IMG submission 184262) | Arabidopsis root microbial communities from the University of North Carolina, USA - plate scrape CL_Col_mCL (SPAdes) (version 2) | ecosystem: Host-associated > Plants > Roots >... | reverse complement strand
AGATCAAGCGGCGTACAGACGTCGTCGGCATCTTCCCCAATGACGATGCCATCGTCAGGCTCGTCGGCGCGCTCCTGCTCGAACAGAACGACGAATGGGCCGTTCAGCGATCCCGCTACATGACCCTTGAGACCATCGCACAAATGAGCGATGATCCCATCATTAGCCTGCCCGCTGCGGCACGCTGACCCACTCCCGGCTCAGGCCGGAAAGCACGGTGATCACAAAGCCGTGCTACACCACGCCAAAAGACGCGATCACCCCGGCAGTCCGGATTCGCGCGACAAGGCGCATCCGGTTGTCCCCCGAGACATGTTCGTGCCCTTATGGGGCAGAACAAGATCAGTGCGAAATCGTACGCCGAATTCGTGCATGTTTTCCGTTGTTTGCCGCCTGTGCTGAAAAGGATATTTTAGGGTGAAATGCTATTTCGGACGCGGGTTTGGGGATTAATATCGGTCCTGAGCATCACTTTCTCTGATAAACGTACGATTTCGCACTGATCTTGTTCTGACCCTGTGTGCAAAGACCCGGATATCCGCGGCATTGGCTGTTCATGCACCAGTATCATGCTTGAGGACGCAGTGGCGAGGGAGCCGTAAATGAAACCCAATCGTAGGTCTTTTGTGGCGGGGGCTCTTTGTGGAGCCCTGGTAGGGAATGCAGAAGTATGCAAAGCACAGGCGGGCGAAGATCATCCACCTATGCAACCACCGGCAGGCTACCGAGTCATACAGAGTTTTCGCGATGGTTTCTTTCCGCCTTTTTCAAAGGGGAGCATACTGAAGCAGGGCGGCTTTTTCTTTAAAACACCTGAGGCATTCGAACTTTATAGCAACGGATATTCTAAGGCGCAGTTGATCAAGTCCAGCGACTTAATTGTCGTTGCACCAAGGATAGAAATCACACTGCTGGAAGGATTCGCAGAATTCCGTGGGCGTGCGCACGTCGAGGGACTAGGGGACGGGTACATTGTCCTCAATGGTGAATTCTAAAAGTAGATCGTGGTCATCATGTCAGAGGAAGCCTGTCGTTTCTTGGTACGTGATTAAACCATCGTTAAATTTGTAACGGGCTGAAAATACTGGTTATTTCCAAGTCTGCACCAAGCTAAAAATAGTTAACCGGCTAAATAACAGATAAGCTAAATTATGACACGCGGCCGCTTAGTGCCCTGCACTTGGTTCACCGCTCACAAGCTCATAACTCGGTACAGAATGACCCGTCCGGTTGGCATGATTTGCGAAAGGAAATCAAAATCCCGCACATTACCGGTTAGCACACTCGCGCCTAGCTGCCGCGCTTGTAGGAAAACAAGGGCGTCATTGACGAAACGCCTCTCATGCCCTTTCCCTTTAGGAAGGTTGCTCAACCGAAACAGCAGCCCCGCCAGCACACCCGCCTGTCCCCACATGGCTGTATCCGGAGCATGAAGACGGTGCTCAGGGATGTCGTCTACAGTCTCGGCGATCGTTTCGAGAACCGCTTTGGTGGTGGCATGCTTGGGGTCTAACCGGCCGAACGCATGGGTCAGCTCCGACAGGCAGACTGCGGAATGGTGGCATAGGCGATACCGCAGCAGTGCATCAACCTCAACCGGCGAGCGCCCCTGTAGCACATCCAGATAGACACTGGTGTCGAGGAACAATGGTCCGCCGATTGCCGGTTCGTCGACGACCCATGACAGGTCTTCGTCGAGCCTGCGCTCGAGCGTCCCGGCATACTTCTGTGGTTTTAGTGATCGCAGCGTTTCGGAGAGATCAAACCTCAAGATCGAGATCCGCCGAGATGCTGCCTTTGCGCCCCACCAGACGCGCGCCGAAATCATCCTCTAGGGCAAGCCGGGAAAGCGCCAGTTCCAGAAGTTCAGTGTCGGAAGTGACATGCGCGCGCTTCTTGGCCGCCTCGATCAATTCGGACGATACACGTCCCGACAAACGGGTATTCTTCGCCGTGCCGAGAAGGCCGACAGCCTTTGCTTGTTCGAGTACGAGCTTATTGCGGGCCAACGCCACTTTTGCTTCGCTTTCTGCAGCGGTTCGTAGTTGAGCACCCATTACAATCTCCTATGTTGAACATAATGTAGATTGCGTTGAACGGTAATGCAAGATTCAATGGAGCCTGGTGAGTTGGGATTCTCCGATAACTATCGATCGCCGACCAACCGAAAGATTAGGGAAATGGATTGGTTGCATGCAGATGGAACCTTGCATTCGCCATCTCGCCACGGGCTGAAGCTCATGGCGCACCGCCGCAGGGCGTCAACTCGGGGAACTAGAGGCAAAGTGCGCGCCGATTTATAGTCGAAGTTCGAACGCGAATAAAAGATTCCAATGAGTGGGGCATGATTGCCGATCTCTGGAGGCTTTGTGACTATGCGCGACTAAATTCTTCTATGATACCAGATGATTAGCCGACACTTAGCTAAAATGGCTTGGTGGAACGCGGGTTCGAATTGGTTCAAGAGCTGCATTATTTCCGTTGTTAAAAAGCTGGTGGGCTTGAGGATGCGATGGTCTCTGCCTACCTCATATCGCTATCTAGCATGCCACTGACTTCTGGTTTGTTGTTTCAAATGGCCGCCGCCTGAATTTCAATTGGTCAACACTTGACTTTCAATTGGTCATCGCTGTAGTTTCAAACGGTCACCAATGGAATGAAGCTATGGCGCTGTATCCAAGGCTCGTTAAGCAACGCGTTACCGACGCCATGTCAGACATGCGAGTCGTTCTGATCGTAGGTCCCCGACAATCAGGCAAAACGACCTTGGTCAGGAAGATGGCCAACGAGGGGATGGAGTATTACACGCTGGATAATGGGACGACCCTGGAGGCAGCGCGACAGGATCCAGTTGGCTTTGTAAGGGGTATGGACCGCGCCATTATTGATGAAATTCAGCGCGCTCCCGAGCTGTTGTTGGCGATCAAGGAGAGTGTGGACATCGACCAGCGCCCAGGGCGTTTCCTCCTGACAGGTTCAGCCAATCTTATGACGCTGCCACGCGTGGCAGACTCGCTCGCAGGGCGCATGGAGGTCGTTCGATTGCTGCCGCTTGCGCAAAGCGAGATCAGAAGCGCCGGCAGCAGCTTTCTGCAGGATGCCTTTCAAAATGAAGCAAAGGCCGGAGAACCAATCGTCGGAGACGACCTGATGGCTGCGGTTCTGGCCGGTGGATATCCCGAGGCATTGGGCCGCAAAACCTTGAGCCGCAGACAGGACTGGTATGCGGATTACATCCAGGCGATCGTCCAACGCGACGTTCGCGATATCGCGCAAATCGAGCAGATTGCTCAAATGCCGCGACTACTACGCATTCTGGCAGAGCATTCGGGCCAGCTCGTGAACTATTCCGGGATCGGGGCTGCCATCGGGATGAACCACATCACAACGCAAAAATACGTCGGAATCTTCGAGAGCCTGTTCCTCGCTCGAACCGTGCAACCTTGGTTTTCCAACAAACTAAAACGCCTGACCAAGACGCCGAAAATACATTTCCTCGATTCTGGTCTTCTCGCATCCCTTCGCGACCTCTCTCTTGAGCGCCTCCGCGACGACAGGGGCCAGTTCGGGGCGTTGCTGGAGACTTTCGTTTTTGGAGAAATCCTCAAACTCGCCAGCGGTGGGCAAACTCGCTTCGAGTTTTCGCACTTTCGGGACAAGCAGCAGAACGAAGTCGATATCGTCATCGAAGATAGAAGAGGGCGGATCGTCGGTATTGAGATAAAAGCGGCGGCAACCGTCTCGAATTCCGATTTTTCGGGGTTGCGAATTTTGGCCGAAGCATCCGGAGAAAAGTTTGTTTCGGGTATCGTCTTGTACGACCATGACAGGGTGATCCCTTTCGGGGAACGTTTGTCCGCTGTTCCAATATCGGCATTGTGGCGTTAGCGCGTGAGAATTTCGCTTCAGTCTCCAGACTCGAGCATTCTTGAAACTTCGACGGGTTTCGATAACAAATTGGCCTTAGGTTCGATTCCCATCAAGGCGACTGGGGCGTGCAGGATCATTGGCCGCCCTAGATGCGGCATCGATCAGGCCAGAACGCGGATGACGGTTTTTTCCTGCGCGTCGCTCCGTTGAGGTGAGCGCGGCGGCAGCGTCTGACCTGCCACTGAAGTTTCATCCGGCTACGATTAGACCGTATGTTCGCGGTTCTGTACGACGGCGACAAGATCTTGCCATTTGGAGATAATCTTGCGGCAATACCGCTATCTTGTCTTTGAGGCGATTAAGGTAGGCGGCCAGAGTTAAAGTTCGATTCTCTTCAAGAGTAGTAAAGGTTCGGAAAACCTGTTCAAAGGCTATTTAGGTATAAAGCTCAAGCATCTAGTGAGGCTCATCGGCCGCAATGTGTAGTGACACGCCCGCCTTTTCGGCCGCTGCTCGCAGTCGCTTGTCTCTGGTCCACAAGGTTGCTTTCTGCTCGAGGAGAACGGACGCTAGCAGATGGGCATCAGTGTAGCCAATACCCATGCTGAAAATGCCGTATCGATCGATCATCGTCATGACTTCGTCGTGCGTGGCGACAACAGCTCCGCGCTGAGCTATCAAAAAAGCAATGACGCTGCCGCGGTCGCGAAGGCTGCCAAGGGCCAACTCGCCAATCACGCTCGGATGGCAAAGTAGTCGATCATCTTCGATTATCCTTCGTAGCTCGGCATCGCCATGTCGGAAATGATCAATCCAGATCGAGGTGTCCACTAATATCACTTAACCGCCGTGCTCCGACGGCGCGGAGCTGCCTCGGCATCCGGCATGGTTCCCCCAAGAGCGATGAGGCGTTTTCCTGACTCCACTCGAACCAGCGTCTCCAACGCCTGACGAACGAGTGCTGCGGTTTCTTTGGTGCCGGTCAATGATCTAGCCCTGTCCATGAGGGCGTCATCGAGATTAATGGTTGAGCGCATCCGCTGGCCTCCGTGTTATGACGTTAGAAATAGCACCATTTGGTGATAAAATCTACGCCTCTGTCGCTTCCGTACACGGAACGTGGTCTACGAATGTAAGATAGCGCGACGCTCCCATTCGATAGGATATTGGAACTGAGCCGTGAAGTTGAAGCCGGTGCTATCAGTGCCGCAGGCTCGAAAATATTGGTCCACAGTTCGTATCCATTCACATCATACAGATCGGGTCGGCCCTTCGCGGGCGAGGCCCGCCGGCAGTGGACACCTCGGCAGCTTTACGCCGTCATATCGGTCGTTCAGTAGAGCTAAGCAGTTCCGCGAAAACCCATCATCCTGCGGACCCCACCAGGGTGCGACGCGCGAGAAAGAGAGGCTCAGAAGCATACCCGTGAAGACCAGAGAATCTCGGAAGACCACGTACTTCCGTCCAGGTCCACCGATGTAGGCGTTGTCGCGTGCTTCGCGATGCTTCGAGGCTCGCGCCGCCTCTTCCGCGTCATTCGCTGAATGCCGGCAATATTCGGCGCAAAATACCGAAATGCTGATGCAGTAGGTGCATTCTGCGGCACTAATTGCCGATACTGCCAGTTCTTATTGATCGTCGAGGCGCCGATGTCCCCTACAATCCACCATATCTGCAGTGATGAAGCGCTACCCAATTCTGCGGATGTCGTAGTGATCGGCAGCGGAATTGTCGGCGCCAGCGCGGCCTACTTTCTGGCGCGGCGCGGCCTGTCGGTGGCGCTGATCGAAAAGGGATATGTCGGCTGCGAACAGTCGAGCCGGAACTGGGGCTGGTGCCGCCGGCAGAACCGCGATGCACGTGAGTTGCCGATCGCCAATCTGGCGCTGCGGCTGTGGGAGCAGCTCACCAAAGAGATCGGGCATGACCTTGGCTTCCGCCGTTGCGGGCTCATCTATGCGAGCTCCGATCAAAAGCAACTCGCCGAATGGGACAAATGGCGCGAGGTTGCCGGACGGTTCGACGTTAATACGCGGATGCTTACGGCCGATGAGGCCACCGCCGCCGTTCCTGCGGCTAGCGGCCGCAAGTGGCTGGGCGGTGTCCATGCGGCAGACGACGGCAAAGCCGAGCCATGGCTCGCCGCCCCCCGGATAGCTGAGGGCGCGCGCATGCATGGCGCGACCATTCATCAGAACTGCGCGGCACGCGGCCTGGACATCACCAATGGGCAAGTGAGTGGCGTCGTCACTGAGAATGGCACCATCCGCACCAGCGCCGTACTCTGTGCAGCCGGCGCCTGGGCTTCTGCTTTCCTGCGCATGCATGCGGTTTCGCTACCCCAGGCCAGCGTCCGTCAGACCGCCTTACGGACTGGCCCTGCGCCGGATTTTGGCGGGGCAATCTATACGTCCGACTGTGCCCTGACGCGCCGGATCGATGGCAGCTACACGGTAGCCGTCAGCGGCAGGGCGAAGCTCGAACTCACACCGCAGAGCATCCGCTACGCCCGCCCGTTTATGCCCATGTTCATCAAGCGACTGAGTACCATCGAGATCGGCATGGGCCGCTCGTTCTTTCAGGGTCCGGAAACGCTCGGTCGCTGGCATCTCGACAGGCCAACCCCGTTTGAACGTATCCGCATACTCGATCCAGCTCCGGACATGCGGCTAGTGGCAACCATAATGACTCGGGTAAAAGCTCTGTTCCCCGCCATTGCCGATGCAGGCATTGTGTCCTCCTGGGGTGGATATGTCGACTGTACACCGGACGCCATACCCGTGATTTCACCGGTGGACAACATCGCAGGCGTGTACGCCGCCGCAGGCTGTTCCGGACACGGCTTCGGGGCTGGCCCTGGCATTGGCCATCTGGCGGCGGATCTGGTCGCGGGCGACGCGCCATGCGTCGATCCGACTCCATTCCGGTTGTCGCGTTTTACGGACAGATCGAAAATTGAAGTGGGCGCCATCTGAAGCGATTTGGCCGCAGATGAGCGAGATCTTCGTGAAAGCTATATGGAAATCATATGTTGATACCAAGCGCTCCAGCCAGAAACATGGCTTTTATCCATACCGTTTCGGGCCTTATTTCCGAGTTTGAGGACCTCGCGAAACAACATCTGCCCGACTGGAAGCCATTCGCGGTTCTCGACGAGAGCCTCTTGAGGGATACGATTGAGCGCGGGTCGTTGTCGGATCTGACGATACGGAGGCTCGCGATCTACATATGGTCGGCGGTCGACGCCGGGGCAGATGCGATTGTCGTCACCTGCTCGACTCTCGGACCGGCAGTCGATGCCATTGAGCCGCTTTGCCCTGTGCCGCTTTTTCGCATTGACGAAGGCATGGCCAAAGCCGCCGTCGAGCATGGAAATCGCATCGGCGTCATGGCGACCTTATCCACGACGCTGGTTCCGACGGTGGATCTGCTGAAGCGCCAGGCACATGAAGCGGGCAAGGACGTGACGGTCGACTATGTGCTTGTTCAGGGCGCGTTTCAACTCCTCGCCGGCGGGGACGTGGAGACCCATGATGCGCAATTGCGCCAAGCTCTCGAAGAGCTATCGCAGAAGGTTGACGTGATCGTCTTGGCGCAAGCATCGATGGCGCGTGCGGCGCGGGGAATGACACACTGCATTCCAGTTCTGACAAGCCCTGTGTTTGGGATCGAAAACGTGAAACGGCGCTTAGAGCAGTGATAGGACGAGAGGATGCAAATGCCTCGCCATCCTCGAATACTATCGATGCCACACTTGTAGCGGAACTGACTAAGATATGGCCGACATGGTCACGGCGTTCGGCCTCCGTTGATTGCCCGCCCTTTTTACCCTTTGGGTCACTTTAGCCCCCGCGAAATGGCCGTCATGTTGTAGCGCAAGGAAACCTTTATGATTGAAAGAGAAAGCAGTTTCTACATCGACGGCCAGTGGCAGGAATTCAGGGATGTGACCCGTCTACCCGTCATCAATCCGACGTCGGAAATGGTAACCGGCCAGGTTGCAGCGGGAAGCGCCCGCCACGTGGACATCGCCGTTGCGGCCGCCCGCAAGGCATTTCCGACATTTTCGCAAATGCCTGTGCCGGAAAGGATTAGTCTGCTTGGCAGGATGCATTCCCTTCTGAAGGAGCGCGCCGAAGCTTTTGCGCGGGCCCTCGTCACGGAAATGGGAGCCGCGATCAGCTTTGCGCGCGCGTCACAGGTGCCTTTTGCAGCCGAGCATATCCGGGTCCAGATGGAGGTTCTCGAGAAATATCCCTTCGTTACGGTCGATGGGACACGGGCGACGACTAGGGAAGCCATCGGCGTCTGTGCCTTGATCACGCCCTGGAACTGGCCGCTTTATCAGATCACTGCCAAGGTGGCCCCGGCCATCGCTGCTGGCTGCGCGATCGTGCTCAAACCCAGCGAGCTCTCGCCTTACAGCGCCCTCCTTTTTGCACAGCTGATGCATGATGCAGGTACACCACCGGGAGTGTTCAATCTGGTCAATGGCACAGGTGAGAGCGTCGGTGCGGCTCTTGCCAGCCATCCGGGGGTCGACATGATTTCCATTACCGGCTCGACGCGCGCGGGCGTGCTCGTCGCACAGGCCGCTGCACCCACCGTCAAGCGAGTCGTTCAGGAACTCGGCGGCAAATCACCCAATATTCTTCTTGATGACGCCGATTTAGACGAGGCAGTTGCAAAGGGCGTGCTGGCCGGCATGCGCAATGTCGGCCAGTCCTGTAGTGCGCCGACCCGGATGCTCGTTCCCGCGCATCGGCTTGCCGAGGTCGAAGATTTGGCAGCGAAGACTGCGCGCGCACTCGTTGTTGGTGATCCGTGTGATCCGCAAACCAACATGGGACCTATTGCCAATCGCGCCCAGTTCGAGCGTGTCCAGACGATGATCCAAGCCGGCATCGATGACGGCGCCAAGCTGTTGTGCGGCGGCCTCGGGCGGCCAAACGGACTGAACCATGGTTTCTTTGCCAGGCCGACGATCTTTTCCGAGGTGACGCCCGACATGCGGATCGCGCGGGAGGAAATCTTCGGCCCCGTGCTTTCCATCATGTCCTATAGGGATGAGGATGACGCTATCTCGATTGCCAATGACAGCGTCTATGGTCTCGGCGCCCATGTGCAGTCCTCCAATTTAGAACGAGCGCGAAGGGTCGCAACGCGGATCCGGGCGGGCCAGGTTCACATCAACTATCCGGCCTGGGACGGAGCAGCCGCCTTCGGCGGCTACAAGCGGTCGGGGAATGGACGCGAATACGGCATCTACGGGCTCGAGGAATATCTCGAGACCAAGTCCATCCTCGGCTACTGATCCCGCTGGCCGGAGGCGATTATTTGCCAGGGTAAGGGCTTCAGCGACTGGCGCAACATGGACAAGAACGCAGTCGTGCGCGCGCTTCGTCCATGTCGCGATCCGAGCATGGCCACGACATCGGCCGACGGCAGCTTCCACTCGGGCAGGAGCTGCCGTAGCCGCCCTGCGACCAGATCGTCCGCCACGTTCCATTCGGATCGGATCATGATGCCCTGATCGGCCAATGCCCAATCGCGGATCACGGCGCCGTCATTGCTCGACATGACTGGATCCACGCGGACGGTCACGCTTTCCTGTGCAGGCCCCGTAAATCGCCAAAGGGTCACGTCCTCTTGGTTCTCCCGAATGGCCAGACAACGATGTTTTGCGAGGTCTGCCGGCGAAAGGATAGGGAGTGCGCTGTCGAGATATTGCGGAGTAGCGCAGAGTATCCGGCGGTTCGCCGCCAGCGTCGTGACCACCTGATCTAGATGCCCTGGCTCGCCGATATGGACGACAACGTCATAGCTTTCAAGCAGAAGGGCCGCCGGATGATCGGATAGCTGCAACGTTGCGGTTGCGCCGTCATGTTCGCGCGCGAATGCCTCAACAACCGGCGCGACATGGAGCCGTCCGAACCCGTGGGGTGCTGCAACCCTGAGATGACCGCGAACGGCCCCCCTGCGGTCGGCCAATGCCTCTACCAGCGAATCGATCGCTCCACTGACAATCACGCTGTGAGAGGCGACCAGCGAACCTTCCTCCGTCAGAAGCAGCCGTCGCCCCGACCGATCAATCAGTCGCACGCCAACCTTTTCCTCAAGCGCCCGCAAACGTTGGGTTACGGCCGGGGGCGTCACATTCAGCTTCCTCGCGCTTTCGGCAAGCGATTTGGATCCCGTCAGTACCGAAAAGAAAGCAAGATCGTCAGAGGTTATCATTAACTTTTACCTCAATCAGACATTCAGAAATCATTAATTGCCACCTTTATGATTAGAGGACAAGATCGAAGGCGAACGGAGATTGAAGTGATGGAAGAAGCGACGGTTCAAGTGGTCGCCGCTAATGAGACAGCAATGACTCTTGATGCGTTGGAAACACCATGTCTCGTGCTTGACGCCGGGCGGATGGAGCGGAACATCAAGCGGCTCAGGAGCCGGCTCGATGGTCTAGGTGTCTCGCTGCGCCCGCATCTGAAAACCGCCAAGTCCGTCGACGTTGCCCGCCGGGTCATGACCACGCCTGCTGGTCCGGCAACTGTCTCCACGTTGAAGGAAGCCGAACAATTTGCGTCCGCGGGCGTTCGCGACATGATTTACGCTGTCGGCATCACCCCTTCCAAGATTGCCCGTGTTCTCGCACTGCGGGCTAGGGGGGCCGATCTGGTCGTCGTTCTCGACAGCGTCGATCAGGCCCGCACGGTCGCCGAGGCGTCCCTGAATGCGGGAATACCCATCCCGGCCATGATCGAAATCGATTGCGACGGGCATCGGTCCGGGGTTGCGCCAGCCAATCAGGCCTTGCTTCTGGAAGTCGGGCAAGCCGTTGCGGCGGGCGCCGAATTGCGGGGGGTGATGACTCATGCTGGCGATAGTTATAAGGGCGGCGGCGTAGAGGCGCAGCAGCGCTATGCCGAAGCGGAGCGGGTGGCCGTTGTGGAGGCTGCGCGGGTCCTGCGTGCAGCCGGTCTATCTTGTCCAGTCGTCAGCGTTGGCTCCACCCCAACCGCGCATCATGCGACGGATCTTTCCGGTGTGACGGAAGTCCGCGCTGGCGTGTTTGTCTTCTTCGATCTGGTCATGGCCGGCATCGGCATCTGCCAGGTCAGCGACATCGCGCTCAGCGTTCTTGCGACGGTAATCGGATATCAGCGTGAAAAGGGCTGGATCATAACCGATGGCGGGTGGATGTCGCTATCGCGTGATCGCGGCACGGCCAAGCAGGTTGTTGATCAGGGCTACGGTCTAGTCTGTGACATCGATGGCAACCTTTGTGGCGACATTTTTGTTGCCGACGCCAATCAGGAGCACGGAATTATCGCAGTTCGTCCCGGGTCTGGCGCGCAGCTGCCCGATCTTGCGGTGGGGGACCGGGTGAGGATTCTGCCGAACCATGCATGTGCAACCGCTGCGCAGCATGACGCATACCATGTCGTGCGCGGGCATTCGCAAGTGGTCGAGGCCCGCTGGCCGCGCTTTGGAGGTTGGTGATGTCCGAACCTATAAACGTCAGTACAGGTCGCGCTCCGGCCCCGGCAGGGCATTATGTGCAGGCAAAGATCGCTTTTCAACATATCTTCATCTCCGGCCAGCTTCCTATCCGGCCGGACGGCGCGCCGCTCTATGACGACAGCTTCGAGACGCAGGTCGAGCAGGCTATCGACAACGTGTTGGCAATCTTGAAGGCTGCGGGCGGTGCGCCCGCCGACCTCGTCAGAGTGACCGCCTACATAGTTGGGGTCGGCAACTGGCCGCGCTTCAATCAGATCTATGCGCAGCGACTGGGGGACGCAAAACCGACCCGCACCGTTGTGCCAGTGCCTGAACTTCACTACGGATATCTAGTCGAAATCGACGCAATTGCATTCATTGGCAACAATGGCAGGGAGAACTCCATATAAAAAACCGCCTTGGGTGGTTCATCTGCCGTTAGGAACAGTGTCGCTATGGGGGATGCGAACGAAATCGAAATGGTCGCCCGGCTCCAGGAGTCAAGATTCTGGGTGTCGCGCTCACTGTAGATTACGGTGGGGTTGTTTCCACAGCTGGATCCACAATCGGGATTTGTCCCGATTATGGACGTCGAAGCCGAAGTAGGCATGGCTGGTCCAACCGAAGCCTCCAGGATCACCAGCGCAAGCAATCCGGTGACAGTGAAGCTCCTGCTGAGCCGTTGGCTTTGTGCAAATCGGGAATGCGCACGACTGACGTTCGCCGACCGCTGTCTAACAGCGCATTTGGATCCCACTAACCAGAAAATCTAGCTGTGGAATGTAAGGAGAGTCATGACGGCTGGAGAGAAGTCGACTGTATGACGTACTGCTCTTCAAGCAGGGCGAGAAAAACGAGTTTGCACGACGTGCCACCACTCGATTGGCGCTCGGCGCGCGCCACCAGCCCCATCACGACCACGGAGAATTATTTGACGACGCATCGCGCCCAAGAACGTAGCCAATCGCGAAGGCGAGGGCGCCGATCGTGAGGACAATCCCGGTTGCCGTGTGCGGATGCTCAGCAGCGCCCGCGACTACGGCGGTGCTCTCACGGACGACAGCGTCCTTGGCACCCCTTGCGACCTTCCGGACACCTGTCGGTGGCTCTGCGGGTATTCCTGTGAAGCCAGCGCTGAGTTCGTCGGTCATGATGCTCCTCCTTCTTCTTCTGTGGGAAGGAGAACCCCCGCACGCGCGGGAAGTTCCAGCGAAGTGGCTGACTGGAACAGATAGATTAGCGGCATCTGCAAAAATCACTCAAACGCCAAACCCTAGCGGCGCGTCTTCTCGGGGCGCTGATAAGACCGACGCCTACCCAAGCGGGATCGTTGGACGATAGGGATCCGCGGCAAATCCAACAGCACTATAAAACATCGGGACATCCCTTATGGCAGGGAACGCTGCAGCTACCGGCGGCGTTGAGCCGAAATTGGAAGGAGATCTAATGATGGACAGAGAACAGAAGATTCGTGAGCGCGCCAACCAGATATGGGACGAGATCGGTCGCCCTTCATCTCCGGCAGGTTGGCTCTCAATTCCCCACAACGGCGTCAAACAACCCGCGTCTTAGTTCAATCCGGCTTACATGAGGTCGCCCGAAGTCGCCGCACCGCCCATGCGACCTCAAATAACCCTCCAGATTCTTGTCGACCTGGTCGACGATTCCAAGGGTGATCTCACAGCAATCGAGAACGCCGGCTTCAGCGATCAGCCGAATGTTCTACCCTCGGGGGGTGCCCGTGTTGTCATCGACCGGTAGGCTTTCCCGCATGTCAATCTGTCGCGGCTCAAAGGCCAGAGACGATTTGACATACGGATGAGGGAAAAGACGCCCATATGCGCTGACCTGAGGATCTATGTTTCATTCGGCTCAACGCCTGATTAGTTACACGTCCCGGGCCGCTTCTTCCAAACGCGGACTGTCAAAGTTGCCCGCCATTAACGGCAAATTTATCCGTCTCCATGACACTTAATATCTCGTCCTCCGGAAGTATTGGAGAGAACTCCCTTGAATTCAATCGTCGAGACAGCTCATCGCTTTGAAGAAGGTGATCGCTCCTCAGCTACCATGTGGTTAGCTGATGCAGAGCACGCAGTTGCTGTCCTGACCATTGATGGGCATGTGATTGCCGCAAACTCGGTGTTTGCCAATATCGCGCAACTTCTCGCAGGTTTTCGCGTCGGACGAAATATTCATGACTTCCTAGACCCCCATGATAGCGTCATCTTCGGTGTACAACTCATGGCGGCAGCTGCGATACCCGGAACTGCTCGGTTCGCCCAGGTCTCCTTGCGAAGCGACAATGGCTCTTCGTGGCATGTCTTGGTCGAGCTTGCGACCAACAGCGATGGTGAGGCGTGGCCTCAGTCGGTCATAGCGCGTTTTGTCCCAGCCAATGCTCCGACCGTCCGAACGGCAGCGGAGACGAACACCGAAAACCCGTGGGATCTTGCCCTGATTGCCAGCCGCACTGCCGTGTGGGATCACGATCTGGAACGCCAGGAGACATATTATTCCGATATGTGGCGCGAGGTTCGCGGGTTGTCGGCTGAGGACACTGTGCCACAGTCATTGGACGAGCTGCTTGAACAGATCCATCCCGATGACAAGCAAACCGTATTGAATGGCATTCACGAACAGCGGCAGGGAGATGCAAATCCGTGCGTATTCCAATACCGTTACAAGCATCGGCAAGGTCATTGGATCTGGATTGAATGTCGAGGGGGCTGCGTCAAATGGGACAGCAACCACCGCCCTCTTCGTGTCGTCGGTACTGATACCGACATAACCGCCAGAAAAAATTCGGAAGAGACACTTGAGCGTATCTCACAACGCCTTCGACTAGCACTCGAAGTCTCCAAGATCGGTGTTTTCGAGGCCGATTTTGACCTCGGCAGCGCCGAATGGGATGCGGGCATGTTCCGCCTCTACAACCTCGAGCAACAGTCCGAGGTAAAGATTGGCGGCTTGTGGGAATCCATGCTGCACCCCGATGACATGGAACGGGTCTTCAAGAAAGTGGATCACCACGTCGCGAATCTAATTCCCTTTTCGGATGAATACAGGGTAATTTTCGCGGACGGGTCGGAACATTTCATTCGGTCAAGAACCCTGCCGTTCATCGATAATGACGGTCATCGTAAAATGATCGGAGCCAATTGGGATGTTACTGCCGACCTGGCCCTCCAACGAGATCTAGTCTACGCAAAGAAACTCGCGGAAGCCAGGAACCTCGAGCTCGAATCCGCCAAGAAGCATATTGAGTATGTTGCGCTGCATGATCCTCTAACTGGCTTGCCCAATCGTAGGTATCTGGAGGAAAGGATCGTCAGCATCGAAGCCGACTGCAGGGCAACCGGTGGCGGTGCTGCCGTACTTCATTTTGATCTCGACCGCTTCAAACAGGTCAACGATACCTACGGACACCACACTGGCGACAGCTTACTTCAACACACCGCAAGGGTGTTAAAGGAAAACGTTCGAAACGACGAGTTCGTTGGCCGCCTTGGAGGTGACGAGTTCGTAGCGATCGTCAGATTTGACGGATCGATGGAGCCGCTTCAATCAATGGCGGCAGGCATCATCGAAGCGCTGCGCAAGCCGGTGGCTATAGATGAAATCGAGTGCCGCTCCGGTACGAGCATCGGCATCGCCTGCGAAATCGGCCATGACGTCGACGTGCGCCGTCTTCTGGTCAATGCGGATATTGCCCTTTATCAGGCAAAAGAACATGGCCGGAACCGCTTCGATTTCTTTTCAGATGAATCTCGCAGTCGGGTTATCGCGGCAAAGCATATTTCCGACGAAATCTTGGCCGGGCTTGAGCGCGATGAATTTATCCCGGTTTATCAGCCGCAATTCGATGCGATGACGCTCGATATTGTCGGCGTCGAAGCCCTCGTCCGTTGGCAGCATCCAACACGCGGCCTTCTCGTGCCTGGCGACTTTCTCAAGATCGCCGAAGAAATGAATATCGTCGGGGACATCGACCACGTCATCTTTCGCAAGGCCATGGCAGATACGGAGGTCTGGGCGGTCCAGGGGGCCTTTATACCAAAATGCTCAGTCAACGTATCTGCTCGACGCTTGCAAGATCCGAAACTCAGGACACTGCTTGATATTGAGCCAGAGATGGCTGGCAGGTTCTCCTTCGAGCTTCTCGAATCCATTTTCCTAGATGAATTGGACAGGCAGATGGAGGATAATCTTGCCTATATTCGCAGACTTGGCATTTCCGTGGAAGTGGATGATTTCGGTTCCGCACATGCCTCAATCATGAGCCTCTTACATCTTCGACCCAATACCTTAAAAATCGATCGTCGGCTCATCCGTTCGATAGACACCTCGGCGGAACAACGGGAACTGATTGGCTCCATTATCGGTATGGGCCATTCCCTCGGTATCAGAGTGACGGCGGAGGGCGTGGAAACGACTTCTCACGCAGCCATACTTCGAGACCTGAGTTGCGATATTCTTCAGGGGTTTGGGTTGGCTAAGCCCATGTTTTGCTCGGGCCTCATCGATTTCGTAAAGCGAAGGGCAGACAAGGCACCTTGCTAACGCGGGTCCGGCCCGATCGTCAATAGCTCAATGGGCTGCACAGTCCCCGTACGGCATGCCGTCCTATAAATCCCAATCTGAGTGTCCAGAGGTAGATTGCCCGCGCCTCAAGAGCTCCAGCTCCGCCCTTTCAACCCGGCCCAGGCGGAGGATGGAAAGTTGACCTGCGGCGCCAATGGCGATGCTAAGCCTGGCGTCTGTCAATTCTCATGCCGGATGCACGGGTGCTATAACGCGTACGATTTAAGGGCACGTCAGATCGGTGCGCCGAAAACGGAAAGCAATTCATCAATGGTTTGCTGCATGCCGCCGGTGAGTTGCCGGCCTTTTTGCCAGAACACCACATAATGATATACGGCGCCCGGTTCAAAGGGCCGGAACTCCAGTTCGAACTGCTTATATTCCCGGGCAATCAAGCTATTGATGATCGAAACTCCGATGCCGGCAACGACGAACCCGACATCATGGCCGTTCGCATCATATTCAACGGCCAGATCCGGCTCCACGCCGCTATACCGCAAAGCATTAATATTCATCTGATGGGCTGCAAACTGAGGCTCTATGTCCACCAAAGCCTCACCGGCAATATCTTCTGGCGCAATAATCTCTTTAGTAGCCAGGCGATGTCCCGCCTGAAACAGGCAGACGTTTCTGGCGGTGGCCGCCGGTACCCATTCGAAAGCGCGCTCGTCGAGGGGCAGACGCGAAATTCCCAGATCCGCCCATCGAGAATTCTGAGATCGACCGCATCGATCTTCATTGCCGCTAACCCTGCACTACCTTTTCGGCTTCCATCTCGGCAATATCCTGAAAGCGATCGGCGATACGCGCGTGGGGGCGACCACCATCGGCAGCGCCGATCGCCACGATGATTTCGTCCGGGCCAGGCGCGTCGGGGACCACGAAATTTGCGGTCAGGAAGTGCGAGCGTTTGCCGCTCTCGCTCTTGTGCATCATTGGCAGCGATAGAAGCGCACCCGGACCATTGCGGGTATTCGCGAATTCCAGGTAGTTGGTGCCGCCGATCGCGTCGCGAAACGGGTTGCCGAACCGCAGCGTATGGATCATCGCGGAGGCATGCTCGATTTCGCCGTTTACGCCCGTTGCCGCAGCCTTACCACAGGCTTCGATCTTGTTCGCATCGATGTGGAGCAATAGACGGCGCGTCATCTCGTGGCTGAGGTCGGCGACGATGCGAATGATCTCCGGTCGCAAATTCTCAACAAACCCACGGCCGGCCCAGGGGTTCTCAATTACGGCCGCGACTACTATCATCGTCAGCGGGCGCGGAGCCACCCTGCCACCTTCGACCAATGTCTCTTCGATGAACGTCGATATTTTCCTGATGCCAAGTGTCATGTGCAGCGCCGATGCTAATGTTGAAGCTCGCTCCAGCCTAGCTTTTGGAGAATGCGCGTCTTCCTTCAATCTGAGGAAACGTCCAGCGTCGGTTTCCTCTGAAGCAGAGTAGACTTGTTGACAGCGGTGGCGCATGCTGCTTGATAATCATCAAGGTCGAGGCATGGATCATAAGTCTCAGATATTGGCGCTCCGTGACGTCGCAAGCCAGATCAACAGCGGCGGCGACCTGCAGACCGTACTGCAGCATCTGATCTCGGCAGCCTGCCGCCATGCCCATTGGTCGCTCGGCTCGATCATGGGGATCGATGCGGCGCATGGCTATGCCTATGTCATCGTCCGTTACGACCCGACGCTGATCGAGCGGCAGCTGCCGGACAGGTGGGAGCTGGCGACCAGCCCGTCGTTGATCGCCCTGCAGCGCAACGAGCCCATCTATATTCGCGACGCCCGTGAGTCCGTCGAATTTCCCGGCTACCGCAAGGAAGCCTTCCAACGCGACTACCGCACCGTCCTCGTCATGCCGATGAACTGCAAGGACGCCGAGGGCCGGCCGATGGTGCTGAGCGTCATCTCGCGTCAGATTACCGAAGTCTCCGAAGACGACCTCGCCTTTCTTGGCGCGATTATCCATATGGGCGCCATCGCCGTCGAGCGCGAACACCGGCTGGAGGCCGAGAAGCGCGCGGCGCAGCGGCTCGAGCGGGCGCTGCAGGCACATACCTCGCTGCTCGAACATGTGCTTAGTGACGGTGCCGTCGCGCCGCTTTCGGCGATGGTCGGCATGATGCTGCCCAACCCGACCGTCGTCGTCGATTTCACGGCTAACCAGGTGATCGCAGGACGTCCGCCGAATGCGCTCTACGACGAGGCCTCCTGGCAGGCGGCGGCGGCCACCACGCTTGCCCGTCCCTTGATGAAGGCGGCGCGCGAGGCGATCGATCGCGGCACGACCGAGGCCGCCAGTCTGTTTCTCGATGACGGTGCGCAGCGTTTCAAGATTTCGGCTCGTATCGAGCCGCTGACCGTCGATAACCAGCTGGTCGGCGCATTGATCATCTTCCCGACCTCGCGCGAATTCAGCGACCTCGATCTGTTGATGCTCGACAGCGCCAAGTTCGCGCTCAGCGTCCAGATGATGCGCAGCTTCATCCGCTTCCGCTTCGAAACCCGCACCCAGACCGAACTATTCTTCGAGATCGTCGAGGCACGCTGGCGCAATGCCGGCGATGTCGCCCAGCGCGCTCAGCGGCTGGGGCTGAATTTCTCGCAGCCACAGCAGATGATCGTCGTCGATTTTCCCGACAAGACGAAAGCCTTCGGCGGTGCCTCCGTCGATGTCGAGCATACGCTTGCCCGTATCATGCAGCAGGCCGCGCTGCAGGCAAACCTGATCGCCATCGATGGCGGCGTCGTCTGCCTCGTGCCTTATGATGCCAGCAAAAGGCAGGAGCGGACAGTCAAGCTGACGCGCCGCATCGCCGAGGAGCTCGGCCGTTATTTCGACGAGCCGCCTGTTGTCGTTGCGGGCAATCGTTGCGGGGCGCTGTCCGATTATCCGGCCGCGTGGCAACGTTGCAGCCGGATGATCCGCATCGGCCGTTCCTTCGGCCTGACGGGCGCTGTTTCTGCACAGGATTTCGGGCCGCTGCCGATGCTGGTTGCGGCGTCCGAGGCAGGCGACGTGCGCAGCTTCGTGCAGGAAAGCGTCGGCGCCATCGCCGAGCACGATCGCGAGAATGGCACGCCCTATCTGGAAACGCTCTCCACCTACCTGCAGGAAGGCTGCCGCAGTCAGGCCTGTGCCGATACCATGGGCCTGCATGTGACGACCCTACGCTATCGTCTGTCGCGCATCCAGGAGCTCTTCGGTGTCGATGTCGAGACGCCCGAGAAGCGCTTCGCCGTCGAGCTCGCCATCCGCCTGCACGGCGTCATCGACAATCGCGTCAGCGCCGAAAAATAACCTTCGCCAACCGGGATCCGTGGTCTTGCAGCGCATGCTGCTGGCCGTTTTTCGTCTCCTACGGATCACAGCAGAAGTTTTCCGCTCACTCCATCGAAGCCAAGGAAGAACGGCCGCACCGGCAACGATAGCCTCTCCTCATCAAGCACGAGGAGGCACGAAAGCATGGCGGAGACAGCGGCAAAGGCGGATGCGCCGATCGACCCGATCGCACTGCGCCGGGCATTTGGAACCTTCGTGACGGGCGTCACCGTCATCACCACCCGTGACGATGATGGCACGCCGCGCGGCATGACCGCGAACTCCTTCACCTCCGTCTCCCTCGACCCGCCGCTGCTGCTGGTCTGCATCGCAAAGTCGGCTTCCAGCTATCAGGCTTTCACCAGCGCCGGCTGCTTCGCGGTCAATATCCTCCACGAGGGACAGGTCGATGTATCCGCGACCTTTGCCTCCAAATCGCCGGACAAGTTCCAATCCGTCACACACGATCATATCCATACCGGCGCACCTGTCTTGACCGACAGCCTCACCTGGTTCGATTGCACGACCTGCAATACCGTCGATGCCGGTGATCATGCGGTTCTGATCGGCGAAGTCCGCGCTTTTGGCACCAGCCCGACGGCGCCGCTCGGCTTCTGCCGCGGCCGTTATGCCAGCGTCAAGGATCCGCTGCCATCAGGCTGGCTCGCATCGCATGGCATGATCATCGGCTATCTCATCGAAGCCGGCGATGGCCTGCTATTGCGCTCGGATGGCAAGAGTGGTTGGGTGCTTCCCTCGGCGCGCCGCCGCAAGGCCGACAGCCAACTCGTCGTCGAAGGCGGCGATGCACTGCGGCTGATGCCGGAGGAGACCTTCCTCTATTCCGTCTTCGACGTGGCCGATAGCGATCCCGGCTATCTCGTCTATCGTGCCCGGCTGGCGGGTGAGGGGGCAAGCGTCAACCTGCCTGCCGACCTCCGCTTCTTCGCCATCGATGATCTGCCCTACGAGACGATCGTCAGCCACGAACTGCGCTCCATGCTGCGCCGCTATGTGCGCGAGCGGCAGGCCGGCCGGTTCGGCATCTACATGGATTCAGACGACGGCGGCCGCGTCGCGATGATCGACGGCGAAGCCCGTGCCTGGATCCACGCCTCCCAAGACCAAGGACAGTGATATGAAGACGACAGTGAGCTCCATCGAAGGTTCGCGACAGGGCCTGTTCATCAATGGCGAATTCGTGGCGCCGAAGAACGGCAACTATATCGCCAGCTACGACCCGACCACCGGCGAGCGCTGGTACGATCTGGCCGAAGCCGATGCCGATGATGTCGCGGCGGCTGTCGCGGCCGCAAATGCCACCTTCCGCAATCCGGCCTGGCGGCGCATGACGCAGACTGACCGCGGTGCGCTGGTGCGCAAGCTCGCAGAACTCGTCCGCGCCAATGCCGATACGCTTGCCGAAATCGAAACGCGCGACAACGGCAAGCTGCTCAAGGAGACCCGGGCGCAGATGCGCTCGATGCCGGATAGCTACCACTACTTCGCCGGCATGGCCGACAAGCTGCAGGGCGATACCATTCCGATCAACCGGATGGACACGCTGAACATCAACCTGCGTGAACCGCTCGGCGTCGTCGGCATGATCACGCCCTGGAATTCGCCGCTGATGCTTCTGACCGGCACGCTGGCGCCATGCCTGGCGATCGGCAACACCGTCGTCATCAAGCCTTCGGAACATGCGACCGCCTCGACGCTTGCGCTGGCAGAACTCATCCATGAAGCCGGCTTCCCAGCAGGCGTCGTCAACGTCGTGACGGGCACCGGCAAGAGCGTGGGCGAGGCGCTGACTCGTCATCCTGGCGTCGCCAAATATGTCTTCACCGGCAGCACTGCGACCGGCCGCCGTATCGCCGGCAATGCGGCCCAGAACCTCGTGCCCTGCTCGATGGAGCTCGGCGGAAAGTCGCCGCATGTGGTCTTCGGCGATGCTGAGATCGAGCATGCGGTCAACGGCGTCGTCTCCGGCGTCTTCGCCGCTGCCGGGCAGACCTGCGTTGCCGGTTCGCGCTGCTTCGTCGAAGCCAGCATCTACGACAAGTTCATCGATGCGCTGATCGCCCGTACCGCCCGCATCCGCGTCGGTCTGCCGACGGTCGAGGATACCGATATCGGCCCGCTCGCGCTCGCCGACCAGCTTTCCAAGGTCGAGGGTTATGTGGCCTCGGGCGTCAAGGAAGGCGCCAAGGTCGCGGCCGGTGGACGCCGGCCGCAGAAGGAAGGCCTTTCGAGCGGCGGCTGGTACTACGAGCCGACTGTCATGGTCGATGCGCAGAACGACATGGGCTTCATGCGCGACGAGATCTTCGGCCCGGTGGTCGGTGTCATGCCGTTCCGCGACGAGGCGGAAATGATCGCGCTTGCCAATGACAGCCATTACGGCCTCGCCTCCGGCATCTGGACCAAGGACATCGATCGGGCGCTTCGCTTCGCCAACCAGATCGAAGCCGGCACTGTGTGGATCAATACCTACCGGTCCGCCTCCTTCATGTCCGCCAATGGCGGCTTCAAGGAAAGCGGTTACGGCCGGCGTGGCGGCTTCGAGGTGATGCATGAATTCTCACGCCTGAAGAACGTCATCATCGATTATTCCGGGGCGATGCAGGACCCCTTCGTCATCCGTCTGAAGTGACGGCCCAAAGAAAATAGAGCCCGAAAGGGAGGCTAGCAGATGAAATTCGCAGTATCGCTGACCATGGAACGCTTCTCGCCCGACATTCCGATGTTAACGGCCAAGAACAATCTCCTGCAATTGGCACGGATGGCCGACGAGGGCGGTTTCGAGGCTCTATGGACCGCTGAGCACCACACGATCGAATGCACGATCTCTCCCAATCCGTTCCAGACGCTGGTCTGGCTGGCGCAGCATACGCAGCAGATCCGTCTGGGCACCTCGACGCTGGTCGCGCCTTACTGGAGCCCGATCCGGCTCGCGGGTGAATCCGCGCTCTGCGATCATCTGACCAATGGTCGTCTGGAATTCGGCATCGCCCGCGGCTCCTACCAGTACGAGTTCGACCGGATGGCTGGCGGCATGCCCCAGCAGGAAGGCGTCGCCTATATGAAGGAGATCGTCCCAGCGGTGAAGAAGCTCTGGGCCGGTGACTACGCCCATGACGGGCACTACTGGAAGTTCCCGACCGCCACGTCGGTGCCCAAGCCGCTGCAGCAGCCGCATCCGCCGATCTGGGTCGCGGCCCGCGATCCCGGCTCTTTCGACTGGGCGATCGCCAATGGCGCCAGCATCCTTTCCACGCCGCTTTCGCAGCCGCCAGCCGAGATCCAGGTTCTGGCTGACAAGTTTAACAAGGCGGTTGCCGATCATCCCGAGGTTCCGCGCCCGCGCTTCATGATGCAGCGCCGCACCTGCATCTACGACAAGGCCGACGGCTGGGAACTGGCGGTCAAGCACAGCATGGATTACGGGCGTGCCTTCGAAAACCTGATGCAGAATATTGGCAATGTCCGCGAAGGCTTCCCGGAAGCGGTGCCCTATGAAGCGGTCAAGGGCAAGGACAACTACAATCCGGACAATATCCGTAAGAACCTGATGTTCGGCACGCCCGATGAGGCGATCGAGAAGCTGCTGGTCTATGAAGAAGCCGGTGTCGATCAATACTGCCTCGGCCTGACCTTCAACCTGCCCTTCGAGCTGCAGAAGCGGACGATCGAGCTGTTCGTCAAGGAAATCATGCCCTTCTTCGCCGCGCGCGAAAAGGACAAGCAGCGCAAGGCGGCGGCAGGCTGACATGGCAGAGGTACGGCGCCATACCGTCGGAGACGTGACGCTCAACTACCGGATCGACGGTAGCGGCGATCCGCTTGTCTGCATCCACGGCGTCGGCTCCTATCTGGAGGCGTGGTCGGGTGTGGTCGAGCGCCTGAAGGACAGCTTCACGATTCTGACCTTCGACCTGCGTGGCCACGGCCAATCGAGCCGGGTGAAGGGCCGCTATGAGATCGACGATTTCGTCAACGAGGCGCTGGCGCTCGCCGACAAGGCAGGCTTCTCGAGCTTCAATCTCGCCGGCTTCTCGCTCGGCGGGTTGATCGCCCAGCGCCTGGCGCTCACCCATCTGGACCGGCTGCGCAAGCTCGTGCTGTTATCGACAGTGGCCGGCCGGACGCCGGAAGAGCGGATACGGGTTTTGGAGCGCCTCGCGGCGCTGCGGGCCGGCACTCCTGCTGATCATCACAATGCCTCGCTATCGCGCTGGCTGACTGAAAAATTCCAGGCCGCGAACCCGGAGGTTATCGCAATGCTTCGCCAGCGCGATGCCGAGAACGATCCGGAATGCTATGCGGCGGCCTACCGCGTGCTCGCCGAGACCGACTTCGGCGGCTTCCTCGACCAGATCCGCTGCCCAACGCTGATCGCGACGGGGGAAGACGATGCCGGATCCAATCCGCGCATGGCCCACTACATGCACGAGCGTATCCCGGGCTCGACGCTGTCGATCCTGCCGGGGCTGCGTCACTCAATCCTGATCGAGGCGCCGGAAACGGTGGCGAACCTGATGCGCGGCTTCCTGGCCGCCAAGGAGACGAACCATGGATGAGGCGCTCAGAAAAAGCGGCGAGGCCGTTCGCCGCAAGGTGCTCGGCGACGACTATGTCGACCGCGCCATCAACGGCGCCGACAGCTTCTCGGCACCGTTCCAGGACGTGCTCAACGAATATTGCTGGGGGACAGCCTGGACCGACGAAGGGCTCGATCTCAAGCAGCGCAGTCTCCTCAACCTCGGCATGCTGGCGGCGCTGAATCGCATGCATGAATTCGGCATCCATTTTCGCGGCGCGATCCGCAACGGCCTGACCGATGACGAACTGAGGGCAGCACTCGTACAGATCGCGGTTTATTGCGGCATTCCGGCTGGTGTTGAGGCATTCCGGGTCGCGCGCTCCATTCGCGACGAGATGCGCCAGAAAGGAGAGCTCTGACTTCCATCGATTCAAGGAAGCGACCGGCCTGCGGTTGCTTTAAATCGCCGGAAGACCGAGAGGTCACTCCGCCCCAAGATTGCTTCATGGTGCAGGATTATCCTGCACCCCAACCAAGAATGACAAAAAAGGGAACCATCGCATGAACAGACTGGCCAAGATTTCCGCAGCGGCAGCATCGCTCGCCGTTGCCTTTGCCGCCCTCCCGGCCAATGCCGGTGCCATCCTCGATCACGTCATGGCGGCCAAGGACCTCAAGGTTGCGACTGACGCCAACTGGGCGCCGCAATCATTCATGAACGAGAAGAACGAACTCGACGGCTTCGACGTTGACGTCGCCAAGGATATCGGCAAGCGTCTCGGCGTGAAGGTCGAGTTCGTCACCCCGGGCTGGGACATCATCACTGCCGGCAACTGGGCGGGCCGCTGGGACATGCATGTCGGCTCGATGACGCCGACCAAGAAGCGCGCCGAGATCTTCGATTTCCCGGCCGTCTATTATTATACCCCGGCAGCCGTTGCCGTTCACAAGGACAGCAGGGCGACCAAGCTTTCCGATCTTGACGGCAAAGTGGTCGGCACGACGGCAACCTCGACCTTCGAAGCCTATGCCAAGGGCGACCTGACGCTCGATGCCGCCGGCGCGCCTCCCTTCAAATATGAGTTCAAGCCGAAGGACGTGAAGTCCTACGCGAATTCGACCACCGCCTTCGACGACCTGCGTCTCGGTGATGGCACCCGTCTTGATGCCGTCGTCTCGTCGCTGCCGAGCATTCTCGACGCGGTAAAAGCCGGCTACCCGATCAAGCAGATCGGCGACCCGGTCTTTTACGAGCCGCTCGCGGTGGCGATCGAACATGGCGACAAGGAGTTCAACGACAAGATCGCTGAAGCCGTGAAGGGCATGCAGGCCGATGGCACACTGAGCAAGCTCTCCGTGAAGTGGTATGGCGTAGACTATACGGTCGTAAAGTAACCACCGCCAGAAGCGGACGGTCCGGGCAACCGGACTGTCGATTTGCCGCAAGGGACAAGAGATGCTTTATCCCGATACCGTCGAGTCTGAAGTGCTCGTCCATAAGCCGTGGTTCATCGCGACGATGTTTGCGGTCGTGCTGGCTTTCTTCCTGATGTTCAACCTGACCGGCACGGCGATGGGCGAATTGATGCGCCCCGTGATCGGCGATCCTTATGCCAGCGGGCTGTATGGACGTTTCGCGATCGCCTTCGTCATCGCCGTCATGTTCGTGCTCAATGTCGTGCTGATCGGCTTTGCGCCGCTCAGGGTGCAGATCGCAGTCGTCTGGGTGGAACTGCTGCTCTTGTTCCTCGCCTTCTTCGCGACGTTTCATCTGAGCCTGCCGTTCATCGTCGAAAAGCTGCCCTTCATGATTACCCAGGGCCTGGTGACGACGATCTATGTGTCCGCCGTTTCGATCGTCATCGCCTCGGCGATTGCCATTCTCGGCGCCGTCGCCAAGCTGTCGACCAACGGCTTCGCCTATGCGATCGCCAGCTTCTACACCTCGTTCTTCCGCGGTCTGCCGCTCCTCATGCAGGTCTATCTGATCTATCTCGGCCTGCCACAGCTCGGCTTCGTCATCGATGCGGTGCCGGCCGGCATCCTCGCTCTGTCGCTCTGCTACGGCGCCTATATGACGGAGATCTTCCGCTCGGGCATCCAGAGCATCGATCGCGGCCAGTGGGAAGCTTCGCGTTCTATAGGCTTCGGCTTCGGCATCACCATGCGCAAGATCATCCTGCCGCAGGCGCTGCCCGTCATCATCCCGCCGACCGGCAACCAGTTCATCTCCATGCTGAAGGACAGCTCGCTGGTCTCTGTCATCGGCGTCTGGGAGCTGATGTTTCTTGCCCGCACGCTCGGACAGAAGACCTTCCAACATATGGAAATGCTGATCTCGGCCGCCATGCTCTATTGGATCATGTCGATCTGCCTGGAGCTCATCCAATCCCGCATCGAGCGTCATTACGCCAGGAGCAAAGTCCGATGAACGGCGACAAGATTATCGAAGCGAAAAACGTTTCCAAGTGGTACGGCGCCTTCCAGGTGCTGAAGGATATCAACCTGACGGTCAGCAAGGGCGAGCGCATCGTCGTCTGCGGCCCTTCGGGCTCCGGCAAGTCGACGCTGATCCGCTGCTTCAACCGGCTGGAAGCGCATCAGGAAGGCGAGATTTCAGTCAACGGCATCACGCTGCACAACAGGATGCGCAATGTTGGCGACGTGCGCAAGAATGTCGGCATGGTGTTTCAGCACTTCAATCTCTTCCCGCATATGACTGTGCTGATGAACTGCATGGTGGGCCCCATGTGGATCAAGGGCAAGTCGGAAGCCGAAGCGAGGCAGACGGCGCTGCGCTTCCTGGAGCGCGTGCGCATTCCGGAGCAGGCGAACAAATATCCGGTTCAGCTGTCCGGCGGTCAGCAGCAGCGCGTCGCCATCGCCCGCTCGCTCTGCATGCAGCCGGCGGTGATGCTCTTCGACGAGCCGACCTCGGCGCTCGATCCGGAAATGGTCTCGGAGGTGCTGGAAACGATGACCGGGCTTGCCAAGGACGGCATGACGATGGTTTGTGTGACCCATGAAATGGGCTTCGCCCGCGCCGTTGCCGACCGGGTAATCTTCATGAATTCAGGCCAGATCGTTGAAGAGGGCAAGCCTGACGCCTTCTTCACGAACCCGCAGCACGAGCGGACTAAGCTGTTTCTCAGCCAGATTTTGAGCCACCACTGACTGAGCGGCCGAAGCGGACGTTTTCTAGGCGCTCAGCCAGGGAAAAGTTCGCGAGTGGAACTCATATGCGAGCGCTGAATATTCCAGCGCGACCGGCGCCGGCTAGCGCTTGACTTCAACACACCGAATAGAGAAGCTCCATAAATACCTCTTATGCCGAACTTTTAGCTAGCCGTAGCGCAAATTAAAATTAGCCTGACGTATTCTTTAAATTCGCCGAGAACTCGGTTAATGATAGCCGATGACAGACTCGCCGCCACCGAAAAAGCTGTTTGCGTCGAGTTTCAGCTCGATTTGCGCCATTTTTTCATTTCGCCTTGTACCAACTGATTGCATTTATGGTGTTGATCGAAAACATTTTCTTGCACTGTGGACGGATCCGTCCGAAATGAAAAAGTGGGTCAAGTTCGCGCGATAATCAACAGAGCTGGTATTTCAGCGTCGTGCTGCTGGCCTGATGCCAATTTTCAAATAGGGACGGCGAGCGAATATAGGTGCCGGGAGTTGCATGCCCTCGATCCCGTCCATCAGATGCCGGACCAAACAGCGAACTATTGGTTTCCTGAACGGCGGTTGGCGTCTTCAATCTTGTGTCTCAACGCTTCAAGATGCGCCAGGCAAGCTTTCTCCACGCCATCAATCAGATCTGCGGTCCGCCCTTGCAGCCAGATAAGCGCTTCCCGGCTGATTTCGAATGCTTCGAATAGCGTGATTTAACATAGGCTTCGTTGAGGATATTGAACCAAGCGACGAAGCGCTTCTCGTCTCGCGGCCATGCCTCGGCCAACTGCTGAGACTGACTTTCAGCGAGGCTGCGCAAATGTTTGATATTGTGGGCGGCAGGGCTGTAATTGGTCAGAACTAGCAACAAGGTCGCATAGGCCTGTTCGATCGACTGATGCAATAGTAAGGCTGCTTCTTTTAACATACTGCTACGAAAAGCCATTTCGGACAGCTGCCGAAAGTTCTCTGCGTGCGTCAGCCGATCCTCGAAATATTCCCTGGCAAATCTGTAGGCGTCCTCGGGTCTCAATAGACTTGGTGTCGCGAGCGGCTCCTGGTCGAGTTCGTAAAGGACGATGCCGTCGCGGCGCAGGTCGACGAAGAAGTATCGGCCCTGCTCCAGCAGCGTATTCACGTCGCGAAGAGAGTGCACGATGAAATTCACCGGCGTCTTGAACTCCTCATCATGCATGAAGCGGATGGCAGCCCTTTGCCAATAGCGGTCGAAAACGGTCCGCCTCTTATCATTGACGACGATCAATATATCGAAGTCGGATCGGTAGCCCTTTTTCGTATGCGGTTCATCGACCCAGCCACCACGGGCATAGGATCCGAACAGGATGATTTTCAGAATGCGGCCGCGCTTCTTGAAATCTGCCGAGCCTCCCTTCAGCGCGTCCTCGAACTCCTCGTGCAACACCTCCAGGACGTGCACGAGTTCCCGTCGTTTGAGCGGCGGCAAGTGGTCGATGCTGGACTTCATGAACAATGACGGATCTTTCAGGGCATGAGACAGGCATAAACGAGCTTTCGTTTCAGATCCACAGGTTGCACGAAAACAGGATGGAATGCGACAAAAATGTTGCATCAAAATTTAGAAACCATACTAGGCGTGGTGACGAACTAACGATTTTGGATCCCATCTGAAGAGCAAAGCAAGGCTCACTTTTGCAGGTTGGCAATGAATGGCGAAGTCTTTCGGGGTTATCAATAGGAGCGCTTGAAGCCATTCGTGCCAGGTGGACGCATGCGCTTTCCGCGCCGAAACGGCCGAACGAGAAATTCGGTCAGATTCTGCGGCTCGCGGATGTTGGGCAGGCCGACATCGGGCCATTCCGCAGGTTTCGGATAATAGGCCGTCCCGAACAGAATGTCCCATATCGCCGAGCCGCTGCCGAAATTCCTGTTGAAATGCTGCTGTTCAATCGAATGGTGAATGCGGTGAAAGCGGTTGTCGGGAAAGACGTAGCGGATCCAGCCCAGGTTCAGACGCGTCGAGCTATGTTCGAAATAGCCTTGCCAGCGAACGAAGAACACCCAGATCCAGGGAACATAGTCCTGCCTGAAATCGAAGAGCAGCGAAACGGGAACGATCAGGAACGGAATCCTGAAGATCTCCTCGCTGAAATGGTGGTTGCTGTTGAAGGCGCTCATCTCCTCGAGCGAATGATGTTCCGCGTGGAAGCGCCAGAAGAATCTGCTGCTATGCTGCAGCCTGTGGAACCAATAGTAGAAGAACTCGCTGACCTGCAGGACAAGGAAGGACGCAGCTATGGCGCCCAAAAGGTGCAGCAGCCAGACGTTCGAAAATCTCGAGAGGAACGTCAGGTCGATCTTGAATAGCGGTTTGATGCCGATATAGGCCCAAAGCCAATAGAAGAGCGTCAGGCTTGCCTTCGTGATGAGGATGTTCGTCACGCAGAAGACGGCGCCGCGAAGCTTCGATATGTAGGTATAGCGAGACTTGGGAAAGAAGATCTCCGCCGCCAGCAGCAGGATCGCGACCGGAAGGACGCGATCAGTGTACTCCTCCATGAAGTTCAGCGATTGAAGCAAATTTTCCACTGTCAATTTGCTGTCCACGGAACGAGGGAAGGGGCACCACGATCCTCCTTTATCCGAGGAAATTTGGCGCTTCAACTTGATGATTAAAAACTGGTTAAAGCCATGCGCTAACGGGCATGAATGGCCTACCCGATGACAACGATCGCAGCGTAAGACAATCAGCCTATCCACGGGATCTCAATGCGGCGATCAGTGGCAGCTGGGCTGCTGCGAATGCCGGAAGCGCGCCGCCGAGGAGCCCGATTGCAAGGCCGAGCAAGCCGCCGGCCAGCATGACATCGATGGTCACGGTCAGCTGAAAGGCCATGCTGGCCTCATTGGCCCCTATGGTGCTGGCGTACCAGCCGTCGAAGAGAAGCCTTGATGCGGCGACGCCGATACCTGCTCCGCATGCGGCCAACGCGGCCGCTTCGAACCAGGTTGCCAGAAAGGTGGACAGCCGGCTGAAGCCGAGTGCCCGCAAGGTCGCGATCTCGACCCTTCTGTCCGAGATGGAACTCATCATCGTGTTGAGCGCACCGGCCGTCGCGCCTGCGGCCATCAACAGCGCGATCGGCCATCCGAACAAACGGATGAGATCGGCTGTATGTCCTGCCTGTGCCGCATAAAGTTCGGCCTCGGATGCGGCCTTCAGCGACGTTTCGGTTATCGTCGCCAGCTTGCCGTTCAATCTGGCGAGGGAGGATGGATCGGCAAGCCGCAATCGCAGGCTTTGCACCTCCCCCTGCCGGTCGAAGGCGGCGCGCACCGCGTCGATGTCGCCCCAGATTTCCGACTCGAACGCGCTGCCATTGGCTGCAAAATGCCCGACCACCGTCCAGTCGACGGTGCCCAACCGCACCTTGGCGCCGATGCCGAGGCCTGGATAATCGCGGACGATGCCTGCGCCGACGACGATCTCCCTGGCGCCGGGCGCAAACAGCCTCCCCTGTGAAAGGGTAATGCCCCCCCGGATCGAGAAGCCGCTGCCGTCCATACCGCGCAAGGCAAGGGTCCTTGAAGTTCCGTTGCCTGCGATCGGAAGATCGACCGGGACCACCAGTTCGCGGGATGCAAGAAGGCCTCCGCCCGCATCGCGAAGGACGCCGACATCATCCCTCCTGGCCCTGAGGTTACGGATCGCATCGGCGGAAATATCGGAGCCGGTTTCCTGGTTCGTGCCGCCGCCGAGCACCACGGCCACGAGCGGCGAGCCCGCGCCGGCCAAGGCCTTCTCGAAGCCGCTCGCCATCGCGAGGAAGCCTATAAGGACCATGACGACGAGCGATACCGACAGCGCCATGGAGAGCGAGATCGCCAGGCGCCGTTTCATGCTGCCGAGAGCGGTCCTTGTCGCGACGATTATTTGCCTGATTTGGATGGACATGCCGGTTACCTCGTTCGAAAAGCTTTCATGATGGGAGTTCGCATGGCGCTGACGGCAGGCGCGATGCCGGTCGCAAGGCCAAGGGCAAGCACGATCGCTGCTGCGCGCATCAGGACGGCCGGTGAGAAGACGAGCCCGAGCGACGGGCCGATAAGCATCGTCCCCACCTTCGCCAGGGCCAGACCGATGGCTCCGCCGACGACGAAAATGAACAATGTCTCACCCAGAACGAGGGTCAGGATCGTCATGCGCGAAATGCCCAGCGTTTTCAGCACGGCGATCTCGAACGTCCGTTCGCGCACGGCAAAGATCATGGTGTTGATGACGACCATCAGCAGCGTGACGAAGGCAGCATCTGTGACCAGGTCGACGATGAGGCCGATATCGGCATATTGGCGCAGGAAGGCTTCGAGAAACTGCTTTTCGGATTGCGTGCGCGTGGGCGCGGCCGAGTTGGCGAAAAGCGCGTCGATATGAGCTGCCAGCGCTCCGGGTGAGACGCCTTCGCGCGGCCGGACGATGAACGCATCGACCGTGTCCTTGTCCTTTGCGCGCGCGGCATCGACGTAATCGTAGCGGGCGATGGTGAAGTAGGTGTCCGTGCTGGCGCTTTCGCCTTCGAAAATGCCGGCGATCTCGAAGCGCCAGTCGCGGCTGCCGTCCTGTTTCGCCATCTGGAAGGCGGTGACGGTGATAGGATCTCCAACCGACCAGCCTTCGGCTTCGGCCAGTGCTTTGCCGACCAGCACCCGGTCGCGGCCCTGATCGATCGCCGCAAGCAGATACGGAGTAAGGCCGAATTCACCGCCGTTGGTTTGCATCAGCAGCGCCGGATCGACGGCGCTGATGGGAACGACATTCTTTTCGACATCGACGAAACCGCGCAGGCGCGCCATGTAGCCGACCGCAGCGACATCGGGGTCGGCTGCGATGCGGGCGCGGTGCGCCATGGGCAACGTCTGTCCGCGCCCGCCTGCACTCATGACGCCGAGAATAGTGTCGCTGGCGGCCGACGTGCCCTGCGAGCCGGCAAGAAAACTGGCGGTCAGCCCATAGATGAGAAAGGCAATGGCGATGCACACAATAAGCAGAACCGTGCGCAGCGGCTTTCGCCAGGCGTTCTTTCGGGCAAGGTCGAGGAAGGTCATCACGCCGCCTTTTCCGCTTCGATGAACTGTCCCTTGTCGAGATGCAGCGTCCGCCTGGCCGAACCCGCGGCCCGTGGGTCGTGCGTCACCATGACAATGGTCTTTCCCAATTCGCGGTTGAGGAAGGCGAGCATCCGCAGCACATCGTCGGCGGCTGCCCGGTCGAGATCGCCGGTCGGCTCGTCGCAAAGCAGCAGACCAGGATCGGAGACGATGGCGCGGGCAATCCCGACGCGCTGCTGCTGTCCGCCGGACATGGACGAAGGATATTGCTTTTCCCGGCCGGCAAGCCCGACCAGATCGAGAACCTTGCCGACCCGTTCACGCCGCTCTTTTCTGATGAGAGGTTTCAGGAGAAGCGGCAGCTCGACATTCTCCGCCGCCGTCAGCATCGGCAGGAGATTGTAAAACTGGAAGACGATGCCGATATGGTGCGCCCGCCAGGACGAAAGCGCCCGCTCCCCCATCCAGTCGAGCCGATGGTCGCCGACGCCGATACTTCCGGCATCCGGCCGGTCGATGCCGGCCAGCATGTTGAGCAGCGTCGATTTCCCCGATCCGGACGGCCCCATGATCGCGACGAAATCACCCTGCGGAATGGCAAGGTCCAGGCTTGAGAAGATAGGTATATCCTCCTTGCCGATACGGTAGGTCTTCCGCACTTGCTTGAGGTCGATATAGGCGGCATGGGTCATGGCTTGGCGTCCCTGTTCTGGCTGATCGTGTCTGGAAGGGAGATGCGGATGCGCGCTGCCATGTTCGGCCGGATGCCCTCCGGCGGATCGATGAGGGCAAGGCGCACCGTAATCGTGCCTTTTTCGATGGAAGCAGTGGGCGCGATCCGCACGACTTCGATTGCGAAGGCGCGATCCGGAAGTCCGTCGAGCACGGCTTCGCCTCGCAAGCCTGGTCTCAGCGATGCGATGTTGGTCTCCGCCACATCGGCGTCGATTGCCATGCTGGCCGTATCGGTGATTGTAAGGAGGCTCTGGTTTTCGCGCACGCTGTCGGCGCGGGCAAGCACGGTGTCGCCGACATGAGCATTGAGCCGCGTCACCGTGCCGGCAAAAGGCGCGCGGATCGTCAGTTCCGCCAGCGGCTCCTCGGCAGAGCGGATGCCGAGGTCGGCTGTAGCGACATCCTGCCGGGCCTGCATCACGGCATTGGAGGCGCGTGCAAAGGCTGTCTGCGATTCTTCCAGCTGCTGCCTTGAAGCTGCGTGGCGGCCGGCGAGGCTTTCAAGGCGATCCAGCGACGCCCGCGCCTGCGTGAGATCGATGTCGCGAGCCGCAAGCGCCAGTTTCACGGCCGATCTGGCGGCTTCGGCCTTTTCGAGCGCAATATGGGCGACGGCGTCATCCAGCGTGACCAAAACTTGGCCGGCTTCAACGCGGTCGCCCAATTCGACCGCGACGCCGGTGATCCTGGCCTCGTACCTGGAAAATACCGTCGTGGTTCGTGGCGCAACGACTGCGCCGGCACCGGTTATCTCACCGATTGCCGAACCCTGCCGGCTTGGAGTGCTTGGAGTGCTTTGCCTATAATCCTTTTTGTCTGCCCTTTCTGCCGGTCGGAAAGCTTCCGTTGCGCGCGGGCCGTTTTGCGAAGCCGGTATCGCAGAGCCCGGCGTCTCCCACGGATGGAGTATACCGGGCCGATAGAAGATGATGGTCAGGGCTGCTGCAAGCGCCGTCAAGGTCAGAGGAAGGAGCGCCCGCCGCGCTGGCTTGTGCGGCTGGCCGTGTGTCGCGTGCTGGCGCTCGAGTGAAAGGGACGTGAGCGTCGCTGCTATTCGATGGTCGTGGTCGGTGATGGTGCTCATGTCTGGCAGCATCGTCATCCGACCGAAACGGGGAGACCTGAAACACGTTCAGGATCGTACTCGATCGCGATTCAGTCAGTCCTTGGTGCCCTTGGAGGTCAGCCGGATGGCCGGCGCGACCTTTCGCGCCATTCGAGCGGCGTCGTATCCGTGACGCGCCGGAACTCGCGATTGAAGTTCGACTTAGTCTGAAAGCCGACATCGAACATGATTTCCGTCACCGGCTTTTCGGTCTGGACCAGCAGCGTGCAGGCCTCCGCGATCCGATATTCGTTGACATATTGCGAGACATTCTTGCCCGTTGCGCGGTTAATGGCGACGGAGATCTGCCGGGCAGGAATGGCGAGTTTGCGCGCCAGGCGGTCGAGATTGAGATCGACATCGCGATAGGCATGCCTGTCTTTCATCAACGCCTGCACGGCGTCAAGCGTCTGGGTGTCCTGAAGAATTTCAGGCGGCTGGACGGTCTCCACCTTGTCGTTGGGGGCATGGCTGCGGCTGGCGGCGGCGGTGGCGATTGCGAGGATGGCCAATCCCACGAGATTTCCGAAGGTGATGACCTTCAGCGCATATTCGCCAGCAGCCCAGGCAAAGTCCAGCCAGATGAAGATATCCACCGCCGCCGACAGGATAAGAGCGCCGGCGGCAAAAAGGATGGCCCTGTAAGTCGGGACGGCATTTTCGAACGGCGCGAGGCGAAGCGCATCCGTGCCTGACCGCATGAGAAGCAGGATTGCCGCAGCATAGCCGATGTCGACAAGGACGATGGCGATATCGATCGCATCGCGCCATATTGCGATCAGCACGATGATGAGGCCTGCCGGGAGCGCATGCAGGCAAATCTGCTGCAGCGAGGAAAGCGCGCTTTTGCGCGCCAGCCTGGAGACGCCGAGATAGGCAAGCGGCGGCACCATCGCGGCTGCGACCGGCATGACATACATGATAGGCTGAACGGCATAGCCCCATCGCAATCCGGAAAGCGTGGACTGCAGTGCACTGAGGAGGATTAGCGCCTGGAAAGGCAAATTCGGCGCTGTTCCCGCGTCGCGGGTTCTGACCGCGACGAAGAGAACAACGAGCAGGATGGCGACGACGAACGGAAGCGGGATGAAGAGCATTGAGCGGTTCGAAGGGGTTGGCGGGCATGGTCTGCGGCCAATCATGCCCAAAGACGTCCGAAGCCGCGACCTCAATCGCGTTCGAGGTCTCAAAATCCTGGGGGATGATGCTGTTCAGGCCAAGGCTGGTCAAGCGCAGTAGATGCAGTTTGCCTCGGCCTTTTCACACCACTCGAATGTCATCCTGAAACCGCTGCCGAAAAGATCGCATGGTTACGGCTGGCGTGATCTCAGGCGATCATGTAGCCGCCATCGATCGGCATCGAGATGCCGTTCACCATGGCCGCAGCGTCGGAAAGCAGGAACAGAATCACCTCTGCAACCTCCGCCGGTTCGACAAACCGGCCGACCGGGATGCGGTTACGCATGGGCGCCGCCTTTTCGGGATCGCTCCAGGCCTTGACTGCCATCGGCGTCAACGTCACGGTCGGATGCACGCCGTTGACGCGAATGCCCTTCGGCGCCAATTCCTTGGCCATAACGCGCGTCAAGCCGTCGAGCCCTCCCTTCGAGGCGCAGTAGGCAGCGTGATCCGGTATGCCGATGAAGGCGGCGATGGAGGAGACGTTGACGATCGCACCGGGAAGGTTCTTGGAGATCAATGAACGCGCAAATTCCTGGGCGACGATCATCGGAGCGCGGGTGTTGACCGCATGCAGTCGGTCGAAGGCTTCGACCGTAGTATCAAGGAACGACTGCAGCTCGGTCGTGCCTGCGCAGTTCACAAGATAATCCGCCGGAAGTGCTGCGATCGCTGCCTCCCGAGTTCTATCGGCGTCGGCAAGATCGACTTGAATGGCCTGGCAGCCGAGCTCGTCCTGCAAGGAAGCGACGTCCGCAGCGCTTCTGGTCAGCGCCACGACACAGGCACCGCGCTGCACGAGCATCTCGGCCGTCACCCGGCCGATACCCTTGCCCGCACCGGTGACGATTACTCTCTTGCCTTCGAAGCTCATCGGGACGTCCTCTTGCGATCTCCTGCCCATCGCCTAATCGAAGATGCGAATGCAACCGGGGTCAACATGAAAATGCGACGTCCTCGGAAAGCGAACCGGATTTTTTCGGTTGAGGTCATGGAGGGGCATGGTGGCCCGTTCAGCTTCACTACGTCCGCATGGCCGATCCATAGCCGCCGCAGCGAAGGGTCGCGGGCGGAAGCCTCTGGAATCATGCTTGAATTCATCGCAGATACAGAAAACGTCCGTCAAGGGAAATGGAGCCCTGGTCGGCCGTCAAAGACCGCATATATGTTCCACCGGTGCTTCTTTTCGCTGGAAAACGAAGTGCCTTGCGGTGAGGATAGCGCGCAGCGGTTTGAGAATCACAAATACCGAAAGCAGGATTGCAATGAGTTCACCCCTGGCCCCCGACCAGCTCGGCCCGACAGTCTGCGTCGGGGAAATCCTTGTGGAAATCGTCGCCGCGACGGTCGGCGATGGTTTCAGGGAGGCACAGCCGCTTATCGGGCCTTTTGCGAGCGGCGCGCCGGCGATCTTCATTTCCCAGTGCGGACGGTTCGGGGGGCGCGCGGCAATGATCGGCGCCGTCGGTGCTGACGATTTCGGCCGGGTAAACCTCGAAAGGCTCAGGGGCGACGGCGTCGATATCTCTGCCGTTTCAGTCGATCCGGACTATCCGACGGGCAGCGCCTTCGTCCGCTACCGCAAGGATGGATCTCGCGACTTCGTCTACAATATCGCGACGTCGGCGGCCGCGCGCTTCGGCTGGAGCGATGGCGTCAGCAATCTTGTCCATCGCGCCGGGCACCTGCATGTCATGGGCTCGGCGCTGTCGGTCCCGAGCGCACGCGCGGTGATCGATAAGGCCGTCGGCATCGTCAAGGCCCGGGGTGGCACGCTTTCGGTCGATCCGAACATTCGCAAGGAACTCAAGCTCGACGAGGCCACCGAACGGCGGTTTGCCGAGCTCATCGGTGCCGCCGATCTGTTGCTGCCATCCGGTGAGGAGCTTGAGCGTGCGGCTGGCGTCGAGGGCGAGACCAATGCGATCCGCCGCCTGTTCGAGATCGGGGTCAAGGAGATCGTGCTGAAGCGCGGGGCAGACGGCGCCACCTACTATGGCAGGCAGGGCGAGCGCATCGACGCTCCCGCTTTCATCGTCAGAGAGGTCGATCCCACCGGCGCCGGCGATTGCTTTGGCGGTGCTTATCTCACATGCCGGCGTCTGGGCATGCCGCCGAAGGACGCCCTGACCTATGCGGCTGCAGCCGGTGCGCGCAATGTCACCGTCGTCGGCCCGATGGAGGGCGCTGGCACCAGGGAACAGCTCGACGCGTTCATCGCAGCCACGCAAAGGCATTCCTGATGCAGATCCATCTTGGCAAACTGGCCACGCTCAGAGCCGAAGGCCGGCCGATGGGGATCACGTCCGTATGCTCGGCACATCCGCTCGTGCTCAGGGCCGCACTCCGGCATGGGCGCCTGCATTCAAGCACGGTGCTGATCGAGGCAACCTGCAATCAGGTCAACCACCTGGGCGGCTACACGGGCATGACGCCGAGCGATTTTGTCGCCTTGGTTCGGAGCATCGCGAAAGAGGAGGATTGCCCGGGAGAGCTGATCGTCCTGGGCGGCGATCATCTCGGGCCAAATCCCTGGCGGGATCGCCCGGCCGAAGAGGCCATGGCCGAGGCGGAAAAAATGGTGGCTGCCTATGTAGAGGCCGGCTTTCGAAAGATCCATCTGGATGCGTCGATGGGCTGCAAAGGCGAGCCGATAGCGCTTGACGACGAGACGACGGCCCATCGCGCCGCACGTCTCGCTGCCGTGGCAGAGGCTTCGGCGGCGAAGAGCGGGGGTGCCATGCCGGTCTATGTGATCGGCACGGAAGTTCCGCCGCCGGGAGGCGCCGATCATGCTTTGACCGCCATCGAACCGACAGCCGCTTCGGCGGCGCGCAGGACGATCGACGTCCATCGCCGCGTGTTTGAGCAGGCCGGATTGCAGGAGGCGTTCGCGCGTGCCATCGGGCTGGTCGTCCAGCCAGGCGTCGAGTTCGGCAATCGCAACGTCATCCTCTATGATCGCAGCAAGATCGACGAACTGAAATCGGTGCTTGTCGACGAACCCCAATTCGTTTTCGAAGCCCATTCGACGGATTACCAAGGCACCGTGCCTTTGACGGCTCTTGTCGAGGATGGGTTTCCCATTCTGAAGGTCGGTCCCGAGCTGACCTTCGTGTTGCGCGAAGCGCTTTATGGGCTGGATCTCATCGCTTCCGATCTCGTGCCGGACTATGGCGAGCGGCCGCTTTACGCCGCGATGGAGGCGCTGATGCTTACGCACCCGAAAAACTGGAGCCAGCACTATCATGGAACGGAGGGGGAGAAGCGCTGGTTGCGGCACTACTCGCTGTCCGACCGCATCCGCTACTATTGGGCCTCGGCGGAAGCTCAATCCGCCGTCGAGAAATTATGCGATGCGCTGCGCGGGCAGACCGTGCCACTTTCGCTGTTCTGGCAGCATATGCCGGCTGCTCGGCACTTCGCCGATATGCCGCTGGACCCGGAGCAGATCCTGATATGGCGGGTCACCCGCAGCCTTGCGGATTATCACGCGGCCTGTGGTGCCGGAAAGCGATAGCTGTTCAATCGAAGGAGGAGAGGATGGACGAACTGAAGGGAAAAGTGGCCGCGGTGACCGGGGCGGCGTCAGGCATTGGGCTGGCCTCGACGGAGGCGATGATTGCGGCTGGGGCAAAGGTCGTTCTCGTCGATCGGGACGAGAAGGCCTTGCGATCGGTATGCGAGCGCCTGGGCGAGCGAGCCGTTCCGCTTACCGTCGATCTGCTGGATGCCAGGCAATGCGCCTCGCTGCTGGACGACGTTCTCACGAAGGTCGATCACCTCGATATTCTCCATGCGAATGCCGGCACCTATATCGGCGGTGACCTCGTGAATGCCGATCTCGATGCCATCGACAGGATGCTTAATCTCAACGTCAATGTCGTCATCAAGAATGTCAGAACCGTCGCGCCGCACATGATCGAGCGCGGCTCGGGCGATATCATCATCACGAGTTCCGTTGCGGGGCATTCGCCGGTGCCATGGGAGCCCGTCTACTCGCCCTCGAAATGGGCGATGACCTGCTTCGTTCAGACCATGCGGCGCCAGCTTCTGAAGAGCGGAGTTCGCGTCGGTTCCGTTTCTCCAGGCCCCGTGATCAGCGCCCTGCTTGCGGATTGGCCGGAGGAAAACCTGCGGAAGGCCAAGGAAGCCGGCGCCTTGATCGAGCCCAAGGAAGTCGCCGATGCCGTCATGTTCATGCTGACGCGTCCGCGCAACGTAACGATCCGCGATGTCGTGGTTCTGCCGAGCGCTTTCGATATCTGAGGGGGCGGCGAAAACTCCCGCAAGGGCAGCAAGGGAATGCCTGACCGTGTTCCCTGCGCGTGGCTGCGGCCAGTCGCCGTTCACAGTGCCCATCCTGCCGCATGAACTTGCGACCGAGGGCGGATTCAAGCGATCCGACACTGGACGGATCCTTGATCTTGCCCTTGATGCGTCCGCGTCGATTCCGCCCGCAAGCTGCGGCAGGATGCCGAAACACAGTCGCAATGGGCAGCCTGGGGCCATGGCTTGGCCAACTCTCAGGCACGATGCGGCGAACTTTTCCTCGGCAGATCGGCGCAGGTCCCTGCGGATATTGCAAACGGTTCCGGCGGTGGCGATGCAACCACTTCGAGTTTGTCATCGTTAAGCTGCCGCAACCTTGATGTCGCAGATGATCTGGATATTCTACCAGATTAGGTAGTACGCTTTCCGCATCGCAATACCGTCACGGGATTCTTGGTCGCCTTTGGACCCGAGATCCACCCGTTAAGGAAACGATAAACAGGTAGTTGTCATGTTCCTAGAAGCAGCTCTTTCCCGCCTGATCAAAATCGGAACGCTCACGGTCACTTTTCCTGATGGTTCCACACGCATTTTCGGCACCGGGTCCGAACCGCGCGCCGCAATGAAAATCAAGACCGCCCGCGCCAAGCGCCGTCTGCTCCTCAATCCGGCCTTGGGGCTGGGTGAGGCCTATATGGACGGCGAAGTCGAGCCGGGATCCGGCGATCTCTATGATATGGTGGATTTGCTTGCCCTCAATATGATGGAAGGCGGGAGCCATCCTTTTGAGAAACTGATGGAAAAGGTTCGCTGGCTGCGCCGAAATCTCGATCAGTTGAATTTCGCGAAGCGATCGAAGCGCAATGTCGCGCATCACTACGATCTGGACGCGCGTCTCTATTCGCTGACGCTGGATGACGACAGGCAATATTCCTGCGCCTATTTCCCCGTCGGCGACGAAACGCTTGAAGAGGCGCAACTCAAGAAGAAGCGGCATATCGCGTCGAAGCTGATGCTCGATCGTCCAGGTCTTGAGGTGCTGGACATCGGCTGCGGCTGGGGCGGCATGGCACTTTATCTCGCCAAGGAATTCGGCGCGCGAGTGACGGGTCTGACCCTTTCGGAGGAGCAGTTGCTGGCTGCAAAGGCCCGCGCAAAGGATGCCGGTCTGGATCATATGGTCACGTTCGAGCTTTTGGACTATCGTTCCTGGACGCGTCCGGTCGACCGCATCGTCTCCGTCGGCATGTTCGAGCATGTGGGCATCAACCATTACAAGACCTTTTTCGACAAGATCCGCTCCGTGCTCAAGGAGGACGGCGTTGCGCTCATCCATGCGATCGGCCGGGCCGACGGCCCTGGCAGCACGAATCCATGGATTGCGAAATATATCTTTCCCGGCGGCTATTCGCCGGCGGTCTCCGAAGTTCTGTCCGTGGTCGAGAAATCCGGTCTCTGGACGACTGACATCGAAATTCTGCGTCTCCATTATGCCAGGACGCTGGAGCAGTGGCGGGATCGCTTCACGAAGAACAGGAGCACCCTGGCTGAGCTCTACGACGAGCGATTCTGCCGGATGTTTGAATTCTATCTGGTCGGGTCCGAGCTTGCCTTCCGTCGCATGGGGCACATGAACTGGCAGCTGCAATTGACGAAGAATGTCTCGGCTCTGCCGCTTGCGCGTGACTATATGGTGGATATCGAGCGGGCACGCGCAGCTATTGCCGAGCAGGGGAAAGCGCAGCCGATCGAAGTCGCAAGTGTGCGGGTCAGACGGGATCTGACCTTGCATGACGAGCGCAAATCCCGCCAGCAGGGACAATCCGGCAGTGAAACCTCGCAAAACCTTTAGAGACGGGATCCGCTCTATGGCCGACATTGCCGTTTAGAGCGTGATGTCGAAAAATGTAAGGGTATTTCGGACGACATCCACCTTGGCAATCTGCGTGTAATGTAGCCGCAATCTTTGGCTGTCAGTGGGGGCGAAGGATGGCAATGGCCGTCCTTTTGGGGAAAAATCATTGCGAATTCTGCTTCTTGAGGATGAGCCCGAAATGGCGCGTGCGCTGCTTGAAGCGTTGCGGCGCCGCGATGTGCTCGCCGACCACGTCCGCACGATTGCCGATGCCGATGCCATGGCCCGCGCCGGGAGCTATGATGTCCTTGTGCTCGATCGCCGCTTACCTGACGGCGAAGGGCTGGATCTCGTTGCGGCATTGCGCCAACGCAAGCACCCCGTGCCGATCCTCGTGCTGACTGCGCTCGGCGGCGTCGACCACCGTGTGGACGGGCTCGACAGCGGCGCGGACGACTACCTTGCCAAGCCCTTTGCGATCGAGGAACTGCTCGCCCGATTGCGAGCGCTCCAGAGACGGGGGCCGACGGTTTCCGACAGATATCTGAATTTCGGCAATCTGAGCGTCGATCCGAGAACCAGCGAGATTTCCGTTGGCGGCTCCTTCATCGAATTTCCCCGCCGCGAATATCTCGTGCTGGAGACGCTGATGCGCCGTCCGAACCGTATCGTGACACGGCCGAGCCTGACCGAGGCGGTGTATGCGCTTGAGGACGAGATCGGATCGAACGCCCTGGACGCGCACATCTCGCGCATTCGAAAGAAGCTGCTTCTGGCCGAGGCCACCGTCGAAATAAGGGCCGTGCGCAATATCGGCTATCTGATCCGGGCCAAGGCATGAACCCGGAGCGCAGCCGATCGCTACGTTGGGGGCTGATAAAGCGCCTGATCGTCTTGCAGGCCTGCCTCCTCCTCCTCTTCTTCGTCCTTCTCGTCGGCTGGATCTGGATCATCGATCCGGAGCTGGAAGATGCCAATGAAGAAGCCGTTCGTGTCGTCGCTCAGCAGGTAACGAGAGACGATGACGGGCAGCTGCAGGTGGCCGAGACGCAGGAGGTGGTGAAGCTGAAGCGGCGCTATCCCGAACTCTGGTTCATAATCCGGGACAACAAGGGAATACTCTTTCAATATGGAGAGATACCCGCGGCCGCGCTCAACGAGAGCTTTCCCTGGACGATCGATCGGGCGAGGGTGGAAGCTGGCAATGGCGCGCATGCCACGGTCGAAAATCGAGAAACGTCCGCCGGCAGACTACAGATCTTGGCGGCTACCGAACGCGGCTTTGATAATGACGGCTTGAATGTATGGATCAATATGCGCGTCGACGTCGCCAAAGGTCCCCATGGCGAAATCCGATGGCTCAACGTATTGCCGGCGCTCGCATTCGTCATCCTGATCGGCGTGGTTCCGATACTGGCGCTCACCGGCGCGGCGACCCTGCTGGTAACGCCCCGTGCCGTCGGGCGGTCGCTGAGCGGGCTGGTGGAAACGGCGATGCAGGCGCAGGCGATCGACTTCGATAGCCGTTCCGCCCGCCTTGATCGTTCGAAGGTGCCGACCGAGATCATCCCTCTCGTGGATGCGTTCAACCATGCCCTTTCCAAGCTCGACGAAGGATATAACAGGCACAATCGCTTCCTTGCCGATGCCGCACATGAGTTGCGGACGCCGATTGCGATTGCACGGACGCGGGCGGATCTTTTGCCCGAAGTCGAAGTCAGCCGGCAGCTTCGCAACGATATCGACCGTCTTTCCCGGCTCGCTCACCAGCTGCTGGAGATGCAGGCCATCGGCGCCGTCGAATTGCGGGCGGAGAAGAAGGATTTGAATATGGTGGTGGAAGGTATCGCCGCCGATCTCGCGCCGATCGCGATGGACGCCGGCTATGATTTCGACTTCGAGCCGAGCCCCGAGGAAGCAATATTCGTGATCCGGACGTCGACGATCGAAATGGCGGTCGTCAATCTGATACGAAACGCGATCGATCACGCCGGCGGGAAGGGGACGATTGTCGTTCGCGTTGGCGCCACGGGCACGATCGATGTCTGCGACGAAGGTCCGGGCATACCGCCATCGGAGCGTGATCGTGTCTTCGAGCCATTTCGCCGCATCAATGCCGGTTCGTCCGGCGCGGGTCTGGGGTTGAATCTGGTCAGGAAGGCAGCCGAACTTCACGGCGGGCGGGTTTCATTCCCGGAGACCGGCCGCGGCTTTTGCGTGCGGCTGCTGATCGGTTCCATAGCGCCCTCGGTCGTGGTCGCAGACATGGGCTGGCACCAAAAACCGTAAGCATCTGCCTGAAAGCATGCGGCGGGTATTGCTGCACAAAATCCTGAAAGTGTTTTCGTTTTCCCAAGCGGTCTCGGCTTGGATATTCGATTTTCCGAAGCCGGGTTCCCTGATAGGTTCCGCGCAGACACATCAACAGGATAAGGCATGATGAAACATCTGCTGTCGGCTTTGCTTTTCCTGGCTCTATGCTGGCGCCTGAGGGCATCTGCATATTCTCAAGCTGACACTCGCTCGTGGGGTAGATCTCAAAAGTGCCGACCGTTATGGCGGCACGGCGCTTATTTCCGCCTCCGAGCGTGGTCATGTCGAGGCCGTCATTCTCAGCGACAGCGGCCGCGTCTTGTTCGGATCGCAAGGCTGTTGATAAATGCCGATGCAAACGTCAATCTCGCCGACAATGATGGCGTAACGCCGCTGCAGCACGCCCGCAGCCGCGGTTATGCGGGGATCGTGAAATTACCGGAGGAAGAAGGGCGACGTAATGCGGCGTTCCGATTTCCGACACATGCAATACGACTGGGAGGCTAATGCTTAGCCTCCCGAAACGATGAGAATGAAGGGCTCAGACCATGCAAAGAAACTATTATTCCTCCCTTGGCGGCCATCCGCCGCAGAGCGATCTGCTGACAGGCCGTGCCGTATTCACGCAGGCCTATGCGGTCATCCCGAAGGGAGTGATGCAGGACATCGTCACCAGCTATCTGCCCTTCTGGAACGATACGCGCTGCTGGGTCATCGCCCGGCCGCTTTCGGGCTTTGCCGAGACCTTTTCGCAATATGTCGTAGAAGTGGCGCCGGGCGGCGGCAGCGACAAGCCGGAGCAGGATCCCGAGGCCGAGGGCGTGCTCTTTGTTGTCGACGGCGAGATCGAATTGACGCTGCCTTCCGGCAAGCATGTTCTCCAGCCGGGCGGCTATGCCTTCCTGCCGCCGGGCCTGAAATGGTCGCTGCATAACCGCTCGGGCACACATTCCCGCTTTCACTGGATCCGCAAGGCTTACGAAGCGGTCGAAGGACTGGACCATCCGGAGCCGCTCATCTTGAACGAGAGGGACATTGTGCCGTCGGCCATGCCGGGCACGGAGGGTCGCTGGGCAACGACCCGCTTCGTCGATCCGTCAGACCTGCGGCACGACATGCATGTGACGATCGTCACCTTGCAGCCGGGCGCCGTCATTCCTTTTGCGGAAACCCATGTCATGGAGCATGGCCTGTATGTGCTGGAAGGCAAGGCTGTCTATCGCTTGAACCAGGATTGGGTCGAGGTGGAGGCCGGCGACTTCATGTGGCTGCGCGCCTTCTGCCCGCAGGCTTGTTATGCCGGAGGCCCAGGCCCGTTCCGCTATCTGCTCTACAAGGACGTCAATCGCCATATGGCGCTTCGTCCCTTCGGTTCGCGCCGTTGAGCTGACGGTTTTCTCGGGGAGCCCGCACCTGTTCGGCGCCGGGTTCTTCCCGCCGTGCGAGATGGCTGTCCACCGCTGCCCGCGAGCGTCACGACGCCAGCGATGCCTTCATTGACCTTTGCCGACAGGCTTTTGCTCATCGCCGCCGGCCGGTAACCCGATCTCGATCAGCGTGCGGCTGATTTTTTCGCTCGCTTCGAGATAGGTCGGACTGGCGTTAAGAGACGGCAGGACAATATTGACAGCCGTCGAGCCCGGCCTCAATTGCATTGCCGTCGCCAAAGTCTGTTTCGCTTCGGCGGGCCGCCCCAATCGTTGATAGGCGGCTGCCAGAAGCATGTGCGTGCGCCCTGTTCCCGGCGTAATCGCAATAGAGCGCTGCAGCCATCCCACGGCGTTTTCATTGCGGTTCAAGAGCAGATCTGCAAAACCTGCTCCCAGCAGCCATGTCCAGCGCGAGACGTCCGGCGTATCGAAGCGGTCGGCCTGTTTAAATGTTGCAAGCCCATCCTCGAAGCGGCCCAGCTGAATTTGCGTCAAACCGAGATGGAACAGCGCCGTGCCATCCCACGGATTGAGGCTCAGCGCCCTTGCACAGGCCACAAGGCTTTCTGCAAACTGGTTGGTGACCGTCAGAAAGCGGCAATAGGTTCCGAGCACCGGAATGAAGTTTTGGAGTGCACCCTCAAACTGAGACAGCCTGAGACCGGGAAAATAGCGGACAGTTCCTCGCAAGAAGAGGGAACTGGGCATGGTCAAACGGCTAAAAAATATTGATGAAAGTCAAAAGCTGGAGCTTCTCCAGCGTATGGAGGCGGGTGAAAACGTTAGCAAGTTGGCAAGCGAGGTTGGCGTCAGTCGCCAGCGCCTTTACGAGTGGCGTGATCAGTTCAGGATTCATGGTAGTCTGAAATCACGTCGGCGTGGTCGGCCACCCAGATCAACGGCTGGAACAGACGAGGTTTCTGCGCAGCCGCCGGCCGCTGCCAACGTGCAGGAGCCTCAGGAAAAGGCGTTGACCAAGGCCAAACGCCGGATCAAGGAACTGGAACAGAAAGTTGGGCAGCAACAGCTCGATCTCGATTTTTTTCGAGAAGCCTTGCGGCATTTCGAGGAAGATCGTCGTCTGAGCAACGCTCCTGGCGAAACACGGTCTTCAGGGTCATTGAAAAAATGACGACCGGCCCGTCGCAAGGCGAATTCAACATCGAAAGAATGTGCTGGCTCGCTGGCGTCAGCCGAGCAAGTTACTATCGTCATTGGCTCGGTTCATCTCCACGCCGAGCCGAAACCGGATTGCGCGATCTCATTCAGAAGCTGGCTCTCGCCAACCCTCATTACGGCTATCGCCGAATTGCAGCTCTGCTGCGACGAGAGGGATGGCAAGCCAATCATAAGTGTGTCTTGCGGATCATGCGGGACGACAATCTGCTGTGCCTGCGCGCAAGGCCATTCGTACCTATGACGACGAATTCGAAACATGGTTGGCGGGTCGTGCCGAACCTCGCCAGGGGCATGATCCTCAACGGGGTCGATCAGCTTTGGGTTGCAGATATCACGTACCTGCATCTGGCCGAGGAGTTTGCATTCCTTGCCGTCGTCCTGGATGCATTCAGCCGCAAGGTTGTCGGCTGGGCTCTGGATACGCATCTCAGAGCAAGCCTTGCCATCGAGGCGCTCGAGATGGCAATCACTGATCGTCAACCCGAGCCCGGCAGCCTGGTTCACCATTCGGACCGCGGAGTCCAGTATGCATGCGGGGCTTATTCCGAGCTTCTGAACCTCCATGGCATTCAGCCCAGCATGAGCAGGGTTGGAAATCCATACGACAACGCGAAAGCGGAAAGCTTCATGAAAACCCTGAAGCAGGAGGAGGTGCAAGGTCTCACCTATAAGGACGTAGATGACGCTCGCAAGCGCATCGGCACGTTCATCGATACCGTTTACAACACGCAGCGCCTGCATTCGGCGCTCGATTATCTCACGCCGGAGGAATACGAGCAGAAGCTGCGAAAAGTCGTCAGCCCGAAAAACATCGATGATCGCCCGCAAAGCCGCTCGCTCGCTACAGCGCGATTGAGGGCGCGCGAGCGAGCGGCTTTGCTACCGTCGAGCTAGACCACCACCGAAAACAGGCTTCGGCACCACTTAACCGCACTTTCCAGCGACCGCAGATGGACGACAGATGGAAAAAGCGACATAACTAAACGCGCGAGCTGTCCGTGAATTTCCCTGTCTCACACGGAGGGTGCACTCCAGTTTGGCCGGGCTTTCAAAGCATGTTCGAGCAGAGATCTTGCGTCGTTCTCCGCAGTCCGGCTTTCGGCGGGATCGTACCAGGCAAGCTGAATTCCGCGCAGATGCAGCGCTGCCAAGGCAATTTGCAGGTCGACATTATCCGATTGTTCGGCAAGATATTTTTCCAGTATCGATCGAGCCGTCGCAAACCGCTCGTGCGTCGTCTGATTGATCGACGCGCTCGCCTGTTGTATCGCGACGTTGGCTGCGCCATCCCCGGGGGGCATTGTCCGTTTGGCCGGATTTGTTCAGGCGAATGGCGAGTTCATAGCCCGCTCCCGCAGCGAGACGGGATGCAAGGCGCTGCCGGTCGGGTTCGCCGGCATCCAGTTTAACCTGGGCGGCGGATTCGATTGCCCCGCTGCTTGCATTGATAAAGCGGGTTCGAAAGATCCATGCTTGCGGGCTTCTTTGCAATTCTCCCTGCAGAAGGAAGCCGGCCCCGTTCGAGCGACTGGAAATGGGCTTGGCAGACGCCGCCGGCTCGCGTTCATTGGGGACGATGAGGCGGATGCCATCGATCTTGGTAAGGCCATTGATCATTTGAGCGGCAATGCTTTGCGCCAGAGCGGCGCTTTGGGCATCGCCGGCAGTATCGACAATCGGCAGGACTTCAATGACGGGCTGGCTTGTACCCGAGATATCGCCGAATCCCGGGGAAGACACGGTGAAACCGAAAACGACAGCGAGCATGCAGAAAAGAGCGGCTCCCCCGAGCGCCAAAGCCTTAGACGAGCCCGACCGATGTCGCCGTACGACAGGATAAGTTGCCGGCGCATCGGTAATCGGCGTATCGCTCGCCGGCGATTGCGGATTCGCACTTTCCTGTTTCGTGGACACCTCCGCGGTCAACACATAACCACGGCCCGACACAAGCTTGATCATGTGCCGTTGCGTGTCACCCAATGCCGAACGTATCTCGCGGATACACTGAAAAAGGCTGTCTTCCCCGACATGAATACCGGGCCACACAGCTTCCATCAATTCCCGCTTGCTGACAGCGCGCCTATTGTTCGCGACGAGGAACTTCAGCAGTTTAAAGGCTTTGGGGCGCAGCTTGATTGCGGAGCCGTCGGGTCCGTGAAGCGCGGCACGATCTGGATCGAGGACGAACCCAGCGAAACAAAACACCTGCTCCCAACGATCTCCAATTGAAGTATCGAAAATACAGTCAGTATAAAGAGAGCTTAGCGTGGCAGTCAACGAGCCGATATCGACCCAGCAGAAACAAATTGTCACTTGCCTGAGTCGTGTAACGGCTTCGACCACAACTGATTAAATGCAGTTTTAACCGCCGAAATCGATGATTTCAGAAAAATATCAGAAAATCTCAGAATTTTACCGACGCTTTCTCAGGACGCCTTTACGTCGTTCCAACTACTATTGGGCGATATTTAAGAAATTTCGGCAGCGGAGCCGATACTCGGGATCGAGAGAAAAGGAAGCGGAGCATTCCTTCGGTTGCCTGCCGCTTTTTTCTCGAACCGGACATTCGCGGCATCCGCGGCGGTTCCGGAGTGGGTATCAATGCCTTGGACATCGCTCAGGCGACAACGGTGAAAGAATGGGTTTATGGGAAAAGTGCTTGATTTCCCCGTACATCGATCAGCGCATCCTGCGCGCGCAATCTGCACCCGGCCTGCCGGCAAGACCGGTGAACTGATCGAAGCGAAGGAATTTTTCAGCGCCGTCTTCTTATTGGCACAAAGCTTCGTTGCCGTTTACGAATCCTTGCCTCGGGCGGCTGTGCTTTTTGCCACCCAGCAGCGCTGGCTCCTGTGCCATGCCGCATTGAGCGACTATTTTAGAGCTGTCCGCAGGGTCGGAGCCGGATTGACCAGACGCGGTCTTGGAAATCTCACTCAGCACTACGGGATCGCCAGCCGCAACACGGCCTACGCATTTTTCGATGAAGCGCTGCAATATAACTTCATTCGTCCGGTCGCAGGCTCGAGAGGTGGCCCTTCGGATCAGGTCGGACCTACGCAATTGATGCTGTCGATGCTGATCCATTGGTACAACCTGCATTTTCAAGCCCTCGACCTTATCGATGGAGGCGGCAGGGCGGCTCGGTTCCTGGCAGAGCCGGAGCGCATGCTGATACTCATCGAGCCGCTTGCGGCGCATGCGCTGTTATCAAGTCGGGAGGTGCGCAGTCCTGGGCCGCTTCATGCCATTTTTGCCTTCGCCGAAGCGGGAGGACTTCTGGTGGATCGCCTGATCGCCGGAATCGATCCGGAAGATCTGGGGAGACAGGATCGGCTCCTGACGAATGTCAGTTCGATTTCCCATCTGGTCCAATCGTTCGGCCTGTCGCAAGCCTATGTCCGCCGCAAGCTTTCAGCAGCTGAATCGATCGGCGGCGTCGGCTGGAGCGGACGGCGGGGACGCTCACAAATCTGGATCTCGCGCGGCTTCTACGAGGAATATGCGCGCGCCCATGCCCGCCAGCTGTGCATCCTGGATGACGCTTTCGCAGAAGCTTCGTCGGTTTTGGCGTCCTCCCTGGTCAAGTCGGCGGCCATCTTCGATAGCTGAGGTCGTTATACGACGATCCCGATGCAAATGAGGGCAATTTGCAGCTCATTGAATGAAGAACCCGGTCAAAGCGGTGTTTGTGAACGAACACCAGCCATGTTCTTGATGGCGAGGCTCAATTCTTCAATACACTCCACCATTGCGGATGCATCCAGGGACCTTCTCCCTTGAGTGGATTTTTACTCATTCGCGTAGAGGAGTATTAAGGAAGTCACCGCTAATGGGACGGGGTGCCCTTGATCCTGCGGTTTTGCCATGCGTGTCGTTCTGCTCAAAGCCATTTTGACCGGCTTTTTATCTCTCGCGGCTTCCCTGGCGATTTGTTTCAGTATCGTTCCCTTGTTCGGCGGCCAAGTCGATGGCCTCGGCTTGATGATGGCAATTATCTGTCCGCTAACGATCGCCATTCCGACTTCTTCCTTCCATTTTCATCAGTCGGAAAAGCTGCGAAGGGCTGAAACTGCGGCGGCCGACGCGCTTCTGCGGCTTGCCAAGGCCTACGAGGAACTGCGGCTGCAATCACGGCTCGACGGGCTCACGAATGTTTTCAATCGGCAGGCCTTCCAAGAGGATCTGGCCGGCTTCAGCAAAGCGGGCATATCGGGAGGGCTGCTGTTCCTCGATCTGGATCATTTCAAGTCGATCAACGATCGTTACGGCCATGCGACGGGCGACGAGGTCCTGCGGAAAACAGGCCAGATATTGAACGCCCACTGTCGTCCAAGCGACATGGCCGGCCGTTTGGGAGGCGAGGAATTCGTACTATTCTTCGGCAACCTGGCTGCGGAAGACATGTTCGAACGCTGCGAGGAAATCAGGCTCGCGATAGCGCAGCTGGACGTCCCTGCGCCTTCCGGGGCGATCGTGCGCGTTTCCACAAGCATCGGCGCGGTCTATTGCGAGGGGGGATTTGACGCCGAAGACTGCCTGAATGCTGCGGACAGCAATCTTTATGCAGCAAAGTCAAACGGCAGAAATACTGTCGCGTTAGCCGGGTCCAATGCATGACGATGCTCTCGGCAGGGCAATCGCATACGGGCGGATCAGCACCGGAAGCCCTCCTTGCCGCCGAGGAGGGACCTGATGTTCGCAACAGCATTTCCGCATCAGCCAAGCAACGCCTGGCTTGCCAGACCGTCAGCCGTGAGAAGCCGCTGCAATTGCCTCGCTTCTGATCTCTTCCGTCAGTTTCAGCCGCAGCGTTGAAAATTCAGGGCTTGCCTTGACCGTATAGTGGCGCGGATGGGGCAGATTAACCGGTGTGATCGACTTGATGCGGCCGGGGCGCGCCGTCATCGTCACCACACGCGATGCCATGAATACGGCCTCCTCGATGTCGTGTGTCACGAAGACCACCGTCTTCTGCTCGCGTTCCCATATGCCAAGCAGCAATTCCTGCATCAGCCCGCGCGTCTGGTTGTCGAGCGCGCCGAACGGTTCATCGAGCAGGAGGATTTTCGGATCGTTGGCAAGCGCGCGGGCAATTGCCGTCCGCTGCTGCATCCCGCCCGACAATTGCTTCGGCCAATGATCCTCGAAGCCACGCAGTCCGACCTTGTCCATATAGCTTGCGACGATGTCATTCCTGTCTTTTTCGGCAACGCCGCGTTCGCGCAGGCCAAAGGCAACATTCTCTCGTATCGTCAGCCACGGGAAGAGCGTGTAGGACTGGAACACCATGCCGCGATCGGCACTGGGGCCGGTCACGTCCTTGCCATCCAGCGTAACCGTGCCGCTCGTCGGCCGGTCGAGACCGGCGATGATCCGCAGAAGGGTGGATTTGCCGCAACCCGATGGCCCGAGGATGGTGACGAAGTCGTTGCGGGGAATGTCGAGCGTCGTCGGCTGCAAGGCGAGCGTCGGCGCGCCGCCCCGGACACCGGGAAAGGTGCGGCTGACGTCCCTGATGCGAAGTTCTCCGGGAACGCTCACGCAAACCTCCATGCGAACAGCTTTCGGTTCATAAGCTTGAAAGCGAAGTCGGAGACGAGGCCGATCAGGCCGATGACGATGATGCCGAAGATGATCTGGCCGGTGGCAAGCAGCGCTTGGCTGTTGATGATCATATAGCCGATACCCGAGGACGCACCGATGAGTTCGGCGACGATGACGTAGGTCCAGGCCCAGCCCAGAACGAGCCGCAGTGTTTCGCCGATGTCGGGAGCCGCCGCCGGGATCAAAACGCGCCGCACGACGCCGCGGTCGGAAGCGCCAAGCGTATAGGCCGCTTCCACCAGATCCCGCCGCGTGCCGGCCACCGAGACCGCGACCATCAGAATGATCTGGAACACCGCGCCGATGAAGATGACGAGCAGTTTCTGTGTTTCTCCGATGCCGGCCCACAGGATGAGCAGCGGCACGAAGGCCGATGCCGGCAAATAGCGGGCAAAGGAGACGAAGGGCTCGAGAAGTGCCTCGATCGGCTTGTAAGCCCCCATGAGGATGCCGAGCGGCACGGCAATCAGCGCCGACAGGACGAAGCCGCCGAGCACGCGCCAGATCGTCATGCCGATATCGAAGAGAAAGCCTTGATTGACGAGAAGATCATAGCCGTCCTTTACCATGGTGATGGGATCGGCAAGGAAGGTTTTCGAGACGAAGCCGCCAAGGGTCAGGCAGCCCCAGCCAGCGAAGAAAAGAATGAAGAAAAGCAAGCCGTAGACCAGCCGGCTGCCGGGACTGATGGGTTCGAGCGGGCGCATTTTATCTCTTGTCGTGGAAAAGGCGTGCCGAACGCTCGACACGCCCATCAATAGGTCGCGGCCTTATTCGATGAAGGACGGATCGGCCAGTTTTGAAAGGTCCGGTTTCTGCTTGATGACGCCGGCGTCGAGCAGAATCTGGGCGGCTTCTTCGTTGAAGCTCTTGAAGGTCGTTGCGAAGAACGTTTTCGCAGCAGCCTTGTCCTGCCATTCCAGATAGGCTGCCGACTCGCCGAATTCCTTGCCGGACTGCTTCACATCCTTGCCCATGATCTCGAAGGATTTGTCCTTGTCGGATTTGATCATTTCAAGCGCATCGTAATAGCTTGCGGCCAATGCCTTGGCGGCATCGGGATGATCTTTCAGGAAGGCCGTCGTGCAGCCGAAGGTATCCATCACGGCCGGATAGTCGATCGTCGTGGCGATGATCTTGCCCTTGTCCGGCGCCGCCCGCACGGCGGACAGATAAGGTTCGTAGGTCACGGCCGCGTCGTTTTGCCCCGCAAGCAGCGCCTGGGCGGCCGGACCCGGCTCCATGTTGACGACCTTGACGTCCTTCATGGTCATGCCGTTCTTGGCAAGGATATAGGCAAGCAGGAAATACGGCGACGTGCCCGGCGCCGATGCCGCAACCGCCTTGCCTTTCAGGTCGGCCACTTTTTCGATTCCCGGCTTGGCGGCAATGCCGTCGGCGCCGTGCGAGACGTCGAGCTGGAATATTTGCGTCGTCGCCACACCGGCGGCATTCCAAACGATCCATGTTTCCACCGTCGTTGCCGCGCACTGGATATCGCCGGAGGCGAGAGCCAGATGGCGGCTTGCCTGCGGCACCTTGGCCACGGTGACGTCAAGCCCGTGTTTCTTAAAGATGCCGGCCTCCTTGGCAAGCGTCAGCGGCGCAAAGCCGGTCCAGCCGGAAATTCCGATCGAAACCTTAGTGTCAGCGGCTTGCGCATGGCTGAAGCCGGCCAGGGCCGCGAAAGCGGCGAGAAACAATGCCTTTTTCATAATATGAAGTTCCCTGCTCGTTGTGGAGGCAGTTGATGCTACTGCCGTTTTTATCGGCAGCATATTGCGCAAGCGACTTTTCTTTGTCTAGACACAATAACTTACGTCGCCGTGCAATTGAATTGAATTCGAGCAAGCGAAGGTCTCGCATTTCAAGAAGTGCTTGACGAGGTGATCGCCTTACTTACGAAATTGTAAGGATATCACCGCGTTCAGGACATAATGGTCTGGCATGACCAGAAAACCTTCGATGTCCTGCACCTTGTCCTGTAGACGGCCTTTATGGATGCAAGGGACCGGCAAGGGACGACGACCTTGCTCCGCCCGGTCATCGGGCGGCGGCAGTTTGAATCTATCGTAGTGACGAGAATGATTTCATGATCAGATTGCTGAGGATTTCCAGGTGGATCGCGGTGAGCTCGTTGGTGCTGCTTGGCTCGTATCTGAGCGCCATCCAGCTTACGGACAACTTCAACGAGGTGGTGCCGGGGCAGCTCTATCGCTCCGCTCAGCCATCCAAGGCCGATATTGACGACTATGTCAGACGTTATGACATCAAGACGATCATCAATCTCCGGGGCAAAAGCATCGCGCCCTGGTATAAGGACGAGATCGATGCGGCCCAGCAGGCCGGTATCTCCCATGTCGATTTTGGGCTGCCCCCAACGAAGGAAGTGACGCCGGAACAGGCGCGCCAGCTAATCGCGATTCTCCGCGATGTGCCGAAGCCGATCCTCGTGCACTGCGAAACCGGAGCCGATCCCACCGGCCTTGTGTCGGCCATCTACTTGCGCGAGATCGCCGGCGCCAACGAAGAGAAGGCAGAAGGGCAAATGTCGATTTTCTACGGCCATGTCGGCATTCCCTATCTTGCCAGCAATGTCATGGACAAAAGCTGGGAGCATCTTGAAAAGAGCTTCGGATTGAAAAGTTAGCGTGCGCCTGTGAGCGCTGCTTGAATCCCGGTTGAGCGATGCCGTCCGGGTTTGATCGTCAACGCTGTTCCGGATCGAAAAATCGCCTGGTATTTTGACAAGCCGGCGGGCCGGCGACAATCGGACATCTGAGAAATGGCTGGAGAATTCCGCAACTCGCGCGGATGCGGGGTTGTCGCAAATTCTGTTGCAGGCTTAGTGGGACCATCTTCAATCCAAACGGACTATTGATCAGCATCGTATAATCTTTTATATAACGTGTTATATTTATAGGGTAGGAGGTAGGTTTGGTTGAAGACGTCGTCCGATCGCTGGGTTTCCTCTGTCTCGGCAGCCGTTTTCGCCGCATCGGCGAACGCCTGCAGGCCGATACGCAGCAGATTATCGATGAACTTGGCGTCACCTTGCAGTCGGCCCAATATCCGTTTCTCGCCGCCATCGACCGCGCCGGCCCGCTGACGATCGGCGAGCTTGCCCAGGCTGTCGGCATTACCCAGCCGGGCGCGACGCGCACCATCTCGCAGCTTCTGGAACTGGGCTATGTCGACATGCGGGCATCGGTCGAAGACCAGCGTCGCCGCTTGATCTCGCTGACGCCCAAGGGGCAGTCTCTCATAGACTATTCGAAAAATTCCGTCTGGCCGCGTGTCGAGCAGGCAGTTCGCGAACTCTGCGGCGATCTTTCCGGCCCCATGCTGGAACAACTGGCCGCGCTTGAGGAGGGTCTTGCGCAAGCGCCGCTTGCGCGGCGTGGCCGCCCCGAAAAGGAGCCGAAACCATGAGCCATATTCTCGACCGACCGGTTTGGAGCGCGCTTGAGACCGCCCATGCGTCATTGGCGGAGGGAAACGGCGACGCCCGTCGCTATCCGCCTTCGATCGTGCCCTTTGCGGCGTCCGCCGACAATACGGCAGAAGGCCTCGATGCCCTGGCAAGGCTGCCTGCGGACGAGGAGGTCATGGCGATCGTCGAAGCCGAGCCGATCATCGTTCCTCAAGGATTGACGGTTCTTTCCTCCGCCAGGATCGTGCAGATGATGGCAGAGCGGCCTTGCGAGCGGGTGTCGGACAGCCGGGTGGAGCTGCTGACGGAGGCCGATGCCGCGGATATGCTCGCTCTTGCTGCGCTCACCAAGCCCGGTCCCTTTACGCTGCGCGCCCAGACCCTCGGTTGCTTCTGGGGTGTGAAAATAGACGGGCGTCTCGTTGCCATGGCCGGCCAGCGGATGCGCCAGCCGCAATTTACCGAGCTCAGCGGGCTTTGTACCCATCCGGACTTTCAGGGGCGGGGCCTTGGCTCCTTGCTCTTCCGCTTCGTGGCCGGAGAGATTTCGGCGCGCGGTGAAACCGCCTACCTCCACGCCTACAGAACAAATACGCCGGCCATCGCGCTTTATGAGGCGATGGGCTTTCGCTTGCGTTCGGAAATGAACCTCTGCGTCGTCAAACGGCAGTCTGCCTGATCTCCCGACCATGGTGCCGAAAGATGTGATCGGTTTTCGGACCAGAGCGTTGCAGCAAACCGGATCACTGCTGCTGCAAGGCAAGCCGCAGGCCCAGCACCATATAAATCGTTCCGATGACCTTTCCCTGCCATCGGCCAATGGCGCGGTTGCGGCGCAGCCAGCCGCCGATCGATCCGGCACCGATCGCCAGAAGCGACGTCACGGCGATGCTGAGGGCAACGAAGACGGCTCCGAGCAGCGCGAATTGGCCAATGACGGACCCGCTTTCGGGATGGATGAACTGCGGCAGGAAAGCCAGAAAGAAAAGCGCCGTCTTGGGGTTGAGGATCTCGGTGAAGAACCCTTGCCGGAAGGCGCGCATGGGCGTGATGGCTTGCGCAGTCGGCATGTCGATGCTGCCGCTCTTCTCGACGAAAGCCTTGAAGCCCAGATAGACGAGATAAATGACGCCGGCATATTTGACGATCTCGAAGGCCAGCGCGGATGTAGCGAGCAGAGCCGACAATCCGAAGGTCGCCATCGTCGTATGGAAAAGATCGCCGGCGGCAATTCCGGCGCCGGTTGCGAGCCCCACGCGCTTGCCGCCGCTGACGGCTCTGGCCAGCGTGAGCAGGGTCGCCGGGCCTGGAATGATCATCAGGCCGAGCACCACCAATATATACGTCGTCAAAACACCAAGGCTGACCATCGATTTCTCTCAAGTTGAGCTGCCCGGCAAAGTTTCGGCTATGCGAAGAATTTGCACCCGGCATTGTTTGCCACCTGAAGACTAATCGATTTACCGGCCGTTGCAACGAGGACTCCGAGGGCACATGCCGAACATCGCCATACCGGCGGAGCATGGCTGTCCCTTATCGTTGTCGTAAGGTAGTCAAAATTCCGCGGGGCGGCCGCGGATCACATCTTCCCCGCTCCATCCGGAGATGGCTCACATGCGCTCGCCCGGCAATCGGCTGGCCTGCTTTACCCAATCGGCAAATCGCGCTTCGTCCAGCGTATCGTTCTCATGGATGTTGAGGTAGCGCGTCTCCTTGGTTTTGGAATCGCCCCGCGGGATCGGCTGCAGCGACGTGCCGCGAAAGAAGGCCACCTTCACGTATTTCGTAAAACAATGGATACTCAGGAACCAGCCGTCGCCCTCCGTGCCGTAGAACGGCGAATTCCATTTGACCGCCTTTCGAACGTCGGGAACTGCCTCGACGATGAGTGCATCGATGCGCTGCCCGAGTTTGCTCTTCCAGCCGGGCATTGCGGTGATATAAGCCTGCACCGGCGCGTCGCCGTCACCCTTGGCAATCTGCGGGTTGCCGCCTGAAAGCAATTTCGACTCCGCTAGCGGCTTCCCGGCTCCGGTCTTTATCGGCGACTTGGGCTTTCCATCGGCCATTCTATTCCTCCAATGCTCCTATCTGGTCTATAGTATAGGGCTGATTTGCCGACTGCCTCCCGTCGTTCAATCAGGGCCGTTGAAATTGCCAACCGGGAGCATATCGCCAATTGTACCTCAAGGTTGTGGCGCGTCAAAGTGGAGTTTGAAATTGAGCACTGCGTTCATGAAGGAAGAAAGCGCCGAAACGGCTGCGGAAACCGTGCTGCCGGACCGGCCCGTTTCTTCGCATCCAAACCTCGTCACGGAAGCGGGATTAAAGGCTCTGGAACTTCAGCTTCAGGAGGCGCGCAAGGCCTATGAAACGGCGAGTGCCATCGAAGACGTCAACGAGCGCCGGCGACAGACAGCGATCCCCTTGCGCGATGCCCGCTACTTCGCGGAAAGGCTGCGAACCGCTGAAGTCATTGCGACACCCGCTTCAACCGAGGTCGTCGCCTTCGGAAGCAAGGTAACTTTCAGCCGCGAAGATGGCCGCGTACAGAAGTACCGCATCGTCGGCGAAGATGAAGCCGATCCCAAGGCAGGGTCGATTTCCTATGTGTCGCCGGTCGCAAGGCTATTGATGGGAAAGACCGTGGGAGACGTCATGAGCCTCGGCGATGACGAGCTGGAGATCACCGCGATCGAATAGCCCACCTGGCACTTCGATCGCCGCCGAGGCCAGGTCCGCCGAGGTCAGGTCAATGTGTCGGCTCGAACGGCGTGGCGATCGCAACGCGCGACGGCCCCGCTTGGAAGTCGGCCGACAGCATCCGACAATAGGCGAGCATCAGCTGGCACGCGATGCGATTGCCGCCGCCGGCCGGCCGTTCGGCAGGCCGATCGACCTGGCCGAGGCTGCGCGTGCCGGCTTGGTCTTTTGGCTTAAAAGCCCTTGATGGTGCCGTCGGACCAAACCACCTTGCCGCCGCGGATCGTGCTGCGCAGGCGCGGCACCCGGCCGCGTTCTGCGATCACGAGATCGGCGCGCAGCCCTTCGGCGATCCGGCCGCGATCATGCAAGCCGAGTGCCTTGGCCGGATTGGCGCTTGCCAATGCGGCCGAGGCGGGAAGGCCGCCTTTGCCGATCTCAGCAAGTGCGATCACAGCCGGCAGAATGGCCGATGGATGATAGTCGCTGGCAAGAATATCGAGCACGCCGGCCTCATAGGCTTCCCGCGCGGAAAGATTGCCGGAATAGGATAGGCCCCGCAATGCATTCGGCGCGCCCATCGCCGTTGCCAATCCGAGGCGCGTTGCTTCCTTGGCCGTTGCGATATTGATCGGAAACTCGCTGATTGCAGCGCCGAGGCTGTGCAGCAGGGCAGCCTTCTCGACCGTGTCGTCGTCATGGGAGGCCAGCACGACGCCGTGCTCGCGCGCCAATTCCGACAGGCCGTTGATGATGTCCATGCTGTCGCCGTGTTCAGAGCGTGCGGCCATCCGTTGCTTCACGAGTTCCGCCGCCTGAGCCTCGCTGATCTTCCTGGCCTTCGCCGTGTTGGCGATGTGCAGCTCGATGTCGCGATATTGACCCTGGCCCGGCGTATGATCCATCAGCGAAATCAGGTGGAGCGCGCCGGCGTCGATCAGTGCTTTTGCTTCCTTCAGGGCGGGCAGGAAGGTCACTTCGAAACGGCCATGGACGCGATGGTCGACCAGCAGGCCGTCCCGCATCGACGCGAGCTTTTCGATCATGGCACGGGTATGCTCGATGGAGCGGACATGGCCATAGGTGGCAGGCGTGAAGGCGACGGCGGCATAGGCTGTCGTCACGCCGTTGGCGGCAAGCGTCTTGTCGAGGTCGTAGACGCCGAGTTCGAGCGGCATGCGGACATTGACCCGCGGTTCCACGCATTTTTCGATCATGTCGCCGTGCATGTCGACGAAACCGGGAAGCAGAAACCGGCCGCGGCCATCTATTTCTGCGCCCTCGACGGGTCTTTCGCTGATATCAGCAATGAGCCCATCCTCGATCCTGACAGCGCCGCGCTCGATCACGCGGTCCTGCAATACAATTTCAAAATTACTCAGCCACATCGTTCTGTTCGTCCTCGGTCTTGATGGCTTCCAGATGAATTTCCCGGTCGATCCATGCACTTACATCTTTAGGATGACGAAAGACATGCCCCACGACCATGCCGCGCTGCATCACGATAACCCGGTCTGCCGTCATGCGGATGACACCGTCGCCATGGCATGTTCGAGATCTCCGCCGACCACGCGTAGGTATAGGATGCGCTGACAGGATTGCCGGTCTTCTCCGCGGTCAACGTCTTTTCATCGAGCATTGGGATTTCATCGGGGGGGGGGAAGGGCTTTTAGATATTCGAATAAATACTATAATCATTCGAATGAATTGTCCATCGCGTTTTGCCTTGCGGAAAGAGATTTGCGTGGTGGCGCGAAATCGTCAGCCGCCGCGCCGGCGCAGCCATTCCGCTGTGATGCGGCTTGCTTCCCGCGCGGCCGCCGCTGCGGCCAGTCCTTCCAGCAGGGCAAACAGAAAAGAGCCTGCGAACCGATCGCCGGCGCCGATCGTGTTGGTCGTCTCGACCCTTGCTGCCGGTTCGACTTCAATAGCTGTCGCGCCGTCAAACAGCATGATCGGGCGCGTACCATCGGTGAGAACCAGCATCTTCAGGCGAGAACCGGCAATCTCGCCGGTACGCAGCCATGCGACGGCGAGATCGTCTGCAACGTCGTCGCGCGAAGAGATGACATAATCGGACGGGCGAGGCGTTGCGGGCTTTAGCGGAAATTGCGAGACGACAAGCGGCTGGGCGCCGATCTGTTCGACAAGGTGCTCTTCAAGAACGAGCGCGTTGACATAGACGCCTGCGGCCACAAGCTTTCCGGTGACTGTCAAGGAACGGGAACGCCCGGCTGGTGCCACGATCGTTCGTTCTCCGCCCGGTTCGAGGAGAATTTCCAGCGGCGCGGTTTCGCCCGGTACCATCGTTACATGTTCGGTATCGAAGCCGTCCGCGGCAAGTGATTGAAGTGCCGCTTGTCCCTGCTCATCCCGCATCAGCCATGAGACGATGGCGACATCGGCTCCCAGCTCCAGCAACTGCCGGCCGGTGTAGAAAGCACCGCCGCCGAGTCGGGTCGTGCGGGACGAAAACTGTATCCGCCCACCCGAAACCAGCGGGGCGTCCAGTTGCCATATGCGGTCGTGATTGACCGATCCGATGACGATTATTCGGGGCATGTTTCTGCCTATCTGCCTCAACGTCTAGTGCCAGTGCGGCGATCATGAAACGCTGTGCCAGCAGGAAGATCAAGGGAACGGGCACGATCGACAAAAGACTTGTTGCCTTTCGGCGCCTTCGAGAACGGCAAAGACGGCAATGCCGGTCGTGAGCGCCATTTTCAAAGCGTCATCCGGTACGAGCCGTCCCGGAGATAGATGTTCCAGGCCGGCAAAGGTCACAAGCGAATTTCGCTTCAGCAGCCATCTGACGGGCACCAGCCATGGGCAGAGATTGAAAAGCAATGGTGCAGCCGATATATAACATTCGAATGACATCAATGAATTCGGATGAGCGGGCATGGGAAGAAAACTGCTGCATGGGCAGTGGCAACAGGTCGAGAGCGATATCGCCGAGGATATTCTGACCGGCCGCCTATCGCCCAAGGCGCAGCTTCCCACGGAATCAGATCTGATGGAGCGGTTCGGTGTCGGGCGCCATACGATACGGCGGGCGATTTCCCGTCTCGAGAGCCGCGGGCTGGTCTTGGTCGAGCAGGGGCGCGGCACCTTTGTTCGTGATAGCCGCCTCGACTACCGCCTGTCCGAACGCACGCGTTTTTCCCAGAACCTGCTCGATCAGGGCAGGGAACCGCTGGGGCAGGCCATCCATGAAGAGGTGGTCCCCGCGTCCGAGTTTATCGCCGAGGCGCTGCGGCTTCCCCACGGCGAGCCCGTCTACCATATCGTCCGGCGCGGTTTTGCCGACGAAGAGCCGATCAATTACTCGCGTGCCTATTATCCCGTACGTCGCTTTCCGGGCTTCGACGAGGCCCGGCGCAGCGGGCGAAGCGTGACCGTCATTCTGGCCGAATACGGCATACCCGACTATATCCGCCTGCGCACGGATATCATCGTCCGCCTGCCGACAAGCGAGGAGGCGAAGCAGCTCTGCCAGTCCATGTCCCAGCCTGTCGTTGTCCTGAGAAAGGTGGACGTCGATCTCAAGGGCACGCCGATCTCCTATTCGGAATCGGTCTGGCCGGGTGAACGCGTGCAGTTCTCGATCGACAATACCAGCCAGCTTCTGGACGTGCTTGCGCGCGGCGAAGCCGGCTGAACGGATCGTTTCCGCACGATTGTACCCCTGACGCGCCGAATGACCTGGCCGTTGCGACATGCTAATATGTGGTCCGACAGACGCGCAGGGGGATGGCGATGTTGGAAACGGACAAGGTATTTTCCGGCTCGATTCCGGAAAATTACGACCGGCACATGGTGCCGCTGATTTTCGAGCCTTATGCCGCAGATATTGCAAGACGAGCCGCGTCTCTTGCGCCGAGCACCGTCTTGGAGATTGCGGCGGGCACCGGCGTTGTCACGCGCACGCTGACGCCAAAGCTATCTCCCGCCGCAAGCTACGTCGTCACCGACCTCAATCAGCCGATGCTCGACTACGCGGCTTCGCGGCAGCCTCCGGACAGTCGCCTGGCATGGCGCCAAGCGGATGCCATGGCGCTGCCGTTTGAAAATGCGGCTTTCGATCTCGTTCTTTGCCAATTCGGCGCCATGTTCTTTCCCGATCGCATCTCGGCCTATCGCGAAGCAAAGCGCGTTCTGAAGCCCGGCGGGCATTTCCTGTTCAACGTATGGGATCGTATCGAGGAGAATATCTTCGCCGATGATGTGACGAAGGCTCTGGCCAGGTTTTTTCCAAACGATCCGCCGCGCTTTCTGGCGCGTACGCCGCATGGCTATCACGATGTGAGCCAGATCAGCAGCGATCTAGAGAATGCCGGTTTCTCCGATGTCGAGATCGAGACGCGGGCCGAACAGAGCCGGGCACCCTCGCCGCGCCTTCCGGCTGTTGCCTATTGTCAGGGAACCCTTCTTCGCAATGAAATCGAGGCCAGGGAAGCGGGGACGCTGCAGGCTGCAACAGACTATGCCGCCGCCGCACTTGCAGAGAGACACGGCAGCGGTGAGGTTGCGGCTAAAATTCAGGCGCATGTCATCTTGGCTACAGCCTGAGGCGCGTCGCGATCTTTCAGCTTCGCTTCTTGTGCCTCCCGGGTTTCTGACTTCATGCATGTCGTTTTCGCAAAGCCGCACTTTGCGCGCCATGCTTCATGTGTCCGAAGTTTAACTGAAGAATAACCATGATTTGAAGCAAGCCCACTGATTCATGCGCGCGGCGACGAGTTGTTATATCGTCCAAGATACCAAATGGAGATCCGAGGTGATATTGACTGAGATTTCTGGTGAGGTTTTATCGGGAAATACTTGAGGGTGGGGGTGCGGGCAGCGATGCCGGCAAATCCCCCCGTATGCTTCTGAATCTTCAAGTTCTGCGCGCGCTGGCAGCCTTGTCCGTCGTTGTTGCCCATGCATTGCACGAGACCGGCTTCCTTGCCGCAGCGACGGGACGGGCGGCGGTCGATGGTTCCGCGTGGAATCTCGGTTTCGGCGTCGACATATTCTTCGTCCTTTCCGGCTTCATCATGACCCACACGGCCGCTTGCGAATTCGGCAAAAGCGGCGCTCCGCTGCGCTTCTTCCTGCGGCGCTGCGCCCGCGTCATCCCGCTCTACTGGCTGTTGACCAGCATCATGCTGCTCGGCGCGCTTGCGGCCCCCTCGCTGCTTGCCGTTCCCATCGGAACCGTATCCCATATCCTCGCATCCTATTTTTTCATTCCGTCCGGACGCGGCGTCGATGAGGTCAGGCCGGTGCTCGCACTGGGATGGACGCTGAACTACGAGATGCTGTTCTATGTGTTCTTCTCTTTAGCACTCCTGCTGCCAATAAGGCTCGGTATCGTCTGGCTGTCGGTGCTGATGGTCGGGATGGCGCTCGTCGGAAATCTCGTCGATCCGAGCCATGTCCAGATAGCTTTCTGGACAAGCCCTATCATTCTGGAGTTCTTGTTCGGCGTCCATGTCGCGTTGATCTTTCGCAGCGGCGTGAGGATCGGTGTGGGAGGGGCGCTTGGGTTCGCAGCCATTGGCCTTCTCGGCTTCGTGCGTGTCTCCGCACCGTGGGACGATGCGGCCTTGCCGCAATTCCTGCGGAGCGGCCTGCCTGCGGCCCTGTTCGTTCTTGCAGCCGCAATCGGTCCTGTCTTGCCTCACAGGAAGATTGTCTTATGGGGTGTTGCCTTGGGAGATGCCTCATATAGCCTCTATCTGGCCCATCCCTTCATCCTGCGGCCGATGCGGGCCATCTGGACGAAGGTGATCGGCGGGGCTCTTCCTCTTGGCTTGTTCACCCTCTTCTCGACGCTTGCTGCCGCCCTGTTTGCTCTGGCGCTTTTTCAAGGCGTCGAGAGACCGCTTACGAGCCGGGTTCAGAGCATCGTGCTTCGTTCCAGGCGGCATAAGCGGATATCGACCGGCACCCTTCCGGCGGCCGAGACCGAAAGCGTCTGAACCAAACAGGATGCGGGCTTCCTCAGGCCTCCAAGGATCGGCGGCCACAGGGGCATGACTGCATGGCCGTTCAATCGGCCCATTCCGGATCGGTCGTGAAAGCGATCGTCAGCCAACGGTCCGGACCTTCGTCGCCGATCGCTTCACCGATTTCATCGCGGATATGGTCCCATTCCTCCAGCTTCCTTGCCGGCCCGTTCGACGGCACGATGAAGTAGAGTTCGACCTGCTTGCCGCGCCCGACACGGGCGACATAGGAACGGTAGGACAGAAAGGCGTAGCGCCGGACGATCTCGCTTGCCACCTGGTCGACATGGTCTCTGAGATCGGAAGGCGTCACGAGCAGGATATCGGCAAAGGCCTGCTTGATCGTTCCGATCGGCATGGGAATGACGATGACGCAGACCAGAGCGAGAGCAACCGGATCGACATAGGGCGACATCCATTGCAGGCTTGTTGCCTGAATGAAAAAGCCGAATACGAAGGCGGCGAGCAATGCGCCGCTCAGGCTGCCTGTCATCACCCAGGCCTTGGCGTCCAGGGCGATGAAATTGGATCTGATGGTCTTATTCGCCCGTGTGGCATAGGCGGCCATCACAAAAGCAATGATCATGGTCAGCGCCGCATAGATGATGGCTTGATCGAAGGAGAGATGCCTGCCGCCGGCCATGATGCTGCCGATGGCGTTGAGCAGGGCATAGATCGCGGCCCCCGTCAAAAGGATGCCGTTGAGGCCAAGCACCATGGGTTCGAGATGCCAGAAGCCCATGGTGAAATGCTTGGCGAACTTGCCGGCCGATGTGGTGTTCGTTGCTGAAGACACGATCAGATTGGAAACGATCAGCGCAACGATCGTCATGGTCGCATCCGTGAGCGCGTACACGCCGTCGAAGACGATCGCGTAAGAGCCGGAGAGAAGACCGAAAACGATACCGGCGGCTGCCAGAACGAAGGTCACGACAATGGAAACACGCAGGACGCTTTGTTCGGTTGTCACTTTCCAGTCTCCGGATGGATGTGCGGTATCCGCTTCGGACAATTTCGAAGCTGCGGCGGACTCTTATCGTGTCATTTCACCCGAGCCAATCCGGAAGAACTATGCGTGATACGTCTCGTTCCTATTTGTCGCTATGCCCCTGCCGTCTGAATTCGGTCGGCGTGACGCCAACCAGCTTCTTGAAGTCGCGGGCAAAGTGAAACGGATCGGGATAGCCGCATCTGGCGGCTATCCTGCCGATCTGCTCATCCGTTACCACCAGCAGCGGTTTTGCGGCATTGATGCGCTCGTGGCGAAGCCAGTCGACCGGCGTCGTTCCCATTCTTTGGCGGAAACGCCGAAACAATTGCGCCTGGCTCAGATTGGCGGCCGCGGCGAATTCGCCGACCGTCCATGGATATGTCAGGTCGGCACGGACCGTGTCCATGAGCCGCTGCAGTTGTTGAACCGTTCCGCCGCCGCTACCGCCGTCCGCACGTTCGGACACCAATGAGGAGATCAGTTGTGCGAGCAAGGCAAAACAGCGGCTGTCGGCAAGGAAGCCGTTGCCTTCCATTTCATCGAGAATGCCGGTGAACAGCGCCTCCAGATTGGCGGGGTTTGTCATTTCGAAGACCGGATTCGCAATCACGCCGAGGCTGTCAAACAGCATGTCGAGCCCATATCCGACGAATCCCAGCCACAGATAGGACCAATGCGGGTGACGCGGCTCGCAGCGATGCGAATACAGCATCGAGGAATCCAGCCATGCCATCGTCCCCTCACGCAGAAAGCTCGAGACGCCATTGACCTCTAGCAGACCCTTGCCGCTGAGAGTAAAGATCAGGGTATGCTGGTTGAAACGGTGGGCGATCGGCATTTCTTCAGGCGTACAGAGCCGGCGGCCGGCGGCGAGAAGCGAGTAGGGGAAGGCACGGGACAACCGGCCCGGAGTCTGAAAGAAGACGTCGTCGAGGGGATGGATTTCTGCTGAAGTCGGTTCGTCGGTCATGGCAGGCCGACCCTAACGGAGAATGAGAGTTTTATCCATATGGCTGCGGTTCGCATCCATGTCCATTCGCCGTTCGACGGGGTAATCTGCGGCCGATGAAGCAGAATGGACGAGGTCCTGACCATGGCGCCCGCAAACCCAGCATTCGATCCGCTCTCGCAAGCGTTTGCGGACGATCCCTATGCGGCTTACCGCGAACTGCGCGCCAGCCCGGGTCCGGTCTATTACGAGCATTTCGACATATGGCTGCTGTCGCGCTATCAGGATGTCGCTGCCGCGGCCGCCGACAAGACGCTCGTGCGCTCCCTCGAATTCTTTCTTTCCCCTGAGGAGATAGAGGAACAGAAGGTTCGGCAGAACTGGCACGACATGCCGAACCACTCGCGTTTCGTGCAATTCAGCCTTCTGGATTCGGATGGAGAAACCCATGATCGGCTGCGCCGCAAGGTCTTTCGTGAATTCACGCCCGCACTCGTCGCGCGCCAGCGCGGCATGATACAGGATTTCGTCGATCGCCTGCTCGACCGCCTTCTTCAAGCGGGCAGGATCGATTTTGTCGAAGACCTTGCCTCGCAGGTTCCCGGCCACATCATCGGTTCGGTTCTGGGCGTGCCGGAAGAATATGCCGGGCAGCTGCGCAAGTGGTCGGAAGAGGTCGTGCAATATTTCGACGTCGATCGCAGCGCGGAGCGCAAGGCGATCGCCGAGCGTGCAACGACGGAGTTCTACGAGCTGCTCAAGGAGCTGATTGCCGATCGCATGCGTATTCCGCGCGACGATCTTCTCTGTCGGCTGACCGAAGCGCATGTGGCCGGTGAGTTGACCGAAGACGAGCTCGTTTCCACTTGCATGCTGATCCTGATGGCGGGACACGGTTCGACGATCGACGTGCTGGGCAGCGGCATGCATGCGCTGATGCGATATCCAGACGCGCTGGCCAAGCTCAGGAATGCTCCGGCTGTGATGTCGACCGCTATCCAGGAAATGTTCCGCTACGAGTCGCCGCTGCCTTTCTTTCATCGCTACCTGACGGAAGAGAAGACGATTGCCGGCCAGCGCCTGCCGAGGGGGACGAAGATCGGCCTGCTCTATGGCGCCGCCAATCGCGATCCCGAGCAGTTCGAAGCACCGGATGAGTTCAATGTCGAGCGGACCCCCAATCGCCATCTGGCCTTCGGCGGCGGCGCACATTTCTGTCTTGGCAATCATCTGGCGCGTCTGGACATGGAGATCATTTTCTCGACGCTGCTGAACCGCACCCGCTCCATCGAATTGCTGGATGAACGCCCCGCCTATAAGCGCGGGCTTTCAGTGCGTGGCCCGAAACGTCTCGACATCAGCCTCGTTGCCGCTTGAGCGGATTTACCGAAAGTATGGAGAGTGCAATGTGTGAAATCGTGTTCATCGATTCCGGCGGTCGCGAAACGCGCGTCAAGGCACAGGATGGCGAGACCTTGATGGCCGTCGCTGTCAGGAGCGGTGTCGATGGTATCGTGGCGCAATGCGGCGGCGCCTTGGCCTGCGGCACCTGTCACTGCTATATCGAGCAGCCGCATCTCGGCCTGCTGCCGCCGCCTTCCGAAGAGGAAGCGACGATGATCGAATTCGTGATGGAGCCGGCACCGAACAGCCGCCTCAGCTGCCAGATCCTTGCAAGCAGCGTCGTCGATGGCATGCGCGTCGTCGTGCCGGACAGCCAGCAATAAGAGCGGGCATCGAATGGAGACCTGAAGATTCGAACCTGTCGAAAGCTCGGCAAAGACGCCTGCACGTTTATGGAGCTATTCTCTCAGTGTTGCAATCCATGCTGATCATTGCGGCAGACGCGCATCGCGGCGCACGGAATGCTGGATACCTGCGGGATTGGTGGCAATGAGGCGGCGTATGGTTGTCGGAACCAGGCCGAAGCGGTCGAGCCCGGCCTGCGTCGAAGGCGCCCAGCGAAATTCGAGGTCGGCGCTACCGTCCCTTATGCGATGCACGATTTCCGTTTCGTGAAATGGTGGTGGTTGCAGCAGTTCCGCCTCATAATAGAAGCCGACTTCGTGAACGCGTCGGCCGGCAAATTCGAAAAAATTCTCGATGATGAAGCGCAAGGGGCCGACAGTTGCCTTGCAGCCGATTTCCTCTTCGATCTCGCGGGCGAGAGTTTCGGCGCCCGCCTCATGAAACTCGACCCGGCCACCGGGCAAACACCAGAAGGTGTCTGCAAGCGCACGGTGAATGAGGATATGATCGCCATGGCGGATCAATGCGCCTGCGCGCAGTTGAAAGCGGGAATTTTCGGAATCCATGACGATCATGGTTCTTGTGGTTTGTACCATGGCCGGCCTCCGATTGCGCGATGAGGTGGAAATTATTTGTCAGCATCGACTTCTGGTTACAAGATGTAGTGAAGCGGTTTAAAGATTGTTTTCTCTTGGTTCATTTTCCCAATCGAGCGGGCCTTGGCGATGCGTTTCGTGAATCCGATCCCTTTCGTCTCCGATATCGAGCGCTCGAAGACATTTTACCGTGACCTGTTGGGCCTGAAGATCCTCAATGACTTCGGCAGTTTCGTATTGTTTGAGACCGGCTTTTCGATTCACGAAGGAAAATCGCTGGAGCAAACGATCTGGAAGCATGGATTTGAAAATTCCGAGCCATATGGGCGTCGAAACATCCTTCTCTATTTCGAACATGAGGATGTGGATGCAGCGTTTGAAGCCATCGCACCGCATGCAGACCTCATCCATCCCGTTGAAAGGCAGGAATGGGGCCAGAGGGTCTTCCGCTTTTATGATCCTGACGGTCATGCGGTGGAGATCGGCGAGCCCCAGTGAAACGGAAGCAATCAGCCTCTCAAGGCGTCGAATATCGCCGATGCCACGACGACCTCCGTTCCTGCCAGGCCGACCGAACAGAAAAGAGTCGTATCAATCGGCGATCTCCGGCCCGCAGCGTTGCTTGCAACGATATCGGCAAGCTCCTTTATGCGATGTTCGTGACGTGATCCCGCCAGGAAAAAGGGCGAGACATAGGCCCGTGTTTGCGCAAGGGAATCTGTCACGATCAGGTCGGCGGCATCTGCTATATCAAGGCCGAGTTCATAACCTTTTAGCGTCTTCGGGCCTAGCGTGTTGATATGCGCGCCTCGCTTTAGCTGCGACGCATAAATGACCGGTACATCGCTGCTGGTCGCGCAAAGCACGATATCGGCGTCCGAGACAGCTTCGCCCGCACCGTCGACAGGATTTACCTCTATATTCAGTAGGTGCTGCATTTCCTTGGCGAAAGCCTTGCGGTTTTTCTCGTCTCGGCTGAAGACTCGTACAGACTCTATTTCGCGAACAGCGGCAGTGGCGATCAATTGGGTTCGCGCTTGGGCGCCGCTGCCTATGACGCCAACGGTTCTGGCATTGGAAGCGCTCAGATGGCGGATGGCGATACCCCCGATCGCTCCTGTCCTGATTTGGCCAAGGCGCTCACCAAGAACGACCCCCTTGAGCTTCGCATCGTTGGCGGACCAAACGGCAACGATTTGCGAATGTTCCGGCTCATCGAACGTCTCGTAGATGCGAAAGCCGGCGAGCGGTCTTTCGCCGAGTATGCCGCCGACCGTAAATACCAGATCGCCGCTGCCGGCAAATGAGACATGATGCCGGGGCGGGGAGACGAACATGCCCGCTGCTTTGGCGGCGAAAGCAGTTTCCAAGGCCTTGATTGCGACTGGCATCATAGCCGCGCTGGCCAGATCTTCGTCTTTCAGTATCTTCATTTTGGCGGATCTCCTTCTGCGTGCTACCTTGCAACCTCAACCGTGGTTGAGGTCAAGTGACGCCGGCGCCATGCGAGATTTTTCAGATGTAAGCCAACCGAGCGCTCGGTGCAGATACCCAAGGTGAGGATATACATCCATGCAACGCGGGTGCAGAGCCTTGCGTCAGACAGATTTAGCGCCTCGCAGGCCCCGGCAACTTTCGCGAGGGCCGGCCGTTGGTTGACACGGACTGAACCTTCAAGCCCGAGTTCTACTGTGCGCCGTTCGATCTCGGCAGGTTCTCGACGACGGTCAGGATCCTGTAGGCCGCCGAAACGCGGGCTGGGATCGGAAAGTTCCTGTTTGCCAGCAGCACGATGCCGATCTGCCGGGCGGGGATGAAGGCTGCGTAGGCGCCGAAGCCGTTCGTCGAACCCGTTTTATTCAGGAGCACATCCTTGCGCGGCGGCTGCGGCGGATCGAGGCGGGCGATCTTGTGCGGCACACGTGCCATATCGGATGAATTGCCGGCCAGCAGCCGGGCAAGCGTTGTCGGATAGGCATAGATCTCCCAGCCGAGGGCCTGCGTCATGTTGTCGATGCGGTAGTAGCCGGCATGTGTCGCGTCGATTGCCCGCTGAAGTGGGTCATCGAGCTTTGCGCCGCCCATATTGGCTTCGAGAAAGGCAAGCATGTCGGAGGCGGTGGTCTTGATACCGTAGGCCTGGGCGTCCAGAACGCCGGGATCGACGCGGATCGGCTTGCCCCGCTTCGAATAGCCATAGGCATAGTTGTCCATCTCGGATGGCGGAACGCGAACATAGGTGTGGCGGAGGCCGAGGCCGGCAATGATTTTTTCCTGCATCAGCCGATCGAACGGCTCGCCGATCGCCTGTGCTGCCAGATAACCGAACAGGCCGATGCTGGGGTTTGAATACTGCCGGTACGTGCCGGGCGCAAAGGAAGGATGCCAGTTGCGATAATAGGCAACCATCTTGTCCTGGTCCGTCACGCCGTCGGGAAACTGCAGCGGCAAGCCGCCTGCGGTATATGTGCCGAGATCGAGGAGGCTGACCTTGTCGAAGCTGCTACCCGAGAGCTCCGGCATGTATTTTGCAGCCTTGTCCGAGAAGGATAGCTTTCCGCTGATCTGGGCGTAGGAGCCAAGGGCTGCCGTAAAGGTCTTGCTGATGGAGCCGAGCTCGAAGATCGTGTCGTTCGTTACCTTCTGGCCGCTTTCCTTCGAAGCGACGCCGTAGTTGAAGATGTAGCGCTTGCCCTTGACCGTGATTGCGACCGCAAGTCCCGGCACGTCGTTTTCCTTCATGAGCGGGCGGATGGTCTCGTTGACGGCCCGCTCCAGCCGTTCCTGGTCAATGCCTTCGGCGTAGGCGCCGATCCCGTAAAAAAGGCAGCCCGCAGCGATGCCGAGCTTCTGCAGCCAAATGAAATGCTTATTCAAGATGATATCCTCATTGTGTTGAGCGACCGCGCAGGATGAGCGCTCGAAAAGGGGCAATGTCGCAGGTGCTTGGTGGTGGCGAGAGCCGCTGGGCGGCCCTGATCTCAGATCCCTGCGGCGATCCGGCCGATCTCGGCCACGATGGCGTTGCGTTCACCGGCTGCGATTTCCGGTATCTCGCAATAGGCCGTTACGATGATGGGGGCGCGGTTCGCCGGCCACAGCACCGCGATATCGTTGGCGTTGCCGGCCTTGTCGTCGCTGGTTCCGGTCTTGTCGCCCACCAGCCAATCCTTCGCAACGCCGGCGCGCAAGCGGGCATCGCCGGTCTTCGTGGTGATCAGCCATGCGGCCAGCTGCGAGCGTGATGCTGCCGAAAGTACATCGGCAAACAAGAGCCGCCGCAGATTTTCCAGCATGGCTGCCGCTGTCGTCGTATCGCGCAGATCCTCCGGAGTATCATGGTAGTTCAGTTGGGGCTCGATACGGTCGAGGCGGGTAGTTTCATCGCCAAGGCTGCGGCAGAAGGCCGTGATTGCCTCCGGGCCGCCGAAGCTTGCAAGCAGCAGATTGGCCGCCGTGTTGTCGCTGAGCGTCACCGCTGCCGCGCAAAGTTCCGCGACGGTCATGCCGCCGTCTCCCACATGCGCCTTCGTCGCAGGCGAGCCGCCGATGAGGTCGCTCTCCGTATAACGGATTCGCCGGTCGAGCTTTTCTTTGCCCTTGTCGACGCGGGCAAGCACCAGGCCGGCCGCCAGCGCCTTGAAGGTACTGCACATCAGGATGCGTTCGCCGGCGCGGTGCTCGATGCGCCTGCCGCTTGCCATATCGAGAATGCTGACACAGATGCGGCCTGGATGCTTGCTTTCGAGCGCGGCAAGCTGCGCTTCCTCCGAATGATCGTCAGCAGTGCGTCCAATACCGCTCATGCCCGCCAGAACGGGCAGCGCAAGCAGGCTGCCGGCAAGGCTTTGCCGGCGCGACAATAAGATCGTCATCTTGTTTCCACTTCGATTTTACGTTGGGCAAAGGTGCGCCTGGCAAGCCCGTGGACGTCATTGGGATGAGGCAAATCACCTTCCGGGACGGACTATCGCGCTGCTTTCTGCCCTAGACAAACGATCAATTCTGGGCTCAGACATGAGAAAAACTTGGCCTTGGGACACAAATGGACATTTCTCAGCTGCCGCTCAACGCTTTGCGTGTCTTCGAGGCCTCGGCGCGGCATTGCAGCTTCACGCGGGCCGGCCTGGAACTGCGGGTCACGCAGACGGCGATCAGCCATCAGGTCAAGGCGCTGGAGGATGTACTTGGCGTGACCCTCTTCAAGCGCCTGCCGCGCGGTCTAGCTCTGACCGATGAGGGGCATGCGCTGCTGCCGGTGCTGACCGACGCGTTTCGCCGCATGAGCGCCACGCTCAGCCAGCTGGAAGAGGGGAATTTTGCCGAAATCCTGACTGTCGGTGTCGTCGGCACCTTTGCCATTGGCTGGCTTTTGCCGCGCCTGGCGAGTTTCAAGGCGCAGCAGCCGCATGTCGATCTGCGCTTGAAGACCAACAACAACCGCGCCGACATGGTGCTCGATGGCCTGGATTTCTTCCTGCGCTTCGGTGACGGCGCATGGCATGGAACCGAGGCGATCCATCTTCTGGATGCGCCGCTGTCTCCTGTCTGCACGCCAGCGATCGGCGAACGATTGCACACGCCCGCCGATCTCGCCGACGTCGAGCTGTTGCGATCCTATCGGGTCGATGAATGGTCGCTTTGGTTCAGGGCGGCGGGTTTGCCGCCTCCGCATCTCCGGGGCTGGATGTTCGATTCGTCGCTGACGCTGGTGGAGGCTGCCGCCCGTGGCGTCGGCGTCGCGCTGGTGCCGGTTGCCATGTTCTCCCATGATATTCAGGCCGGCAGGATCATGCAGCCGTTCCCGATCACCGCGACGACCGGCAGCTATTGGCTGACGCGGCTGAAATCGCGGGCAGAGACAGCGTCGATGAAGGCATTTCGCCAGTGGCTGCTTGCGGAAATAGAGGAGATGCCGGGATAGGATAGATCGGCGAAACGGCCCCGGTCGTGTCCGGAACCGTTGGTGTCAAGCCGCTGGAATACCGTCGATGGCGGTGAGATGGTTCGGGTTCAGCTTGCGAGCTTCAGCCTGACGGCCCCGGTCCGCGTGCCCGAACGCACCGTCTTGAACCGGCCGACCAGCCCCGCCAATTCGTTGCTGATGTCGGCGAGGTGCCGGGTCGAGGCATTCGTCTCTTCCATCAGCGCGACGTTCTGCTGGGTCATCTGATCCATGTTGCGCACCGCGGAGTTGATCTCGCTGATGCCGACGGCCTGCTCCTGCGTCGAGCGCGCGATGGCGCCGACATTCTTGTCGATGGAGGCGACCTGGTTGCCGATCTGTGCCAAGGCCTCGCCGGTCCGGTTGACCAGTTCGACGCCGCGGCGCACGTCGTTCGATGATTTGTCGATCAGATCCTTGATTTCCTTTGCAGCCGTTGCCGAGCGCTGTGCCAGCTCGCGGACTTCTTGCGCGACGACGGCGAAGCCCTTGCCCTGATCGCCGGCTCGTGCCGCCTCCACGCCGGCATTCAATGCCAGCAGATTGGTCTGAAAGGCGATATCGTCGATGACGGAGATGATGTCGGTCATCTTGCGGGAAGAGGTTTCGATGTCGTCCATGGCCGAAACGGCCTGCTGAACCACTTCACGGGACCGCTCCGCCTCGGAAGCGGATTCTTTTACGATCGCCTGAACCTCGCGCGTCCGCTCGGCCGTCTGTTCCGAGATCGTCGTGATCTGGTCGATGGCGGCCGCACTTTCCTCGAGCGCGGACGCCTGCTGCTCCGTGCGCCGTACCATGTTGTCGGCAGCAGAGGAGATCGAACCGGCCTCGTCGCGAACGCGCGTCACCGAATCCTCGATGCGCTGCATTGCCGTGCCGAGGGATGCGAGCGATGCGTTGTAGTTGCTTTTCAGAACTTCGAACTCGGCCGAAAGGGCGTCTGTGATATCAGCCGTCAGATCGCCGTTTGCAAGGCCGTTCAGCGCAAGGCCAAGTGCATTGAGGGCGCGCTCCTGTTCGCCTTGTGCGGCAGCCCGCTCGGCTTCGGCCCGATCGCGTTCATCGGCAAGCACCTGCAGGTAGACCGAGATGCCGTAGTCCATGTCGAGGAGCGCCGCCTTGATGATTGCCGACAGCCGCCGGGACAGGGCCTGCGCGTGTTTGCGCTGCATGAAGCCCTTGAGCTGCTGCTCGACGATCGACCGCACCACGCCATCGACGATCAGCGCGTAGCCGCCGATGTACCAGCGCGGTTCGAGCCCCAGGCGGGCGTGGGTCCTGCCAATGGCAGAGACGGCCTCGACGTAATCGGGGCCGTATTTGCCCGACGCGATCGTCTTCCAATGGTCCTGCTGCCTGGATTTGGCATGCATCACATGCTGCTGGGACGAGAAGAACTTCGACATTGCCGGATGTCTGGTGATCTTTTCGTAGAAGCTGTCCAGGGAGCCCTTGACGGCAGCTTCGATAATGGGCTGCAGCTCTGCAAGAGCCTGCCGCGCATCCTGTCCCAGTCCAACAAAGTCGAGCCGATCGTTCAACTCGTCCATTTTCGATGCGCGCACCATGATCTGCTCCATGAAAGAAATTACAAGCAGTTAGGGCACAGTCATGGTTAAAAATTCATTAGATTTTGGTCTTATTTTCGGTGCTCGATTGGCTATTTCACATGGGCTTCTTGCGGCCAGGCACATCGCAGCAGCATTGCCCCGCGCGATCTCATCTGTTAAACGCATAGCCATCAAATGTACCGCTGCGGAGCTATTGGTATGGGGAGCCTAAAGTCAGCAGATAGATAGGCCGCAACAGCTTTTGTTGTTGCGGCGTGCTGTTGAACCCATCCCGATTGAAGCTGGAGGCAGACGCCGCCCGATTTCTCATTCGTGCGGAATTTTCTCATGTCTGACATACGCCCGTCCTGGGCCCACACGCTGCCGGCGGCGTTGCTGCTGATGGCGCCTTTCGACATCCTCGCCTCGTTGGCCATGGATATCTACCTTCCCGTCGTACCCTCGATGCCCGGCATTTTGAACACGACACCTGCGGTGATCCAGCTGACGCTGAGCCTCTATATAATCATCCTTGGCGTCGGGCAGGTTCTGTTCGGCCCGCTTTCCGATCGTATCGGCCGGCGTCCTGTCCTGCTTTCGGGCGCAATTCTGTTTGCCGCCGCCTCCCTCGGAGCGGCGCTGTCATCGACAGCCGCAGCCTTCGTGCTTTGCCGCCTGCTGCAGGCCATGGGCGCCTCCGCAGCCTTGGTCGCGACCTTTGCGACCGTGCGGGACGTTTACGGCAATCGCCCGGAGCAGGCCATCATCTATGCAACGTTCGGCGCGATACTGTCCTTCGTGCCTGCGCTTGGCCCCATAGCAGGTGCGATGATTGCCGACCGGTACGGATGGCGTGCCATCTTCATATTGCTTGCCTTTCTGGCGCTGGCTGCGACATTCCACGCCATGGCGAAGTGGCATGAAACGAGGCCTGAGGGGGCGAGTGGGCCGCGTCGCTCCATCCGGCTTATCTTCAAAAGCCGCTCGTTCTGGACCTACACATTGGCCTTCAGCGCCGGCATGGGTGCATTCTTCGTGTTCTTCTCGATCGCTCCGCGCGTGCTGATCGGCCAGGCCGGCTATTCGCAGGTCGGCTTCAGCATCGCCTTTGCAACGGTCGCCGTGGTGATGATCGTCGCGGCCCGTTTTGCCGGATTATTCGTTAGGAAATGGGGTGTTGCGGGCTGCGTTGCGCGGGGGATGGCACTGCTGCTTGCCGGCGCGGCTGCTCTTGCAGTCGGTCAGCTCTGCGGCACGCCGTCTTTCACCACCCTGGTGCTTCCGATGTGGATCATGGCGGTCGGCATCGTCTTAGCAGGATCGGTGACGGCCAACGGGGCGCTGGCGGAATTCGGCGACATCGCCGGATCGGCCGTGGCGTTCTATTTCTGTATGCAGAGTCTGATTGTGAGTCTCATCGGGACGCTAGCGGTCACCGCGCTGGATGGTGATAGCGCATGGCCGCTTGTGGTTTTCTCTGCCGTCATGGCGCTTCTGGTATTGGCAGCACTTCATAGGCTGCAGCGTCACAACGCCGTGGCCTGATCTGCCAAGCTTGCGTCTATCACTGGATAACATCTGAAACGGCCGCCCGCGAAGGTCAGCTTTCGCGGGCGGTCAGCTTTGTCTCTTCCTGCTTTCAGGACTGTCTTAGCGCCACCCCAGCGCCGGCGCGACATGGGTCAGAATGCTCTCGATGACATGAGCGTTATAGTCGACCCCGAGCTGGTTCGGCACGGTCAAAAGCAGCGTGTCTGCCGCGGCGATGGCTTCGTCCTTTGCCAGCTCTTCGATCAGCACATCCGGTTCCGCGGCATAGCTGCGGCCGAAAATAGCGCGGGTTTTTTCATCGATGAAGCCGATCTTGTCGGCATCCTGGCCGCTATGGCCGAAATAGGCGCGGTCGAGATCGTTCACCAATGCGAAGATGCTGCGGCTCACTGAAACGCGTGGCTCGCGCTCGTGTCCGGCCTCTTTCCAGGCCTGGCGGTAGAGCCTGATCTGGTCGGCCTGCTGGACGTGGAAGGGTAGGCCGCTTTCATCGTCCTTGAGCGTCGAGCTTTGCAGGTTCATGCCGCGTTTTGCTGCCCATACCGCCGTCGCGTTGGAGCCGGCACCCCACCAGATCCGGTCGCGCAGGCCTTCCGAATAGGGCTCCAGCCGCAGAAGACCCGGAGGATTGGGGAACATCGGCCGCGGGTTCGGCTGCGCAAAGCCTTCGCCGCGGAGAAGATCGAGCAGCACTTCCGTGTGCCGGCGCCCCATCTCGGCGTCGCTTTCGCCTTCCATCGGCGTGTAGCCGAAGTGGCGCCATCCGTCGATCACCTGTTCAGGCGAGCCGCGGCTGATGCCGAGCTGCAGCCGGCCGCCGGCGATGAGATCGGCAGCACCCGCATCCTCGGCCATATAGAATGGATTTTCATAGCGCATGTCGATGACAGCGGTGCCTGTTTCGATACGGCTGGTCTTCGCGCCGACAGCGGCCAGCAGTGGGAAGGGCGATGCGAGCTGGCGTGCGAAGTGATGCACGCGGAAATAGGCACCGTCCGCGCCCAATTCTTCGGCCGCGACAGCAAGGTCGATCGATTGCAGCAGCGTGTCGCCCGCCGATCGAGTTTGCGACTGGGACGAGGGCGTCCAGTGGCCGAACGAAAGGAAACCGATCTTCTTCATGATACCATCCTGCTATATGCGGTTAGTACGGCTCGATTTCGCGCCACAGATGCCGAATCGGTTGCGGGCGAACATATTCGTCCTCCACCTTTTCATGAAATGGCTCGCGAAAGCCGCAAGTTCAGGCGCGTATATGTGCATGGGTGCGGTTGGTTGGAACAGCGCAAATTGTGAACTGATCGTCAATACAGATAAAGGTTCAGTGCAGATGAGCCGCGCGCGCATGCCTTCGGCATATCGCTGGCTTCAGTGTACTGAAGGCTTTGTGAGCCGCGACAGACGCATGGCTGCCGGTATCCAACGGGCTCTCCAGGACCGAACATGGCGGTGCCCAATATGATGGCCTTCGCCTCCGGCCCGCGTTTCTGCCCGCCTCCTAACATGAACAAATTTTAAGGAACACGTTAACAATCGGATAACGCACCGCGCCGAAACTGCCGCGCGTGTGAGTGCATCTCTCGCTTTCAACGTCCTTGAAACAAGAAATGGCAGGAAACCATGTTTGCAAGAAATTTCGCCCCCGCTCTGGTCTTCGTCGCATTCGGCGCCGGTATCGCCCATGCGGAAGTGCCCGTTCGTATCGATCAGTTCGATCACTGGGGCGCATATTCTTATAAGTCCGGCGGCAATGTGAATTGCTATGTTTTATCGAGGCCGGTTGCGCAGCAGCCCGCCAATGTCGATCATGGCGACAATTTCTTCATCGTCTCGCGTCTGTCTCCCGGCGAAAAATTGGTTCCCGAAGCCGCCATGGGCTATGACTTGAAAGACGGGGCGCCGATGACGGCGACAATCGGCGACAAAGCTTTCTCGATGTTCACAAAGGACCGGCACGGCTGGGTGAAAAACGAGGCGCAGGAGCCGGCCATGGTCAGCGCCATGAAGGGCGGAGCGCAGCTGCAACTGCAAGCAACCTCCAAACGAGGCACCGAGACGAGCTATTCCTATTCACTTTCCGGAATTACGTCCGCCTTGAAGCGGATAGAGACTTGCAAATGAGATCGGTGGTTTTCGTGGTCCGAGCCGGGGTTTCATTACGGCGAATTGTATAGCGGGTGAACAACTGGCGTCTTCTTATTTCGCTGAGAAGGCGCCAGCTGGAGCTCTTACGTCGATATCTCTTGTGAAATCAAAAATCCTGATATAAATGAAACCTATTGATGGGACATTCAGGATTCGATGAAGCGCGGCTTTCTGACAATTTATGCGGGTGAGAATGCTGCAGTCTTTAGGGCGCTTTCCGCACCGGCGCGCGTCGATATGCTGAAGCTGCTTTGTGCCAAAGGCTCGCTGAACGTCAACGAGATCGCCCGGGAGCTGGATCTGCCGCAATCGACTGTTGCGACCGGCATTATGGTCCTTGAGGAGGCCGGTCTTGTCGAGACCAAGGCCGCCAAGGCGCGCAAGGGCTACCAGAAGATCTGCACCGCGCTTTACGACGAAATTCTGTTGAGCTTCGAGGATCAGTCCTTCAAGCACGACGAGGACGTGATCGAAGTCGCCATGCCGATCGGCCTCTATACGAGCTGCGAGACCCATGCACCATGCGGCCTGTGTTCGACCGATGGCGTGATCGGGCTGCTCGATGTTCCCGACTATTTCCTTGATCCGCAGCGTATGCAGGCCGGCCTCCTTTGGTTCGGGCGCGGGCATGTCGAATATAAATTCCCCAATAATGCCAAGATCTTGAACAGGAGCGTCAATGCCATCGAATTCTCGATGGAGTTGTCGTCCGAGGTGCCTGGCACCAATCCGGACTGGCCGTCCGACATCACTGTCTGGATCAACGGCGTCGCCGCCGGCACATGGACATCGCCTGGGGACTATGGCGACAAGCGCGGAGCGTTCACGCCAAGCTGGTGGAAGCTGGAAGGTTCGCAGTACGGCAAGCTCAAGACGTGGCGTATCTCAAAAAAGGGCACGTTCATCGACGGTGTTGCCGCCTCCGACGTGACGATCGATGATCTCGCCATCGCCCAGCATTCCTCGATCCGTCTACGGATCGGGATCGCCGAGGATGCACGCAATACGGGCGGCATCAATATTTTCGGTCGCGGCTTCGGCAATTACGGTCGCGATATCTTAATGCGCGTCGATCTGGCCTGATTTTATATCAACGATTGTGATATAGAACGAATAATCGGTATAAATTTCCGATAAATCGTATTTTTCGTAATCGTTTGTTTTTGCTCGGCATTTTTCGAGAGCTGAGCTGCTGTTGTAGCAGTTTCCCCACGATTTTCCGTCGGTCATGCGTTGACGGCCTTCCAAAAGTGTATCAAGATCAAGGTATAAGAACGAAATATCTGATATATATGGGAGGAAGGCCGTGAAGGCGCATGTGATCGTCCACCGTGATTTCCGAATTGCCGACATCGATGATCGGCTCTACAGCTCTTTTCTGGAGCATTTGGGCAGGGCGATCTACGGCGGCATCTATGAGCCTGGCCATCCGACTGCCGATGAGAACGGATTTCGCAAGGATGTGATGGAGCTGGTGCGCGAGCTCAACTCGCCCTATTGTCGCTATCCAGGAGGCAATTTCGTTTCTGCTTACAACTGGGAAGACGGGGTGGGGCCTCGTTCCGAGCGGCCGGTGCGTCTCGATCTTGCCTGGCGGACGCGCGAGAGCAACCAGATCGGCGTCAACGAGTTCGTCGATTGGTGCAAGAAGGCCAACACCAAGCCGATGCTCGCCGTCAACCTTGGCTCACGCGGGCTGGATGCCGCCAGAAACTTCCTTGAATATTGCAATCATCCGGGCGGCACCTATTGGTCGGATCTGCGGCGCAAGCACGGCTGGGCCGATCCGCATGGGGTGAAGCTCTGGTGCCTGGGCAACGAAATGGACGGTCCCTGGCAGGTCGGTCACAAGTCGGCTTACGAATATGGCCGACTGGCCGACGAGACCGCCAAGGCCATGCGCGGCTTCGACAAGTCGCTCGAACTGGTCGTCTGCGGTTCATCCAATTCCGACATGAAGACCTATCCCGATTGGGAGGCCGAGGTTCTAGATCAGTGCTACGACAGCGCCGACCATATCTCGCTGCACATGTATTTCGCCAATCGCGAAAAGAACACGCTGAACTATCTCGCCAAGGCCGAGAAGCTCGATCGCTACATCGTTACCATCGGCGGCGTCATCGATTATATCAAGGCCAAGAAGCGCTCGAAGAAGACCATCGGCATTTCCTTCGACGAGTGGAACGTCTGGTATCATTCCAACCAGCAGGACAAGGAGATCCTGGCGCGCGACGAGTGGCCCGATGCGCCGCATCTGCTGGAAGATGTCTATAATTTCGAGGACGTGCTGCAGGTCGGCGGCATTCTCAATACCTTCATTCGCCGCTCCGATCGCGTGCGCATTGCCTGTATCGCCCAGCTTGTCAACGTGATCGCGCCGATCATGACGGAAGATGGCGGTCCGGCATGGCGGCAGACCATCTACTATCCGCTCTATTTCGCCTCGAAATACGGTCGCGGCTCTGCGCTGCGCCTCGTCACCGACGGCCCGACCTATGACAGCGACGAGGCCGACGATGTACCCTACCTCGATATCTCCGCTGTCCACGATGAGCTGGGCAAGATGGTGACGCTGTTTGCCGTCAACCGTCATCCCGACAGTTCGCTCGATCTCGACACGCGTCTCGAAGGCTTTGCCGGCGCCCGCGTCGTGGAGCAGCATGACATGGTCCACAGCGATCTGCGGGCGGTCAATACGGCAGCGCAGCCGAATGCTGTCGTCCCGACTATGACAGGCGATGCAAAGATCGAGGACGGCAGGCTTCGTGCCACGCTGAAGCCGCTATCCTACACGGTGATCCGGCTGGCGGTGTAACGCTTTACAGTCGGGGCGCGATGCGCCCCGGCATCGAAAATGGCCGAAGGTCGCGAGGAGGCGACCGCCGGTCCTTTGCTGGCCCGGACCGCCGCACGCAGCTTCGAGCGGCCGCCGGGAAAAAGGGGTGAAAATCGCGATCTGCTCACCATCGCTTGAGCGTATCGCGCAGTCGATAAAAACGGGAGGAGATCATGAAGCAGTGGAAGAAGCTTGCCTTCGGCGTCGCGCTGGCCACATTCGGCCTCATGGCGGCAGCCAAGGCCCAGGACTATACCTCTTTGCCCCGCAAGGAGACCTTGATCGTCGAAAACCCTGAGGGAACGATCAAGAATCCGGGCTGGTTCAATATCTGGGTGAATGGCGGCGGCGGCGTTTCGACCGGCCTGCAGCAGTTGACCATGGACACGCTCTGGTACATCGATCCGGAGAAAGGTCTGGGCGGTTCGGCGTGGGATAACTCACTTGCTTCCGACAAGCCGCAATATAATGACGATTTCACCCAGATGACGGTGAAGTTGCGCAAGGGTATCTACTGGAGCGACGGCGTCGAATTCACCGCCGATGACGTTGTCTACACCGTCAAGACGCAAATGGACCATCCGGGCATGGTCTGGAGTGCCGCCTTTTCGGTCCAGGTTGCAAGCGTCGAGGCGACGGATCCCTATACCGTCGTCTTCAAGCTGAAAAAGCCGAATTCGCGCTTCCACGCCCTTTTTACCGTCCGCTGGAACGGCGCCTGGATCATGCCCAAGCATGTCTTCGAGAAGGTCGCCGATCCCGTACGCTATGACAATGCCAATCCGGTTTCGCTCGGCGCTTACAAGCTGAAGGCCTACGATCCGCAGGGAAAATGGTACACCTGGGAGAAACGTGACGACTGGCAGCGCACCTCGCTCGCCCGCTTTGGCGAGCCCGCTCCGAAATACGTCTCCTATGTCGATCCGGGTCCGCCGGACAAGCGTACCATCGCGCAGCTCGAGCACAATCTCGATATCATTCATGACAATACGCCCGAAGGCATGTTCACGCTGAAGGAGAAATCGAAAACCTCCGAAAGCTGGTTCCCCGGCTTCCCCTTCGCCCATCCCGATCCGACCTTGCCGGCGGTGATCTTCAACACGCAGGATCCCGTATTCCAGAATCCGGACGTTCGCTGGGCTCTGGCACTGCTGATCGACATCAAGGCAGTCGACATGGCAAGCTATCGCGGCGCCGCCACGCTTTCCGCGCTCGGCGTTCCACCGACGGCGATCGCCATGACGGATTATCAGGCGCCGATGCAGGATTGGCTGAAGAATCTCGAGATCGACACCGGCAAGCGCAAGATCAAGCCATACGACCCGACGATCGGCCAGCAGATTGCGGATATCCTCCGCAAGCAGCCGAAGTACAAGGATCAGATCCCGACCGATCCGGCCGCGATCAGCAATGCCTTCGGCTACGGCTGGTGGAAGCCCGATCCGCAGGCGGCCGGCGAACTTTTAGAAAAGGCCGGCTTCAAGAAGGTGGGCGGCAAATGGATGACGCCCGACGGACAGCCATTCAAGATCCGTCTGACCGTCGAAGGCGACACTCGCTCGGTATTTACCCGAGCCGGTACTCTGATCGCCCAGCAATGGGCAGCTTTCGGCATCGACTCCAAGGCGGCACCCACGACAAACCTCTGGCAAGTGGCGCTGCAGCCCGGCAGCTATCAGGTCGCCATTGCTTGGAGCGTCGAGACCTGGGGTGGCGATCCGGATCTGTCCTTCTTCCTCGACAGCTGGCATTCGGAGTTCGTCGCCAAGAAGGGCGAGAACCAGGCACCGCGCAACTGGCAGCGCTGGTCCAATCCGGAACTCGACAAGATCATCGAAAACATTCGCCGCGTCAGCGCCGACGATCCGAAGGGCATCGAGCTCGGCAAGGACTATCTGAAGCTGGTGGCACAGCAGATGCCGACCATTCCGCTGATGTCCTACAACGTCTTCACCTCGATGGATACGACCTACTGGAAAGGCTATCCCACCATTGCCGACCCCTATACGGACCCTGTTCCCAATTGGGCAAACTCCCGGTTGATGATGGTCAAGCTGAAGCCGGCCCAGCCCTGATTTCTCCCGACCCTGACGCGGCAGTCGCCGCGTCAGGCACCTTTCGCCGGACACTAGGCGCGTCCGGCGAATCTTTTGAATTGATGATGAAGCGCAAGCAGCGAGGAAGACGGCGGCATGACGTCCTATCCAGTTTTCGTATTGAAACGATTTGGCCAATTCCTGCTCGTTGTCTTCCTCGGCATTTCCGCGACGTTCTTCATCACGCATATGACGCCCATCGATCCTGTCGAGGAAAGCATCGGCGCCATCCAGCAGATGGGCCAATCGGATCCCCGCGCTGTCGAACTGATGCGTCAGTCGCTGCGTGAGCTCTACGGTCTCGAGGGTTCCGTCTGGCAGCAGTATCTGCATTTCTGGGGGCGCCTTGCGACCGGCGATCTCGGGCCGTCGCTCTCGGCATTTCCCACGCCCGTTTCCGCCATCATCGCAAGGGCGCTGCCCTGGACGATCGGCCTGATGACCGTTTCCGTCATCATCACATTCGTGCTGGGCAATATGGTCGGCGCGCTCGCCGGCTATTATCGCAAGAGCGCGGTGCTGAAGGCCGTGAGCCTGGTGTTCATCGCTATGCAGCCGATCCCCTATTATATCCTCGCATTCGTGCTCATCATTGTCTTTGGCTATGTATGGCCGATCCTGCCGATCAATGGCGGCTATGAGATGAACACCAATCTGCAGCTGTCCTTCGCGCTGGTGCTCGATATTCTCCGCCACTCCATCCTGCCGGCGTTATCGCTGATTCTTGTCGGGACAGGCGGCTGGCTGATCGGCATGCGGGCGCTCGTCTCCAATATCATCACCGAGGATTATGTGGTTTTTGCCGAGCTCGGCGGCGTGCCGAAGCGCAAGATCCTGCGCTCCTACATCGCACGCAATGCCATGGTGCCGCAGTTTACCGGGCTTGCGATGTCGCTCGGTGCCGTCTTCAACGGCACGGTCATCACCGAAATCGTCTTCGGCTATCCCGGCATCGGCAATCTCTTGATTTCGGCGGTGCATGCCGGCGACTACAGTCTTGTCCTGGGGCTGAGCGCGTTATCGATCGTCGGTGTCGCTGCCGCAGTCTTCATCATCGACATATTGGGTCCGCTGATCGACCCGCGCATCAAGGCGGAGTAGGCCATGCTGATGATCGTTCGCGACCTTGCTCGCCAGAATATGGAATTCCTCTGCGGTCTCCTGCTGCTCGCCGTCATCGTTGGGCTGGTGATCCTGTCCTACTTCTCGCCCTATGGCCCCTCCGACCTCTATCTGCTGCCGCCCGACATGCCGCCGGATGGGCAATACTGGCTGGGCACGACATCGCGCGGCCAGGATGTCTTCTGGCAGCTTACGACGGCGCTGCGCAACACGCTCTATTTCGGCATCGGCGTCGCCATTCTCTCGCGCATCATCTCACTGGTGGTGGGGCTGGTGGCCGGTTATGCCGGAGGCGCTGTCGATCGGGTGCTGATGGCGATCAATGACAGCATCATGGTCATCCCGCAGTTTCCGTTGCTGATCCTGTTCTATTTCGTGCTCAAGGATGAAATGACCTGGACGGTGCTCATCGTCGTCATGGCCTCGCTTGGCTGGTCCTACGACGCGCGCCTCATCCGCTCGGTGGCGATCAGCCTGAAGACGCGGCCTTTCACCACGCAGAGCGTCTATTCCGGCATGAGCATGCGCAAGATCCTCGTCGAGGAACATCTGCCCTATGTGCTGCCGATCGTCTTTGCCACGACGATGAACAACATGATCTGGTCGATCGGCATGGAGATCACGCTTGCGGTGCTCGGCTTCACCGATATCGAGACGCCGACCATGGGCATGATGATCTATTGGGCCAATGCGCATTCGGCGCTGATCGCCGGCACATGGTGGTGGGTTGCAGCGCCGGTGGCCGCCATCGTGGTGCTGTTCATGGCGCTCTTCCTGCTGTCGATGTCGATGAATGAATACAACGACCCCCGCAGTCGTTTGAACCGGATGGGAGGCTAGGCATGGAGGCTGTCGTCGAGGTCAATAACCTCAAGGCCTATTACCGGGCTTTCCTCTATGGCGTCGATCGCGAAGTGCGTGCCGTCGACGATGTCAGCCTGTCGATCGGCCGCGGCGAGATCTATGGCGTTGCAGGTGAATCGAGCAGCGGCAAGACGACGCTGATCAAGACGATCGCAGGCGCCATCCGGCCGCCGCTTCGCGTCGTCTCCGGTGCCGTCAAATTCCATTTCAACAATGGAACGCAGGATATCTACGCGATGACGGCGGAGCAGCGGTCATCGCTTCGCTGGCGGCATCTCTCCTATATCATGCAGGGATCGATGAATGTGCTCAATCCCGTGCGCCGTATCCGGCATTCGTTCACGGATTTCGCCTTCCGCCATATGAAAGCCGATCGCGCCACTTTCTTCGACCGTGTGGGCGCCCATCTTCAGCGGCTAAAGCTCGATGCTCATCTTCTCGACGCCTATCCGCATGAATTGTCCGGCGGCATGCGCCAGCGCATGACGATCGCGCTCGCTACCATCCTCACGCCGGAATTCATCATTGCCGACGAACCGACGACGGCGCTCGATGTCATCGTTCAGCGCGACGTGCTTTCGATGATCCGCGAGATACAGCGCGACATGGGGTCCTCCTTCCTGTTCGTCACCCATGACATGGGCGTTCACGCCGCCGTTTCCGATCGTATCGGCATCGTCTATGCCGGCCGACTGGTCGAGGAAGCGCCAACGCGCAAGCTCTTTCAGATGCCGCTCCATCCCTATACGCAGCACCTGGTCGCAAGCCTGCCGCGGATCGGAGATGCCTCGACACGGCCCTCGCTGGAAGGACGGCCGCCCAATCTCGCGATGCCGCCGGAAGGATGCCGCTTTCATCCGCGCTGCCCGAAGCGCATGGATATCTGCAGCCGCGAAACGCCGCCGATGGTGACGGTCGAACCGGACCGGCGCGTTGCCTGCTTCGCGGTAACGGGAGGGAAGCAATGAGCGATCTTCTTTCCCTCTCGCATGTCAGCAAGGTCTACCGGCAGGGCGGCATGCTCAGCCGTCGCCAGATAGTGGCCGTGCGCGATGTCAGTCTGAGCCTGGGTGAGGAGCCGGAGATCCTGTCCATCGTCGGCGAGTCAGGTTCGGGCAAATCCACAATTGCATCGATGATCCTCGGCCAGACGGCGCCGACATCCGGCGATCTCAACTTTCGCGGCAAGCCTGTCGCCATCCACGGACGATCCGAACGCCGCGCCTTCATGCGCGAGGTCCAGCCGGTGCTTCAGAATCCTTTCGAGGCTTTCAATCCACTCAAGAGGGTCGATCGATATCTTTTCGAAACGGCTCGGAACTTTGCGCCTGATGGCAAGCGGCCGAGCCGAGCGGACGTCGAGCGCATGGCAGACGATGCGCTTGCCCATATCGGCCTGACACTCGCCGAGATAAAGGGCCGATTTCCGCACGAATTGTCGGGCGGCCAGCTGCAGCGCACTGCGATTGCCCGCGCGCTCATACCGCAGCCTCGTTTGCTGGTGGCCGACGAGCCGGTTTCGATGGTCGACGCTTCGCTTAGAATGGCGATCGTCAATCTCTTCGGTCAGCTGAAGAAAGAACTCGGCCTTTCGATCATCTACATCACCCATGATCTGGCGACCGCGTACTATATCAGCGATCGCATCATCATCATGAAGAAGGGTGAAATCGTCGAGCAGGGCGGTGCGCGCGCCGTCCTCGACAATCCGCAGCATCCCTATTCGCGGGCTTTGAAGGAGGCGGTCCTTTCCACCACGCCCGAGATGGAACCGGCAGCGCTCGCATGACCGGTCTGTTTCAACGCGAGATTCGCGTCGAAAGGATGATCGAGGAAAGAGTGCGTTCGACACCGTCGATCGTGCCGATCCCGTCGATCAGCTGGTCCAGCTCGGAAATCGAGGGCGCCGCAACGATGGCGATCAAATCAAATGTGCCGCTGACCGAATGAAGCGTGGTGACCTGAGGGATCGCGTTGAGAGATGCCGTCACCGCCGACAGGGCTTTTGGCGCGATCGTGATCAGTACGTGTGCTCGGATGAGGCCTGAAAGATAGGCCTCCGAAAGCCGCACGCCATAGCCGGATATCACGCCTTCCCGCTCCAATCGTTCGAGCCTTGCCTGAACGGTGGTGCGCGACAGCGACAGCTTTTTGGCAAGCGCTGCCACTGACATGCGGGCATTCTGGCCGAGCAAGGCGATCAGTTCGCGGTCCTTATCCGTAACCTGCATAGCATTTCCTGCATTTTGCAAAATCTGTTCGTCGCTTTGTATATAGCCATACAACGAAATGAATTTTTCGTCGCTATCAATCGTCCAACTCCAGCCTACACTATAAAAACCTTATCAATGAAATGCAGGGGAGTCATATGAAAGACATAGTGGTCATCGGCGCAGGCAAGATCGGTGGGGCGATCGCTCTGATGCTGGCGGAAACCGGCGATTACCGGGTCGCCGTCGCAGACCGCAGCCAGGAACAGCTGAATAAGATCGACCGCCATCCTGCGATTTCCACGGTAGCCGTCGACATTGCCGACCGGGCCGGGCTTGTCGCCATCCTGAAGGGTAAATTCGCCGTCTTGTCGGCCGCTCCCTTTCATTTGACCGGCTTCGTGGCGGAAGCGGCACTCGAGGCCGGCGTTCATTATCTCGACCTCACCGAAGATGTTGCCACGACGAAGAAGGTGGAGGATCTGGCAAAGGGTGCGAATACCGCATTCATTCCGCAATGCGGCCTGGCGCCGGGCTTCATCTCGATCGTCGCCAATGATCTTACCAAGCATTTCGACAGCCTAGACAGCGTGCGCATGCGCGTCGGCGCGCTGCCGCAATATCCCTCCAATGCCCTGAACTACAATCTGACCTGGAGCACGGACGGCCTCATCAACGAATATATCGAGCCCTGCGAAGCGATCGTCGAAGGCAAGCTCGTGACCGTGCCGGCGATGGAAGAGCGCGAGGAATTCTCGCTCGACGGCGTTACCTATGAGGCCTTCAATACCTCCGGTGGCCTAGGCACGCTCGCCAAGACGCTGGCTGGCCGCGTGCGCACGATGAACTACCGCACCATCCGCTATCCCGGCCATCAGGCCATCATCAAAGCGCTGCTCAACGACCTGAACCTCAAGAACCGCCGCGACGTGCTGAAGGATCTGTTCGAAAACGCGCTGCCTGCCACCATGCAGGACGTGGTGGTCGTCTTCGTCACCGTCTGCGGCTGGCGCGAAGGCCGCTACATGCAGGAAACCTATGCCAACAAGGTCTATGCAGGGATCGTCGCCGGTAAAAAGATGAGCGCCATCCAGATCACCACCGCGGCCGGCATCACCACCGTGCTTGATCTGCTCGCGCAGGGCAAGCTGCCCGCCAAGGGCTTCGTCTGCCAGGAAGAAATCGATCTTGGCGATTTCCTCGCCAATCGCTTCGGGCAGGTCTACAGCCCGGAAAAGATCAGGATGAGAGAAGCGGGGTAGGCGGAAGTCATCGTTGCCGAAACAGGTGGCGCCCTCATGGGCGCCACAGTCGTTTTGATGCCAGCCAGCCACTCAATCGATGTCGGGTTTCCTTCCGGCGCAAACTGATCCCGGCCTTGCAAGGATTACCGTCGAAGAGCCGCGCAGGCCCGTTCGATGCGATCAAGGGCCTCGACGAGATCGGCTTCCGATGTCGCATAGGAAATGCGGAAATAGGGCGACAATCCGAAGGCCGAGCCGGGGACGACGGCGACATGCGCTTCATCGAGCAGATAGGCACAGAAATCCGCATCGGTCTCGATAGATTTTCCGGATGGCGTTATCGTTCCGAGTAAGCCGGCGCAGCCTGAGAATGTGTAAAAGGCACCTTCCGGTACCAGGCAATCCAGGTCTTCGATCGCATTGAGCCGCCCGACGACGAGATCGCGCCGATGCTGGAAGCTCGCCTTGCGATCTGCAAGAAAGTCTTGCGGGCCATTCAGTGCGGCAATGGCCGCTGCCTGGCTGACGGAGGAGGGGCACGATGTCGCCTGGCTCTGGATGACCGCCATCGCCTTGATGAGAGCCTTGGGGCCGCCGGCATAGCCGATGCGCCAACCGGTCATGGCATAGGCTTTGGAAACGCCGTTCACCGTCAGCGTCCGGCTCTTGAGGCTCGGCTCGATCGCGACGGGCGTGGTGAACTCAAAGCCGTCATAGACGATATGCTCATACATGTCGTCGACCATCAGCCAGACATGCGGATGGCGCAGCAGCACCTCGATCACGGGCAGATAATCGGCTTTGGAATAGGCCGCACCCGATGGATTCGACGGCGAATTCAGAAGCAGCCAACGCGTCTCCGGCGTGATCGCCTTTTCGAGCTGATCGGCCCTGAGGCGAAAGCCGGCCTTGGCATCGCACGGGATCAGAACGGGCACGCCGCCGCAGATCTCGACGATATCGGAATAGGAGGTCCAGTAGGGCGTCGGGATGATGACCTCGTCGCCCGGATCGATCGATGCCATGAAGGCATTGAACAGGATCTGCTTGGCACCCGTCGCGACCGTGATTTCGTCGAGTGCGTAGTCGATGCCGTTCTCGCGCTGGAATTTGCCGACGATTGCCTTCTTGAGCTCGGGCGTGCCGTCGAGCGCGGTATATTTCGTTTCGCCGCGATCGATGGCGGCTTTCGCCGCTTCCTTCACATTATCGGGCGTATCGAAATCCGGCTCACCCGCGCCGAGAATGATAACGGGCAGGCCGTCCCGCTTCATCGCGCTGGCGCGCGCGCCGATCTGAAGAATGATGGAAACGCCGATGGACGCAATTCGGGAAGCGGGCTTGAAGCCCGCCTCTTCGATTTTGGTGGCGATCGTCATGGAGCTTACTCGATGTCGAAGGAGACACCCTGCGCCAGCGGCAGGGCCTTGGAGTAGTTCACGGTGTTGGTGGCCCGGCGCATATAGGCCTTCCAGGCGTCCGAGCCGGATTCGCGGCCGCCGCCGGTTTCCTTCTCGCCGCCGAATGCGCCGCCGATTTCGGCGCCCGAGGTGCCGATATTGACGTTGGCGATGCCGCAATCGGAGCCGTCGGCTGCGAGGAAACGCTCGGATTCCTGCATGTCGCGCGTGAAGATCGACGACGAAAGGCCGGCGGCAACGGCATTGTGCTCGTCGATGACAGCTTCGAAATCGTCATAGGGCATGACATAGAGGATTGGCGCGAAGGTTTCTTCCATGACGGGACCTGCCTGCTTCGGCATTTCCACAAGCGCCGGCTTTGCGTAATAGCCGTCGCTATGGCCGACATCGATCCGCTCGCCGCCGGTGACGGAGCCGCCATGGGCCTTGGCCTCGGCAATTGCCTTCTGCATGCCGTCGAACGCGGCCTTGTCGATCAGCGGGCCGACGAGAGCGGAAGAATGCAGGGGATCGCCGACCGAAACGCTCTGATAGGCTTTCTTCAGACGCGGAACGAGCTGGTCGTAGACACTTGTGTGGACGAAGAGACGACGCAGCGTCGTGCAGCGCTGGCCGGCCGTGCCCATGGCGCCAAAGGCGATGGCGCGCAGCGCCATGTCGAGATCGGCCGACGGGCAGACGATGCCGGCATTGTTACCGCCGAGTTCGAGAATGGCGCGGGCGAAACGCTTGGCAAGCCGCGGCCCGACTTCACGGCCCATGCGGGTCGAACCGGTTGCCGACACGAGCGGCACTTTCGGATGGTCGACGAGGATTTCGCCGATCGCGCGATCGCCGATCAGGACTTGCGACAGGCCCACCGGCGCATCGCCGAAGCGGGCGAGCGCGCGGTCGAGGATCGCCTGCGAAGCAAGCGCCGTCAGCGGCGTCTTTTCTGAGGGTTTCCAGACGACGGCGTCGCCGCAGATCAGTGCCAGCGCCGCGTTCCACGACCACACGGCGACCGGGAAGTTGAAGGCGGAGATGATGCCGACGACGCCGAGCGGATGCCAGGTTTCCATCATGCGATGGCCCGGACGTTCGGTGGCGATCGTCAGGCCGTAAAGCTGGCGGGAAAGACCGACGGCGAAGTCGCAGATGTCGATCATTTCCTGCACTTCGCCTAGGCCTTCGGAGCGGATCTTGCCGGCTTCGATCGAAACCAGGCGGCCAAGATCGTCCTTGGCGGCGCGCAGCTCCTCGCCGAGCAGGCGCACCAGTTCGCCGCGCTTCGGAGCCGGAACAAGACGCCAGGCGCGGAATGCGGCATGAGCCTTCTCGATCCTGCTGGCGGCTTCATCGGCCGAAACGGTCTTGAGGCTGCCGATTTTCTCGCCCGTGACCGGCGAATAGGAGGGCATGTCGCCCCCGGTATAAAGCGCCTTGTCGACGCCGAGCTTTTCAAGGATTGCGGCAGCTTCGGCTGCAACGGAAGGGGTTTTGGCTGCGACGTTCATCTTTAGAAACTCCACTTTTCTTTGATCCGGGGGGCGAGCGGCGACTAGCATCGCCGAGCTCACTCGGCGGCGTCTTGTTTGGATAATGCCCGCAGGCAGGCGTCGATCGATGCCTGCTCGATGCCGGCATAATGATCGAATTCATTCAGCACCTTCATGCCGAGATCGGCTTCGAAGCGCTGCTGGTTCGGGCTGGCGACGAATTCCTGCTGCGCGCCATCGCCGAGATTGGACTGGAAGATGCCGGCGGCGCTGACGGGAAGGAAATCCTCGTAGACGATCGGGTCGAACTGGACGAGACCCTGTTCGATCAGCGTGTCGATATCGCCACGGCTCGTTGCGGCGGTCTTGCCTTTGGCCGTCAGCGAATAGGTGAAGTAGCCGAGGCCTTCGGCGCGGATCGCCGCCCAGTCATCCGGGAATTCGGCAAAGCTCTCGGCAAGTGCTGCCCCATAATCGCGCGCGTTCGATCCGTCGGCCGCCGGGCGCACGATCTTGCGAGACTGATCGAGCAGCCTGTCATAAAGCGCGCGGCCCTTCGGCGTCAGCGCAATGCCGCGTTGTTCGATCTCGCCGAAGCGGGCCGTATGCGAGCCCGCTTCCCAGACGTCATCGGCGTTGCGGAAGGAGACCGGCTCTTCGAGCGCCTTGAACGAGGTCTGGCGCAGCAGGATTGGGCAGTTGCGTGTCGGCGGGCCTTCGACGACGGCTTTCGGTGCGATGTCGTAGTCCGGCATCAGCGCCTGGACGCGGTCGATATCGAGCGTGCGCGGCGTCAGATGATTGATATGCGGCCCCTTGAATGAGACGACATCGGCGATCAACCGATGGGCATCGTGGAGTCGGTGGTACATGCCGGCATCGACATTGGCTTCGTCATGCCAGCGGAAGGTCTCCAGAACCTCGTCGATGAACCGGCCGGCGTCGGCCATGGTCAGCCCGCCATGGCGTTCGGCCTTTTCCGTGAGTGCAACCGCACCCTCCGTGAATATCCGGCGTTTTGCGAGAATATCCGCGGCCGCCTTGCGAAGATCTTCATCGGCGATAAGATCGAGCCGCAGCAACGAGGTGAAGACGCGGAAGGGATTGCGCTTCAGTTCCGCATCGCTGATGGGGCGGAATGCGGTCGAATGAACCGGCACGCCGGCGGTCGATAGATCGTAATAGCCGACCGGATACATGCCCATGACCGCGAAGACCCGCGCCATCATCGCCAGTTCCGCTGCCGTACCGAGCCGGATGGCGCCGTGCCGTTCCTCGGAGATGCGATCGAGATAATCAGTTGCCTCCAGCCGCTCTTTCAATTGAGGCTGTGCCGCCAGCGTCTCGTCATTGACGCGGCCAACCAGTTCCATGAGCGTGCCGTAGGCGGGAACTTCTTCGCGATACATCGCCGACATTGCGGCTGAAAAGGCGCTGCGAATATCGCTGGTCGAGATGTGATCGGGTTTCATGTGCGATCTCTTCCTGAAAGGGTATATCATTCCTATTTGGCAGAATATCTCTTGTTCGGCCGCTTTTGTTGTGAGAGAGAATTCTAACTTGATGCGAAAATGGAATGAACATGCGCCGACGCCTCATCCCTGACATCGTCAATCTGCAGGCCTTCGAATGTGCGGCGCGTCACCAGAACTTTTCGCGTGCGGCCGAAGAGCTGAACCTCACGCAAAGCGCCGTCAGCCGCCAGATCGGCGATCTCGAGCAGCAGACGGGCTTGAAACTGTTCGAGCGCGTTCGTCAGCGCGTCGTGCTCTCCGAGGCTGGTCTTCGGCTGTTGCCGGAGGTGAAAGACCTGCTCCTGCGTTCGGAGCGGCTGATGATCGGCGCCGTCGCCGCCGGCCAGATGAAATTGTCGCTGAAGGTCGCCACCTTGCCGACCTTCGGCACGCGATGGCTGGTGCCGCGCCTCGGGCGGTTTCTCGACGAACATCGCGATATCGCCGTCACGGTGGAATCGCGCTCGAAGCCCTTCAGCTTCGATGAGGATAATTTCGACCTTGCCATCCACTATGGCCTGCCGGCCTGGGCAGGTGCCGTCGCGACCTTTCTTTGTAACGAAACCGTGCTGCCCGTCGCCAGCCGCGGGCTTGCCCGACGTCTGGCTCTGGTGTCGCCGGAGGAACTGTCGGGAGCGCCGCTACTGCATCTGACGACGCGTCCGAAGCTCTGGGCGCAATGGTTCGACCTGCAGGGGCTGCCAAGCGAGAACGCCTATCCCGGCGCGCGTTTCGACCAGTTTTCCATGATCATTGCAGCCGCCATCGCCGGGCTCGGCGTGGCGCTTCTGCCGACCTATCTGATCGAGGAAGAGCTCAAGGCCGGTACGCTTCTGCCGCTGTTTGATCTGCCGATGCCGACAGAGAACAGCTATTACGTCGTCATGCCGGAAAGGAAGCAGACCAACGAGACGGCGACATTGTTTCAGAACTGGCTGCTAAGCGAGGTTGCGCCGGGGTCGCGAAGCGCGGCCAATGCTGCGGTTCCCAATCTTGATGCCGGTCTATAAATTTTAAGCTTGAAATTCCTTCCCGCGAACGTCACACATTCTCATGTCGTGTCGCTGCATATCACCGGCAGCGCAGACGCTCGGTAAACTCGAGGAGGAAGCCATCATGAAGACGCATCCGCTCAAGGGGCCGAACCGGCTGAAACTCGGCGTGTTTTCCGCCAATGCGGATGGCGGGCTCGCAATCACCGACGTGCCCGAGCGCTGGATGGCCGGTTGGCAGGATAATCTGACCGCCGCCCAGATCGCCGATCGCGCCGGGCTTGAATTTTTTCTACCGATTGCCCGCTGGCGAGGCTTCGGCGGCAAGAACCGGGTGCGCGAATGGTCGTTCGAAACCTTCACCTGGGCGGCGGCACTTTCGGCAGCAACCGATCGCATCGGCCTGTTCATGACGGTGCATGTGCCGCTTGTTCATCCGCTTTATGCCGCCAAGTCGCTTGCAACGGTCGATCATATCAGCCAGGGACGGGCAGGGCTGAATATCGTCTGCGGCTGGAACCCGAAGGAGTTCGGCATGTTCGGCGTGCCGCTGGTCGAGAAGGGATATGAACAGGCGGCGGAATGGCTCGAAATCGTCGAAAAGCTCTACGCCTCCGATGAGCCGCTCGACTATGCCGGCACCTATTACAATCTGAAGGAAGCCGTCAGCCGCCCGGCGAGCCTGCAGGCACCGCGGCCGGTGACGATGAACGCAGCCTTTGGCGGCCCCGGCCGCGACTTTGCCGCTGGCCATTGCGACTATCTCTTCACCACCTTTACCGAAATCGATGAAGCCGGAAAGCATGTGGCCGACATCGCCGCACGCGCTGAAGAAAAGGGCCGGCAGGTCGGGGTCTACACGGTCTGCCATGTCGTCTGCCGCGAAACGCAGGCAGAGGCGCAGGACTATTACACCCGCTACGCCGTGACCATGGCCGATCACGCCGCTGTCGATCAGCATATGGCCGGCAAGAAGGAATTCTCGCAATCCCATGATCGCGAAGCCTATGACCGCTACCGCCAGCGCTTTGCCGGCGGGGCGGGCAGCTATCCGCTGATCGGCACGCCGCAGCGGATCGCGGACGAGATGATCGCGATCTCCGAGCAGGGCTATGCCGGCATTGCCCTGTCCTTCGTCAACTACACGCAGGAGCTTCCCTATTTCTGCGATCGGGTGCTGCCGATTCTGAAAAAGGCCGGGCTCAGGGTGGAGTGAGCCGCCGCTTCACGGCTTGATGCGACACGGCTCGCGGGAATGTGATCGCCTGCCATTGAGGCTATAGCTGGCCGGCAAAACCCGGCTTTTCAGGCTCTTTGCGGTGTCGTCGCTTTTATGCCGCTGTGTCGTAACTGCGACATGTGTGCAACGCAGCAAAAAACATCGATCCGAGGGGTTTACAACTCCGGCGTCGGGTGGGAATCTTCCGGTCGAAGGGCGCCGCTCGATTGGCAGGGGCGCTATTCCCTTCGACGGATGCCGTCTTGGCACCGATGCGCTGCGATTTGCCGGCGCTTAACCGAACAAATCAATCCGAAGCCAGCATGCGGCACTGTTCCGTGTCTGGCCGTTGCTTTGGCGTGCCCCGAATATCGTGAGATCGGGGTGGAGAGAATGCGGGCTTTAACATGGGCTTCAAATCAAAACGCACCCTGCGTGGCGTTCTTGGTCTTCTTGCGAGTGTCAGCTTGCCGCAGGTTACCAAAGCCAGCGATCTGATGATCTGGTCGCCGGTCAAGGTAGCGCCGCGCACATATAAGACGACGCTCGGCTTTCGGTTGCCGATGGCGTGGGAAGTCAGCGCGGGCCTGGATCTGGGTCTGGGCGGAGCGGCCACCGGCGCGATCCTCCGCAGCAGCAGCCTGGCGACGCTTTGGGGTACGGCGATCGACGATCAAAAGCGCTTTTCGACCGTATGGCGGCGGGAGGTCGCCGTGAGGGTCGATGCGCTCAACAGCACGGGAATGCTTTGTGTTGAGCGCGCGCAGAGCTGGACGGTATCGGAAAACCTGGACATGAGCACATCGCGGTCGCTGAACGTCAATTACGCAGGGCCGAAGAAGGCAGAAAACTTCATTACCGCGACGCAGGCTGTTACCCTCGCCGTTCCCCGGACAGGGACCTCCATATCCGCGATCGGTAACCTGAAGGATGTCGGCAGCACCTTTTCCACCACGGTCTCGTTTCAGCAGCCTTTGGCGCCGCACCTCGATTTCTCCGCGTCCTTTGCCGACCCGCAGAATTTGACGCCGGCCGGCAACGTGCGCCTGGACTACCGCATCAAGTGGTAGCCAAGGCCAGCCGTTCGTCGTGACCTTGTTCTGTCTGGGCGGATCGAGGCAGGGAACAAAAGCCGCTCGCAAAAGTTTAAAGCCGGCAAGGTATCGATCTTGCCTGAGGTGTTGCGGCCTCGCGAAGCCTGCCGCTGGTTCAACTCCCTGCCGGCGGCAGGCTTAGCAAGTCCCGAAAAGGGGCTATTCGCCCGCTCCCGGGGCATCATTCGGTGATTTGACCGTGATGTCTGGCTCGGCAAGCCGGAATTTCAGTTTTGATACCACGTCGTGCCGGACATCCGACCAGGACGAGGTGATCGCCCAATATTCGATGTTGAGCACGGCTTGGTCGACAGCCAGATCGTCGAGGAAAACCTTCGGCGCGGGCATGGTCTTGATGCGTTGATCCGCTTTCAGGATGTCGAGGATCGTTTTGCGGGCAAGATCGATGTCGATGTTTTCACCCAGGGTGAGGGACAATTGCTGGCGGCGATCCGGCTCGCGGCTGTGGTTGGTGATGGGTGTGTTCCAGAGCGTCGAATTCGGCGCCATGAGATACAGGCCGTCGCCGGTCCTCATCTCCGTCGCAAAGAGCCCGATCTCCTTGATGTAGCCTTTGACATTGGTCGTCTCGATGTATTCGCCGACCCTGAAGGGCCGCAGGACCAAAAGCATGATGCCGGCCGCGATGTTTTGAAGCGTGCCCTGAAGCGCCAGGCCGATCGCCAGGCCGGCAGCGCCGAGAGCGGCGATGATGGAGGCGGTCTGAACACCGAATTGTCCGAGGACGGTGATGAAGACCAGGATCAGCAAGCTGTAATGCAGGAGGTTCTGGAAGAACCTTGCGAGCGTTTCGTCGATGCCGCGAATGCGCGAGATGACACGATAGGCCGAACGGCTGATAATGCCGGCAAGAATCCAGCCGCCGATCAGCAGAACGATCGCGCCGAGAAGCGAGAAACCATATTGAACGGCAAGTGCTGAGGCTTGATCGAGCGCCGTGCGGGTGGCGACGACGATATGGGCCGTTTGATCTTCCATTTTAAAACTCCATCTTTCCCACAGGGCCAAATGAGACGCCGCGATCTTTGTTCCAGATCGCGAGACCCTCGAAAATGAGTGGTTTCAATTGAATAGAGAGGCCGGATTCCGAATCCGGGACCTCAAGCTCCATGCTTTGCCTGATGTGCGCCTATCGTGGCGGCAGCGGCATAATAAGCCTTCTTCTGTTCGTACATGCTGATATCCGCGCGCTTGATCATTGACTCCATGGTCTCGCCGGGCTGGCTCGTGGCGACGCCGATGGCAACGCTGAGCGGTGCGCTGGAATAGAACTGATTGTTGATCTTCAGCAGTTCGTTGATCGTTTCGACCATTGCGGTCGCCGTGATTTCATCGGCACCCGGCATGAGAAGGGCAAATTCGTCACCGCCGATGCGGGCGGCGTGGTTCGGCAAGGAGACGACGCTGTTCAGCACCTCGCCCATGCGGCGCAGCAGCGCGTCGCCGGCGTCGTGGCCGCTCTCGTCATTGGCTTCCTTCAGGCCGTTGAGATCGATGATGATGGCCGACACCGGTCGAAGCGACTTGCGCTCCAGCCTGTTGATCTCGTCCATATAGAAAGCGCGGTTGTAAAGCCTGGTGAGCACATCGTGCTTGCCGAGATATTCAAGATAGGCTTCCGCCTTCTTGCGGGCGGTGATGTCGGTCAACGACACCTGCACCAGCGACCAATCGTGTTCATGGCCGGGAAAGACGGAAAATTGCAGCAGCACATGACGTTCCGATCCGTCGAGGGCATAGTTCAGCACCTCGCGCTGATGGAAGAGGCGGCCGTTCCACAATTCCAGCAATTGGCCGCGAAAATGCTTCTCCATATCGCCGCGAAACACTTCGTCGATCCGGTGGTGCAAGGTCTGACGATCCGGCGCGCAAAACAGATCGAGTGTTGCCTGATTGACATCGAGCACGCTGATTTCGCTCATGCATTGCTGAACGAATTCCGGATGCACGTCGAGAAACACCTGGAAATCGACGATTCCCCGGTCGCGGATCTCGTCAAGCAGGATCTTGATGCGGCTAAAATCCTCGACCCACAAGGATATGGGCGAATGCTCGAACAACCCTTCCGCATAGCGCCGCTGCCGTTCCTCCTGCCGTCTTGCTTCTTCGCGTGCGGTCACGTCTTCCGTGGTCAGCAGCAATCGGCTCCAGGATTCCTCGTGCCCTGGCAGAATGACGCCGCGCAGCTGGATGTCGAGCCTCTTGCCGCCGAGAGAGTAGTTGACCGCCATGCCCGAAAACTCGGTCTTGCCCTCCCAAAGCGCGGCAAGTTCGTTCACGTGGCTCTGGAGCATCTCGTCCCGGAAGATCTGGGAAAGGCCGCCGACCAAGGCTTCGAGGGATGGCGCGTCGAACAATTCCAGCGTCCTGGCGTTGACGGCAAGGACTCTTATCTTCTGCGCGCAGGCGGCGACACGGCCCATGTCGGAGCAAAGGTAGGAGCGCAGGTCGGTTATCCCTTCCGCCCGCCAGCGCTGGAACTGTTCCTTGACCCCGCTGAAATCCTCCAGCCACATGGCAACGGGAGCAAGCTCGAAGACGGTACTGTTCAGATCCTGGGCATTCATCATGATCCCCTGCGTCGGCTGCAAATACAGTATATGAAATAGAAAGGCCGGCGGTTCGCTTGGTTCTGCTTACCGAGTATTTGTAAAACTTGCGTTGAGATCGGAAAGCAGGGCAGGACGGACATTCGGCCACAGCTTATCTTCAATCCATTCTTGTTGAAACTGTGCCCAAACCGGCTGTTCGGTCCCATCGGCCGCCAGAATTGGGCGATGCATGCAGCCATCACGTCTTCAAAAAGCGCTCCAACGCTTCGAGCGTCTTTTCGCTGACATGATGTTCGATGCCTTCGGCATCATTCCTTGCCGTATCGGGATCGACGCCGAGGCGGCAAAGGACGGCCTCCACGATTTCGTGGCGCCGGCGCGTGGCTATCGCTAGGCGATGCCCTTCCTCGGTCAGGAAGACGCCGCGGTAAGGCCGCTGGGTGATCAGGTTTTCTTCAGCCAGGCGCTTCAGCATCTTGGCGACCGTCGGCTGTGTTACCCCTAGCCTCTGGGCGATGTCGGTCTGGCGCGCTTCGCCGGCATGCTCTATCAAATCCGCGATGAGTTCGACGTAATCCTCCATCAGTTCCGTGCGCCGATCGTCGCGGCTTTTTTGGAAGGCTTCGGCGTGCGTCTCAATTTCCGTCGAGGAAAGGCGGCTCTCCGGAGTGGCGGGCATTTTCGTCAAGGCGTCTCACCTTCGCAGGATTAAGATTCATGTAATGACGTTTAGCCTCGACTATAAATAATTCAACTCCGTTATGAAACTCCGCACGCCTTTAAGGGTCAGCCATTGCCCCGTCCCGGGATGGCAATGCCGAAGGTCTGCAGCAATATGGCATTCAGGCAGAGATGACGGTCGTGGTGATATTCGTCAGCAGGCCGTTGGCGAAACTGCCCATAAGCCGGTCTTGCATGGGCTGCGGTTGTGGTGAGGTTCGCCGTTCCAATTCGGCCGGTTTGACGATGCTGGGCGGGACTGAAATGCCGGCAGCGCGACCTTGATTATTCGGTAGTGTCGCTGCATTGTTCTAGCTATTGGTGTTTTATTCTTGGTTTTTTCGGCTTGTGCTTCTGGTTCTTTGGTTGAAATTGCCGCCTATCGGCACAACTATTACGTAATATATGTTGAGATAAACTAAAATTTTCATTTAGTATTACAATTAGATTTGCACAATACTTGATCTTATTAATAAATTTGTCAGGCCGTTGTGCTGCAATAGTGTTGCAGCGCCATTGGCGGTGAGCAGGACGCTCTTAATCTGCGATGCCCCCACTCCCCCCGAAGCAGGCAGTCGCCGGTTTGGTCGAATTTAGCGACCAGTCAGCGGTTGTCAGCTCTTTGCGAAGAGCAATCCACGCCATGTCATTTCTTCAGAACGCCAGAATCAGAACCAAGGTGCTTTCCATCATAATTCCGATCTGCTTGATCGGGATCGCAGGTGTCCTGGTCGTATCGAGCCAGTACAAGAACACCGCTGCCACCTATTCAAATTTCATTGCGAAAGACGAGACGGCGGCGTTGGAGATGTCCAGAGCCAGCCAGCGCCTGACCGCGATGAGCTACAACGCCTATCAGATGCTGGTCTACAGCACGAAGGACCCGCAAATGGCGACCTTCTCGAAGCAATATGAGGAAAACAAGAAAGTTCTCTTCGAGCGCTTTGCATCGATCAGGCAGTTGGTTCCGGCTGAAGCAGTGGCAATCGACAGACTGACGGCAAAAGCTAACGACATTATTGTTCTTACAGACCCTGCCGTGAAAGCCGGATTGATCGATGACAACGATACCGCCACCAAGCTGTTGAAGCAGGCCGATCCGCTGATCAGCGACGAAGTTGTGGCTGTTCGCGGCTGGCTCGATGCGCTGAACAAGCGTATCGGCGCCCAGAGCGACATGCTGGACGAGCATGCAAGCAGCACGATCATGGACGCCTTGATCGTGCTTGGCGTTCTTTTTGCCGCTGCGATCGTGATGGCCCTTGTTGTTTCCGCGCGTGGGATTACTACTCCCATCGAGCGCCTGCGGGCTCGCATGGTATCGCTGGCAGGAGGAAATACCGACGAGGCCGTTGCCGGCATCGCGCGCAAGGACGAAGTCGGTCAGATGGCGGCGGCCGTCTCCGTCTTCCGCGACAGCGCGATCGAACGCGTGCGCCTGGAGCGGGAGGCCGACGCCAATCGCAGCCTCTCCGAAAAGGAAAGGCTTGAACGCGAAGCGCAGAAAGCCAAGGATGCGGCCGACACGCAATTTGCAGTCGATGGTCTGGCAAGCGGTCTGGCCGAGCTTTCAAACGGCAACCTAGTCTATCGCATCGAACAGCCCTTTGTCGCCCATCTCGATCGGCTGAGGGCGGATTTCAACGCCTCGATGGCCAAGCTCGAAGAGGCGCTGCGCTCAGTTGGCCAGGGCGGTCAGGCCATTGCCGCCGGCGCCAACCAGATCCGTTCTGCCGCCGATGATCTCTCCAAGCGTACCGAGCAGCAGGCGGCCTCGATCGAGGAGACGGCGGCCGCACTCGAGGAAATCACCACGACCGTCAAGGATTCCACCCGGCGGGCGGAAGAAGCAAGCTCGCTGGTGGGACGTGCCCGCATCGGCGCGGAGAAATCCGGCGAGGTCATGCAGGAGGCGGTCGCTGCGATGGAGGCGATCTCGAAATCATCGGGCGAAATTTCCAATATCATCGGCGTCATCGATGACATAGCCTTCCAGACGAACCTGCTTGCGCTCAATGCCGGGGTGGAGGCAGCCCGTGCGGGAGAGGCCGGCAAGGGCTTTGCCGTTGTCGCACAGGAAGTGAGGGAATTGGCCCAGCGATCCGCGACGGCCGCCAAGGAGATCAAGGCACTGATTTCGACATCAGGCCAGCAGGTGGCAAGCGGCGTCAATCTCGTCACGAAAACCGGCCAATCGCTGCAGCAGATCGTCACGGAAGTGGAGGAGATCGACCGCAACGTGCGGGCGATCGTCGAGGCGGCCCGCGAACAGGCGACCGGCCTGCAGGAAGTCAACACGGCCGTCAACAGCATCGATCAGGGAACGCAGCAGAATGCGGCCATGGTCGAGGAATCGACCGCCGCCAGCTACAGCCTTGCCAAGGAAGTAACGGCGCTGAACGATCTGCTCGGACAGTTCAACCTGCAAAACGGCCGCAGCCCTGCTCGACCGGCCGCGGCAACGGAACGGTCGAGCCCCGCCGCATCGCCGGCGCGCTCGCTCCGGGCAAAAATTGCCGGCGCCTTCGGCGGCTCGGGCGGTGCCGCGGCGGCTGCATCTTGGGAAGAGTTTTGATCGCCCGGAGCCCGGCCAGCCACTGAAGGATCGGCAGGTCTCGAAATAAAGGATCGCTGTCACCTTGGCTGCGATCCTGTCGTTTCTATCAGGCAGAGAGGAAACAGCTCAGCCGTTCATTTGAAAAGCTGGATGCCCCAGTAGCCAAGCGCCGAAATTGCCGCGGCGGCAGGCAGCGTAATGACCCAGGCGATCACGATATTGCCGGCAATGCCCCAGCGCACTGCCGAGACCCTGCGGGCTGCGCCGACGCCGATGATGGCTCCCGTGATCGTGTGCGTTGTGGAAACCGGTATGCCGAGCCAGGTGGCGGCAAAGAGCGTCAAGGCGCCGCCCGTCTCCGCGCAGAAACCCTGCGTCGGGTTGAGGCGCGTAATTTTCGAGCCCATCGTGTGCACGATACGCCATCCGCCGAGCAGGGTGCCCAGCGCCATGGCCGCCTGGCACGACAGAACCACCCACAAGGGAACGTGGAACGTGCCGCCGCCATAGCCTTGAGAGTAAAGAAGTATGGCGATAATCCCCATGGTCTTCTGCGCATCGTTGCCGCCGTGCCCGAGAGAATAGAGCGAAGCCGAGAAGAACTGCATGATGCGGAAGGTGCTGTCGACGGCGAACGGCGTTTGCCGGACGAAAAGCCATGTGACGGCAAGCACCAGAAAAAGGGCGAGCAAGAACCCGGCCAGCGGCGACATCACGATCGCGCCCGCCGTCTTGAGGACGCCAAGCCAGACGATCGAGCTGACACCGACCTTGGCAAGGCCGGCGCCGATCAGCCCGCCGACGAGCGCATGCGACGAACTCGATGGGATGCCGAAGATCCAGGTAACGATGTTCCAGACGATTGCCCCCATCAACGCCGAGAAAATGACGGATGCATCGACGATCTTCGGATCGATGATGCCGGTTCCGAGCGTCTCCGCAACGTGCAATCCGAAAAACAGGAAGGCGATGAAATTGAAAAAGGCCGCCCAGAGAACCGCATATTGCGGCCTGAGAACACGGGTCGAGACGATGGTCGCGATGGAGTTCGCGGCATCATGGAGCCCGTTCAGAAAGTCGAAGAACAGAGCCGTGACGATGATTGCCACCAGCAGCGGAAAGGCAAGCGAGGCCTCCATCAGACACTCTCGATCACGATACCGTTGATCTCATTGGCGACGTCTTCGAAACGATCGACCACCTTTTCCAGTTCGCCGTATATCTCGCTGCCGATGATATACGCCATGGCGTTGGAGGCGCCGTGATTGCGGAAGAGATCCTTCAAGCCGGCGTCGTGCAGCTCGTCGGCATGGCCTTCGACCTTGACGATCTCTTCGGTGATATTGGCAAGCCGGGCGGCATTGGCTCCCATGCGATCCAACAGCGGCACCGCCTCGGCGACAAGATACGCCGCCTTGACGATCACTTCGCCCATCTGCTGCATGCGCGGATCGAAGCTCTTCTGTTCGAACAGACGTATGGTCTTGACCGTCTTGTGCATCATGTCGATGGCATCATCCATCGACATGATCAGATCCTTGATATCGCCGCGATCGAAGGGAGTGATGAAGCTCTTTCGAACCGCGATCAGCACGTCGCGCGTGATATCGTCGGCCTGATTTTCGAGCTCGATGATCCGGCGGCACTTTCCCTCGATATCCCTGCCGGAAAGCAGCTCGTTCAGCGCCTCGGCAGCGCCGACGATCGTGCGCGAGTGCTGCGCGAAAAGATCAAAGAAACGATCCTCGCGCGGCATGAGTTTGCGAAACCAGCCCAGCATCAAAGCTCCATGCGTCCATTGTCACGAAATTGTCATAATTGACAAGGCGCAGCTTGGGAAGGCTGGGAACGATGATGTTTTCAGGATAGCTTATGTTTTTTGTGGACGCAGCGTCGGCCACCGCCAAACGCATGCGCCGGTTCTCCACGGGCGAACGACGATCAAATGAACACTTACTCGCGCAGAAGCGGCAGCAGTTGATCGCCTTGTCGCCTGATTTCCGAAAGATAGGGCGTGTCCGAAAGAACGAAATGCGTGATGCCGAGATCGCGGTATTTGCGAAGCGAGCGGGCGACATCCTCGGCCGAGCCGACCAGCCAGGTGGTGCCGGCGCCGCCACCACCGAATTTGCCGGGCGCGGTATAGAGATTGTCATCGAGCACGTCGCCACGCGCAGCGAGACCGAACAGCCGCTTCTGGCCTACTGCAATCGATTGCCGGTGATCGTTCCAGCCGACGCCCTTATTCTCAGCCATCTCCGCAACTTTCGCCTCGGCATCGGTCCAAGCCTGCTCCGTCGTGCCGCGCACCAGCGTCGTTATGCGCAGCCCGAATTCCAGCGGCGGCAGATCGCGATCAAGATCTCTGCTGAGTGCCTTGAGCCGGCTGATCCGCTCGGCGATGTCGGCAAGCGGCTCCCCCCAGAAAAGCTGCACATCGGCTTCTGTGGCGGAAACATGCTCTGCCGCGTCCGAAGCGCCGCCGAAATAAAGCTTGGGATGCAGACGTTTGCCGCGAGGCTCGATGCGCGGCGCAGCGGTGGAGTCGCTGACGCGAAAATGCTCTCCCTCATAGGTGACGTTCTCTTCGGTCCAGAGCTTGCGGGTGAGCCGCATGAATTCCTTGGTGCGGTCATAGCGGTGTGCTTGATCCCCCTCGCTATCGCCATAGGCGGCAAGATTGTCCTTGCCGGAAACGATGTTGATGCGCACGCGGCCGCCGCTCAAGCGATCCAACGTGGCGGCGGCAGAAGCAAAATGTGCCGGCCGCCAATAGCCGGGGCGGATTGCAATGAGCGGTTCGAAGGTGGCGGTGCGTGCGGTAAGTGCCGCCGCGAGGGTGAAGGTGTCGGGGCGGCCCCAGCCCGTGCCGATCAATGCGCCTTTCCATCCGTGATCTTCGAGTGCCTTGGCATGGCTCGTCAGGGTCTCCAGGCTGTTGTGATTTTCGACTGCGGAATCGCCGCGATGGCCCGGTTTGACGTCATTGGGGATGTACCAAAGATATTCGCAATTGCTGCTCATGCCTGCGCTCGCAAATCTTTCCGGATCGAATGACGGATTTCGTGGTGAAAACGCTGTAAGCGATCTCCGCTCTTCGCCTTTGCAGCTAAAGCTTGCCCTTCCAGGGAACGAGGATGGTTTCGAGGATGCGGATGGCGGCCGAAAAGGCGAAGGCGCAGACCGCGATGATGCCGATGCCGACGAAGACGACATCGGTGGCAAGGAACTGCGATGCCGACATGATCATGAAGCCGATGCCGCGTGTCGAGGCGATGAGTTCGGCTGCCACCAGCGTTCCCCAGCCGACGCCGAATGCGATCCGGATGCCGGTCAGGATTTCCGGCAGCGCCGAGGCCAGGACGACGCTGAAGAAAAGCTGTAGCCGGTTCGCCCCCAGCGAACGCGCGGCATTGACCCGCTCCAGCGGCAGCGAGCGGACGCCGGCCTGAGCGGACAGGCAGATCGGCGCGAACATGGCGAGCACGAGGAGTGTGATCTTCGAGGTCTCGCCGATGCCAAGCCATATGATCATCAGCGGCAGATAGGAAAGGGGCGGCAGCGGCCAATAGAATTCGATCGGCGTATCCAAGATACCCTTTGCCCAGCGGTTGAGACCCATCAGCAGCCCGACGGGAATGCCGATGCCGATCGCGACGGCTGCGGCGACGACAATGCGAAACAGGCTCGCCAATATGTGCTCCGAAAGCGAGGCACCGGCATAGCCATCGCGGTAAACGACGCCGATCTGCGTCAAGACCTCGTCCGGGCGAGGCAGGAAGAGGTGCGACACCAGGCCGAACTTGGCGACAAGCCACCACAAGATCAGAGAGGCGACTGCGGTGGCGATGCTGATGGCGATCGTGGGTTTTACGCCGGCACCGAAAGCGGGAATGCGGACCAGTGTCGGTTGCGCTTCCTCTTGTGGGGCGGCGATCGGGCGCGTTTCGATAATGTCGCTCATGCCGCGCTCCTGATGCTGTCGGCGCTATGGAGGATGGCGCGGATTTCTTGCCGGAGGCTGCTGAACTCGGGAGATGAGAGGATCGCTCTCGTATCGCCGCCGGCGGCAAAGCGATGCACGAAATCAAGTTCGAAACGCGCAACGACACGTCCCGGCCTCGGCGACATGACCAGAACCTCCGTTCCGAGGAAAAGCGCCTCCTCGATCGAATGGGTGATAAAGAAGATGCGCTTGTTGGTCCTGGTCCAGATCGAAACCAGCAGCTCCTGCATCTGTTCGCGCGTCAGGCTGTCGAGTGCGCCGAATGGCTCGTCCATCAGCAATATGTCCGGGTCGGTAGCGAGCGCCCGGGCAATGCCGACGCGCTGGCGCATGCCGCCCGACAATTCATAAGGTTGGGCATTGGCAAAATCGGTGAGACCCACGAGCCGCAAAAGCTCGGATGCGCGCTTCCGGCGCTCCCGTTTGCCCAATCCCGCAAACTGCAGGCCGAGCGCCACATTGTCGATGACGGATTTCCATGGCAGCAGCCCATCCTTCTGGAAGACGACACCGCGATCGGCTCCGGGGCCGGATACCGGCCTGCCGTCGAGCGTGATCCTTCCCTCCGAAAGCGGCAGGAAACCGGCGATCGCATTGAGCAAGGTGGATTTGCCGCAGCCGGACGCGCCGAGCGCCACGACGATGCCGCGCTCGGGAATATCGAAGGAAACGCGGTCGAGCGCGTGAACGGTTCTGCCGTCACGCGCTGCAAAGAAGACGCTGGCATGGTCGACTTGAAGCATGGGCTCTCTCGATATTGCGACGCCGGCGCGACAAGCGCGCCGACGCCAGGGAGGATCAGTTGCTGGCGCTGATAACAGCGTCAGCCGTGACGAATGCGCCGTAATTCGGCAGGACTTCGGAGACTTTTCCCTGGCTCTTCAGGAAGGCCGCGGTGTCCTTCAGGATCTTGGCAGCGCCGGATTGGTCGCCACCGCCGAGCCATGCTGCCGATGCCTGCACCTCGGGCGTCAGCAGCGTCAGATTCTTGAGTGCGGCCGCCTGCTGGTCCGCCGTGCCGCCGAGCAGCTTTGCGAGCGCCTTGGCGTTGTCGCTGTCCGGCCCCCAGGCGGCCTTATCGGCTGCGAACGAGGCGTAGTATTTGTTGATCACCGAGGCATAGGCCTTCAGGAATTTCGGATTGTCTGTGGCAAAATTCGAGGTTGCGACCCAGGCGGAAAACGTCGGAGCGCCCTTGTCGGCGACGTCCTTGGATGTCACCAGCACCTTGCCGTTCTTCTTCAGCTCGGTGAGTGCCGGGTCCCAGACGAAACCGCCGTCAATATCGCCGCGGTTGTAGCTTGCGACGATTTCCGGCTGCGGAACGGCGAAGACCTGTACGTCCTTTTCCGTGAGGCCAAGGGATTTGATGAGGGCGAGCAGCTGGTAGTGATCGGTGGAAACGGGTGCTGCCGCGAGCTTCTTGCCCTTCAGATCAGCAAGCGTGTTGATGCCGGAGCCATTGCGCACCACCAGAGCTTCATCGACGCCCGAAATCGACGATAGGTAGAACGCCTTCACCTCTAGCCCGCGCGAGGCGGCAGCGGCGAACGGGCTTGAGCCGACATAGCCGATCTGGACATCGCCGGACGCGATGGCGGCAAAGATTTCCGCGCCGGAGTTGAATTTGCGGAAGTCGATCTCATAACCTGTCTCCTTGGCGAAATCGCCATTGGCGATGGCGACGGAGGAAGGCAGGGCGTCCGTCTGATAGGCGACGACGATCTTCTTGCCGGCCGCGGCGGCAACGGTTGCCAACGAGATGCTGGCAAGGCCGAAGGCAGCTGCAGCGATCAATGTCTTGAATTTCATATTTGTCCCCTTGGCCGATCCCGGCGTTTCATTGAGCGCGATGAACAAAGCCTAGCCAAGAAGGGCAGAGGATCGACAGAAATAACAAACTATTTTTATAGACTATAAGGGGAATTGTTTGCCGGAATTCACGAAAACCGCAGCAGCTGTTTGATCGATCGGAATGCGGGACCGGAGGCTCAACCCGATTGGCAAGCACGAGAGGGTGTTCCGTCGCTGCAGTCGGATGACTGGCTTACACTGCCCTGCCATGGCATTGGGATGCCCAGGCAGGGCAGCGATTGCCGTCCAAACGGGGGGCGAGGCGGCAATCTGGTGTGTGAACGGGAGATAGCTGCAGCTATCACGTTGTTGGAGAACCGACCAACGGCGTCTCTGCTGCGGTAAATTCTTTCAAACTAGCATTCAGTGGCCGTCGGCATCCCCGTCCGTATCTCCGCGCAACGCTAATGCTGCAATGGCGGATGGAACCTTGGCCGCAGAGGACGAGCCGACCGTTGGAGCAGAGGTCTTGGCTGAATCGGACCCTGCCGTTGCGGGTGCGGGGAGTTTTGAGGGAATTAACGTAGCCGCTGTCGTGGCAACGGAAGTTATGGACGTCATTGAAAAAGCCCTTCTTCAGCGAAGCTTTCGCGTCATGCGTCAAGCGCGGCCGGTTTTCGCAGATGGTTCATCCATCCGAGGTTCGAATCGAGGAGATGTTTTTCGATCGCAAGCCGAAACTGGCATTCGATTCTTACAAGGGACTTACAAGATCGCGTCGGCATTCACGTTTTTCAAAACCGAATCAAAAGTTTTTTCGGTAGCTGGCCGATGAGCAAAAGGGAGACAACTCGATTTGGAAGAGAGTGATTGTCCCTGTGAGAGACAACCAGGAACGCGCGTGTCCCCGCGGCAGCGAGACGAACAAAGCGTGGCTCCGACTACGCACAAAATTCCGAAGTTCGCTTTGACACAAGGCCGCCAGAAGGGTTTGGTAGTAGCCGATCAGGATTGCCCTTCCTCTTCCAAAGGACATCGAATGGACAGTGCTCAAACGGAACGACACTTTATCGACCGCGTCGGATGGCTTCGCGCTGCTGTCCTTGGGGCCAATGACGGGATAATATCCACCGCCAGTTTGATGGTGGGGGTCGCATCAGCCGCGACCTCGTCGAGTGCCGTTCTCGTAACGGGGGTCGCCGGCCTTGTCGCCGGTGCGATGTCGATGGCTGCCGGAGAATATGTCTCCGTAAGCTCTCAGGCCGATACGGAACGCGCCGATCTGGCGCGGGAAAGAAGCGAGCTTGCGACAAACCGGAATGGGGAGGTGAAGGAGCTGGCCGCGATATATGTAGAGCGCGGCGTCGATCCGGTTTTGTCTATCAAGGTTGCCGAGCAGCTTATGGCGAAGGATGCGCTTGCCGCCCATGCTCGTGAGGAGCTGGGAATTTCCCATACAGTTTCAGCCAATCCGATCCAGGCTGCGATGACCTCGGCAGCAACTTTTTCGTCGGGCGCGATTCTGCCTGTTTTGGCCGCTCTGATTGCACCGAAGAATATTCTGGTCCCTGTCGTGTTCGGTGTGTCGCTCTTCGTTTTGGCCCTGCTTGGAGCAATTGGCGCCAGGGCCGGTGGGGCTTCGGTATTAAAGCCCACGCTTCGCGTCGCTTTCTGGGGCGCGATCGCCATGGCCGTGACGGCTGGCGTTGGCGCATTAATCGGCACTTCGGTGTGACCGAGGCAACTACAGTTTCAAAGGGCAGCCGCCCGACAGGAAATTCTCCGGTGCGCCTTGGACCTTGACGACAGTGTAGCTCTGGATGACGCGGTTTCCAGCCTGACGCGACACGTTGCCGAGCGTTGAAAATGCGCGGAAACAGTTTGAATAGCGCTCGACCTGACCTTCGTTTGTCGGCATCACGAGAAGCGCTGGTTTGTCAACCAGTCGCGGATCGGGAGTTTCGAAAGTGAAACGCTGTCTGTCGACGATCTGCAAAACAGGGGTTTTGCCACCAAGCTCAAAGGCCAATTCCCCCGTTAACCCGTAGTCGGTCGTAGCGACCCAATCCGCGCCGGAGTTCTCGCGCATCGTCTCCAGTCGCTCGGAAAGCTCACGCCAGCCCAAAAGCGTGTCCGCCGGACTATGCAACGGGAATTTTTCACCCCATGGCGTCGCAAAGTAGAAAAGCAGGGCACAGGAGAGCCCGATGCCGACTGGCGTCACCCAGTATGACAGTCGCCTCAAGTGCCTGCGATCGCGGAGCCGAACGCCTGCGCTCGCGGCCATGATTGCTATGGCAGGATATGCTGGCGCCGGCCAGTTTGCATGAACGCGATCGTGCAGCGCGTGGAAGATCATGTAAACGATGAGTGGTCCGTTGAGCAGGACCAGAAAGGCAAGGGACTGTGATGGTTTCGAATTCGGAGCGCGCAACCATCTGTAAATTGCCAGCGTCGCAAAAATGGCGATCAGCGGATTGAGAAGGCCGAACTGACCAGCGGCAAACTCGCCAAAATAGGAGGGACCGGGATGTCGATCTGCCAGGCGGCCGAACTGCTTGGCAAACGAGATCCAGTCGTGATCAGCATTCCACAGCAGGACGGGACTGAACGCCAGGAGTGCCGTGACGCCTCCTGCAATGGTCCAGCGGCTGAAGCGCCATGGGCGTGCCTTGGGATCCAAGACTAACCAGAGCAAAATTCCAGGACCCATGAAGAGATTGGTATATTTTGCAACGCAGCCCAAACCTGCCAATAATCCGATCAGGAGCCAAAGCCGCGCATCGCCGCCATTGCGCAGGCGTGCCAGAGACCAGAGCGTCAAGGCCCAAAACATCGTTGACGGGGCATCCGGCGTTGCGAACAAGGCCGCGAGACCCATCATGAGCATGGCGTTTAGCCAGATGGCCGCAAGGCTGGCGATCTTCGCATCGTCAAACAGTTCGCTCGCCGTTGCATAAACGGCGATTGAGGTCACGAGGAGCGAAACGATTGCAAGGGCGCGAACCCCAAACAGAGTATCGCCGAACAGGTGGGTCGAGATCCAGATCCACCAGGCGATCATCGGCGGATGATCGTAGTAGCCGGCCGACGGCACGCGCGACCAAAGCCAATAATAGGCTTCGTCCGGAACGAGATCGAAATGTGCCATCGCCCAGAATCTGAAAATAGTCAGGGCGCCGACAATGAATATCGTTTTCAGCAGGGTCCCCAGTTCTTGAGATAATTTGCTATCTCGCCCGCCAGGTAATTGCTGAACTTGTGATGTAGTTCCATACGGCACCGATGACGGCTCCTGCGATACCATCCAGCCACCAGCGTGGCTCTTGATTATAGATGAGCGTCGATAGACCGACGCCGGCGAATACCCCGAAGCTGCAAAGCAGCGAGAACAGCACAAGGCCCGTGATGAAGCGCCATCCGTGCCGGCGCCGGTCCCTGTAAGTCAGGGCATTGTTGAGCGTATAATTGGACAGGATGGCACTCATCATCGCGAAGGTCTGGGCTAGAGGAAAGGCAAGGCCATCCAAGAGAAGAAACCGCAGCATACTGAGATGCACGAGCAAGCCGATTGATCCGACTGCGCAAAACATCAGGAAGCGTGGAGTGACGAGACCTCCAGTCAATTTTGCGATGATCAATCCGAAATATTCGGTGACGATCGTCGCATCAAGTTTGCTTTCCCCATGCAGACGCGGACGGAAATCATAGGGTATCTCCGCGACAGCAAGCGGCTGCGACGACGAGGTCAGGATATCCAACAGGATTTTGAATCCCTGCAGCGAGAGTCTCGGTGCGGCGGCTTCGACTATCCTGCGCCTGACCATGAAGAAGCCGCTCATCGGATCGCTGGTCTGTGTCGGAAGCAGTTTTTGCGCTAGTTGCGTCGCAAACCTGCTGCCGGCTTGCCGCAACCTCGTCAGGCCATCGACATGTTGCGTTTGGCTGTATCTAGTCGCGACGATCAGGTCCGCAGAGAGAGAATCCATCATCCGAAGCATTTCTGGCAAACAGGTTTCGTCGTGTTGAAGGTCTGCGTCCATCACGGCGACGATGGGTGCCGAGCTGGAGAGAATTCCCTCAATGCATGCGCCAGCCAGCCCACGCCGGTTGATACGCCTGATCCCCCGCACGCGACGGTCGCGCAGGGATACTGTGCGGATCATCTCGATGGTTTGATCGCGAGAGTCGTCATCGACGAAGATGGCTTCCCATTCGATGCCGGCGAGTGTCTGATGAAGGCGGTTCACCAACGGGATGATATTGTCGATCTCGTTGAATGTCGGGATGACGATCGACAGCGAAGGTGCCAGCGGTTCGCCCCGGATGCCGCCGCATGCCTCAGGATATGGATCCTTGGCGGATAGGGTTATTTCCGAATTGGCAGCATTCATTTGTCCCGGCCACCGCTCATTTGGAGGGAAAGGTTCATGGAGCGACAGTGAAAGGCCAGACTTACAGGATGCTTATAAGAGGTGGGCGAAAGCGTGGTTTGATTTTGTCGGAAAGGTGACGAGGCGCGGCATGAATGGCGACTGCTATCTCCCTGGAAACGTTTATGAGTTTTTTGCCTCGCGTGCTTTCACCTTCAACTGGCATGCAAGCGCGAAAGAAGCCGTCAAAATCGACAGGCTTTCGCCGCTTACCAGCCGGTTGTTCGAGTTGCTGAGGATGGTGAAGCTGAAAAAGAGAAGGATCAGCAGGAAGGCGTGCATCGCATGCCTTGGAATGACACCGAGACGCGCTGCGCGCCAGACGCTGAGGCAAAAGCAGCCTAGCATGATGCCAAATACCAGCGCTCCGAACAGGCCGTATCGAATGAGGATTTCCAGATAGCCATTGTGCATGAAAGTGTATCCGACATTTGGATAGCGGGTATGAGGCCACAGCTCGAGCCACTCGCTTCCCCAACCGAAAATCGGAGCGGCGGAAAACAATTCCCAGGCGTTTGCCCAGAGTTGAAGCCGTTCATTCATGGAGATCGGCGTGGCACCGCTGTCGATGGAGTGCGAGACCGCATCGCCGAGTTGCTCGGTTGCGCCGGCATCCCTGAACATGGAAATGGTCGCGGCAATCGTCGGCCCGGCGGTGCGCGAAAGATTTTCCCGGACGGCATATATGCCGCCAGCAAGTGATGTTGCGAGAAGGAGGACAATCAAAATCGCTAAACGCTTCTTCAAGCTGCGCAAGACAAGAAACCCGACGATCGGCATCACTGGAACAAGCGAGAGCCAGACGCCTTTCGATTTCGCTCCATATATGCCGAGAAGGCAAAGCACGCATAAAAATGGCGATATGACACAGGCATAAAGCCGTATGGCGCGGTTGCTGGTGTCCTCTGTGAGGTAGTGCAGGAGCCAGAAAATGGCTCCGATCAAAATCATGCCGCAGCAAACAGCCCCATGTATCTGATTATGCTGGATCAGCGGAATGACGGTCTCGCCTTCAAGAACTGCATCGATGTGCATGCCCGTCAGAAGGATTACCAGCGCGAAGCCGAAATAGACGGCGACTAACTTCTCGAGGTGGGGCCAGCATTGGAATAGGCCAAAAGCCAGAGGCGGGAATATCAGGGGCATGAGGAAAAGCAGGTCATGGTCGCCAACAGGATGGTCGGCCTGGAGCGCGAACTGCAAAACATATCGCATGCCGGCGTAGCCTCCCCACGCCAGGCATAGCCAGCCGCGCCAATCGATTGGCGGCCTCGGTTGGGATCTGACATACAGGGTAAGCGACAGGATCAATAGAAGTGCGCCGGCATAGCGATAGGCATAACTCTCGATCAGAGATGCCGACATGATAACCAGCCAGAGCGCATCCGCCATATAGATCAATTTTCCACCGGATGACCGGCTCAGGTCGGCGGAGCGAAGATGGATGTTCATGCCATCACCTCAAAGATTCGCGTGAAAATTGATCCAATCCAGTTTCCGCGTCACCGGCCACCGTCTCATTGGAACGACCGGGCGTCGCTTGCGGGGATATACAATTATCCAAGAGATCGATCATCCCATCTCACGCTAGCTATTTCCATCGGCTCCAACCTCTCGTCAACCGGCGATATACATCAAACTCGACCGGGTAAAAGGGATTTCACGACTGAGCTGCACAGTTGGCTGCTGACGGATGGTCCCGCATGAGCGAGCAGATCATCCATACGATGGGTTCCGCGGGCAGGCTTCTTATCGCCCGCGAGGAGAGCTGGGCCACAAACCACGCAAATGAGGCATCGGACGAGATCGGCGACAGGACCAGCTTGCTGGATTTAGCAGTCCGAAAAGCATGCTGGCAATGAGGCCGCGACGTCCTAGACCGATATGGCGATTGGAGCCGACAATCCAAATAAGACGAACGAAGCCGTCAGGTCGGAGCGAAGAACATCCCGCCGAATAAGGTAATCGACCCATAGACAAGGCCCGCGGATGCAAGCAGGCAGACTGCCGCGAGAAGCAGCGATCCGCCCTTGGTCTCGCTGCGATCAGCATAATTGGCACGTCTCTTGCGGCCCGTGACCATCGCGCCGATGAGGTTCTCGCGCTTGACGAACTGATAATAGAGATTGGCCGCTATGTGCAAAAAGGCCAGCCCAAGAATGGCAACATAAAACCATGTGCCGTGGATCGAAGCGGCCCAACCCGAAATCGTGTCGCCGGCCATATCGGCAAACGGGCCAGCCGCCGTCACGCCGTCGCTGGAGAAAAGACCGAGCAGCACCTGAACGGCGCAGACAAACAGCAACCCTATAACCATCAATCCACCGGCAGGGTTGTGCCCAAGGTAGTGTGCCGCTCTCTTGTTGCGCAAGTTTTTGAGGTAGTTCCATGCTGCAGACGGCGAGCGTACAAAGTTCGAGAACCGGGCCGTGGATCCTCCAACAATTCCCCAGAGAACTCGATACACCAAAAGCACCAGTATGCCGTAGCCGGCAGCCTTATGGACAAGCATATCGGGATCGCTGAAGCCGCTCGATATCCAGGCCGTGAGGATCAGTGCTACAAGCGACCATTTGAAAAGGCGCGTGGGGAGATCCCACGCGCGGACATACTGTTCCTCTGGCGACTGCAGCGTATAGGAACTTTCTTCGAGGCGCTGATCGGAGAATTTCTCCAACGCGTGTCTTTGCGGGTTCATTCTGGGTTCCTGGCTCGAAGCAATCATTTGTAAGCGGAATGGCAGGATTTGCATTCGCCGGCCACTTCTGCGAACGCCTTGCGAAAACTGGCCTTGTTCAGCGGCGCCTGGCTCGCTGCATCGGTCATTGCCGCCAATTGCTTGAATCGAGAGCTGATGTCCTTTTCCTTGGCGCCGCCTTGACGGGCGAACATGTCGCTGGCGGCTTGAGCTTCCGAAGCATAGCGCTGCATGATCTGCTTTGCGGATGTGCTGTCGAAGTTGGCGAGAACGGCCTTGGCCGATGTGGTATTATCGCGCATATCGCCCATTATGCTCTTCAAAGACGCTGCGAAGGCAGGGCCGACCGTAATTGTGAGGACGAGTGCGGTCGCAATATAGTATGGGGAGCGGCTTGTCGAACCTTGTGATCTTCTCATCTGCTTTATCATCCTTTGAAAGGTATTCAGCATCCCTGAGAGAGGATGCATGGAAGTGTCTCTTTGCAGGCCCCGCGAGCTGCTATATCTGGCGAACTGGGCGCCGACCGCCTGAATGGGCGGCCGCTTGTTCAAACGGCTACAGCGTACGCTCCACCGCTCAATCCTAACGAGCCGATCAGCGTAAGGAAAACGATCGCCATGCGCCGCAAAGCATTTCGTGCCATTTCATTGCAATTCCGTTTGTCGTGCGGAACAAATGCAGGATACTGCTGACGAGCACCTGAACGAATGCATTAAAGATGATCAACCCTCTTCTTTTCCGTGGAACTGGCGAGTGATGAAACGAGGCAAAAGCGGAGATAAAATACTGCGTTGGTATGAGAATGCCCGCAGCATATCGCTTGGCAACTCACGCTGCATTTCGCGGCTGAATGCAAAGCAATGACACTCAACTGCGGACAAAAGCAGGCCCGGCTAGAACGACATGGTCGCGACTGCGCCGCCCGACGGCAGATTCGATAGAACAAGGCGCCCGTCATGCGCTTCCATTGTCTCGCCGACAATGGAAAGACCGAGGCCAAGGCCGTCTTCGCGATCGGTCTTTCCCAGGCTCTCGCCACTCTCGCTCAGACGCATTTTCGTAAAGCCCGGGCCTTGATCGGCGACGCTGATGCCGATGTCGAAGACAGTGATGGTAATCACCCCATTCTCCGGACTGTGATGCAGCGCGTTTTCAATCAGGTTGCGAAGGGCGCGAAATAAGAAGTCCCTGGCGCCGCTTACGAGCACGGGTCCCTTCTCGATCTTGAGTTCGATATTGCGACCGGCTCCCACGATCATGGGAGCCAAATATCGAGCGACATCGGTGGCCACTTCTCCTAGATTCACGACATCGCTTGCTTCGTAATGGAGCGTCCGCACGCGCACCCGGTCGATCAATTGGGTAATGACCCGTTCGATATCTTCAAAATCCCGCTCCACCGCGCGTGCGATCGGATCCTGGGAAAGGGACAGACGTGTCTTGGCGATGGCGAGCGGTGTACGAAGTTCGTGAGCCAGTTGCGCGGAAAAGCGTTCCAGCGACAGAAATCCGCCCTGCAGACGATCCAGGGCGGCATTTACCGATCTGATCAAGGCCAGCACGTCATTGGGCATGCCGCTCTCCGTCAGGCGCGTGGCGATGCTTGATGGGCCGATCCGAGCAGCCTCATGTGCCGCCATGCGCAATGGGCTTAACGCCAGACCTACGACGATGATGTTTGTTGCAAGCAGTATCAGGACGAAAGGAATCCAGATCCAGGCAATGTCCTTGACGAATTCCTCAAGAACGCTGTCGAAGATGACGTGAGCTTTAGGGAAGGCAATCTGTATCGCTTCAACCGCGCCGGACGACGGTGTGGGGGTCGATATACCAAAAAGTGCCTTCTGTCCCCCGTGGGACGGCAGCTCGAAATATTGGGTTCGGTTGTTGATGTAGGGGATCAGCGGTTGCTGCAGTCCCGAAGAATCGATGACCCGGCCGTCTTGCCCCAAAATCACATATTGCCCCCGCAGCTCGCGGATACGCGCTTTGGTGGCCTTTGCATAGGAGTTCGAAAGTTGCGGGTCCGCTAGCAATCCGCGACGCAGGTCCTCCGCAAAAGTCGAAAGCGTTTCCTCGCGAAACGCGTCGTTCGAGGCTTGAAAGCGGATATAGAGAAACACCGCGCTGGCGCAGATCGCAACGACGGCGACGATCAGCATTGCGACGATCAGTCGTTGCAGAAGTGTCAGACGCTTATTGTTCAAGGTCGTTTTTCCATCAGCATATAACCGATGCCACGCATATTATGGATATAGAGGACCGATCCGGCGCTCTGCAGCTTTTTGCGCAACCGATGCAGCAAAACCTCGATGGCGTTCGAGCTTAATTCGTCGCCAAAGCCGTAGATGGCTTCCTCGACCTCTGCCTTGGACAGGACATGATTGGGGCGCCGCAGAAATAGATGGAGTGCTGCAAATTCGCGGCGGCTGAGGGAAAGTTGCGTCTCGCCGACGGAGGCCGAATACTGGCTTGGATCAAAAGTGACGTCGCCATGCTGCAGGACGGTTCCATGACGGGGCTGACCGCGGCGCATGATCGCGCGCAAGCGAGAAATCAGCACGCCCATCACAAATGGCTTGCAAAGATAGTCGTCGGCGCCGCTGTCGAGAGCATCAATGATCGAACTCGAGGCATCGCGTGCGGTCAGGACGAGAAGCGGTGTCGACGGCGCCGTTTTTCGCAACGGTTCTATCAGCGTGAGCCCATCGCGATCGGGCAATCCCAGATCCAGGATGATCGAGTCGTAGTCGACCGTTGCCGCAGCCTCCTCAGCATCATGGGCGTTCGAGACATGGTCCACGGTGAAGCCATGGGAGCGCATGGCATCATGCGTCACGGCAGCCAGCTTGGCATTATCCTCGACAAGCAACACGCGCATGTGGCGTCTTCCTATTCATATGGAGACAAGACAAGATGGCGGGCTTCCTGCTCATTGTAACGGGCGACGATCACATGATGCTGCGATCAAACGGGTTTCAGGACGCGAATTGGCGGTGGTGACTAGTTTCAACAGAATCTGACCTCAGGCACAAAATTTCGAAAGCTGCGGGACGCGTTCGCACAAGGCGCGGGGGGTAGCTCTGGGCCAACTTCGCTCAAAAAGCTCGTCACCGCCGGCGAAAACCAACTCGCCAAACTGCGGGCCAACCTAGTGTGGCTTACTGTCACGAACCTGAAATTCGGCAGCCCGGGTACTTTTGCTGGAAGATCTACCTACGCAGCACGTCTAAGAGGAGTCGTTGGATGAAGGCACGGAATAGAGGCCGATTCCATCTTTCCGCCGGGATTTCGTAAGCGTCCTGTAAGTCGGGTTCAACATGCTTGCCCTCAGTTGTGGTGGTGCGCCGCCAATTCTGAGGTGGATGTGTATGACGGATGCAAAGCGTTGCGATGCGTCGTTGGCTGTATTTCTGATCAATCTCGATCGGGCCGGCGATCGATTGCTTTCAATGCAGCACAAATTGTGGCGCATGGGTTTTCGGTTCGAACGGGTATCGGCTATCGACGGCGCTGCCATAGAGTTTCCAATGCCTGATTTCGACGAATTCGCCTTCCGCTTCAAGCATGGCCGTTGGCGCAATCCGGCTGAAGTCGGATGCTATCTGAGCCATATCGAATGCGCGAGACGTCTGCTCGCTTCGAACAGCGAGTTCGCTCTTGTTCTGGAGGACGATCTCACGTTTCCAGATGATTTCAGGGGGCTTATGGATGCGGCGCTCAAACAAAACGAAAAGTGGGATATCCTGCGCCTTTCGACGGTCAGCCGCGGGCGAAAATTCAACTTTTCTCGGCTGACCAAAAATCGAAGCCTGGCCGTTGCGTTGACTCGTGAAAAGGGGTCGGGCGCCTATATCATCAATCGCCGTGCTGCGGCCTGGTTGGTTGACGAACTCCTGCCCATGCAACTGCCATTCGATCTGGCGTTCGATCTGGAATTCTTTGCCGGATTGAAATCGGCCTTCGTCTTTCCCATTCCGGTCGATCAGCAATTGGGATTTCCTTCCCAGATTCAAGGAGAACGCCGTCGCCGGTTTCACAGATCTCGAGGACATTATTTCACGGTCTTGCCCTACAGAATGTTCGTAGAAACCGCGCGCTCGCTGGCACGGTTCGCTCAGTTGCTTGGGCATCTGACAAATGAGCGGACGAAACCAGCGATCTATGGCAAGGAGAGGTATGGGCCTGAGGAAATGCCTCCTATCCACAGCCAGGCAAGGCGGATTGGCAAGATGTAACAACAGTTGGGATCACGGCGGAGACGGTGCCGCATGTTCGCCCGAAGTCTCCATCTGCCACTTCAAGCTTCCGCAGTTCAAAATCGGGTTTACTCGGATGTATGCTCGGGCGAAGCTGGGTTGTTCGCCGCATTTCCAGTGCTTGCGGGATTCATGCCTACGTTCCTACAGGTCCGTGCCGAAATGCGGACGTATGGCCGCGAGCGTCGTTCCGCCGATCATCACAAGAAGTGCTCCGGTCAGCACGTTATCACAGGCAAACGGGACGTCATCGCTGAACCCGAGCACCCAAGGCACGGCGATAAGCCAAGCGCCGAATACGAGCTTCAGCCATTCGTTCCATATTTCAGGGGCACGCAGCCCCAGGAGCGACACGATCAGGATCGCAAGGCCTGCGGACCATTCCGCAAAATCGATAATCGGGGTGGTGTAGGTAGGCGCCAAGATGTAAGGCGTGCTCCAGGGCGCAACGATGATGTATAGGCCGAGCCAGAGGCTCAGCCAATTCTGCCAACGTTGTTCGTTCATGGCAGGCTCCATCCTTTAGTTACCGCTAGACTATATGAGGGTGGGCATCCTTTGATTGCGCTGGCTCAACATCGAACATAGTTTCCGACCGGCCAGGAGACCGATGGGGGCAACCGCGAGTTGGCGGCGTGCGGCATTGATCCTGGTCAAGGCAATAGATCGTCAGGAGGATATGATGCTTCCATGATGAGAACCTCTTTTCAATTTTCGGACCGGTTCGATGCGGGACGCCGACTGGCGGCTCGCCTGGCCACTCTCGATCCTGTTCGCCCCGTGGTTTATGCACTGCCGCGCGGCGGTGTGCCGGTCGCGCTGGAAATCGCGCGAGCCCTGCATGCGCCCCTCGATCTCATTCTCGTGCGCAAGATCGGTGCGCCGGGTGCGCCCGAAGTGGCGCTTGGCGCCATTGTGGACGGTGCAAGCCCTCAAACCGTGATCAACGAAGACGTCCGCCGGCTGAGCCGGGCCGACGACATCTATCTTGAGCGCGCGAAACAGCGCGAACTTGCCGAACTTGAACGGCGCCGTGCGGCATATCTCGGCAGCCGTGCGCAGATTAACCCGGCCGGACATACCGCCATTATCGTCGATGACGGCCTCGCCACAGGAGCTACGGCGAAAGCCGCGCTCATCGCAGTCAAAAATCAGGGAGCTGCCAAGGTCATCCTCGCCATTCCGGTCGCACCGGCAGAAACGCTCGCCGAGATGCGTCGATACGCCGACACGATAGTATGCCTTCACCCTGCCAAGAGCTTTCAGGGGGTGGGATCGTTCTATCAGGACTTTCATCAGCTGACCGATGAAGAAACGATCGGACTGCTGCGTCAGGGATGGGCCGGTGCCGATAAGGCCGGCACCGGCTCGATAAAACGCCAGATTACAGTTCCACCGCTCGCTCTGGTCGGCGACCTCAGCGTGCCCGCGGACCCGCGCGGCATCATCCTGTTTGCTCACGGCAGCGGTTCAAGCCGTCTTAGCCCGCGAAATATTGCAGTTGCCGACAGGCTGAATGCCGAGGGCTTCGCCACCCTTCTTCTGGATTTGCTGACGGAGAACGAGGCGAGAGATCGCCGGAATGTCTTCGATATTCCCTTGCTCGCGGAGCGCCTGCTCGAAGCCGCGATTTGGATCGGCGCCGAAGCGGACATTGCCGACTTGCCCTTGGGTTTGTTTGGCGCGAGCACCGGGGCCGGCGCGGCAATGCTGGCGGCTGCGGAACTGCGCGACCGCGTGGCCGCGGTGGTGTCGCGCGGCGGCCGGCCCGATCTTGCGGCAGAACGACTGGCCGAAGTCGAAGCGCCGACCTTGTTCATTGTCGGCGGTGACGACCAGCAGGTCCTTGAACTGAACCGCAAGGCACTCGCTGCCCTGGCATGCGACAAATTGCTGAGGATCGTTCCCAACGCCACACATCTGTTTGAGGAGCCCGGCGCGTTGGAAACCGTGACGGATATGGCGAGCGCATGGTTCCAGCATCATCTGGCGCCGCCAACGTCCAGGCAAATGCCTGCGCCGGCAGGACCACAGCCCATACAGCAGATTCCTGCGGCCGCCGTCTTACGGGCCGCTGCCGAGCGGTTGCCGTCATTGGATGATCCGGAATTCGCCACCGCCTTCGATCGGTTTTCCGATGCCCGCGTGGTGCTGCTTGGTGAGGCTTCGCACGGCACGTCGGAATTTTACCAGGCTCGCGCCGCCATCACGCGCCGGCTGATCGAGCGGCATGGCTTCACGATCGTTGCCGTGGAGGCTGACTGGCCCGACGCTGCCGCGATAGACCGCCATATCAGGCAAAAGCCACATCAGCCCATGAATTCGCCCCCATTTTCACGGTTCCCGACCTGGATGTGGCGCAATAACGATGTCGATGCCTTCGTCGAGTTTCTGCGTGATCACAACGCCAATCAGTCGCCGGCAAACAAGGTAGGCTTCTATGGTCTCGACCTCTACAATATGACGGCTTCGATTTCTGTTGTGCTCGCTTATCTCAATCGCGTCGATCCGCAGGCAGCGCAAGTCGCCCGTGCGCGCTACGCTTGTCTGTCGCCGTGGTCGCGAGAGCCGGCGGCCTACGGCCGCGCATCGCTGACCGAAGGATATGCGCTGTGCGAACAGCCCGTGACGCGGATGCTCGTCGATCTCCTGCAAAAGGAGTTCCAATACGCAAAAAAGGATGGTGCGGAGTTCTTTGACGCCATGCAGAATGCCCACCTTGTAGCGGATGCGGAGCGATACTACCGGGCAATGTACTATGGCGCCCATGAATCATGGAACCAGCGGGATCAGCATATGTTCAACACGCTGCAAAATATCCTCGCATGGGCAGGTCCAAAATCGAAGGCGGTCGTCTGGGCACACAACTCGCACATCGGCGATGCCCGTTTCACGGATATGGGGATGGAGCGCGGCGAGCTGAACATTGGCCAACTGTGCAGACAGGCCTATGGACAGGATGCTGCGCTGATCGGTTTCGGCACGCATACCGGAACGGTCGCTGCAGCGTCGGAATGGGATGCGCCAATGGAGGTAAAGGCAGTGCGCCCGTCTCGGCCCGGTAGTTTCGAGGCCCTCTTCCACGACGTCGGTACCGATCGCTTCCTGCTCGACCTTCGCGCCGGGCAACACGACGATGTTCGCCGCGTCATGGCCGATCCACGCCTTGAACGCTATATAGGGGTTGTCTACCGGCCAGAGACGGAGCGCTGGAGCCACTATAGCTACGCATCGTTGTCCGATCAGTACGATGCTTTCGTGTGGTTCGACAAGACCAGCGCAGTCACCCCCCTGCCGACGCAGGTAACCGCCAGCGAGGATGAGACCTATCCTTTCGGCCTGTGACACAGACGCGGGCAATCATCGTTTTGAGTGCTGAGATCGAGCCATCATGGGAACTGGCGAGCGACGCCGTCCATTGGGGAGGTTGTATCTTCAATTCGACGATGGCGCCGGGAGCGCATCTCGTGAAGATTCTAATCCTGATTTCGATCGAGATATCCATGTTTTATATTATCAAGACGGTCGGCCTGCTCTTGGGCGTCGCCAAGTAGCTTTTTGGCGTAGTCTTGAGCATCCATTATATCGCGAAGGAGAAGCCCTTTTTTGCGGCAGGTCGTGTCGATCTCATCGAGAATTTGGGCGGTAAGTTCCGCTTTTTCCTGGCCATCGTGGAGGCGCAGCAATCTAACGGTGGCGCTCGCCGCAATCATGTCGAGCACCAGGAGGTGCCCCATAATTTCCTCGATCGATGGTGCCACGGTACTGGTCGTCTCATTCGAAACGGTTTTTTTTGCTTTCAGCATGGCTGAACTCCCCATGTTAGGTCCACTTGATTGTTCGTCCGTGGGTTCTCTTTCTAATCGTCAGTTTTCCGCCCGCTCAGATCGATGATTTCGAGCGCAAAAAACATATGCGTGTGTGAGGGATTATCCACGATCCTGCCGGTCGGCTTCAACGCGCCCGGCTCCCACCAATCGGTGCGTTTCGCAAGCAAGGACCAAGCCTGATCCTTTTCTTCCCGACATTCTTCCCCGCTGAGATCGATGAAGCGGGTATCGACGATCACGCTCTTCCAAGAATGTTTGCTTTTCAGTTGATCGATCTGAACGCAAACACGAGGATTTCTTCTCATGATGTCCAGTTTTTTACCAGGCAGCGTAAAAACGTATAGTCTGTCACCGGAGTAGGAGTATTGAACGGGGATGACATATGGCACGTTCTCATCCGCGCAACCGATCCTCGCAAGCCATTGTCTTTTTATGAATGCAATGCACTCGTCGTAGGACATTAGCTGAACATTCATTGCGTTCACCTCGAATTTCTGGGCGGTCATTCAGCGACTGCGGTTTGATGTTCCGGAATTCCACTTGTCTTGAGCAGCCGGAGTTCGAATCCTTTGCAAGCAAGCACGCCGGATGTGAAATGGGTGGAGTGGCATGCCTTCCCGTTTTTACCCCCATGAACCATTGCCGCGATGACTTCGCAGCTGACGGAAGCAGTTACCGGTTGTCGACGGAACCGTTCCCGTTGGCCAGCGCAAGCGCCTCGTCAAACAGACCTTGAGCATATTTCGTGGCTGCGACGGTGTCGGCTTCGGTGAAGTTCGCGTACTTGACTTTTCGTTCGATCGTACGGCGAAACGCGGCCAGAAGTGCAGCCTTACCTTTTCCATCATGATGCTTCAGAAGCCTCTGAAGTGAGACCGTTGCCACAACTCGCGCGACGAGCATTCTGCCTTCGACCTCGTTTAAAGACGGAATCGCATAACCGAACGGCCCGCCTAATTTGCCGCGCTCTCTCCTAGACATCGTATCGATCCAGTCTTTGAGTGTTAATCAAAGACCCACGATAATCTTGCCCTTGCGCCATTTCATTGAGGCAGATCAACCAGCCTGCGGAGCACATGACCTTTGCATCGGTCGGTATTTGATGCGCGTCAATGTCAGCAGCAGGCGATCGTTTATGTTGGACGAAAGCTTGAAAGGAGCGCGACATTATGACCGATGCGAACGAACATCCTCTTTTCTCCGTGCCGATGCCGCCTTTTACGGACGGTGGTCAAAAAATGGCGCTTGCCGTAACGGGCATGCAGGCCCAGGCATTCAAGGCCTTCTTCCGTTACCAGATCGAAGCATTGTCCTTTCTCAAACATCGTTTCGAGCAGGACATCATGCTGGCGGGCGACTTGGCTGACAGTGCCGATCTAAAAACCACGCTCGATGTGGTTTCTAAATACATGCAGACCACGACCAGCGAATATGCTGCCGAAATGAGCAAGCTTGTTGCATTGAACTCAAAAATCGCATCGGAAACGGTCAGAAATACGCAAAAGCAGACTCGCACGCTGTTTGAGGACAGCAACACCGCAGCTTGAAGAAAGAGCTGCTTCTTTACCTGGTATCGTTGGCTGCATCCTCCTGGTGTGAGTCTGGCAACCTCATCATCAGGGGCAGCGCCGACATTGATTCGCGTCCAGTAGGTGCAGATGAGCACACAGTTCAACTAATCGCCTCCAACCTTCGGACGCCTCGAGGCAAAAGCCAGTCCACTTACAACGATCAGAAACATCCCGGCGAAAACAAAGCTGTAGGTGAAAAATATGTCGTTGCTGAAGCGAAGCAGCCACGGTGTGACGAGGAGGCCCAGACCCAGCAAAAATTTCAGCCAATCGATCCAAATTTCCGGATCGATAATGCCGAACAGAGAGACGGCTGCAATTATCAATCCGGCCGCCAATCCAGCTATATCCGTCGTCAATGATGCCGGAGCGAGCGAGAACATGTTCGGAAGAGCCCAGGGCATCGCAAGTATATAGACACCGAGGAAAAGACCTAGCCAGTTTTGCCACCGTGGTTCGTGCATGGTAATCTCCCACCGCAAACAAGACAATTTTAGCGCAATGAGGATCGTGCTTGCTTGATTTCGATCAAGTATGGCTTCCGGTCGATATTCCTTCGGTTGAGAAGGATAGTTTTATCAGGAGAATTTAATGTTCGATGCAATATGCGGGATGCCGATCTGACGCTCGATGCAGGAAGGTGATCGAAGGAGTGCAGAATGGGGAGACAGAGCGCAGGTATCCTGGCTTATCGCCTCGACCACGGTCAGATCGAGGTTCTTTTGGTTCACCCGGGAGGGCCCTTTTGGCAAAACCGCGACCTGGGCGCATGGTCTATTCCGAAGGGAGAGCATTCCAACGAAGAAGCCTCCGATGCGGCTGCCAGACGGGAGTTTACAGAAGAGACGGGATGGCTGTCAGCGCCCGAGCTTCACCCGCTCGGTCAAATCCGTCAACGAAGCGGCAAACTCGTCACCGCTTTCGCGATGGAAGGCGACTTTTCCGTCGCGAGCTTGGTGAGCCAACCATTTGAAATGGAATGGCCGCCACATACTCATCGCAGGCAATCTTTCCCCGAGATCGATCGGGCAGAATGGTTTCCCCTTGCGCAAGCCCGTGCAAAGATCATTCCAGCCCAGCGGCCATTTCTCGATCGGCTTGAGGCTTTCGTTGCGGATGACGGTCGGCGGTGAACCCTTCCGGTATGCGCCGAAACGGTGCGGTTGGGCAACTTGCACGAATTTCGGGGTCACGAACCCAGGCGGTTCGCATTGGCCGACGTGAAGAGAGCGAAATTCGGTTATACCAACATCGTTGCCCCTCGCCGAGATGTCGAGAAGTCGAAAACGGCGAGAGGGAGATTGCGGTAGGCATTCAATCAATGTGACCGGCGTATCGCTCCAATTTTGATCCTGCGCAATGCGCCCTCCGGGTTTTATCAGCAGTATTTTGCTTTAAGCCGGGAGTAGCGATCATGAAAAATATTCACTGGCAGAACGTCATCGCGCTTATGATAGGAGCATGGCTTTTCGTTTCGCCGTGGCTATTGGGCTACTTTACCAATGGCACAATTCCGGTGGGGGCAGAAGTCTGGAACCTTTTGATCAGTGGCGCGGCTCTGATGATTTTAAGTGTCATGACAATGCTGACATCTCAGCGATGGGAAGTCTGGATTGAAATCCTGCTCGCTGGGTGGCTGGTAATATCACCTTGGCTGCTGGGTTTTCAGGTCGAATCTGCTGCAGTACTCAATCTTCTTTTGAGTGGAGGCATTGTATTCATTACGACGATGTGGGCCTTGAGCAAGGTTGGTCATACAGGAGAACGGTAACGGATGGATACCTACTACTTCGAGCATGTCGTCGTCACCTATTTCTCGCAGACAAGCATCGATAGCTGATCAAACATCCTTCGATGAACAAGCGGAAAATATGGAGGAAGTGAAGTCGTGCCTTATACATCGCTCGTTCAATTACCTGTCGCAGTTCATCGGCATTTGCCACTCCATGCCCAGGAGATTTACCGCGCTGCATTCAACAATGCCTGGATTACCTATGCCGCCCGAGGTGATCAGCGGGAACGAATTGCTCATCAGGTTGCTTGGGCCGCTGTCAAGAAGCACTATGTCAAAAAAGGTGACAATTGGATCGCTCGGGCCTGAGCCAGATCGACGTTGCGTTGCAAAGCAGACGTTTTCACTATCCTCGAGGAATGGAGGCTTCAATGAGCTATATCCCTTCACGCACCTTCCCTGATGCGGCGCAGCAGGCAAGTATCTGGGTCTGCGAACTGGCCGACCGTCTCGGTTGCGAACAGCGGGAAGCCTACGAGATTCTAAGGGCCGGGCTGCATGCCCTGCGCGATTCAATGGCCGTCGAGGATCACAGCGAGTTGGCGAACCATCTGCCAGTGCTTCTTCGTGGGATTTTCTACGAGAGCTGGCATCCAACAGCCGTTGGATCCGGCCCGCATCCCGCCGACCACGTCCTTGCCGGTGTCGGAACACGCCTGAATTGCGGTGAGGCTGAAAGCCGCAAGCTGGTGGCAACGGTCTTGGAGATACTTGAATTCCGTTTGAATTCGCACATTACCGCCAAGCTCAGAGCGCTATTGCGAGAGAGATCTCAATGGCTGCGGTCAGACAGGAAACTGTCGCCTGCCGCGGTTTCTCGCCAAAGGGGCGATGCTTGACGGTAACAGGTGGCAATTACCTGGACGTTTTCATAGCGAGCTTGATCGACATTCCAGCTTAGCGGTCGTCGCTGTGGAGAGCCTCTCTAACGCGCCGCAGTATGATAGCCCGCCGTTTCTGGTCTGCCGCGTCACGCAGTTTTTCGTCCAAATCCAGTACGAGTGATTGGTAATCGTTGTGCCAATCGAAATGTCCGACCTCATCGGCTTTCAACCTGGGAGGTGGAGCTGCCGTCGAAACGGCAACAGCGCGATCCTTGGTCAGGCGATAGGTGTCGTCGAGCTTCGGTTGCAAAATCGCCGGCATGGACTTGCGCCTGACCTGTCTGCGCATGAATTGATCGGTCGCCTTCGGTTCGCCGTGCACGAGGAAGAGCCCGCTTCGAACCGGCATCCGTGCGGCAATCCAGTCGTCGAGCTCGGTGGCGTCTGCGTGACCGCTGTAAGCGTCGAATGATTTTATTGTTGCTCGAACCGCAATCTGCTCGCCCTGAATCTTCACGGTATTGGCACCGTCCTGCAGGATGCGGCCCAATGTGCCGGCGGCCTGGAAGCCAACCAACAAAATTGTGGCCTCCTCACGCCAGAGCCAATTCTTGAGGCGGTGTCTTATGCGGCCGGCTTCGCACATTCCACTTGCTGCGATAACGATATGGAATTCGCGAATGAGGTCGAGTGCTTTCGATTGCTCGACCGTCTCGGTAAAGCGCACGTTTTTTCCATCCAATGCGCGAATGAGAAGGTCACCATTCAGCATGTTTCGTGCATTTCGTTTGAAAACGGCAGTGGCGCGCGATGCGAGCGGCGAATCGATGATGATCGGAATCCGCGGCAGATCGTTGGCATCCATCAGCGTATTGAGATCGGCCAACAACTCCTGGGTGCGTTCGACGGCGAATGACGGAATAAGCAGCGCACCGTTCGGACGGCTAGCCTCTTTCACGATCTGGCGAAGTTGATGGCGCCGAGCCTGCTGCGATACGTTTTCTCTTTCTCGGTCGCCGTAAGTCGTTTCGCAGATAAGGTAATCGATGGCACTCGGAGCATCCGGAACCGCTTCGAATAACTTGTGCTGCGGTCCGATGTCGCCAGAAAACAGGATGCACATTGTTTCATTGTTGGCGGTCATTTCGATTTCAACGGATGCGGAGCCGAGGAGATGGCCTGCATCCCAAAGGCGAAACCTGATGCCCCCCTCGATCTCATGCCATTCTTTGTAGGGCACCGAATGGAACTGTGTCATTGCAGCCTGTGCATCGGCGACCGTATAGATCGGCTCGATGGGCTGATCGGATCGGGATTTGTGTCGGCGGTTCAACTGTTCGACTTCCGCTTCGTGGATGTGGGCGGAGTCCTGCAGCATGATCGCGCAAAGATCCAAAGTCGGAGCTGTGCAGTAGATCGGCCCCTGAAATCCCGCTTTGGTCAACTTTGGCAAGAGGCCCGAATGATCGATATGGGCATGGGTCAGGATGACCGAATGTATCGCCGGGGCATCGAAAGGGAAGGCGCGATAGTTCAGTTCTTTTTCGGTCTTCGATCCTTGGAACATTCCGCAATCGATCAAGATGCGGGTGCCGGAACGGTCGAGCAGAAAGCAAGATCCGGTTACCGAACCAGCCGCGCCATGAAAGTGCAAAAGAGGGGCAGCCATCATACATCTCACTTTGGTTGACGATTTCGAACTTCGCTTAGAAAAATCCAGCGATTGATAGTGCCGTTGCACCAAACCGTGTTCCGGAGAAGCAATCAGGCGCCTTTAATGAAGCTCTCGCCATTTCGCCACGTCATTGGAGGTGATCCAGACACGTCCATCTGGCCTGATTTCACCGAGATCATACTTCGTGCTGGCAATTTCGCCGAACACGCCGATATACTCCTGCAGACGGCTCTCGTCGCACCGCGGCGGATTTGCCATATCGAGAAGTGCCTGTTTCGTGACAAGAACGATTTTGTTCATGGAACCCGAGTCCATGACCAATAGGGCTTCGTTGCCGGATGATTTCATCATACCCGTAACGAGTTTGAGCGGCATTTTATTCCTCCGAGTTGCTTCCACTGTTAATATTTGCGACAAACTGATGGTCAGTATGGGCCGAAGAACAAGCTGCGCGCTTTGAGTAATATCAAAAACGAAACCCAAATAGCCGAAGGCAGATCATGTCCTGCCCGTGGTTTGATGGAGCAGACAACTTACAGGGCCGATTGGTCGTGCCAGATTGGCTGATTATGCGGTTGCCGACCTTGCCGGATCGTTAGCGGCAGGTGACGAAAGAGCTTGCCAGGCATGACGAGAAGCGGTCTTCCATAATTTCTCCCGCTTATCGAGGAGCCAGCGGGGCGTTTGAAATGTGTCGGTCGCGCTCACGCGAGCGGGTGGCGTGGTCCCGCTTGGAGACCAGGCGTTCATTTTCATCGATTGGCACACGCGTATCGTGCTTCAGATTTACTTCGCAATCAATGGGGACGTGGTTCAGATTGCGCCTGAACTCTCCCGTTTAGTGTTCCTTGCCGCGCAGATCGACGAAGTGGGATCCTATGTCCAGTTCGGTCTCCGCAAAGGCATCGAGAAGATGGATAGTGAAATCGCACAGTTCAATCATCCATCGATAACGGACAATGTCGTTCGGCGTTATCTCAATATACTCTTCTGCTGGAAGATGGAGTGCGAAGATCCGCTCGCCGCTTTTGATGGCTTCGACCCGTGCCTTGAACCGCTCCCGGCGGTCAACGACGACTTCCCTGTTTATCCGAAGGGCCTCATTTTGCATGATCTAGCTCCAAGAACTGAAAAAGGAGACACGAAATACTACTCTGGTTTCCTCGCAACCGAAATACAGTTTCCGCATGCGTGGCAGGGGCTATCCCAACTTAGGTTATTTCTTTCAGGCGTATATTGCCGTTGGGAGGATTAACTTGAGCCGAAACATCGCAACTTTCAGAAATCGATATTGAAGAAGAAAAGCTTCGCTAAAAAAGGGAAAAATATTTGCAGTAACCTTCCGCGCAGTTGGAACATAGGTTGCAAGCGAATTTTCGTCGATGGTGACCGATAATCACAGCCTCCGGTACACACGAACGTCGTGCCCGTTTGGTCCGAGAAATTTTGAAAATTGGCTACGTCTGGAAGATGATTGCCGGTCGGCTCGCAAATGTTTGAGCCCGATCAAGGAATGAGGCAGCCGGGGTTGTATTCTTGCCGGAAAGGGAGGGGCGCGACATGTTCTCGAATATTCTTGTGCCGACCGATGGTTCGGCGCTTGCCTTGGCGGCCGAAGGAAAGGCACTCGATTTTGCACGCGAGGCGGAAGCAACCGTTATCTTTCTGGTCGTGATCGAACCTTTTCGTGTTTTCTCGATGGAGCAATCTTCCAGCAGCGAGGAGGACCCGGACAGTCTTGCCTATATGCAGGCAGCAAGACTTCTGGCTGAAGCGGAGGCGAATGCGCGGCGTCTGGGTGTTCGCTGCCGCTCTGTCGCGGAAACCGACGCGCAGGTCCACGCCGCAATCATTCGGGTGGCTCGCGATTACGGCTGCGACCTGATTGCGATCGCGTCACACGGTCGCAAAGGGTACAAGAGCTTGTTGCTGGGTAGCGTCACGGCGAAGGTGCTGAGCCATTCCCGCATACCCGTTCTCGTTTATCATTGATACAGTCAGCACCGTTAAAGAACCGGTGGAGAACGAAGCCCGATCTTGCCGGAAAGTGTGGCAGGTCAGGCTCTCTTTGGAATTCATATGGAGCGCAGCATCACTTCACAACGAGAAAGCGCTTGTGGCTGTCGCGGAAGATGCCCAGGAGCACGAATTCATCAGACCCCTGCGAGAGTTCCGCAGCCAGGCGAGGCGTCGGGCTCGGATGCTGATTGACGCTGATGATGACGTCACCAGGCACCAGACCGGCACTGGCTGCCTTGCTGCTGTCGATCACGGATGACACAAGCGCGCCTTCGACTTTGCCAAACGCATCGGAGTCCGGGCTGAGCTTTTCGAGAGTGATGCCGTCGAGTATTCCGTGCCCCTCGACCTCAGTTGAGATTGACGCTTGGTCGCCCTTGAATTCCGGACGCAATGTCGCATAGAGATCAACCCTTCCCGAAGGACGCGCAAGTGAGATCCGCACGGATGCGCCGGGAGGGAAGGATGCTATTCTTGCGTGCAGTTCGGTGGCACTTTTGATCGGAACTTCATTGACGGCGACAATAACATCCCCGGGTTTCATCCCGGCGCTTGCTGCCGGGGATCCGGATATAACATCGCTGATCAGTGCGCCGGTGGATGTATTGATTCCAATGGCTCTTTGAATGTCTCGATCGTTGTTCTGGACCTCAACGCCGAGCTGACCACGGCGAATTTCGCCGTTGGCTATCAACTTCCGCATGATATCTCGCGCAGTATTGATGGGGATGGCAAAGCCGATGCCGACATTGCCGCCCGAAGCACCGATAATGGCGCTGTTGATACCGACGAGCTCACCTTTGAGGTTGACCAGGGCGCCGCCGGAATTGCCCGGATTAAGCGAGGCATCGGTTTGAATGATGTCCTGATATCCTTCCACTCCGAATTCGGCTCGACCGATCGCACTGACTATACCGAATGTCGCTGTTCGTCCGAGGCCAAACGGATTTCCGATCGCTGCCACATAGTCGCCGACGCGCAGCTTGCTCGAATCGCCAAGCCGCGCAGCGATCAGGCCCGACGCTTTGATCTGAACGACGGCGATATCCGTTTCCGCGTCCGAGCCGATGACGGAACCCTCATAGGCAGAACCGTCGGCAACCGCGACCTTGATGTCGGTCGCTCCCTCAATGACATGGTTGTTCGTGAGGATATAGCCATTGCCGGCATCGACGATGACGCCTGCGCCGACGGTTTGGGAAATCCGCGTGAAGGGCACGGCGTTTACGGAGGATTCCTGCGATCCATCCGCCTGAGGCAATGTCGCGCCGGCGGCATCGCTGGACGTCGCAGGCGCGCGAACGGAAATGCTGACGACGGTTGGAATGACTTTTTCCAACATAGGCGCCAACGAGGGGAGCGTCAGAGACGTTGCATGCGTTGGATAGCAACCCACGAGGACGGTCAGAGCTGCCGACAGCGCGATGATTGCCTGATGCCTCAAGGGGAGATGGGGCAAGCATCTTGCTCCGCCAGGAATATCAGGGATCCATATGAGTGGGATTGTGCGCATTTCCATCGTCCTCCTTGGAAGAACGGGCAGGATATCGGCGAGGAAAAGGCTCTGCATTGACAAGAAGCAAAGAGGGGACGCGAGCCGTTCATGCGTTCCGCCGGGCTCACCTGGACGGTGGCGCGGCGGAGGAGATCACGAAACTCATCCATAATGAAAATCCCGATCTTGTCGTCTGTGGCGCCGGAGGTCTTTCAGGCCTGTCCCAGATGACTCTCGGTAGCGTATCCGCAAAGGTCGCGCATTCATGCCCTGCGACCTGCGGAACGGTGCATTGAGATGCCCGCAATGTTTGCCGCAGGAAGGAAGATTTGGGCGCCCCGATGTTTACCGCGGAGCGCCGGCCTTACAAATGGCTGCTTTCGAGCGCCTGGCAGGACTGGCCGAACATTGACAGCGCTTCTTCAAGATAATCTCCAAGCAACGGCGTGCCGATGAGATAGTCAGCCGTGCGGCCATTATGCGCCTCTGTTGCGGTGTCGCGCACTTCCTGCCAGTCGAGCGCAGTTCCGTCACCTCGTCCGAGCCAAACCAGGGTGACAAGGTCGATTTGCTCGTCAATGCTGAGCGCCCAAATCGCACTGCGGATTTCCTCCTGAACCGGGTCGTCCGCGCCGTCTTCCAGAACGTCGATCATGGCATCATCCGACGGATTGGAAGAGGAACCTTCGTTGCTCCAGGCGTCCTTGCCATCGAATTGGCGAGCCTTCATTATGAAAAAGCACACTTTCTCCGGTGGTATAGTCAGTGGCCAGCTTGGCAAGTCGTCGTCAATCTTTTTCATAATCGCACTCCAAGAGGCCGAAATGATATCGGGTCTATCAATCGATGCTGGGCAGCCTCGTATCGGCCGCCCAGCGACCGGGCTCAGCCAATCGAAAGGTGGTCTTCTACTGTCCGCACGCCCGGAGCCGACCAGGCGGCGTGTTCCGCCGCTTGACGTTCCGACCAGGTCTTGACCTTGCCGTGCAGCGTCACCTTGCCATCGGCCACGTTGACGTTGATGGCATGAGCTTCGATTTCCGCGTCCCTTCGGAAGGCGTCTTCGATGCGTTTCTTGACATCAGACGAGGTGATGCGAGGAGCCACCTCGATCAGGTTGGAAACGCCGACGACGCCGGACAGATCCCGCACGGCGTCTGCCGCGGCGTTCTTCTGATAGTGCCACTCCACTCGCCCATTGAGCGTCACCCAGCCATTCTGGACCTTCACCTGAACCGCATCCTTCGGAATAGTGACATGCCAGCCGATCGTATTGACGGCGCGTTTGGCGATTTCGTCGTCGGCCGTCCGGTGCGCCCCTGCGGGGCGGACTTCAATACCCATAGCGATCGCCTTAACACCCTTGATGCGCCGCGTCGCCCGCTCTGCAACTTCTTTTTCGGCATAGGTGGAAACGTGGCCTGAAAGAGTAATGACGCCATTGTCGGAGGTAACACCGATATTGGCTGCATCGATGCTTGGTTCGAACTCAAGCTCATCCAGGATTAATTGGCGAAGTGTGATATCGTCCATGAGACAATCTCCTCTGTTAATACCTCGAACGAACGCACATTACGACAGTGTTCGGTGTTGACATTGACATGGCTCAATTGCTTCCTCGCGGAAGCAAGGATGGTTCACGCGGCATTGATGATCTGTGTTGCAAGTTGCGGCGTGCTTGCGGCGATGACGTCGTCGATCCTGACCGCCTCGCGCTGATCTTCCTGGAAGTGCGCTCCGTCGGAACGCAGGGCAAGCCCTCCTGTCGCCTCGACAAGCACCTGTCCTAAGACGGATGTCCCACGATCGGCCTGATCTATGCGCCTGCGCTAAAGCGATAAATTCTTTCGTTCTCCCGCCTTTCGGACGATCGGGATCACGGCCTCTGCCAGTCGCTGTCGCGAAGCGGGCTGCATTCCTTTGCACCTGCGATCGATGCCCCTGCGATCATTATCGACATACGCTTTGTTTCATTGATGCGCATCAATGAAACAAAGCGCCGCCGGCCTCAGTTTTACTTCACAGAAACCATATGCGGGGCCGGCCGATGATCATCCAAGACCAATTCAAGGTCACATCCTTTCTCAAGCGCGCTCTTTCGCAGCATGGTGATCCGGTGCAGACGATGGAGACGCACATCTCCAGAATATTTTTGTCCGGGGATCGTGCCTACAAGATGAAGCGGGCCGTTCTACTGCCTTACGTGGACTTTTCCACCGTGGACAAGAGGCGCGCTGCCTGCCTGAAGGAAATCGAGCTCAACGGGCCGACCGCGCCTGGAATTTATCTTGCCGTTCGCACGGTTACGCAAGCTGCGGACGGGGAACTCGCCATCGATGGCGAAGGACCGGTCATCGAGACCATTGTCGAAATGAAGCGTTTCGATCAGTCGCTTCTGCTTGACCGTGTAGCGCAGTCCGACGGATTGACGCCAGAGATGATGACGGCGCTTGCAAGGGCCGTCACGCAGTTTCACCGCCAGGCGCCGATCATCCGCGATCGCGGCGGCGCGGCCAATATGGCTGATGTCCTCAAGATCAATGAGGCGGGTTTTGCCGCCAGTCATGTCTTCTCCGGAAAAGAAGTCGAGGAGTTGACGATCCGTTTCAACAAGCGGCTTGCCGCGCTTTCCGATTTGCTCGACAGGCGGGGAGCTGCGGGAAAAGTCAGGCGTTGTCACGGAGATTTGCATCTGCGCAATATTTTCCTTCTTGATGGCCAACCCTGCCTGTTCGATTGCATCGAGTTTAATGACAGTATTGCCACCAGCGATATCTTGTATGATCTGGCCTTTCTGCTGATGGACCTCTGGCATCGGGGACATGCCGAATTTGCGAATCTCGTCATGAACCGATATCTCGATGAAACCGGGGAAGACGACGGTTTCGCCGCGCTTTCGTTCTTTATGGCGGTGCGCGCTGCCGTGCGCGCCCACGTCGTCGCCACCCAGGCGGAGGAGCTCGGCGATCGCGGAGCGGCGCTTGCATCCGAAGCCCGCTCCTATTTCGTGCTGGCAGGCAATCTCCTTCAGCTGCCGCGGGCAAGCCTTATTGCGATTGGCGGGCTCAGCGGATCGGGTAAGTCAACGCTTGCCGAAGCGCTTGCGCCCCATGTGGGTGTGCCGCCCGGCGCCCGTGTCATCGAAAGCGATCGCATCCGCAAATCCCTGTATGATGTGCCTCCGGAAACACATCTGCCTCAAAGTGCGTATCACCCCGAAGTTTCGGCTCGGGTCTACCGGGAAATATCATGGCGCGCCCGGGTCATTCTCGCGCAGGAGGGCGCCGTGGTCGCCGACGCGGTCTTCGACAGGGTCGAAAATCGCAAGCTGCTCGAGTTCGCGGCAACGGAGAAGAGGTGCGCATTTTCCGGCTTCTGGCTGGATGCGGACCCAGCCCTGCTTTGGCAGCGTGTCCAGACGCGTAAGGGAGGCGTATCGGACGCGACGGTGGACGTGCTTTCGAAGCAACTGTCGAAGGAAGTAACCCCGGTGGACTGGAACAAGCTGAACGCTGCGCATCGGACTGACGACCTCGTGAGCGAAATTCTGCACCATCTTCAACCGGAAAAGCCAGTTCCGGCCTGCATCGCAGAGGGAATTTGAGGAGGCCTTCCTCCCGGCGGAAAAGGTGCCGGGCGGGTGCCGAATTCGCCCGTCTTGATCATCGTCAAAGCGCCCGAAGCCAGGGAGTGCGACAGTAAAAATAATCTGCGGTGGAGAGACGGATGGAACAGAAGCATAGGTTCAATATCGGCTATCTCTTCGTGGCCATGGTATTGCTCGGCGTCTTCCAGTTTTGGCTGGCTGCGCGCAACGTGCAGGAAGTTTCCTACAGCGATCTTATGCGGCTGGTCGCCGACGGCAAGATACAATCGGTCACTTTGACAGAAACGATGATCGAGGGTGTGTTCAAGCAGCCCCAGAACGGAAAAACCGAGTTCGTCAGCAACCGCGTCGACCCCGCGGCCGCGGCCGCGTTCGAAAAGGCCGGCGTCCAGGTATCGGGCGGATCGGACAGCAGCCTTCTTTCGATAACTCTTTCCTGGATTCTTCCCATATTGCTGTTTGCCGGCGTCTGGTTCTTTCTGTTTCGAAACATGGCGGAAAGGCAGGGCATGGGAGGGCTCATCCAGATCGGAAAGTCGCGTGCCAAGGTCTATCTCGAGCGCAAAACGGGCGTAACGTTCGAGGATGTGGCAGGCGTCAACGAAGCCAAGGCGGAATTGAAGGAAGTCGTCTCGTTCCTCAAGGAGAAGGATAGATATGGCCGTCTCGGCGCCCGCGTTCCGAAAGGCGTCCTGCTCGTCGGCCCTCCGGGCACCGGCAAAACTCTTTTGGCCCGTGCCGTGGCAGGGGAGGCGGATGTGCCTTTCTTTTCAATTTCCGGGTCGGAATTCGTAGAGCTTTTTGTAGGTGTGGGAGCCGCTCGGGTACGAGATCTGTTTGAACAGGCTCGCGCGACGGCTCCGTGCATCATCTTTATAGACGAGCTCGACGCATTGGGACGCGCACGCACCGGTCTTGGCGGTTTGGGTGGCAATGACGAAAAGGAGCAGACGCTCAATCAGCTTCTTTCTGAATTGGATGGTTTCGATCCGAGCGTCGGCATCGTTCTGCTGGCTGCGACGAACAGACCGGAAATTCTCGATGCGGCTTTGTTGCGCGCTGGTCGATTTGACCGACAGATCGTTATCGACCGGCCCGATCTCAAGGAGCGGGCCGCAATACTCGCCGTCCATGTAAAGAAAATAGCAATGGCCCCTGGCGTTCGGATCAACGATATCGCCGGTCTTACGGCCGGCTTCACCGGCGCCGATCTCGCCAATCTGGTCAATGAAGCGGCAATCTGTGCAACCCGCAGGAATGCTGATATGGTGACCGCGGACGATTTCACGCAGGCGGTGGAACGCATCGTCGCCGGTTCCGAACGGCGTGGCCGCCTGTTAAACGCTAGGGAGCGGGAACGTGTCGCCTATCACGAGATGGGACACGCGCTGGCGGCGGCCCTGCTGGAAAAAACCGATCCCGTCCAGAAGGTTTCGATCATACCGCGTTCGATCGGAGCCCTAGGCTACACCTTGCAGCGCCCCACGGAAGATCGCTTTCTGATCACCTCGAGCGAATTGCAGGAGCGTATGGTTGCGCTGCTCGCAGGCAGGGCCGCAGAGGAGATCATCTTTGCCGAGGTCTCGACCGGCGCTGCGGACGATCTGGCGAAAGCGACCGACATAGCTCGGCAATATGTTACCCGATTTGGAATGAGCCCGGTCGGCCAAGCCGTTCTCGAACCGCAGCGGCTTCAGTGGCTGGCGCAAGATCATCCGGAGGTCCATGAACGGGACTATTCTGAAGCGACGGCGAGAGAAGTGGACGTCGCTGTGCGTGACATGATCGAAACCGCCTACAGGGCTGCCAAGACCATGCTGTCGGCGCATATCGATGATTTGCGGGCCGGCGCAAAGCTCCTGCTCGACCGCGAGACGATTACTCCCGTCGATTTTACGCCGTTGCGGCGCAGCAGCATTCAAAATGAAAGAATCGGACCTGAAAGCGTGACGGCATAGCGCTGAAAGGAGCCTTCGATGATTGATCGGCCCGAACCGGGTGCGGCTGAGAAGCCGGATCGCCAGTTCACGTCGCTTCGCGAAAGAAAAGGCGTGTTCGGTATCGTGGTCAGCTGGATGATCGGTATCCTCCTTCTTGTCGTTCTTGTCACTCTGGTTCTTGATCGCGGCGACATCACGCTTTTTGCCGCGGCATTCATGTCGGCCGATCCGCTTTGGCTCGCCGCCGCATTCCTGCTTCAGTCGACGACCTATGCATGTGCAGCCGCCATTTGGGCTTCTGTCCTGGCAAAGGCCGGCTTGCGCGAGAAGACATTCGACCTTCTTGGTCTTGCAATCGTGGAATTGTTTGCAAACCAAGCCTTGCCGACCGGTGGCTTGAGCGGCAGCATCATGGTCATGCACGGTCTTCTTCACCGGTCTGTTCCCGGCCCAATCGCGGCAACAGCACTCTTGGTTGCAACCTTATCCTACTATGGTGCCTATCTGCTTATGGCAATATCTGCCTTCATATTGCTCTGGTGGTACGGCGACTTCAGTAGAGCATGGCTTTCGATGGCCATACTATTTGCTCTCATCATTATTACTGTCAGCGGGTCGCTTCTGCTCATGATCCGATCTCATGGCCGGATTTTTTCAAAATTCACAAACGGATGGTCGTTTGCGGAGCAGTTATACGACGTCATGCCTTCGATAAGGCGCGATATTGTGAAAGACTGGAGGGTTCTGTCCAAATCCTTCATCTTGCAGTCGACCATATTTATGCTTGACGTCGTAACGCTGTGGCTGACATTGCGATCTATTGGCGTTGCAATTTCTCCAGTTGCTGCCTTCATCAGCTTCGTCCTTGCATCCGTGATAGCGACGCTTGCGCCGCTACCTCTCGGCCTTGGTTCTTTCGAAGGGGCTTGCGTCGCTTTACTGCACCTTTTGGGCGTGCAGGTCGAAACTGCGCTTGCGGCAACGCTTATCTTCCGCGGACTCACATTCTGGTTGCCGATGGCGCCCGGAATCTGGCTTGCACGCAGAGAGGCCCGGGCGACTTGAGGCCGTCAGTCGTCTCGCCCAAGGGCTTAACACCTGCGCCATGCATGCGAGGTCGTTCTGTTAAAAGCCGTGGCCCTTCGCCGGAGGGAAATAGGGATCCTCATATCCGAGGCGAGGCTTTTTCTCCACCTTCTTCGCGTGTTCTTTTTGTTCGGCATTTGTAGAATTCTGGCCTGAACCGACGCTCGCGTAAGCGATTCCAAGAGCGGCCAGGGCGATGATGATCGTTCGAAGCATTTGAGTCTCCTTCCGTTGAGACAATTCCGCCGAAAGAAACTCTGCCGGTAGGCGGCCTTGCCCGCATTGTCCTTGATCAAAACATCGCAAACGCTTGAAATCGTGCCGGGCTGGCGAATTGAGATGGAAAGTTGACGCCGATCAAGGCGTGTTCGAAACGAACATCGCAATATGGAGATCTAATGCTCGTGCTTGGACATGGAGATCAGGCGATGGATTTCAGGACTATCCTTGCCCCTATCGGGGTGACCCATTTGGAGAAGGACCTTAAAAACGCTATTGCGTTGGGTCAGGCGGCGGAGGCGCATCTCACAGTTCTGGTCGTTGCGATGGCAGCTCCACCGCCGATCGGCGGTTTCGGCGAAGTCGTTTCCGCAGCATGGCTGGAAGAGCGTGAAGGCGATCTTACAAAACTGGCCGACGCGGTGCAGATTGCCAAAGCCAGCCTCGAGCAGTCCGGCCTATCCTACGATGTGCAAGACCTGTACACGGAATATGCGTGGGCGGACGAGGATATTGCCCAGCATGCTCTCTATGCCGATCTGGTGCTTGTTGGCGCACAAGCGGCCGCGGACTTTCAATTCACCAAGCGTGTGATCGATGGGGCGCTTTTCCAGTCGCCGACGGCTTTGCTTTTCAATCCCGCCGATCAACCGGTGACGATAGCGCCCCGGTCGGTATTGGTGGCATGGAACTCTCGCATGGAAGCGGCCCGTGCAGTGCGACAGGCTTTGCCGTTGCTGAAAACGGCGGAGGAAGTTCATGTGACCATGATTGATCCCGTAGAGAGGGCTTCGTCGAACGGCGAGGAGCCAGGGGCTGATGTCGCGGCCTATCTCGCGCGACATGGAGTTTCAGTCTCTGTCGACGTGCTTTCAAGCCAAGGCAAGGGTGTCGCGCAGATGCTTGCCCAGCATGCGGTTGACGTTCGTGCCGATCTCGTCGTCATGGGAGCGTATGGCCATTCTCGTTTTCGCGAGTTCGTTTTCGGGGGTGTTACCCGCACGATGCTGGAAACTGCAAAACTGCCCGTGTTCTGGGGGCACTAAAGCATGTCGCGCAAAAGTGACAAGCGGTTTTGCGCGACGTCCGACCGCCACGGCCGAGCTAAGCAGCCGATTGCAGTTGTTAAGGGGCCTCTTCCGCAAGTCGGCGGCTAAACGGCCGGTCGATGTCGACGGATCTTTGACGGTCCGCCGCAAGCTCAGCTAGGAGGCTATCGATGTTCAGACATATCCTGGTTCCAACCGATGGATCCAAAATTGCCTCGCAGGCGGCGGGCCAGGCGATAGCACTTGCCGCTGAAATGAACGCCGAGGTCACGTTGCTGGCCGTCGCCGAACCCTTCCGCATGCTCGCCGTCGATAGCAGCGAGTATCTGTATCAGCAGCAGCAACACGAAAAGACGGCCGCTTCGAATTGCGGTGCGATGCTGGCACAGCAGAAGGTCAAGGCTTCGAACAAGGGCGTCCTTTGCAAGACGCTGGTCATCAAGGGCAACGATGTTGCCAAGACCATCGTCGATACCGCTGAAAGTCTGGATTGCGACCTGATCGCGATGGCATCACATGGGCGAAGCGGCTTGTCCTCATTGCTATTGGGAAGCGTTGCCGCCGGTGTTATTGCCGAAGCCCACATACCCGTTCTGGTCTATCGTTAACCCAGAGGAAAGCCACCGGATGTCGATCAACAATCTCGCGGTGCTGGCGCATCCAACATCGGTTGCCATTATCGGCGCGTCGGTACGGGAGGATGCCATCGGCTTCAAAATCCTCCGGAACATCATTGAAGGCGGCTTTTTGGGAGACGTATGGCCTGTCAACCCCAAGTACGAGTCTGTCCTCGGATTGAAGTGTTTTGCCGATGTCGCTGCGTTGCCGAATGCCCCCGATATCGCCGTCATTGCAACGCCCGCGCACACGGTGGTCTCCATTATCCAGGAGCTCGGCCGAAAGGGAACGAAAGTCGCAGCCATCGTCACCGGAAACCTTCAAAACGAGCTTAAGCAGGACGTACTGGCGGCAGGAAAGCCCTATGGTCTGCGCATCTTCGGACCTAATATTGTCGGCCTCATTCTCCCCGATGCGAAGCTCAATTTGAGTTTTGTCCTGACTGCCGCGGAGCGCGGAAAAATCGGTCTGATCTCGCAATCGGGGGCCATCGTCAGTTCGCTTCTCGACTGGGCATGCGATCACGCGATAGGTTTTTCCAAGGTGCTTTCTCTCGGCGACATGATCGATGTCGATGCAGGCGACGCGATAGATTTTTTGGCGGCCGATCATGAGACGGCGGCAATCGTCATGTACCTGGAATCCATTCCTGACCCAAGGAAGTTCGTCTCCGCTGCCCGCGCAGCCGGTCGCCTAAAGCCTCTGATCGTCATAGCGCCAGGCCGGCATCGCGAGGCTGCGAAAGCGGCAGCGACCCATACGGGCGCATTGGTTGGCGATTTTCGCACCGTCGATGCGGTGCTCAAGCGTGCGGGAATCATTCGGGTCGAAAGCTTGACGGAACTTCTGGCCGCAGCCGAGATCACGCAGAAGGCCGATCCGCGGCATTCGTTGCGTGTAGCGCTCGTTACCAATGGCGGGGGCGCCGGCGTTCTGGCCGTTGACGGTCTGCTTGACCGTGGCGGGCACCTGGCAACGTTGAGCAGGCAAACGACGAGTGAGCTGGACGAGATCCTCTTGGCGGGCTGGTCACGAAGCAATCCTGTCGATGTCTTGGGAGATGCGCCGCCCGCAAGAATTAGCGAAGCCATAAGGATCGTTGCCCGAGATCCCAACGTCGATGCGATCCTCGTTCTGCATTGTCCGGTGCAGGCCGCCGAACCGGCTGCCGCGGCGGCAGCAATCGTCGAAACGGTGCGGGCAAAGGACTGGCCCCGCAAGCCATTGCTGGCATGTCTGCTTGGCGGCAGAGCCAGCCGCGAAGGCCGGCAAATTCTGCGCACCGCCGGCATACCGGATTATGCGATGCCCGATGATGCCATTGCTGCGCTGCATGTCCTTGGCGAATGGGGACGGCAGCAGGGGGCATTAACCCATATCGCCGCCACATCGGAACTTGCGGTCAACAGAAAAGAAGCATTGAAGGTGATGGAGGCCGCGGCAAGCCAGTCGCGAACGATGCTGACCGAGCCAGAAGCCAAGGCGGTTCTGAGCCTTTATCAAATTCCAGGCGCCGAATGTTCGATCGCAAGAAATGTGGCGGCGGTCGGACAGCTTGCCAGCGCGATGCTTCGCAAGCACGGGTCCATCGTCGTAAAGATTCTGTCGCGTTCGATCACGCATAAATCCGAGATCGGCGGTGTCGCGCTCGACATTCGTACGCGGTCTGCAGCATGCCGGGCGGCGCGTGAGATGCAAAAGAGAGCATCGGACGCTGGGTTGTCCGGGAAAATCGACGGATTTGTCATCGAACCCATGATCAAAGCGGAAGGTGGCATCGAATTGTTTGCCGGGCTTTCCGTGGATCCTCTGTTCGGTCCGGTAATTGCCTTTGGCGCCGGAGGAATAGCCATAGAACAAATCGGCGATATCGCGGTTTCGCTGCCGCCTCTGGACGACGACCTGGCTGCCGATCTCATCGACGAAACGAGAGTTGCAAAATTATTGCGCGGGTTCCGCCATGTGCCGCCGGTAAATCGCGACACCATCAAGAAGACGCTTCTTGCCCTGTCGCAAATTGCGATCGACTTTCCCTTCATACGTGCGATCGACATCAATCCCTTGGTAGTTTCACGCGGGACTGTCGTTGCAATGGACGCACGGATAGAGATTGACCCTTCCCGTCTATATGAGCCGGTGCCAAATCGCAGCCTCGTTATAAAGCCTTATCCTGCCGAATGGGTAGGAAAGGTCAATTTGGCTGGTCGAACCTTCGTGCTGCGTCCCATCCGCCCCGGTGATGCCAAGGCCTATGCTTCGATGCTGGAGCGTACTTCGCCGGCCGACATACGCGCTCGTTTTTTTGGCCAGACAAAGCTGTCCCAAGCGGCAATCGTACGGATGACGCATATCGACTACGAACGGGAAATGGCAATTTTGGCGATTGATTCCGATGAGCAGATCGTCGGGATTGCCCGGCTTGCGATCGATAAGGGCAAAAAAATCGGCGATCTCGGACTGCTTGTGCGAAGCGACTGTCAGCGGATGGGCCTGGGGACCGCGCTACTTGGCAAGCTTTTCGATCTTGCTGGTGCGCAAGGCCTGCAAAATCTGCGCGGTTCCGTGTTGCCCGACAATGTCAAAATGCTGAGCTTTTGCCGAAAGGCGGGCTTCAGAATGCAGGCACCATCCGACGACACGGGCCTTTGGCAGATTGATCTGCCGCTGCCCTGCCGCGGCGATTTGGAGACAAGTTTTTCTTCGCAGCTCGGGAAGGTGCATTCGGCCTAATTGATTGAACGCAATGACGCCCGCTGCAGAAGAGCGATCATGCTTTCGAGGTTTGCCTCAAGCCACTTTACTTGATGGGAGAAGAACGATGAATGATCTAGCCTTGCGCCAGGACGTCTTAGACGAATTGCAATTCGAGCCCAGCATAGATGCGGCCAATATTGGGGTCGCCGTGGAAAAGGGCGTTGTTTCCCTTTCGGGCCATGTCGGCAGCTATGCTGAAAAATCGGCAGCTTCATCCGCCGTCAGGCGTGTCCGGGGCGTACGCGCCATAGCCGATGAGATTGAGGTTCGCTATCCTGGCCGCAAAATGCACGCAGACGATGAGATAGCGTCGCGCGCGCTCGATATCATTGAATGGGATACGGCGTTGCCTGACGGCGCCATCGATGTCCAGGTCCGGCGTGGCTGGGTGACGCTGTCCGGTGAGGTCCCATGGCATTTTCAGCGTATCGCGGCGGAAAATGCGGTCATGAAACTTGGTGGTGTCATCGGCGTTTCCAACCGACTGACCATACGGCCAAGCGCAACGGTTTCGAATATCAGAGGCCGGATCGAAGAGGCCTTGCGACGGAACGCAGAGGTCGGCGCGAGCCGCATCCAGGTCGACATCAAGGATGGGCGAGTGGCCTTGGAGGGAGCCGTGCATGCATGGAGCGAGCGGAGCGCGGCGGAGCACGCCGTCTGGTCGGTGCCCGGCGTAACTGCCGTCGAAAATCACCTGACGATCGGTTGATCGCCCAAGATTATGCTCTGGCACGAAGCAGAGCATGATGCCCTCCGAAAACCGCTCACGCTTTCGCGCGTCATGCTCTAACTTATGGATTATACGTCGTGATGTACGCACAGGATCGCCTTCGCCGGATATTTTGGTTTGCGCTCGATCATCTGCTAACGATTGTATTGGTTATCATGATTGCAGCAGTAATCGCGGTGCTCTTTGTCGATACTCGGAGGGGGGTGTTTCAAAGTAATGTTCAGTTGCAGAATTCCGTGAAATGACTTCAATTCCGGAGATCCGCTGACAGACGGCCTGTGAAAGTCCATGATCGCGAAGGATGCAGCGAAGAGCATGCTGTGGGCCTTGACGCACAGTTCAGCCTTGGGGCGTAGGGTGATTGCGAGTTTGTCGCTCGCCGGGCAGAAGAGAGCATTTTGCCTGTCACGGTTCAGTTCGGCCACTATTTCGAAGAGATATCTCCTCCAACATGGAGAGGGAAGTTTCCGGGCAGGGCATCAGCATCTTTCCAATGTGGCTGCCGACAGCGCTCCCAACAAGTGGTCGGCTGAGCTGGAGGTCTACGATACCGCTGCAATCTGATTTGCCGTTTCGCCATACCGGACAATAAGGTGGCGAGTCCGACGACATTCATGTCGAGAAAAGTCTAATGCGGCAGCAAACCAACGTCTTGCGCCAGTGCCCACGAATCTCCGGTTCGCCCAAAGGTTTTGTCTGTCGCCAGCAATGCCTGCCAGTGTGGTAAGTTCCACCAGAGTTGTCACTCAGGCTTTGAAATGTTGGCGAGATGCTTTTTCCAAAGGACCCAGCCCGCCAATATCATCAGGAATAGCCCGGAAAGAAGAGCATTCCAGGTAAGCAACATGCGGTCGGTAAATCGCAAAGTCCATGGAGATGTGAAAAGCCAGACACCAAGCAGGATGTCCACTCTATCCTCCCATACCTGACGAGAGGCATATGCAAGCCCTCCGAGGGCCGCAACAATCAGGCCGCAGAAGAAGAAATCCCACGCGGCCGCCCCAAAGGGAAGAGAATCGGAACCGTAAGCTCCTAGGCTCCAGGGCGATACGATCAGCCACAAGCCGATGACAAATATTATATGATCTTGCCAGCGTCGATCTTTCATCTCATGTCTCCCTGATCTTCCAAATCCGATTGCGGCAATGGTATCGGTCCATTACCATGGTCTGCGGCGTAGCGCTTTCGCGCCAGGCAAGAGATTGTATCTCATCATGCGCTATTCGTAGCGAAGGGCCTCTATCGGGTTAAGGCTGGCGGCCTTGTGCGCCGGATAATATCCGAAAAAGATCCCAACCATAACGGCAAAGAGGAAGCCGCCGGCGATCGCGGTTGCGGACAATACTGCCGGCCAGTTCAAGACCTGCGAGATAATCAGGGATATGCAAACCCCCATGCCGATCCCGGCAAGCCCTCCGCTTACACTGAGAAAAACAGCCTCCGCCAGAAATTGAAGCAGGATATGCACGCGCCGTGCACCCACTGCCATCCGCAATCCTATCTCGCGTGTACGCTCGGTTACCGACACCAAGAGAATGTTCATGATGCCAATACCGCCGACCAGCAATGAAATCGAGGCAACCGCGGCAAGAAGCAGGGCCATGATACGGCTGCTGCTCTTGGCGGTTTCGGCAAACTGGCTGAGATTTCGAACGTCGAAGTCCTTGCTTTCTGCTCTCTTGATATTGTGGCGCCGCATGAGAACTGTATTGATGCCGGCAATAGCATCACCGACCTGATCGGCGCTTTTGGCCTGGACGAACAGTAGATTGGCAAATCCCGTCAGGCGCGGCTGCAGGCCATATGGATTTGGCGCTGGCAAATAGGCCCAATTGGTCTGTGTTTGGGCCTGAAGCGGAGCAGCCACACCCAGCACGCGCCGCTCCGCCGTTGTAAACGGAATCATGACGATGTCGTCCTGGTCCTGACCGATCGCCGATTGCCCTTTGCCGGCGAGGAGCCCGATGATCCGCATCGGCACATTCCTGATCCTGATCGTCGCTCCTATCGGATTCTGGCCGGCTTGAAACAATTGATGAAAGACCGTTTGGCCGATGACCGCCACCAATGATTCATTTTGCTCGTCCTGCCTGTCGATCAACGCGCCTGCCGCGACGCGCCAGTTGGTGATGGCGGCATAGGATTCGCTTACTCCTTGAATGCTGGTGGTCCAATTGTGTCCACCATAGGCGATCTGACCCTGTTGACGAATGAGATAGCCGATACTTGCAATGGGCGCCTCCCTGGACAGCGCTTTGGCATCCGAGACTGTCAGCGTGGTCGCGCTGCCGAAGCCGCTGCGTATCCCGCCGCTGGTCAGTGCTCCTGGCAAAACCACCACGACATTCGTTCCCAGGCTCTCAATCTGTTTCATCACGGCTACGTTAGCGCCCTGACCCAACGCAACCATTACGATGAGTGCAGCCACGCCGATAAAGACACCCAGCATCGTCAGAAGCGAGCGCATCTTATTGCGCATGATGGCTTGCACGGCGGCGTCGAGTGCCATGACACAGAATGAAAGTGCTGTACTGAGCTGGGAAAGAGCGTCAAGAGCTGCTGCGGGTCGCGGGATTGCAGTATGATGATCTGCAGCCATCCGTGAGACAGGGTTTCGTTCATCGGAAATGATCTCGCCGTCCCGCATGGTGATGATACGATCGGCGCAAGCGGCGATGTCCTGTTCATGTGTGACGAGCACGACGGTTACGCCGTTGCGGCGATTGAGCGCTGCGATCACGTCCATGATTTCACGCGACGTTTTCGTATCCAGATTGCCCGTCGGCTCGTCTGCCAACAACAGGTCTGGAGTATTGATGAGGGCACGGGCTATGGCGACGCGCTGCTGCTGCCCGCCGGATAGCTGCCCGGGCGTATTATACTGTCGATCACCAAGGCCCAGTCGTTCAAGCGACAGGCGAGCGCGACCGACCATGGCTGCGCGAGCAAGCGGGCCCGTTCCGGCATAGTAAAGGGGCAGGCATACATTCTCCAATGCGCTTCGACGCGGCAAGAGATTGAAGCTTTGAAAGACGAAGCCGAGATGTTTGCTGCGAATCGCCGCCAATTCGGGCTCTCCGAGTTTGCCGACATCGGCTCCTCCAAGCAAATAGCTCCCACCGCTCGGCCGGTCGAGACAGCCGAGAATCGACATCAAGGTCGATTTTCCAGAGCCTGACGAACCGACGATCGCAACGAACTCACCGCGCGTTATCGTAAGGGTGACACCCCGAACGGCATCAATCCAGCTATCGCCGATTACAAAACTCTTCGTAATATCTTTCAGTTCTATGATCGGGGGATTTACCGGATATGTCATGGCAGCACGAACCTAGAATCTGGGGAAATGGAAGCCTGTTGATGCGCTTGGTGATGCAGCCTGTCCAATAACAACCCTGTCTCCGGCCTGCAGATCACCATCGGCAATTGCCGTGTAGGATTCATCGCTGATCCCAATCTTCACCGGAACCATCGCCACCGTGCCGTCACGTTCTATCCAGACGCGGTCGAACTTACCGCCATCCGGATGCCGAGCGGTGGAAGTCTTGGGTTCAAAGCGCAGCGCTTGGTTGGGAACGCGCAAAACATGCTTTTGCTGATCGGTCACGATATTCAAGGAGGCGGTCATGCCGGGTTTGAGCCGGAGATCGGCATTGTCGACGGTTACCACTGCATCGAAGGTTACGACATTCTGAACCGTCTGGGGCGATTGACGCACCTGCGTGACGATACCGCTGAAGATGTGATCCGGAAACGCATCAACGGTGAAAGTGACGGCCTCGCCATCTTTGATTCCGCCGATGTCGCTTTCGCTGACATTGGTATCCACCTGCATCCTGGTAAGATCGGTGGCGATGAGGAAAAGCGTCGGCGTTTGAAAGCTTGCTGCCACCGTCTGTCCCTGGGTAACGTTGCGTGAAACGACCACCCCATCGACCGGAGATCTAATATTCGTATAATCGAGATTGATCCTGGCGGCTGACAGCGCCGCCTTGCGCTGTTCGATTGCCGCCCGATCAAGGCTGGCTTGCGCGTCGGCTTGATCGACGAGGTTCCGTGCGACATCCACCGTTTCCTGAGAGACCGTATCAGCGTCCTTAAGCCGAAGGTTGCGGTGGTAATTTAACTGCGCATAGGTAAGATTGGCTTGATCTTTCTTAAGTTGAGCCATGGCCGCGGAGAGGTCGGCATTATCCTGATCGACCGCGGTCTGGTAGGGGCGGGGATCGATCGTGGCGCAGACCTGACCTGCTTTGACGACCGTGTTGTAATCGCAGCGAATTTCCGTAATGGGACCGGATACATAGCTGCCGACGATGATCGTCAGCTGCGGATTGACCGTGCCCGTTGCCATGACCTGTCGGCTGATATCGCCCTTGTCGACGACTGCCGTTTCATAAGAAGGTGGCTGCTCATTGCGATCCCAAAGCACCAGAAGTGCAATCGTGCCCGAAACAAGGGCAACGCCGGTAAGCCAAAAAGAACGCAGCCGGCCTTTCTTCGTTTTGTTCATTGAAGGGGGAACGGATACGCTCTTCCGCAATGGCGCTTCAACCACATTGTCCATCTGAATTGCTCCTCTGGCCGTGAAGAGCATGCAATTGGAGGCGACGGACGGCATTGATCCTGCTCAAACCTCACGGAAATGGCGGGCATTTGGCGCAGGTGGAGCAAATTTCCGCACGAGCATCGCTTTTGCTCACCGATTCAGTCGAAATGCTGAGCCGAGTTCGATATGCGCGATGCTGCCGCGCTCTACGGGGCGGCGTCCGCAGCTCGGCGAGCCGTAGGCCGGGAACGGATGCTCGCGCGGATGCCGCTCCAGAAAATTGCCTCGGCCGCCATTCTGCGAGCGCTATGGGATTGCGATAGATCAAAGCCCCATCAGCTGGATTGATGATGATGACAAGCGAAGAACAGGCTGTGATCAGGCCGGCCCGATCGCGGAAGGTCGGTAGGAGGCAGCCCGTGATCATGATGCTCTTCTTCGAAATGCAGGAGGCTCCAACTTGTCACGGCATATACTCATTATCGAGGCGCATCCCGGCGGCCATGACGGCCATCTTTGCGGAGCTTTCGCCGACTCCTATGCGGCAGGAGCCGCTGAAGCAGGCTTTTTGCTGCGCAGGCTGGATATTTCCCTGTTGGATTTTCCATTACTTCGCTCACGCGAAGCGTTTGAAAATGGCCCGATACCCGAATCTCTTATCCCCGCAAGCGAAGCTATCCAATGGGCGGAACATATCGTTTTTGTTTTCCCGCTGTGGCTCGGCACGATGCCGGCCCTTCTCAAGGCTTTTCTGGAACAGGTATTCCGGCCCGGGATCGCTTTTCAATATGGAGAAAGCGGTATTGCCAAAAAGCTGCTTCGGGGCTGCACCGCACGTATCATCGTCACCATGGGCATGCCGGTTCCCATCTACCGCTTCTGCTTTGGCGCCCACGGCACGAACGCTTTGCGGCGCGGCATCTTGAATTTCGCGGGAATTCGACCGGTTCGCCAGACATTCTTCGGGATGATCGACCAGGCCGGCCCGGAAAGACGGAAGGAATGGCTCGGTAAAGTCGAGATGCTTGGCCACCATGGAAAGTGATCTTTCCCTATCCCTCTGTCGGTTTCTCAATCTCGCCCGAGAAGCGATCGCAGCCAGACTTTGATTTTGGTATTTGACATCGATCAACCCCCATCCTTGCCATCCGCGCTATTCATTAATGCGTTGCTTTATCGAAAGCCGATCCACGCCTGGCTTTCCTCGACGTCAACTCAAGGGAGATGACCATGCTTATCCAGGATATCATGACGCCCGCACCGATAACTGTGAAGGCGTCCTCATCGATTATGGATGCTGCGAAACTGCTGCTGGATAATCACATAAGCGGGCTTCCCGTCATCGGCGAGAGCGGCGCGGTTGTCGGCATCGTCAGCGAGGGAGATTTCCTGCGGAGGGGTGAGCTCAACACGGAGCGCCAACGCTCGGCCTTTCTGGAGTTCTTCGTAAGCCCGGGCCGGCTCGCGGACGAATATGTGCATGCCTACGGCAGGAAAGTCGAAGAGGTCATGACTTCGCCAGTACGGACGATCTCTCCGAATGTCTCGGCCGGAGAAGCCGTCGAGATGATGGAGCGCGACGGCATCAAGCGGTTGCCGGTGCTGGATGGCGAAAAACTGGTCGGCATCGTCACGCGTTCCGACCTCTTGCGCGCTCTTGCAGGCATCCTTGCCGACAAGATTAAGCCGTACAGCGATGCGGAGATCGAAGCTGTCATCATTGCCGAACTCGGCAAGAGAAGCTGGAGCCAGAACGGCTTTATCCGTGTGAGTGTCAAGGATGGCGTAGCAGAGCTTTCCGGCTCAATTTTCGACGAACGTGAGCGCTTGGCTGCCAAAGTGCTTGCCGAAAACGTGCCCGGCGTGAAGGCTGTCACCGATAACCTCACCTGGATAGATCCCTACATCGGCGTTGCCATGTCCATGCCCTGACCGATCATGTGCAATCTCTCGTAGAATTGATCGGACGTAATGTGAAAACGTCGGGACGCAATAGGCTCGCAGCAAGAAAAGTATAGGAGGCCAACATGCGAAATCAAAATCCAAGTGATTATGCCACCGACACGATCGGCGCCGTCCTCATCGTTGCATCGGTCACCCTGCTTCTTCTTTACCCCGATTTGCCTGGCCTGGCCGTATCATCGGTGAACTTTGCTCTGACGGGTTTGATGCTGCTGTCCGGTACGAATATGCGGGATCGACAGGTGCTCGAATGGGAGCGGGTAGGATTGGCTGCATGGCTTGCCATGTCACCCTGGGTGGTCGGCGTCACGGCAATTGTCGGTGTAACATGGACGAGCACTATCTGCGCCACGCTGGTCTTCGTCCCTGCGGCGCTGCAGGTCTCGCAGCCATCGGCGTTCTGCAGAGTGCCGTTGCCCAGGCCAAATCGGGATGCCCGTTCGCCTGAAAAGAGAAAGATATAGGTGGGTTGCGATATGAACAGGTTCAAAATCGTTTCTAAGACTTGGGTTATCGTCTGTGACGGAGCCAAGGCGCTTTTCCTGCGGAACGACGGTGATGCGCAATTTCTCAATCTCGTTGAGATCCGCAGCTTCCACGAGCCCCTGAAGGCAACGCACGATCTCGGCACGGACCATCCCGGCCGGGTCTTTGCCTCCCAGGACGGCACACGCAGCTCGGTCGAAACCGCCGATCTCCATCACAAGGCAGAAGAGGCATTTATCGTCAGGGTCGCCGATCAACTCGACGAATATGCGCGCAGCGGTGCCATTGCGCAATTCGTGCTGATTGCCCCGGCCAAGACACTCGGTTTCCTGCGCCGGCATATGACGCCGGCCGCTCAGGCCGCGATGAAAGGGGTCGTGAACAAGGATCTGACGAAGTTGCCCATCGGTGAAATAGAGGCCCATCTGCAGCGCCAGACCGAAGCTTGAGAAGTTGAGCTGCCGCTGGGTCTGCAAGTTCCGACTTGCTACCGATCCAAGCGCACAGGGCTTGAGCCTCGACGTTTCGCGCTGCGCGCCAATTAGGGAGCATAAGGTGCCTAGAAGCCTGCTCGGCTTTATCTTGATGGTGGGGCGACGTCATCAGCTTGCCCTTGCAGCAATTTCTATCCTGCTTTTCGTTGTCGAAGCAGCGCCACTTGAGCTGCAGCGGCGTATCGTCAATGCTGCCACGACAGGAGCCACATATCATGCCATTTTGATGCTCGCATTTGGCTACCTCGGTCTTGTTACGGCTGAAGGCCTGACAAAGCTGCTGCTCAATATCTATCGCAGCTGGATCGGCGAAGTCGCAATCCGATGGCTGCGAAACTGGGCTCTCGCTTCCTCCGCGTATCCGGACGGATCTTCTGTGGAAGTTGTCGCCGAGAGCATTCAGCTTTCGATTATCCTGGCCGAGGCGGAACCCGTGGGGGGTTTTGTCGGAACAAGCATCTCGGAGCCGCTGTTACAGATAGGAATTCTGGCTGCCGTTGGCGGATACCTCATCTTTCTTCAGCCGTTGATGGCGCTCGTCATCGCTGTCGTCTACTGTCCGCAAATTATCTTTGTTCCCATTATGCAGGCTGTCATCAACAGATGGATCGGAAGCAAGGTCAGCGTTATGCGCGACATTAGCGAAGGCATGATAGAGCATATCGGTTCTGCCGAAGCCAACGCTGCTCAATCCCATCATGTTCGTACGCTATTTTCCATCAACATGAGCATATATAAATTGAAGTTTGTAATGAACTTCCTGATGAATTTGATGACCCAGCTCGGCTATGTCGGCATCTTCATCCTGGGTGGCTACTACGTCGTCACGGGAAAGACCGAGATAGGCACGGTCGTTGCATTCTTGTCAGGCCTTTCGAAGCTGACAGACCCCTGGGGCGCATTGATGGACTGGTATCGGGATCTGAAGACGACACAAGTCAAATATGCCCTTATCCGCGATGCGAGCAAAGCTGAGCTATTGTCGGACCGGGCAGACCTCGGCCAGCTCGAGACCGGATCGATATCGGCGGAATGATGCACCGTGCCTATCTCAAATGTCCGGAGAAGAAGCCGCCATTCGGCGAGAGCCGGATGATTTCAGGTCGGTCCTACCTAAAGTCTGAATCCGCTCTAGAATCAAAGAAGTAGAGCATGATATCGTCCGAAAGCCGATCGCATTTTCTGCATCATGCTCTCACGCTAGGCTTGAAGCCCGGCTTCGCCTGAGCTGCCTTTTTCCTTCAGGTCATCATCGACGTCCGTCATCGTGGCTTCAGTGAGCAGAAGTACGCTCGCAACCGAGACCGCGTTCTCCAGTGCTACACGAATGACCTTGGTCGGATCGACGATACCGGTCTCGAACATGTCAGCGTAGATTTTCTTCTCGGCATCGTAGCCGAAGGTTCCGTTTCCCTCCGATACCTTTGCGACGACAACGCCGCCATCGATGGATGAATTTTCCGCGATCTGTCGGATCGGCACCTCCAGCGCGCGCCTCAAGATCTGAACCCCTGTTCGTTCGTCTCCTTCGCAGCGTTCCTCCTCTGCCGCGACAGCCTGCGTGCAGCGCAGGAGGGCCAGGCCGCCCCCGGGAGAAATGCCTTCCGCAACGGCTGCCTTCGTGGCATTGATCGCATCGTCAAGCGCTTCCTTCTTGGTTTTCATCTCGGCTTCCGTGGCCGCGCCGACGCGAATGACCGCAACTCCGCCTGCCAATTTCGCCAGACGCTCATGCAGTTTTTCCTTGTCGTAGTCACTTGAGGTCTCGTCGATTTCTCGGCGTAGCTGATCGATGCGCCCGGCAATGGCATTCTTGCTGCCGGCGCCGCCAACAATTGTCGTCGTATCCTTGGTTATGACGACACGCGAAGCGTGCCCAAGCTGATCCAGTGTGACCGCGTCGAGCTTGATTCCCAGATCTTCCGATAAAACCTGGCTGCCGGTTACGATTGCGATATCCTGCAGCATGGTCTTTCGCCGATCGCCGAAGCCCGGCGCTTTCACGGCGCAATTCTTCAGCGTGCCGCGAATCTGATTGACGATGAGTGTCGCCAGGGCTTCGCCTTCCACGTCTTCGGCAACGACCAGCAGCGGCATATTCGCCTTGGCGACAGATTCCAGCAACGCTACGCAGTCATTGAGCGCATTCAACTTGCGATCGATCAGAAGAACAGCGGCTTCTTCCAAGACAATTTCCATCCGCTCGCTGTTCGTCACAAAATAAGGCGACAGGAAGCCGCGATCGAACTGCAATCCTTTGACCACCTCAAGCGTGGTTTCCGTTGTTTTCGACTCTTCGACGGTAATGACGCCGTCGTCGCCGATCTTCTCCATGGCATCGCCTATCAGATTTCCGATTTTCGTATCGTTGTGGGCGGAAATCGTGGCGACCTGCACTTTCTCTCGCTTGCCTGCCACCGGCCGACTGTTCCGTCTTAGAAAGTCCACGGCGCAGGCCAAGCCTCGATCGAGCCCGCGCTTGATATCGATCGCGCTCGCGCCGGCGACGACATTGCGCAGCCCGTCTGAGAAGACCGCCTGGGCAAGAATAGTTGCCGTGCTCGTTCCGTCGCCGACGATGTCTCCGGTTTTCTCGGCCGCCTGTCGTAGCATGCGTGCGCCGAGATTTTCCTCCGCATCCTTCAATTCGAATTCCTTGGCTATGGTCACGCCGTCATTGCAGACAAGCGGGGAGGCCCACTTCTTTTCGATGAGCACCGCCTTGGACCGAGGACCGAGCGTAACGCGCACCGCGTCCGCCAGTTGGGTCGTACCGCGGAGAATCTTTTCCCGGGCGGCCGAGCGAAACAGAACGCGCTTGTATGTCATGGCATAATCTCCTTTAGAGGCTTTCCGCTTGTCTTCGAATCGTGGAAAGGCTCCATCCCTTTGTTTTCATGCAATTCCGGATGGAAAACTGCAGGGCACTTTTCCTGGAATGGCTCCAGGCGCTCATATCGGTCCTAAGCCTTACAGGCGATCTAACATCTCGGTTCGACACTTCCCTGTTCGGCTACCTCTTCAGTTGGATAAAAGGAGATGCAGCGGACAATGCTGAAGCAGATGCTGCGTGGCGCCGCCGAGTATCCATTCCCTGAAACGGCTATGCCCGTAGCCGCCGGCGACGATGAGATCAGCCTCGATTTTTGTAGCGACATCGACAATCGTTTCTCCGATGCTGGCCGGCTGCATCGGCTCCACGATGCTTCTCACCTTCACATTATGCCGTTGCAGATTATGCATCGCATCCCGTGGCGGATCAGCGTTCCCGTCAGCTTCCAGCACGGTGAGCAGCACGACGTCCTGTGCCTGCCGCAATAGGGGTAATGCGTCTGCGACCGCGCGTCGTGTTTCCCTTGTGTCTTTCCAGGCAACTACGATTGTATGTGCCTTGAGACCCTCCATGGTCGGGGACGGGATCAGGAGGGGACGGCCAGCGGCCAGCAACACCGCACCTTGGTCAGCGGTTCTCTGGCGATCGTCTGCCTGTCCTTTGTCAAGGCGAAACAGTACGATCAAGTCAGCGCAACACGCCCGCTCGATGATCGTTGTTGTCGGATCTGCGACCTCAGCGCGCCATTCGACGTGATTTCGGAACGGCCTGTGCTGCATGATGTGTTCATGCAGATCACGCTGGCGCGCTTCGATGGCAGCCACATCCCGGCGCATGATATTCACGGTCAATTCGGCGCTGCGTGCCGCAGCGAACAGAGACAGCGGCTGTGCAGACGACACGCATTGCAGTTCAGCATCGAACCCATTCGCCAATTCGAGCACGAACTCAGCGCGCTTTTGTGGGCAGGCATCAATGTCGAAATGGACGAGAATGGATTTGAAGGTCATGGCCCGCCCCTTTTTCTCGACGGATGAAACACGGCTGATCGCTTCAAGATGATCGTGCCGATGCGGCAGCAGCGCCTTGACCTCAATCAAAATCCGCGCGGCGAACTGAAAGTTCAATTGGTCGGTAAAATAGACGTCGCAGGCGCCTGGCGCTGCGCATCGTAAAATGCGAAGCCGCTGTGGTCTTCGTCGCAGTGGCGGGATTGCGCGAAATTATGGCCAGCGCGGCTTTGGCGATTGCAGGAATCCTTCATTCCGGTTCCGATGATCGGCACGCATCCAAGCAATTGTCGGTTTGGCAAGCAAGGCAATGGTTTCGATGTTGCCTTGCTTGAATATGCGTCGCTTCCGTACATTCACGCATAGAGCGGCTTGGCGGCGTCTTTCTCGCTTGCGGCTCGCATGTCCATATCCAGAACGACGCGTCCGTCGATGCGGCCCTCTTTCAGATCGGCAAACACCTTGTTGATATCTTCAAGAGGCGCGCGATGAATGGCGGCCTTGACCTTGCGATCTGCGGCAAAGACGATCGCTTCGTCGAGATCTCGGCGCGTTCCGACGATCGATCCTCGAATCGTGATGCGCTTGAGCACGACATCGAAGATCGGCGTGGCGAAGCGGCCCGGCGGCAGGCCAACCAGACTGATCGTTCCCTTCTTGCGCACCAGCGACAGGGCCTGCGAAAACGCCATCGGCGACACAGCCGTTACAAGTACTCCATGAGCGCCGCCGTTGGTGACTTTTGTCACTTCCGATAGGGTGTCCGGCAAGGTCGCGTTGATGGCGATATCGGCGCCGGCCATCCGTGCAAGATTGAGCTTCGCCGCGGTTATGTCAAGGGCGATGACCTTCAACCCCATCGCCTTGGCGTATTGGATTGCAACGTGCCCAAGGCCGCCGACGCCGGAGATTGCCACCCATTCGCCGGGCTGCGCTTCGGTTTCCTTCAGCCCCTTGTAGGTCGTGACGCCGGCGCACAAAATCGGCGCAATTTCGGCGAAATCCACATGGTTGGGAAGCTGGGCTGCAAAAGCTGCGTCGGCGATGACATAGTCGGCAAAGCCCCCATCACAGCTATAGCCGGTGTTGTGCTGATGATCGCACAATGTTTCCCATCCGGTCTCACAATATTCACATCGAAGACAAGCGTCGTGGAGCCATGCGACACCGACGCGGTCACCTTCCTTCACGTTTGTAACGCCCGGTCCAACGGCGGCGACGATACCCGCCACCTCATGGCCTGGAGTAAAAGGCAGGCTTGGACGCACCGGCCAATCGCCATCGGCGGCATGCAGATCGGTGTGACAGACGCCGCAAGCCTTGACCTTGACGAGAATCTCACCCGCACCCGGCTGCGGCACCGGCACCTGTTCCATAGTCAAAGGCTTGCCGAATTCCTTTACGACTGCAGCCCGCATAAGCTTATCCATGGAAATCTCCGTCCATACGCAAATGGTGATCAATGAGTTCGGAGCTTGCCGCAATATGCAGGCACAACATTGATCTGCCGCAATGACGCAAATCGTCCAGGCTGATTTTCATTATTCATCGGCGGATCAACCATGAGCGAGGCGGGATGCAAGACGATTACGCACTCGGTCCCATAAGGGCAGGTCAGATTGTGCCGGCTTTTGCCCTTCTTCGAGCTTTTAACTCGCAGATGAGCATCGAGCGCTGGCAAGACATCACCGGGCAGGGGCGCTGGACGATCATCGTGGCAACTGATTGCGTCGGCTATGTGCGTGGGATGACGCTCTCGTCCGCCTGCATGCATCCAATAGCACATAGGCTACTGGACATTCCGATCTTGATTGCCGGTAGCGTCCTTGATGAAAAAACCATTGCGGATCTGCTTTTTCGTGAGGCCAAGCGCCGGGCAATCGTTTTGCGTTGCGATTTCATGCGCATCTGGACCTGGACACCCGACATACCCGACCGACTTGACGATTTGCCTTTCTACCAGCGCTGGAATCACGGCTTGATACACTGCCTAACTCCAGCCGTGGTCCGATCACTTGACGACAACTGATCCGGTGCTGTTACATTTTGTTACAAATTAGCACCACTTAATACATATCTGGCGTTTCCCCGTTACGCGAAAATTGTCAACTGTTCCTCGTCGAGACAGAGGAGTGACGGGCATGATGACGAGCAATCTGCATCTGGTTCCGGATGCAAGGGGCGATAGATCGGTCGCGACCGGACTGCCGGACGTCAATAGCATCTTTTGCAGGCAGGCTCTCGAGCACGCAGAGCCGGGACAAGTTCTCTTCTTCGAAGGCGACCCGGCCAAACACATTTTTTTGCTGGTTGAGGGAAACCTCCGCATTTGCCGGTTGCTGTCGGACGGCCGGCGCGTCATTACCGGTTTTCTGAGAAGCGGTGATGTCGTAGGCGTTTCGTTCAAGAATCGATATCTCTATAGCGCCGAGGCGATCGACGATGTCGCTTTTCGGCGGGTAAGCAAGGGCTTTTTCGAAGAGGAACTAGCCACATCTCCACAGCTTCGTCCCCTCGTATTTTCGAGAGTCTGCGACGAAGTTGCCGCAGCTCAGGACCAAATGGTGCTGCTGTCATGCAAGAGCGCTGAAGAACGCCTTGCCAGTTTCCTCTTGCATCAGTTGCGGTGCGATGAGGCGCGGGGAGGAGTGCATGGAATGATCACGCTGCCCATGACGCGTCTCGATATCGCCGACTATTTGGGGCTGACAATCGAAACAGTATCGCGGACGATGACCAGATTGTCCAAGAAGGGCATCATCAGCCTATGCAGCCGTCACGGCATAAAGATCCTCAGCCGGACGGCTCTTGCGCTTCAAGCGGCAGATGATGATGTGGTGAATGATGGCGGCAGCATCATTGGACAACGCCATCACTAGAGCCGATCGATTTTTCTCCTGCCTGCAGTTGGCGGGAGCCGATGCGGATAGTCATCGGCCCCCTCAACTGCGACCTCAGGCGGTCAGTGACTTCGACAACAGCAGATGCACGGGATCGTCGGGGCAAGGTTCAGCCTTGAACCCCATATTCTCTTCCAGTTCGATCGTGTCATAATTGCTTCTGTCTTCGACCGACTCGATCTTTTCCAAGCCGCGTAGTCTGGCTTCCTGCACCATCAGGTTTAAGAGTCCCCAGCCGAGGCCATGGCCTTTGAAGTCGCTTCGCACGGTGACCGCAACTTCGCCGCGCTTCTTTTTGTGATCACAGGCCAGCACTGCCGTCGCGACAGGGATTTCGCTGCCGCCGATAAAAGCGAGATAGCTTTCTATGGCGTTGTGATCCACTCCGATCAGGTCGGCAATCTGCTTTCTCGAAACATGCTTGATCGCCGACAGAAAGCGGAAGCGCAGATCCTGCGGGCTGACATGATCGAAAAGCTCGATCATCAGACCTTCGTCTTCGAGGTCTGCAGGTCTGACTGTCACCTGCAGACCTTCCCGCGTCGTAATATTCCACTTTTCTTCCGACATGGCGGTCTCCTGTTCAAATGGCATTTTAGCTCAATCCGCTTTGGGTACTCGGACGGTGAAATCAAACCGGTAGGCGCCGTTGTATCCGCAGCGCGGATCAATCGACCGCGTAGTTCCCCCCTGAGTGTGGCGCTGACACTCGTGGCTGGAATTGACATTTTGCATCTTGTCCGGAGCTGCGCAGATCGACCTTGCGCTGAATCAAATTGGCAAACCGATAATTCCAGAGCCCTGATAGATGTCGAGCTTCCGCTCGCCATTGGCAAGAGGCGCGGATGTCAGGAGGTTGACGTATGTCAAAGTCGATCGACGAAGGTCACCTATAACAATAATCATGAGAGGTGGCAGATGAGCATCGAAGCCCATGATCGACAAGATGGTGTGACCGAGGTCATATCGCAGCAGACGGCATCATCCTCGCCAGTATCCACGGAACCCGGGGGGCCGGCGCCGGCCATGCGGCGAGAGATGCCGCGTACGGCCCCACCGGAAAGCAAAGATGCGTCCGATGCCGTTTTGCAACCGCGCCGCCAAAGGCTTCTTATTGCTTCGGCAATGGTGGTTGCGATCGGTGCGGTGGCGATATGGTATCGCCAGCCTATCGGCGAAGCCTTTTTCGGCCGACCGGCTGTTGCCGATACCGTGCTTGTTTCCGGGAACATAGAGGCTCATGAGAGCACATTGAGTTTTGCGCAGATACAGGCTCCGATCGTTGAACTGCCTTTCAACGAGGGGCAGACCGTTCGGTCGGGAGATATCGTCGCCCGCGTTGACGACCGTTTCTATCGGCAGCAGGCCGACATCGACCGTTCGGCCTTAAAGGCGGCGATCGCGCAGGTCTCCGTCGGGCAGAGCAATCTGAATGCCGCTCAACATATTGTCGCCAGCGACGAATTCGATCTTGCCGGAAAGCAGCGGGAATATGCTCGTGCCGAGCAGCTTGTCAAAAGTGATGCGGTGTCGCAGCAAGCCAGAGACCTGGCTTTGACGGCAAAGCAGCAAGCGTCCGCTCTCCTGGCGCGCGATCAATCATTGGCGGATGTCGCGGCGGCGAACATCCGGCTTGCCAATGAAAACGTCAGGACTGCGCAGGCGAGGGTGGAACTTGATGAAACCACTTTGGCCTACACGATGCTTCGCGCACCATTCACCGGCGTCATTGCCGTCCGCGAGGCTGAACTCGGGCAGCTGGCGGCTCCAGGGGTTGCCATTTTTACGCTTGCCGATCTCGACCACATTTGGCTAAGAGCCTATCTCAACGAGCCGGATGTCGGCAAAGTGCGCCTCGGGACGCCGGTCGACGTGACCACGGACACCTATCCCGGCCGGACTTATAGCGGTCGCATAAGCTTTATTTCTCCCAAGGCGGAATTTACGCCGAAGACCGTCGAAACCCATGCCGAACGCGTGACGCTGGTTTATCGCGTTCGCATCGATATCGACAATCCAAACCACGTCCTCCTGCCGGGAATGCCCGCAGACGCCGCAATATCTATAAAGGCGGAGCGGCAATGATTTCCGACGCGGCGGACATCGTGATCTCCGTAGACGGTCTCAGCCGCAGTTTCGGCGTGATGAAGGCGGTGCAAAAGGTTGGTTTCCAGGTCGCCCGTGGGGAAATATTCGGCCTTGTCGGGCCGGACGGGGCAGGTAAGACGACCATCATGCGTATGCTGGCGGGCATACTTGCCCCTGATTGCGGCGCAATCCGCATCGGCGGCACCGACGTCGTCGGCGATCCCGAGGCCGCCAAGGCGCGTATCAGCTACATGCCGCAGCGTTTTGGTCTGTATGAAGATCTGACTGTCGCCGAAAATATCGGTTTTTACGCAGATCTGTTCGGAGTGCCGCGCAGGGATCGCCGAGCCCGCGGTCGCGAATTGATGGCGGCAGCCGGTCTCGATGCGTTTGAGCAACGGCTGGCGGGGAAGCTTTCCGGCGGCATGAAACAGAAGCTCGGGCTCGTGTGCGCACTCATCCACACGCCTCAGGTTCTTCTGCTCGACGAACCGACGACCGGCGTCGATCCCGTCTCGCGCCGTGACTTTTGGGGTATTCTTTACGACCTGCGCGAGAGCGGTGTAACCATCGTGTTGTCGACGGCCTATATGGACGAGGCCGAGCGCTGTTCGCGGCTGGCCCTGGTCCATACGGGGTCCATTTCCCATTGCGATACTCCGGACCGGTTGAAGCGGCTCATGCCCGGTGCGCTCCTGGCCATCATTTCAGACAATCCGCGCGAGGTGCGTGCGAGATTGACCGGCGCCTCTGGCGTACTGGGCATGTTGCTGATGGGCGACCGCGTTCACGTTCATGTGGACGACGCGACGCGACGTATCGCCGAAATACGGGATCTGCTGGCTGAGAAAGGTATGAGTGCCGAACTCGGCGTTGTCGAGCCGGGGATCGAGGATGTGTTCGTTGCGCTGCTGAATGCGGGAGAACGGTCATGAGCTCCATCGCCTTCGAAGGTGACGTGCCGGCCGTTCAGGTTGTCGATCTGACCAAACGGTTTGGCGCCTTTACGGCAGTCGACCGCGTGAGCCTCAGTATCGGCAAGGGTGAGATCGTCGGATTCATCGGCCCCAATGGCGCAGGCAAGTCGACGACGATCCGCATGTTGTGCGGCCTCCTGCATCCAAGCTCGGGAAGGGCGTGGGTAGGGGGCTTCGATGTCGGCCGAGAACCGGAGAAGGTCCGCGCCCACATCGGCTACATGTCGCAAAAATTCTCCCTGTACGACGATCTTACGGTCTGGGAGAACCTGCGCTTCTTTGCGGGCATGTATCATGTGCGGCGACAGGATCTGAGCGATCGCCTGGCGGCCGCTGTCGCCATGGCTGGACTGCGGGGCCGGGAAAATAGCCTGGTCGGCACTCTGGCTGCGGGCTGGAAGCAGCGCTTGGCGCTCGGCTGCGCGATCCTGCACCGTCCGCCGGTCCTGTTTCTGGACGAGCCGACATCCGGCGTCGAACCGGAAGCGCGGCGACGGTTTTGGGATTTCATTCACGAACTCGCCGGGCAGGGTGTCACCGTTCTCGTATCGACGCACTACATGGACGAGGCGGAATACTGTAATCGCATCGCTCTCATCAACGCCGGTCGGCTGATTGCGATCGGCAGTCCCGGCGAACTGCGGCAACAGCGGTTGGGCGGGGAGCTTTTTGAACTTGCATGTCAACCCCTGGGCGCCGCACTGGCAGCGATCCGTGCTATTCCCGAGGTCGTAGATGCTGCCATCTTTGGGGACAGATTGCATATATTGCTGCGGGAGGGTCAGGCAGTCCCCGACTTTGCATTGCTGCTCCAGGCTGAGGGCATTCAGGCAATGCCGGCTCATCGCATCGCAGCGAGTCTGGAAGATGTTTTCGTTCAGCTTGTCTCACACGAGCAGGGTGCTCATCCATGAAAATGCGCCGCGTCGTTGCCATCGCCTATAAGGAAGCATTGCAGATATGGCGTGATCCGCGCAGCCTCGCAATCGCATTGTTCTTGCCGTTCATGCAAATGGCGCTGCTGGGCTATGGGGTAAGTCTGGACGTAAGACACGTTCCCTTGTGCGTTTTCGACCAGGAGCGAAGCCAGTTGAGCCGCGAGCTCGTCAATCGCTTTACGGCCTCCGGCTGGTTCGATACCGTTCATCTCGTCGATAGCGACAATGCCGTTCGCAAGGCGATCGACAGCAATGTCTGCAGAGCTGTGGTGATTATCCCCGTCGATTTTTCGCGTGTCCTGAATGTGACGGGTCAGGCATCCGTGCAAGCGATTTTCGACGGTACGGATGCCAATACCACCAATATCGCCACCGGCTATGTCAATGGTATCGTCGCTCAGGCGAGTGCCGATTTCAAGCGGCGCTGGGCCGCTGCTCGCGGTCTTGGGCAGACGAAGGTCGATCAGGTAGACCTGCGTTCGCGTGCCTGGTTCAATGAAGGCCTCGATAGCCGCAATTTCATCATCCCGGGCGTCGTCGCCATCATCATGGCCTCAGTCGGCGCGCAACTGACGTCGCTTACAATCTCCCGCGAATGGGAGCGGGGAACGATGGAGCAATTGATCTCGACACCCGTTACGGCGATGGAGGTCATGTTAGGCAAGCTCGTGCCCTATTTCGCAATCGCCTTGGCGGATGCGATTTTCTGTCTTCTCGTTGCGGTCTACTGGTTCGAAGTGCCATTCCGCGGCAGCCTTGCTACACTCGCGGTCACGACGGCACTGTTTGCCGTCGTGGTTTTGGGGATTGGATACCTTCTTTCGGTGCGCATTCGCAGTCAGCTGGGAGCAAGTCAGGTCGCATTGATTTTGACGCTGCTGCCGACGACGATGCTTTCGGGCTACACTTTCCCTATCGATCAGATGCCCGCTGCCGTCCAGGCCGTCACCTTCCTCGTTTATGCACGATATTATGTCAGCATCCTGCGCGACGTCTTTCTCAAGGGATCGCCGATCGAAGATCTTGCTGCACCTGTTCTGGCGCTGGTGATCTTCACGGCAGCGATCGGCTATCTGGCGGCCACCGCATTCCGCAAACGATTGGACTGACAATATGTTTGACCGCCTGCAGGTGATGTTGATGAAGGAATTCCTGGAGCTGCGCCGGGATCCGTGGGCGATATTTCGCCTGGTCGTGCCGCTGGTGATCCAGGTGATCGTTTATGGCTATGCGGCAACCTTCACCGTCAATCATGCCGCCATGGCGGTTCTGGATCTCGATCGAAGCCAGGCCAGCCGCAATCTCATTTCCCACTTTGTCGCAACCGGGCGCTTTTACATCATCGATCGCAGCGATAGTGAAACGGAGATCTTGCGCACCATCGATACCGGCCGCGCGACCGTTGCAATTCTCATCCATGCCGGCTTCGCACAAGCGCTGCAAAACGGCCAATCGGCGCCCCTGGAGGTTGTCATGGACAGCACGAATTCCAACACTGCCCTGATTGCCTTGGGCTATGTCGGGCAGATCGTATCAAGATTCGAGACAGATCTTGGCGATACCTCGATGCTGGCGCCTGCCAGGGTCGCTCCGGCGACCGTCAATCTGTCGCTGCAGGTGCGTCCTTGGTTCAATGAGAGCCTGGACGATCGCTGGTTCTTCATACCAGGGGTGATCGGCACGCTGACATTGATGCAGGTCGTCAGCCTCACTGCCTTTGCAATCGTGCGTGAGCGGGAGGTTGGGACCCTGGAGCAGGTGATGGTAAGCCCCATCCGGCCGGTCGAGTTCATTCTTGGCAAAACCATACCGTTCTTTCTGATCGGTTTGGGCGATATCCTGCTCGTCGGAGTGATCGGCGTCGTCTGGTTCCATATCCCCTTTGTCGGCAGCTTTTGGCTGATGCTATTCAGCGCGTGTCTGTTCCTGCTATCCGCCCTTGGACTGGGCTTGCTGTTGTCTACTTTTTCCTACACGCAGCAGCAGGCCTTCGCGTTGACATTCTTCCTGATCAATCCCCTGTTCATTCTGTCTGGCTTTGCATTTCCGATATCGGCAATGCCAAAAGTCCTGCAGTGGCTGACGTTCATCAATCCGCTTCGCTATTTTCTTGTCGTCATCCGTTCCATATTTCTTAAAGGTGTTGCAATCGAAGTTCTCTGGCCGCAATTATCGGGTATGGCTGCTTTGGGAGCAGGCATGTTGGCTCTCAGTGTAATCCGCTTCCGAAAATCACTGGATTGATAAAGTTCATATACAGGTAATTTGACCGTATTTGGCAAATTCGGCCGATGATATCAGTCAATGATATCAGCCCATGTAAGACGGTCGATCATCTGTGATAATCGACACATATCCCATCGAGATGTCGATTGGCCACGCTCTGTCGCGGGGCAGGCAGTTACGAGGAGCTCAGGCAGTTCGCGGTGCCACGTGCAGCCCATCGATGAAGCCGTTGGTACCGTTGATGTGTTCGACAAGGACTTTGATCGCTTGGCGCTGAAGTTCGGAATCGATATTTCCCGTTATCGAAACCTGCGAGTTTCGAACCGCCACGTCGATCCGGTCGCCGGCGAGGCCCAATTCGGTTTTCAGCCGCGTGGCGATCGCCAACTTGAGTGCGTCGTCGCCGGTCGCCACGATATCCGGCTTCCTGCTGGTGATGACGCGCAGAAGATCGCGGCGGCTCACAAGGCCTACCAGATGACCTTGGTCAAGAACCACAACACGCTTGATGTTATGAGCAGCCATAAGCTTTGCGATAATCGAGACCGGTGCATCCGGTGTGACTGCCACGATATTCGGAGTCATCACGTCGCTAATGCGCCAGGCATTGATCTTGATATATTGCCGGATATCGCAAACAGGCTGTTTCGAATTATCACGTATTCGCGACGGAGGATCGTTTTCACAACGCGCCAGCAGGTCGCCTTCCGTCACCATCCCGCAGATGCGGCCAAACTCGTCCGCCACCGGCAGGCCGCTGATGTGATTGTCGATCATCAAGCGGATTGCATGGCTGACATTGGCGCAGGCATCGATCGTGATAACCTTGGTTGTCATGATATCTCGTGCCCGCATGGTCATCACTCCCGATAAAGCAGCCGCTCTCCAGATCACGCTTGGCATTTCATCCGATTCATGATGCCGGACATTGATCGGCGTCAATTTCCGCAAGTAAGACGAACGAAGTGCGGAAATTGATATGATGAGCCGTTTGCCGGCCGGTTGTTGACGCCGATCAATGCTGCGGCGACATGAACTGCATAACCTTCGATCGTCCCATCAGCGGAGGCCAGAAATCATGTCATGCAAAACAATTCTCAGTGTCATCGCCGCACGTCACGACGATAAGGATCTGCAAACAGCCATTGCGTTAAGCGATGCCACGGGAGCTCACCTTGTTCTCCTCGTCGTCGCGTTTGGCGCGATGCCGCCTTACAGTGGATATGCGGATGACGCGGCAAGCATCTGGATCAACGAGCGCGAACGTGAGACCGCGGCTCTGAACGACAAGGTCGCTTCGGCTAGGACGAAGCTCGCCTCCGCGGGCATATCCCATGAAATACAGGAATTCTTCTGCGATTTTCCCTGGGCCTCGGATCTCCTTGGACAACGGGCGCTATATGCCGACATCACGCTCATCGGTGGGGACGTGGTGGCGGACGAGGATATCAGAGGTTTTGCGATCGATGGCGCGTTGTTTCACGCTCCGACGCCGGCCCTGATCGTGCCGAAGGATTTTTCGCTCGCGTGGCCGCCCCGGACGGTGATGGTTGCCTGGGATTCCAGCTATGAAGCCGGCCGCGCGGTCCATCAGGCACTCGACGTGCTGAAGTCGGCAGCGCGGGTGCACATTGCGATGGTTGACCCCGTTGCCTTGCCCGGTCTGCAGGGCGAGGAACCGGGCGCCGATATTGCGGCCTACCTCGCTCGCCACGGGATCGATGTGTCGGTGGATGTCATCGCGAGCGGCACGCGATCAATCGATGCCGCACTGCAACGGCACGGCACGGATATTGGCGCCGATCTGCTTGTCATGGGTGCCTATGGCCATTCCAGAATGCGGGAGAGAATTTTTGGCGGAGTCACACGGGCAATGCTTGAACATTCAAACCTGCCGCTTCTGATGGGGCGCTGAGGCCTCGAGGCAGCACCAGCCATGAGCCGATCTGCCCGCGAATATTTTGTGTCCCTCAGATCCTCTTGCGCAGCCGTACCGCTGCGCAAAGTCGGATTTCACTGCAATGACATTGGCTGCCGCTGGATCGAAGCACCTGCCTTGATCCATGCGCTATGCCACACGCAAATCCAAACGAAGAACAAAAGCATCACAGGATAGCCATTGCCGTGGCAAATGCATCTTGATCCATCTTGGATAAGATGCGGCCAGCGTTGCCGATGAGGCAGCACTGGCCGGTTTTTGTTCCATCCCTGCGCGTCAGACGATGCCGATACCGATGAGGGGATCGATGTAGACAAGCTGGTCGGAGACGGCGCGCACGCCCGGAGTATTTTCGGCTGCGACCTTTGCTGCGAGACGTTCCCGCTCGTCGAGTATTCCACCCGAAAGCTCGGCTACTCCATCTACGACTTTTACGCGAATTGAGCCGCCGCGCCCCCAGCTCTGAGCCGCCAGTTCGTTTATGATCGCCGCTTCAATTTCCCGATCCTTTGCGTTCGAAAGCGGGGCGGGAAGATATCGGGTGAGTGTTTTCAAAAGATCCGAACGAGACACGATTCCCACGAGCTTGCCGCGTGACACGACCGGAAGGCGTTTCACATGATGTTTTTCCATCAGATCGACCGCCTCGGCCAGCATTGTCGTTGGCTTTACCGTGACGACGTCGCAAGTCATGACCTCGTCTACCGTGCGGCCGTGGGTGAGAACATACTCGTCCGCGAGCTTTCCGGGGCTGGTCAGGAAATCGAGCAGCCAGAAGCGCTTGCGTTCGGTGCGAAGTTCGGCACGGCGGACGAAGTCTCCCTCGCTGACGATGCCGACCACATCGCCGTTGGCATTGACGACCGGGAGGCCGCTGATGTGGTTGTCGAGCATTATTTTCGCAGCGTCCGCAATCGGCGTCTCAGGTCGAACGGCAATTGCAGGCGATGTCATGACGGCATGAATAAGCATGATCGCTTCCTCGCTCTATCTGACGATATAGGCCAAGCACCTCGGCGAAATCGTTGATGGAGAGATATCTGGTATTTTCATCGCTCGCTTTGACCGCAATCAAATGTCCGTTGAATCTAGAAGCCCGCTTTGTCGTCCTGACTTTTGGCGATTCGATCGATGAGCACGGAGGATCGGGCGTGCCGTACGATGTGGTCGATCGTCGAGCCGAATATACGATCGAATATGTCGGTGACGTGGGCGGCGACGACGATCAGATCCGCTTCCCTCTCGTCGGCGATCTTCAAGAGCGTTCGCGATGCTGGGCCTGAGCGGACATGGATGAACGCCGGTATGTCAAGGCGCTTGCACAATGCGCTTAGTTTCTCCTCGGCCTCGCCTATCACCGAAATCGCCCAGCCGTCAGGGCTTTGTTGCCCGGCGGGGAAACGTTCGATGACATGTGCAACGGTCAACTCACCGCCGGGCGCCAACAAGGAATACGATGTTCGCAGAATATGCTCAGCGCGTTCGCGAGATCCGAGCCCAATCGCACAAATAATACGTGTATACATGGCACGTCCTCTAAACCATGTCCGTGCCTGAGCAAGAGGTAAATTCTGTCCTTAGCCCCTTTGCATGGGCCTCCTTGAGCAGCCGGTCGGCGCCCAACACGTCAACTACGATACCGCCGGCAAAGGATTGCGTCAGGGGATACGATAGAGTTTCCCGTATCCATGCTTCAGCACGCGGAGAAATAGCCTCAAACTGCCATCGCGAGTTGTCCAGGCGGATGAGGCGAAAATCGCATCGCTCATTCCTTGCCGGTGCGCAACCCGCACCGGCAAGGAGTGCCTCCTCATTTCGCGTGATGACAGGTTCATGAGTCATCGTTTGTCTCCAATATCGACTCGCATCTGCATCTCTTTTCAGGGATGCAAGGCGGAATAGGGCTGCAGGCAACATAGCTTGACGGCAGGAGGACCGGCATTGACCGTGATCAAACGAGCGTAAATTCGCTTGATGCGCCGTCCATGTCCTCCGTCAGCAACGGTCGCCTCGGCAGTGGTTTCCTGGCTGATCGCCCTGCTATCGTGCCTGCGCATACTGGTCATTCGATGGAAAAGCTGACGGCGCTCAATGTCTTCTTGATCCAGCGCAATGCTCCGCCCTGCGCGAAAAGTAATGCTGAGCGGCAGTTGGAGCGCGCCAGGGCCGACGCGAGTTTGCCTGGGCCGGCACGTAAACGGCGAAATTGGTCGGCTGAAGGAAACCGGGTTCCGGCATTTCGGAGGCCTATGTTCAGTATCCATCCATCGGCGTTCCGATTTCGATGAAGCTCACTGATTTTGTCAAACTGGAGACAGGGCGCAATGGCATCTTCCGAAGATACTGCTCAGACACGGCGCACAAGGATCGGCGATCTCCTCTGGTCTCGTTTGAAGGAGCATCCGCTTGCGCGTGTCGGGCCGGGTCTTGTCACAGGCGTTGCCGATGATGACCCGAGCGGGATCGCAACCTATTCCCAGGCCGGAGCGCAATTCGGGCTCAATATGCTGTGGACCATGCCGCTGACATTTCCATTGATGGCAGCGATTCAATCCATGTGTGCCCGTATCGGCCGGGTGACGGGCAAGGGGTTGGCAGCCAACATCAAGCTTGCTTTTCCGCCCTCCGTACTTCGAGGTGTGGTGCTTCTCCTTCTTCTTGCCAATATCCTGAATATCGCGGCCGACGTCGCCGCCATGGGTGAAGTCGCAGAATTGGTCACCGGTTTCAACCGTCATGCCATGACCATATTCTTCGTCGTTTCTACCTTGTTGCTTCAAGTTTTCATTCCCTATCATCGCTATGTCGTATTTCTGAAATGGTTGACCCTGTCGCTGCTTGCCTACGCGGCAGTCCTGTTCACGGTCCATGTTCCCTGGCGCGAGGTCGGCCTGAGAACGATCTGGCCCAAGTTCCCACTTGGTTCAGATGCTGCAGCGGTGGTCACGGGTGTCTTTGGCACCACCATCAGCCCTTATCTGTTTTTCTGGCAGGCGTCGGAAGAAGTGGAAGACATGGAGCGGCGATGGGGCGGCGTCTCTCTTATCGCGGACAAGCCCAACGCCGATGCGGAATTGCGGCGCATTCGCTGGGATACGTGGAGCGGCATGTTCTATTCCAACATAGCGGCTTATTTTATCATCCTGGCCACCGCCATGACCCTGAACGTGGCCGGCATTACCGACATCAATACGGCGGCCGAGGCCGCAAGTGCGCTGAGGCCGCTTGCAGGTGATTTTGCCTTTCTTTTGTTCGCACTCGGCATTCTTGGCGTCGGTCTGATCGGAGTTCCCGTTCTGGCGGGCTCGGGGGCATACGCGCTTTCCGAGGCCATGGGGTGGAAGGAAGGGCTCGAACTGAAATTCAGCGATGCGCGCGGCTTTTACGGTGTGATAGCGATCAGTGTGCTTGCGGGGATGATTATTCAATATTCACCGATCAGCCCCATGAAGGCACTATTTTGGAGTGCCGTCATCAACGGCGTAGTGGCCGTGCCCCTGATGGTCGTGGTCATTCTCCTTGCGTCGAGCAAAACGGTTATGGGCGATTTCACGGCTCCTCGGTCAATCATAATTCTCGGCTGGATCGCGACAGCCATCATGGGCATTGCCGCTGTTAGTATGTTCATTCCCGGCTAGCGCCATAGAAGACAACAGTGCCGGCAAGGTGGGTCGGTTCCTATGCCATCGCCTTGATTGTGGCCAATGACCGAAACTTGCTTCCTCGGGAAGAATATCGGGCAGGAGAGGGCAATGGAGCGCCGCGTTGAAAAGTTTGGAGACGGCATTTGGCGGCAGCGAATACCAGGCTGGCGCGATCTTCTTGCCGTGATCCTCCTGTCTGCCGTCGCAACCCTTCTCGGCTTCGGAGCCTGCCAGATGGTCGGTCCGTTTCCTGTAGACGGCGGGATCGAGATCTCGCTGTCACCGCTGGTTCTACCCCTTTATACATTGAATACGGTAATGCGGATGCTGGCCGCACTTGCTGCATCCTTAATCTTCACATTCACATATGCGACATTGGCAGCCAAGAGCCGCCGGGCCGGGATGGTGCTCATTCCAATCCTCGACATGCTTCAATCGGTTCCGATCCTTGGCTATCTATCGTTCACCGCGCTTTTCTTCCTATCGCTTTTTCCGGGCAATTTGCTTGGTCCGGAACTGGCAGCGATCTTTGCGATCTTCACCAGCCAGGCCTGGAACATGGCGTTCAGCTTCTATCAGTCCCTAACCACCATTCCTGCAGATCTGGATGAAGTCAGCCGCAGTTTCCGCGCTTCGGCATGGCAGCGTTTCTGGCGCCTTGAGATCCCATTCGCAATGCCGGGCCTTGTCTGGAATATGATGATGTCAATGTCGGGAGCATGGTTTTTCGTCGTCGCTTCGGAGGCCATATCGATCGGCAAGTTTCAGATAATGCTCCCTGGCGTCGGATCGTATGTGGCGCGGGCGATCGAGGAGCGCAATCTGGCAGCGGTGGGTTGGGCGATCGTCGCCATGACGATTGCGATCCTTCTTTGCGATCAGCTCCTGTTCCGGCCGATGGTGGCCTGGGCCGACAAGTTCCGGTTTGAACAATCCGCCGCGCAGACAGTTCCGCAAAGCTGGGTTCTTGACATGTTTCATCGATCGGCCCTTCTCCGTCGGCTGTCGATTCCCATCGCCGCCGCCTTGAGAAGAGTTGCGCGAGCCCGTCTCAGTGTTCCTCGAAGCGTGGTTGGGTTGTCGCGCTTTCGGCCTGCGGCGCGCGTTGCGGATGGTATTTGGCACGGCATCGTTCTGGCGCTCATCGGCTATGCCCTCTTCGAACTCGCGCAACTTGCGCAGCACTCCCTGTCATGGAAAGACATCGCGGTCGCGATAATCAACGGTGGCATTACGCTATCTCGCGTCCTTGTGCTGGTCGCGCTTGCCAGCGTCGTCTGGGTACCCATAGGCGTTATGATCGGGCTTCGTCCGAAGTTGACGGAGCGGATCCAGCCGATCGCGCAGTTCCTTGCCGCCTTTCCGGCAAATTTACTGTTCCCTGTTGCGGTCCATATCATTGTGCGGTTCGATCTTGCTCCCGGGATTTGGCTGAGCCCGCTGATGATCCTGGGTACGCAGTGGTATATTCTCTTCAACGTCATCGCTGGAGCCAGCGCATTTCCCAACGATCTGCGCGAAGCGGCGAAAAGCTTCCGTCTCCGTCCATGGCGCTGGTGGCGGAAAGTCATGCTGCCCGGCATTTTCCCCTATTATGTGACGGGCGCCGTCACGGCTGCGGGCGGAGCCTGGAATGCGAGCATCGTTTCCGAAGTCGCCAGCTGGGGGCCGGATAGACTGAGCGCCGGCGGTCTTGGCGCATACATAGCGCAGATGACCGACACAGGCGACTATCCGCACATCGCCCTTGGAATCGCAGTCATGTCGGTGCTGGTCATCACCGTGAACCGGCTGCTGTGGCGCCCTCTACATGCCCTTGCCGAACGCCACATGCGGCTTGATTGAGAGGAAACATGTCTGTCGACGCAGCTATGCCCATTATCGAACTCAGGAATATCTGCATGGATTTTGCCAAGCCTTCCGGTGAAGCGCTGCGCGTGCTGAACGATATCAGCATCTCGCTTCACGAAGGGGAAATCCTTGGTTTGCTCGGCCGTTCCGGGTCGGGAAAGTCAACATTGCTGCGTATAGCCGGCGGGCTGATCCAGCCGAATTCTGGGGAGGTTCTTTATCGAGGCCATGCTTTATCCGGCCCCGCCGAGGGTATTGCGGTCGTGTTTCAGAGCTTTGCGCTCTACCCATGGCTGACCGTTCTCGACAATGTCGAATTGGGTCTCGATGCGGCTGGTCTCACGGATGACGAGGCACGCCGCCGGGCGTTGTCCGCCATCGATCAAATCGGCCTCAACGGCTTCCAATCGGCTTTCCCGCGCGAGCTCTCAGGTGGAATGCGTCAAAGGGTCGGCTTTGCCCGCGCGATGGTCAGCAATCCGCTGCTGCTGCTGATGGACGAGCCTTTCTCGGCTCTGGATGTTCTCACTGCGGAGACCTTGAGAACGGATTTCCTCGATTTGTGGGTCGGTCACCAGCTATGCACGAAGGCAGTGCTGATGGTCACGCATAATATCGAAGAAGCAGTCCTGATGTGCGACCGCATCCTGGTTCTCGGTGCGCATCCTGCCCACATTGTTGCGGAAGTTCCGGTTCCGCTGGAGCAGCCGCGCAATCGAATGGATGCGGCGTTTCGCACGATCGTGGATGAGATATATTCGATCCTCACGGCAAGGCTGGCCCAATCGATCACCGCCCAGGGGCAGGTCCACGGCGGATTGGCTCAGATCCTGCCTGATATTGCTATCAGCCGCCTTTTCGGCTTCATCGAGGCGCTGCATTCTTCTTACGAAGACCATGCGGAACTGGCAAAGATCGCGGCATTTCTGAGGCTGGAGATGAAAAGCCTGTTCGCCATTGCTGCTGCCCTGCATATCCTCGAGTTTGCCGAATTGGAGGATGGCGCCATAAGGCTCACTGCGTCCGGTCGGGTATTCGCGGAAAGTGACGCCGAGCAGCGCAAGCGTCTTTTCAAGGAACATCTGCTGCGGTTTGTGCCGCTGGTCGCGCATATCCATCAGATCCTCGATGAGCGTGACGAACATCGTGCTCCGCGCAAACGCTTCGAGCTCGAGTTGCAGGATCATCTGAAGCCGAGCGACGCGGAGGAAACCATGCGGGCGGCAATCGGTTGGGGCCGGTATGCGGAGCTTTTCGCCTACGATGATCGCACTCGGACATTCGGGCTCGGCATGAACTCCGCCATCGCTACGGCACAAGCACGGCGGCTCCCTTGATCGTTCCGTCGCGTAATTGTTTCAGCGCCTCGTTCGCATCGCTCAGCGGGAAGGGCGAGGTTGTGGTACGCACGGGGATCTTGGCGGCGATGGCGAGAAATTCGTCGCCGTCACTTCTGGTCAGATTGGCGACGGACCGCACGACGCGTTCCTCCCAGAGGATATTGTAGGGAAAACTCGGAATATCCGTCATGTGAATTCCGGCACAAACAACCGTACCGCCTTTGGCAGTGGCGCGAAGCGCTGCTGGGACGAGCTCGCCCGCAGGCGCGAAGATCAGCGCGGCGTCAAGCGGCTCAGGTGGCAACGCGTCGGAACCGGAGGCCCAGACGGCGCCAAGTTCACGCGCGAAGGCCTGCCCTGCAGTATCGGCCGGCTTTGTAAAGGCATAGACCTTCTGTCCCCGATAGCGCGCAACCTGAATGGCAATATGCGCCGCGGCTCCGAAGCCATACAGACCGAGCCTGGGCGCATCGCCCGCCAGCCTCAGCGCACGATAGCCGATCAATCCGGCACAAAGCAGCGGTGCAGCCTCGACGTCGGTAAATCCTGCCGGAATAGGAAAGCAGAAGCGCTCGTCGGCGACGGTGTATTCCGCATATCCACCGTCAATCTGATAGCCTGTAAAGCGTGCGCCCGCGCAGAGATTTTCGCGTCCGCTTTTACAATAGGCGCATTCTCCGCATGTCCAGCCAAGCCAGGGTACGCCAACGCGGTCGCCAAGGCGGATATTGGCAACTTTTTCTCCCAGGGCGGTTACGACGCCGACGATCTCATGTCCCGGAACGAGGGGAAGTTTCGGTTGCGTAAGCTCGCCGTCGACGACATGAAGGTCGGTACGACATACGCCGCATGCGCAGACCCGGATCTGGACTTGATGTTTGCCAGGCAGCGGCAAGGCTTTGTTCTCATCCAATCTGAGCGGCTTGTGGGCACTTTCCAAGATCATGGCGCGCATGGTTCGGCTTCCCGGATGTTTCGCCTGCAGGAGTGTCGCACAGTTCGGCGCATGAATTCCAGTCTTGTCTCAATAGAACCACGTTTCGGATCGGAGATGTATCCGAACTTGACGCGCATCAATGTGAGAACATGCCGAAAGGTATTTGCTGGAGTTCCTGCTGATTATGTCGGATTGGGTAACGCGATGCGGCGGAAATTTTCCAAACGCCGACGGCGAATCCATGAACTCGCATTGGCGTTGATATTCGGCAGGATCCGTCGCTCTCCGGCCCAGCGTTTCAGGAAATCCGGAAGCTGGGGACCGTGGCGGCGGACATGTAGAAATCTGTTCAATTCCAGGAGATTAGCCATGGCCGAAGCCGCTACCAAACTACCTGTCCAGAAATCTGTCGGGGCTGCCAGAACTGAACCGCAGACTCGCCTTCAAAGTCTACGCAAAGAGATTGACGCCCTTTTCGACGATTTTCATCCGTTCGATTGGCGCTTGCCGTCGAAGATGTTCGGTTTCGAAATTCCGCGGATATCCTACGCAGAATGGCAGATCGCTCCAGCGATCGACCTCCTCGAGAAGGATGGCGCCTATGAAATATCGGCCGAGCTTCCTGGCCTTGACGAGAAAAACGTCGAGGTAAGCCTCACCAATCACACCTTGACGATCAAGGGTGAGAAGAGTGAGGAAAAGAAAGAGGACCAGAAGGATTATTATCTTTCGGAGCGCCGCTATGGTTCCTTCCAGCGAAGCTTTCAGCTTCCCGAGGGCGTCGACGTAGACAAGATCGATGCACATTTCGCCAAGGGTGTGCTGACGGTGATGCTGCCCAAGACCGCCGAAGCAAAGAAGGCGGAAAAGAAGATCGAAGTGAAGACAGCCTGATATCCGCCGTTTGCCGTCGCTGCATCGTTTCCATTCGACGCAGCGACGGCAAGGAGAAACAGATAAGTCTCGTGCGATGCGGCGATCCTTCGATTTATGACTGCCGCCCCGCCCTGCGCGAACGCTATCTGTCCCGGGTATCCGAGCCGGGGATCGAGCGCCGGGAATACGGTGCGACTTGAAACGGTGGAGCATCCGCTTGCGGATGTTGCACATGATGCAATTCGGGCGTGGCGGCGCACGAGGAACCAAATGATGTCCGGGAAAAAAATCATGGATTCTTTCAGCGAGAGAAAAGACCCAGCCCTGCCGAAGATGTATTTCTTCGACGGTTGCGTGAAAATCGTTTCGGCCTATGTCAGCCACAATGCGGTCCCGCTACACAGCCTTCCGCGGCTGATAAAGGATGTCCACGAGGCTTTGCAGGCCTTGGATGGATCCGCTCCCACCGTCGATCGCAGCAATCTGGTGCCGGCGGTCGATTTGAAGAAATCGGTGACGAGCGATTACATCGTCTGTCTCGAAGACGGCAAACGCTTCAAGACCTTGAAGCGTCATTTGCGCGTGCATTACGGCATGACGCCCGAGGAGTACCGGCAGAAATGGGGGCTGGCTTCCAATTATCCGATGGTTGCGCAGAATTATGCCAGCCAGCGGTCTGAACTGGCGAGGATTTCCGGCCTCGGTGCCAATGGCAACAGGAAGGAAAGCGTCCGCTAGCGTAGCAGTTTCCCTTCGCAATCGCCCATGGAAACAAGAGGATAGTGCGGTTTTGCGCTTCGAACAAAAGCGGATACTCTGGACGACGGCCCGTTACCGTATTCGGGGCAGGCGACGACAATTCAAGCTGAAGATCTGGATTGTCCTTCTCGGCAGCCATGGCTGCAAAATCAACCGAGAGCAAGCGTTCGGTGACTGCCCCGCCGAGGTGACTGCTCTGCCCAAGTGACTGGCGGCCGGCTAATGATGCTGAGCCTTGATATAGGCCGTGAGATCGGCGATTTCCGAGCGCGTCAGCGAGAGGTTCGGCATTCGTGAGTGCTGGGGATCTGCCAGGAACTCCGCTAACCGCGCTGCATTGAAGTGCTTGGATTCGCCGATTTGCGCAAATGTCGGCACGGAATCCGAGCCGGACGTCTGTCCGGGAGCAACGACGTGGCATTGGCTGCACCAACGGTGAGCGATATTGCCTCCTTGCGCGATATCGGCTGCAGCGCCTTCATCGAAGGGTAACAGAACGATGGCAGCAATGACCGCACCTTGCAGACTGTCCATTCGGATCATTGATCGTTTCCTTCTCAGCGTTCGGTTGCTTGCTTATCCTTATTTTCAGCGGGAAGCTTCATCGTCTCGATGAGGACGCTTTGCCAATTTCGTCGCAAGTCGTGGTGATATCTCCGGCATTTACCCGCTCTCCTCGAAACCATGTCTCGTGTCTTTCGGCTATCTCCGAATACAATTGCGAGTGCCGACAGTGATCGATCGAGTAACGCAAGTCTCGATTACAGGGGAACGATGTTGTCATCCTTGATTTTGATCAATTCGTCGGGCTTTGATTGCGCTGCCAGCGCCGAGCGATTGCTGGCGCGTCGTGAATGCCGTGACGGACAAGGGCTCACACTGCTGACGGCTCTATCAACCCGTCAGAAGAATTCGGCTCGCGAACGGTGGACGTATAAGGCACGATGCGCAGCGCCCTCAGAGCGTTCAAAATGACGGCGACGTCGATCGCCTCCTGGAAGAAGGCGCCCTGCACCGGTGTCAGATGACCGAAGGCGGCTGCCAGCATGCCAAGAACGGAAAGACCGATACCCGCCGCAACGCTTTCGAGCGCGATCCGCCGGGAGCGTTGGGCGATCTCGATTCCCGCTCCCAATTGATCGATGCTGTCAACGAGCAGGACGACATCGGCGGCCTCGGCGGCGGCCGCCGCTCCCCTTGCCCCCATTGCCACACCGACATCAGCCGCAGCAAGCGCCGGCGCATCATTCACGCCGTCTCCCACCATCATCACCGCACCGTTCTTCCTTTCGGTCAGGACCGTCAGAACCTTTTGATCGGGTGTCAGCCCGGCGTAAAGTCCGTCGAAATCGAGACCTTCCGTGACACGTTCCGCAACCTCGCTTCGGTCGCCGGTCGCCAGAAGAATGCGTTCGACGCCCTCCTTCCGCAATCTGCCGAGCATGGCTTCGGCCCCTTGGCGCAAAGGATCTGTCATGATCAGACGAGCTGCCAGACGGCCATCCACAGCGACAGCCACCAGGACCGAACCGGCGGCGAGGTGCGTATGGTCGCCCGCCTTTCGCCCTATGCGCCGGACCACAAAATCTTCGCTGCCTACGATGACCTTCTGATCACCGACACTTCCGACGACGCCTTCGCCCGGGATCTCGATTACCCCGGACGGTGCCGGCAATGTCAGCCCGCGCTCCCTGGCGGCCGTAACGATAGCTTGTGCGACGGGATGCTTGGATGCCTGGTCGAGTGCTGCGGCAAGACGAAGGACATCGTCGTTGGGCATGCCGATACAGCTGTCGATTTCGACGATCCGCGGGCAACCGTCCGTCAGAGTTCCTGTTTTGTCGAGAATGAGCGTCCGGATGCGCGCCATGATTTCGAGAGGCTTTGCTCCCTTGATCAGTACGCCAAAATGCGCGGCTCGCGACAAACCGGCCACCAGCGCTATCGGTACTGCAAGAATCAGCGGACAGGGCGTGGCGACGACCAAAACTCCGACGGCCCGGATCGGATCCTGCGTCAGCCACCAAGCTGTAGCGGCGATTGCCACGGTGACGACGAGAAATCCCAACGACCAGCGGTCTGCCAGCCTTGACATCGGTGCCTTGGACCGCTGTGCCTGATCTACAAGACGGACGATCCCCGCATATGTACTCTCTTTGGCAAGCCTTGTCGCGATCAGGTCGAAGGCCTCTCCGGCGTTGGTGGAGCCGCTCATGGCCTCGGAGCCCATTGTCAGCCGGATCGGCAGGGATTCTCCGGTCAAGGCGGCGGTGTCGAGAAAGGCAAGCGCAGACGCTATCGTCCCATCTACCGGGACGATATCGCCCTGTCGAACCAGCAGCCTGTCGCCTGGCTCGATTTGGTCCAGCGGCACGTCCTCGAGTTCGCCGTTCCGGTGACGTGTCGCAGTTCGTGGAACGCGTGAAAGGAGGTCGTGCATCTCGCGCCGCGCCCTGCCTTCGGCGAAGCCCTCGAGGAAGGTGCCGCCGGAGTACATTACGGCCACGACCGCAGCCGCGAGCGGCTCGCCGAAGATCACTGCGGCGGACATGGATAGCGCAGCAACGATGTCGAGCCCGACTTCCCCGCGCCATAGAGCGCGAAGGATTTCCAACAGAAGTGCCGCGAGGACGGGAAGAACGCCGATTGTCCAAGCTGTCCTGCCGGCATCGATCCAGCCCGAAAGATGAAAGGCGAGCCCCGACAGCAGGCCCATGAGCGCCACGAGCAGAAGAGTTGTCTTTATTCGATCTCTAGTCGCAAATTCCATGCAGCTGATCCCTTGTGGAGCAGGCGCGCTATCCCAGAATGCCGTGGGTTAAGTAGGGTCGCTTCAACATGCTTCGCCTTGACCTGCGTCAAAGGGATGGATTGCGTGAGCGTGTTTTCGCGAGTCATCCGCTGAATTGCCGGAGTTTGATCTGGCCGTTCCGCCGATAGAAGCTGCAGAGCAAGTGCGCGGATATTTTGGGTTATTGCTGCGACGCGCGCTGAGAGGTGCGCAATCAGCATCCCTGGCGGGTGCGTCCTGCTTTTCTCGCTGTTGATCCTGTCGGACCCATATGGCAGCCATACCCATGAATTGTCGTGATATTCTCTCCCGTTGATCTGAATCATCGATACAATTGGTTATCCCTTTATGATCGATGACGTGGCAAAGAAGGGAGATTAAAGATGAGTTACACGCTTGACCGTATTCTCAAGGAAGTCCGCTTCGAGGATGCCATCGCCCGTACCAAGGCTGCGCTTTCCAAGCACGGTTTCGGCGTTTTGACCGAGATCGATGTCAAGGCGACGATGAAAACCAAGATCGATGCCGATATCGATGACTACGTGATTCTTGGAGCCTGCAACCCGCGCATGGCGTTTGAAGCATTGAAACTCGAGCCCAGGATCGGAGCCATGCTGCCTTGCAATGTAATCCTGCGATCAATCGATAGCGGCGATGTCATGGTGAGTGCGGTCGATCCTGGAGCTACCATGCAGGCAATCGACAACGAATCGCTGCGGACACTGGCGCAAACTGTCCGTTTGATGCTCTCCAAGGTGGTCGCGGATGTCTAGAGCGGGATGCCGGAAAGTGTCAGGGGATTTCGGGCGAATTCGTCTCCAACTTTTTGATAGTGTGAGCGTTCAAGACGCAACGTGTTCGAATGAGGGATCGGGATGGAGAGCATTGAACCTTTCGAACGTCTCGGTTTGGCGCTTGCCATCGGGGCTGTCGTCGGCGTGGAGCGTCACTGGCGGGAACGCGACGAGGGTGCCGGCAAGCGTACTGCAGGAATACGCACTTTCATGATCGCCGGCATGCTGGGTGGGCTTTCGGGTCTGATCGAGCAAGCGCTTGCCGCCCCACTTGCACGGTACGGCCTGGTGGTCATCGCCATGTTTGCGATCTTCAGCGCGATCTTTGCCCTCTACCAGTATCGGGAATCGAATTCTGAGGGCAATTACAGCGTCACCACGGTCGTCACTGCCATGTCGACCTTTGCGCTGGGAGCTTTGGCCGTGCTCGGCAACGTGCAGTTGGCAGCCGCCGGTGCTGTGGCGCTCGTGGCGGTCCTTGCCAGTCGCGAGATATTGCATAGGTTCATCCGGGCACTGAGCTGGAACGAGCTGCGATCGGCCATCGTTTTCCTTGCAATGGCCGTCATCGTCTTGCCGATATTGCCAAGCGCGCCCTTTGGGCCGTTCGGCGGTATTTCTCCGTCCGGCACATGGCTGTTGGTTGTCCTTCTCGCGGGGGTCTCCTTCCTGGGATACATGGCCGTCAAGGCGTTCGGACGGGTTCGCGGAGAACTTGTCGCCGGAGCGGTCAACGGACTGGTATCGTCAACCGCAATTGCCGTCGAAAATGCCCGTCTTAGCGTTACCGGACAGTCCGCGGCGCTGCTGGCTGCCGGAGCTTCGGCGGCAAATGCAACCTCCTATCTCAAGGTACTGCTCTATACCGCCATCCTTGCCCCGCCGATCGCGGGGCGCCTTGGGGTTTCACTGGTGGTGGCCTGTCTTGTAATGGCCGGTTTTTCATTGCTTTTCACGCAGAACGACACGACCAAACATACCGAAAGCCGCACGCAAAATCCGTTCGAATTGTTATCCGTGCTGAAAACTGCGCTCCTTCTTGTTGCGGTGGGTTTTCTGGCGCGCGCGGCTGCAAGCTGGTTCGGAGATTCGGGCCTGCTCGTCGTCTCGACGCTTTCCGGGCTCGCGGATATTGACGCCATCACCGTGACGATTGCCGGCATGCGCGACACCATCGGTGTCGAATTCGCGGCAACGGCTCTCGGGGCTGCCGTTATTGCCAACACGGTCGCCAAGATGGCATATGCCTCAGTCCTGGGCAGTCGCGCCTATAGCGTGCGCCTCATCCTGGCCAGCACGGCCACGCTCGTCGCCGGCATCTTCGTGTTCGAGACAATGCCTATGATGATATCGCTTGTGATGGAATATTTGCCCGACGGCGTTCAAGGACTTTAAGCTCGGGGCCGTCCATCTCCACCATCTCGCTCCTAAATATCTTAAAAGTGCCGAAGAGGCTGATCCGTCCCGGGTTGCACGCGGACACCGTTCCGAACATGAACCAAGTCCATCCGCTCCGGTTGGGTTCCGGGGGACCATGGGGCTGGTAAGTCCGACCGAGGAATTGTACCTGCGGATGCCACCGGCGCTCAGATCCTCGAAGAGACGGAGCGGTTCAGACAATCCATAAGGAGCTGAATCGCTTCAGTAATGCGGGAATGTCTTCTTAATCCAGCCTTGCGGTGAAGACATAGCCTACTCCTCGCACTGCCTTGATAAACTGTGGTTTCTTGGCATCCTTTTCGATCTTGCGACGCAGCCTCACGATTTGGGCATCGATCGCGCGGTCGAAAGCTTCCAGGTTGCGTCCTTTGGTAAGGTCCATCAGCACCTCGCGAGTAAGCACACGTCCTGCGTTTCGCACGAAAGCCGCCAACATGTCGAACTCGCCCGTCGTCAGCTCGACATCTCGTCCTTCCGGATCGAGAACCTGGCGCCGGCTGATATTCAGCTTCCATCCTTCGAACCCGGTTATCTCCTCGGCGCCGGATTCGGAAATTCGAACAGGAGCCTGACGGCGGCGAAGGATTGATTTGAGACGGGCGTGGACCTCGCGAAGATGAAAAGGCTTGGCGATGTAGTCGTCGGCGCCGACTTCCAACCCGACGATGCGATCGACGACATCGTCACGGCCTGTAAGCATGATGATCGGCACGTCCGATTGGATGCGAATTTCGCGGACGAGATCAAGTCCGTCCATGCCGCCCGGAAGGACAAGGTCGAGCAGAATGGCGTCGAAACTTTGCTGGCGCAGGCGCAAGCGCATTTCGTTTCCATCTGACGCCGAAGAAATTGTGTAGCCCTCGTCCTCGAAATAGCGAGTCAACATTTGGCGAATACGAGGATCGTCATCAACAACGAGAAGGTGCGCTTCATTCTGGCGTGCCGCCATCATCGATCCGATCAATGTCCCAAGCCACCGATGTTACAGACTGTTACCAAACAACACGGTCTTTAACACGGGCAGCATCATGGTGTCACCTGCGACAGATCATCTATACCCATCGACGATAAAGAGGACAGGTTATGCTGCAGACGAAGAATGTTCATCATCTCAAGGAGGTTACGAATGCAGCGCTTTTCGATGGCGAGCCGGACTGCTTGCAGGCGCTCTTCAAAAGGCAGCCCATCGAACACCTGGCCGCCGGCCAGTCCTTGTTCTTTGAAGGTGATATCGCAAAGCATCTCTTCGAAGTGGTCGAGGGGAGCCTGCGCATATTCAAGATCATTTCCGACGGGCGCCGCGTGATCACCGGATTCCTGCATGCCGGTGATATCGTCGGAGTCTCCTTGAAAAACCACTATCTTTACAGTGCCGAAGCGATTGTCGATGTCCGCGTTCGTCGCCTTGTGCGCAAAACGTTTGAGGCTGAAATTGCCAGGTGTCCCGATTTGCGGCCCGAAGTGTTTTCCCATCTCTGCGACGAGATGGCCGCGGCCCAAGACCAAATGGTTCTGCTGTCGTGCAAGAATGCCGAGGAGCGCGTATGCACGTTCCTGCGCAAGCAGATCAAGCGCGGCTCTGGCCTCCAGGGAAATGGTGTTCTTGTCGACCTGCCGATGACAAGGCTGGATATCGCGGATTACCTCGGCCTTACGATCGAAACCGTTTCCAGAACGATGACCAAGCTGACACAGCGGGGAATCCTCTGTTCGGTCGGCCGCCACGCGGTACAGGTCATGAAGTATGGAGTGCTGGCGCAACTTTCAGGGGACGATGAATATTATAGCGACGAACGTGCGCAAATCTCTTACGCTGGAGCCAATCACCACTGATGCAAATGAAGAGAGTCAATGAGCAGCAAGATCGTCAGCAACGCTTTGGGCACGGACAAGGTGGACGAAATCACCCGCCTGCTCGATGGGGTCAATTTGATCGTTCATGGACTTGACGGGATCATCAGCCATTGGACGGGAGGCTGCCAAGTTCTCTATGGATGGTCGCAGGAGGAAGCCATTGGGCAAGTCATTCACGAACTGCTGTCGACCCGTTTTCCGAGGCCGCTCGAGGAAATCCGCGACATCGTCCGGCGTGACGGCGTATGGGAAGGCGAGGTCGTGCATCGCACGAAGGATGGTCGCTCCCTTTTTGTCGCGACACGTTGGGCGCTCGTCGCACCGGATGCCAACGGCAAGGCACTGATCATTCAGAACAACAATGATGTGAGCGAAATGAAGAGAGCTCGGGACGATCTTGCGGAGAGGGAGGCGCATCTGCGCTCGATTCTCGATACCGTGCCGGAATCCATGATCGTCATCGATGACGCCGGGACGATTTCGTCCTTCAGCGCCGCAGCGGAAAAACTGTTCGGTTATACGGCTGCGGAAGTGTGCGGCAAAAACGTGAAGATGTTGATGCCGCAGCCCGATCGCGATGCGCATGACGGCTATATCTCGCGTTACCTGACGACCGGCGAGCGACGCATCATCGGCTATGGGCGGGTCGTCACCGGGCAACGCAAGGATGGTTCACAGTTTCCCATGGAGCTCGCCGTCGGTGAGGCGCTCACCAGAGGCGGGCGCATCTTTACCGGTTTCATCCGCGACCTGACGAGCCGGCACAAGATCGAGGAAGAACTGCGGCAGGCGCAAAAGATGGAAGCCATCGGCCAGCTGACCGGCGGCCTGGCGCACGACTTCAACAACCTGCTCACGGTCATCAGCGGCAATCTCGAAATGATCGAGAACAAGCTACACGACGCAAAGCTCCGTCCGCTGCTGCGCGAGGCGCAGGACGCCGCGGAAGACGGCGCGAAGCTGACGGGACAGTTGCTCGCCTTCGGGCGCCGTCAGCCCCTCAATCCGAAACTCGTCGATGTCGGCCAGCTCGTTTCCGGCTTTTCCGATCTCCTGCGGCGGACCCTGGGCGAGGCAATCGAGTTTCGCACGATCGTTTCCGGATCGGCAAACAACGCGCTGGTCGATACCTCCCAATTGCAGAATGCGCTATTGAACCTTGTTCTCAATGCGCGCGATGCCATGGAGCGTGGCGGGAAGCTTTCGATCGAGATTTCGCGTGTTCATCTCGATGTCGATTATGCGCAGATGTATCCGCAGGTCCGCACCGGCGAATTCGTCCTGATTGCGGTGACGGACACCGGTCACGGCATGTCGGTTGACACGAAGCAGCGTGCCTTCGAACCCTTCTTTACCACCAAAGGCCTTGGTGCCGGCACCGGCCTTGGCCTGTCCATGGTCTATGGCTTTGCCAGGCAATCCGGAGGCCATGTCCAGCTCTACAGCGAGATAGGGCAGGGGACGAGCGTGCGCATTTTTCTTCCCGCCGTACACCGGGAAAATGCCGAGGCGAGCGATCGCCACCAGGGTGACCCGGTTCAGCAGACCATTCCCCGCGGTTCGGAGAAACTTCTCGTCGTCGAAGATGATCCGCGCGTGCGTCGAGTCGCGGTTTCCAGGCTGGTTGATGCCGGCTATCAAGTGGTCGAGGCAGTCAATGGCCAAGACGCGCTCGACCGGCTGGACGAGAACCCGGATGTCGCGTTGCTGTTTACCGATATTGTCATGCCAGGTGGCATGACCGGTGACGAACTTGCCAATACCGTCCGTGCGATGAGACCGGAAATCAAGATCCTCTTTACCTCCGGCTATGCAGAGCCGACGATTGCCGGTCGGGAACTCGCGCAGTCCGGAACCTGGCTGAAGAAGCCCTATACGGCTCGCGAGCTGGCGCAGCGGCTTCGGGATCTTCTCGACTAAAGCAATTCCAGGAAAAGTGTATAGCAGCTTTCCATTCGGAATTGCGCAAAAACAAAAGAATAAAGCCTTTCCGCGATCCAAAAGAAGCGGAAGGGCTTTAGGCGCGTCGCGATCCTTCTTCGCCGTGTTCACAATTCCAGGACGGAGCTGTCCGGCAGACGGATCGGGCGATGGGTCGAAATCACCAGAATGCGGTTGCTTAATCGATCAGCAAGGCGGGCAAGAATCCGCTGACCCTGTGCCGTGTCGAGATGCTCGGTAGGTTCGTCGAGCAAAACGACCGGAGTGCGAACAAGGAAGGCGCGCGCCAGATTGAGCCGCTGGGCCTCACCGAGCGATAGCATGTCCTGTCTTATCCATGCATCAAGGCCGCCGGCACTTCGAATGCGCTCATCGAGCTCGACTGCGCCAAGCGCCTGCCACATCATTTGATCGCTGGCTTCGGGAGCAAAAAGGTTGCCTCTGACGGTGTCGTCGAGAACGGCCGCATCATGGAGGACGAGGCTCGTCGATGCCTGCCGCTGCTGGGCTGTGAGACTTGCCCCGCTTGCCTTGAACAGGTCTTCGCCGATCCAGCCCGCAATCTGTTTCAGCAGGCTCGATTTGCCGCTGCCGCTCGTACCGACCACCAGCAATGGAGACCCAGCTCTCAAACGCAGCGCAATCGGCTGAGTGCCGATCGGAGCAGCCGACGGAGAGATTCGTTGCAGATGCCGATGCCGCATTTCGAGCGGTGTTTCGTGCCTTGAACAGCCTGATGGGATTTCTGCCGCTCTTTTCCATCGACTGATTTCCGCCCAGGCGGCGTCGCGGCGCAGATCGGCGATCAGAATCCGCGAAGCGCCATTCGCGGTTTCGCCCAATGCCAGCCATGCAAAGGCAAGCGCTATGGGGAGCAGCATCGCCTCGCCGCGAACGCCCGCAAGCCAAGCGGCGGTCGCGACGCTGATGCCCGCAATCGGGCCGGCGACGGAAGCAAGGGCATCAAATCCCGATTGGAGGCGGCGCAGGGTAAGCATGACGCGATCGGCCTCGCAAAACGCGTCCAAAGCCGATCGACACTCATCATCCCAAAGGCGTTCGGCCTTCAAGGCAACGGTGGACGCCATGGCGGCTCCCAGTCGCTCGGCGCCGTCTCGTCGCATTTCTCTCGTCTTTGCCAAGGCGACCGTTCCGACCCTTGCAAGTTTGCGCCCAGCCGCGGCGCCGGCCGATAGCAGCGCCGCGATGGGCAACAGCGACAAGGGTGCGATGATGGCGGAACAAACGAGGAGTGCCGCAAGGCCCGCAATCATCGTGACGAGCGGAAGACGGACGCGCAGACGCGCATAATCGACATCGTCGACGTCGTCCAGATAGTCGGCAAGGCGGGCTTCGTCGCCAAGCTGCCAGCCGGCGCTGCGCACGGCGGGCGCCGCCGCCATGGAGGCAAACAGATCCACCCGGCGATCTATCTGATCGGCAAGGGCCGCCTTGTGACCGATGAGGCGCTCGCCATAGCGTGCAGCCGTGCGCCCGATGGCGAATAGGCGGATGAACGCCGAGGGAACATGGAAGTTGAAGGTGGCAGCCGCAGCGGTAAGGCCTGCGGTCGCAACCGCGCCCAGGAACCACGCCGAGACGCCGCCGAGGAGGATACCGCAGGAAAGCGCGCAACAGCTCAGCAGTGTGGCCCGTCGCCAGTGCTTGCCATTTGCAGAAAGGGGTTCGCTCATCAGGCCGTCACCTCGATAGTCTCGCGCTTTGAAAGGTCGATCGTCAGTCTCGAGGCTCCCGCCAGTTCCCTGTCATGCGTGGCCACAACGACGAGTCGCGAGCGTGCGATGCCGACAAGTGTCTGCCGAACGCGCGCAGAGGTCATTGCGTCGAGCTTAGCCGTCGGTTCGTCCGCGAGAATCGTCTTTCCCGACAGAATGGCGCGGGCGACGGAGACGCGCAGTCTCTGGCCGCCTGAAAGATTGCCGCCGCCGCGGTCAAGCGGTGCATCGAGACCACCGGGCAGAAGCGCATCGTCAAGGAGGCCAACCGCGTTTGCCGCATCGAACAATCCCGTCGGAGATACCGGCGGCAGCTTCCAGCAGATCGCCTCGCGAAGCGTGCCCCCGCCTATGAAACTGTCGGTCGAAACCCATGCGATATCATCGGAAATTGGTGGTACGGCGCTTTCCTCCCGTTCCAATCGGGCAAGCCTGCGCAATAGGGTCGTCTTGCCGCAGCCGCTGGGGCCGGTGATGGCAATAAGGCCATGTTCGGGAAATGGCGGGTCGGGCCGGTTAAGGGCCGCAGCGGCGACTGTCTCCACAGCATCGGCATTGAGCAGCCGGTCAAGCGCATTTGCCGCGGCCAAGCCTTCCGCCTTGGCGTGGTATTGTTCGGAGAAGCGCCTGAAAGGCGCGAAATATTCCGGCGCGATCATCAGAATGAACAGGCTTTGCCAAAGGGCGAGGTCGGAAAAGCCCGGGATCATCATCAATTTGAGATGCCCGAGACCCAGAAAGACCGCAAGCAATGCAATCGATAGCGAAGCGAAGAAGTCGATGATGCCGGCATTGATGAAGGCGATACCGAGAACGCCCATCGTCTCGTGCGCATAGGTCTCCAGGCGTACGGCGAGCTTTTTCTCCTCCACGGCAAGGGCGTGATTGGCGAGAATGGTCGGCAAAGTGCGGATGCGATCGGCAAATTGCCCGGCAAGACGGCCGAAGGCCTGTTCCTGAACGGCCGCGCGGCTGCGGATTGCGCCGCCCACCAGTGCAAAGAACAGGATCATGACCGGTGTCAGACAGACGATGAGGACGGCCGCCTGCCAGGAGACGAGCAAGAGCACGGCTGCGGCCATCATCGGGCCGGCCCCCATCATCATGGAGGCGATGCGATGGCTGATGACAAGCGATGCCACCGATTCGGGATGGCGTTGCATGGCGACGGCAAGCGTCCCGACCGGCAGCCGGTTCAGCTGTCGCGGCGACATATCGTTCAGCCTTCGTCTTGCAATATCGCGTAGTCCGGTCGCGACGGCGGTTTCGGTGCTCGCTTGCATCCGGTCGCCGAAAAGTCCGATGAGGGCGGAGCCTGCGAGGGCGCCGATCGCCAGGATCGGCAGCCACGGATTCACCCCTTGGTTCATCACCAGCCGGCCGGCGACCACGGCGGCGCCTGCCGAAAAGCCCAGCCGCAAAACCATGCGCACGACCTGAGCCAAGAATGCGGTCCGCAAGTCGGCTTTCGCGCCGTCCCGCGCCATCGCCAGCGCGTTGATCTTGCCCGCGCTGACGCGCATGGGTTCCGGCTTTGCCGTCGATGCCTTGTCCTTGTTCATGCTGTCCTTTTGGCATCGATCGGCCGCCTTGCGATTGATCTAGATCAACTCGCCGAACGATCTCTCGCGCTAACAAATATCGTCAAAGAAAGGATTTTCCCATGTTCGACCCGCTTCTCGTCGATCTATCCCGGCTCCAGTTCGCTCTGACGGCGCTCTATCACTTCCTCTTCGTGCCGCTGACGCTCGGCCTCTCCATCATGATCGCGATGATGGAGACCGTTTATGTCATGACGCGCCGAGGCATCTGGCGCGACATGACGAAATTCTGGGGCATGCTCTTCGGCATTAACTTCGCGCTCGGCGTCGCAACGGGCATCACCATGGAGTTCCAGTTCGGCATGAACTGGGCCTATTATTCCCACTATGTCGGCGACGTTTTCGGGGCGCCGCTTGCGATCGAGGGCTTGATGGCCTTCTTTCTGGAGGCGACCTTCGTCGGTCTGTTCTTCTTCGGCTGGGATCGCCTTTCGCCTCGCGCCCATATGGCCGTGACCTGGCTGATGGCGCTCGGCACGAATTTCTCGGCGCTCTGGATCCTGATTGCCAACGGATGGATGCAGAACCCGGTGGGTTCGGCCTTCAATCCCGATACGATGCGCATGGAAGTGACCGACTTCATGGCCGTCCTGTTCAACCCTGTCGCCCAGGCGAAGTTCGTCCATACCGTCTCGGCGGGCTACGTCTGTGGCGCGGTTTTCGTCCTTGGCGTTTCGGCATGGTACATGCTGCGCAACCGGCATGTCGCGCTCGCAAAGCGCTCCTTCGTGATTGCCGCAGCCTTCGGCGTCGCCTCGTCCCTTTCGGTGATCGTGCTGGGTGACGAAAGCGGCTACGCCTTGACCGATAACCAGAAGATGAAGCTTGCGGCCATCGAAGCCATGTGGGAGACGGAGCCCGCGCCGGCATCCTTCACGGCCTTTGGAATTCCAAGCCTTGTGGACCACAAGACCCATTATGCCGTCCATATCCCCTGGGTCATGGGCCTGATCGGCACCCGCTCGATCGACAAGGAAATTCCCGGCATCGACCAGCTGGTCGCGAAGGCCGAGGACCGTGTACGCAACGGCTTGGGCGCCTATGACGCGCTGGAAAAGCTGAAGGTCAATCCGGGCGACGCGGCAGCACGGACGACATTCCAGGCTAAGTCGCAGGATCTCGGCTACGCGCTTCTTTTGAAGCAATATGTCGAAGATCCGCGCACCGCCACCGATCAGCAGATCAAGGATGCCGCCTGGTCTTCGGTGCCGCAAGTTCCCTGGCTCTTCTTCTCCTTCCGTATCATGGTGGCCTGCGGCTTTGCTCTTCTCGTCCTCTTTGTCACCTCTCTCTGGTACACGATGCGGGAAAGGGGCGCGCCACGCTGGCTGTTCAGCCTGGCGGTGCTTGCCATGCCGTTGCCGTGGATCGCGATCGAGCTTGGATGGTTCGTTGCCGAATTCGGGCGCCAGCCGTGGATCATCGATGGCGTGCTGCCGACCTTCCTCGCAACCTCGGAGCTCGGCGTCTACAACCTCATCCTCAGTATTGCTGGCTTCACCCTGGTCTACGGCGTGCTCGCCGTCGTCGAAGTGCGGCTGATGCTGGCGGCCATCAGCAAGGGTCCCGATATCGCCGACATGATCACAGACAAGCCTTCGGCCCCGCGCGTGGGCGCGAAGCCCGCAATGCAGCCGGGCGAATAGCCATTCCCCAAAAGGACCAAGTCAATGATCGAATTTCTTTTCAGTTATGAAACGCTCCGCGTTACCTGGTGGATCCTGCTCGGCGTACTGCTCATCGGGTTCGCTGTCATGGACGGTTTCGACATGGGCGTGGGGACGCTCTTGCCCTTCGTTGCGAAGACCGACCTCGAGCGCCGGGTTGCCATCAACACCGTCGGCCCGGTCTGGGAGGGCAATCAGGTCTGGTTTATCCTCGGCGGCGGCGCCATTTTTGCAGCCTGGCCAGCGCTCTACGCATTGAGCTTTTCAGGCTTTTATCTGGCGATGTTCCTAGTGCTGCTTGCGCTGATCCTGCGGCCGGTCGCCTTCAAATACCGCTCGAAGAGACCGGAAAAGGCCTGGCGCGCCCGCTGGGACTGTGCACTCTTCATCGGTGGCGCCGTTCCCTCGCTGATCTTCGGCGTTGCCGTCGGCAATGCCCTACAAGGCGTGCCGTTCCATCTGACCTCGGATCTGCGACCGATCTACGAAGGCACTCTTTTCGGGCTGCTCAACCCGCTGGCACTTTATTGCGGTCTGGTTTCCCTGTCGATGCTCGTCATGCATGGCGCAGCCTGGCTTGCCTTCAAGGCCGAAGGCATCGTTGCCGAGCGTGCAAAGGCGATCGGATCCAAGATCGCAATGGTCGCCGGCCTGCTTTTTGCCGGGGGCGGCGTGCTGGTCTGGCTCGGGCTGCTTGGGGGTTATCATGTCACCTCAACGATCAAATGGGATGGGCCGTCAAATCCGCTTTTGAAAAGCGTTGCGCGTGACGGCGGCGCCTGGCTTGCCAATTTCGAGGCTCACCCGGCTCTGTGGCTGGTGCCCGCCATCGGTATCATCGGCCCCTTCTTCGTGGCCTTGGGCTTCCGCACACGCCGCGAGGGCCTGACCTTCATCGCGTCGAAACTCTCGGTCGCCATGATCATCGCGACGGTCGGTCTGGCAATGTTCCCGGTCATACTGCCGTCGAGCACCAATCCCGGCCACTCCTTGACCGTCTTCGATGCGTCGTCCAGCCGCGCGACGCTGCGCAACATGCTTCTGGCGACCGCCATCTTCATGCCGCTCGTCCTTCTCTACACCGCCTGGGTCTATCGGGTTCTATGGGGCAAGGTGAGTGAAAAGGGCATCGAGAAGGCAGGGCATTCAGCCTACTGACCTGAATAGGAGATTGAATTATGTGGTATTTTGCCTGGGTCCTCGGATTAGGTCTGGCTGCCGCCGTGGGTATCCTCAATGCGCTCTGGTACGAGCTCCGCGTTCTGCGCGAGGAGACGGCCGGCGACACCATACAATTGCCCACGCCATGATGACGAGGAGGCCGAACCGAGGCAGGTTCGGCCTCCTCTTCCGTTGCCGGAGGGGCATGGAACGCGGCACCCGCGTCAGTAGAGCAATCGTGTGCGTATGGTTCCCGGAATCTGGCGAAGTGCGTCAAGTATGTCGTCCGCCGTCTGGTCGACAACGCCCTCGGCTTCGATGACCACGTAACCCGTATCGCCATGCGTCTGCAGGAACTCGCCGACGATATTCAGCCCGCGCGACGAGAAAATCGTATTCAGGCTGTTCAGGATACCCGGGCGGTTTTCATGGACATGGATGAAGCGCGTGCCATTTGGCCGCGGCGGCAGTTGAACCTGCGGAAAGTTGACTGCGCCGAGCGTCGAGCCGACGTCGGAATATTCGACAAGCTTTCTGGAAACTTCCCTTCCGATGCGCTCCTGCGCCTCTTCGGTCGATCCGCCGATATGCGGGGTGAGGATGACATTGTCCAAACCCTGCAGCGGCGTTTCGAAGCGTTCCCTGTTCGATGCCGGTTCCTTGGGAAACACGTCGACGGCCGCGCCTGCGAGGTGTCCTTCTTTCAAAACCTTTGCAAGCGCTTCAAGATCGACGACGGTGCCGCGGGAATTATTGATGAAAAAGGCGCCCTTTTTCATTCTGCGCAGCTCGGCTTCGGTGATCATGTTTTGCGTCGAGCTGGTTTCAGGAACGTGCAGCGTCACGAAGTCGGAGATTGCGAGAAGCTCGCCGAGCGTTGCCATCGATTCTGAATTACCGTGGCGAAGCTTGTCCGAAGGATCGAAATAGCGGACGTTCATACCCATGCTTTCGGCAAGAACGCTGAGCTGCGAACCGATATTGCCGTAGCCGACGATACCTAGCGTTTTCCCGCGCATCTCTCGGCTGCCTTCGGCCGATTTGTCCCATCCGCCCAGATGAGCGGAAGCCGAACGCGGAAAAATCCGCCTTGTCAGCATGATGATTTCACCAATCACGAGCTCTGCGACCGAACGCGTATTCGAATAGGGAGCGTTAAAGACGGGAATCCCGCGTCTGCGGGCCGCATCCAGATCGACCTGATTTGTTCCGACTGAAAAACAGCCGACGGCCATCAGCTTCTTGGCGGCGCTGAAAATCTCCTCCGTCAGCTGCGTGCGTGAACGAATTCCGACAATATGCGCTTCGGCTATATGACTTTTGAGATCCTTGTCGTCCAGCGCCTTCGGCAGATGGGTGAGATTGACGTAGCCGGATGACGAAAAATAATCCACGGCGCTCTGGCTGATGCCCTCCAGCAGGAGTACGGAAATGCGGTCGCGCGGAAGAGAAAGAAGTTTGGTCATTGAATTGCTTTCGATGCTCGAATTCCATCTGGCCTAAGTCGCTCGTCCATCATAAGCGCTCACAGCTATGCCGACATGACTTAGCGACTATCCAATGGACGGTGCAAGAGCAAATTCAACCCGGTGAGAGGCAAAGGAGCAAGCTCGGAAAACCGTTTCGTACTTTTCCTGGAATTGCTCTATGCCAGCGCCCTTCTGCCAGCCTCGACCACCGCTTCGGTAGTGATCCCGAATTTTTTGTAGACGTCGCCGATCTTGCCGGAGGCGCCGAATGTGTGCATGCCGACGAACTGGCCGTCGAAGCCGAGATAGCGGTCCCAGCTGTCCCGGACGGCGGCTTCGACCGCGACCCGGGCCGTTCCATCGCCGAGAACCTTTCGCTTGTAGGAGTCATCCTGGGCTTCGAAGATCAGGCGGCATGGCATAGACACCACCGCCGTGCGGATGCCCTCGGCCTGCAGCGTTTGGCGAGCGTTAACGGCGAGCTGGAGTTCCGATCCAGTCGCCATGATGGTCAGCTGACGGGTCCCGCCCTCGGCTTCAAGCAGGATGTAAGCGCCTCTGGCAGAGAGATTTTCATTGCCGGCTGTCTTGCGCAGCAATGGCATCGGCTGGCGCGACAGGGCGATCAAACCTGCCTGGCGCGGCGTCTCCAGGATGACCTGCCAGCATTCCGCCGTCTCGATCGGGTCGCCCGGCCGATAGACTGCGAGCCGGGGGATGGCGCGCAGTGCCGTCAAGTGTTCGACCGGCTGATGCGTCGGGCCATCTTCGCCGAGGCCGATCGAGTCATGCGTCATGACGAAGATCGAGCTCACCTCCATCATCGCCGCAAGCCGGATTGCCGGCCGGGCATAATCCGAGAAAGTCAGGAATGTGCCGCCATAGGGGATCAATCCGCCATGCAGCGCGATGCCATTCATGGCGGCGGCCATGCCGTGTTCGCGGACACCATAATGGATATAGGAACCATCATAGCTTCCCGGCGTGATCTCCACCTGGCCCTTGGCCTTCGTGTTGTTGGACGGGGTGAGGTCGGCCGAGCCGCCCAGCAGCTCGGGGACGACGCTTGCCAGATGATCGAGAACGATGCCACTTGCCTGGCGAGTGGCGAGATCCTTGTCGCTGGCAAGCAGCATCTGCTTTGCCTTCTCGATCGCCCTTTGCCATCCGTCCGGCAATTCGCCATTCATGCGGCGCCGGAAGTCGCCGTTTTCCGCCGCCTTGACGCGATCAGCCCAGGCCATGCGTGCTTCGTGGCCCTTCGCGCCGATCCGGCGCCAGGCATCAAGAAGATCGGCCGGGATTTCAAAGGGTGGCGACGGCCAATCGAGCAGTTTGCGCGCGCCCGCGATTTCTTCCGCGCCGGGCGCGTCGCTATGCGCCTTCTGAGTACCCGCCCGGGTCGGGAAGCCAAAGCCGATAACGGTCCTGCAGGCGATCAATGATGGCTGGTCGGCGACATTCTGCGCTTCGACGATGGCGTTGTGGATGGCGTCGGTGTCATGGCCGTCGATCTCCAGTACATGCCATTTCGCCGCCCGGAACCGTGCCGGGTGATCATCCGATTCGGCGAGGCTGGTGGCACCGTCGATCGAGATCGAATTGTTGTCCCAGAAGGCGATCAGCTTGCCGAGCTTCAGGTGGCCTGCAAGCGAGATCGCTTCGTGGCTGATTCCTTCCATCATGCAGCCGTCACCGAGGAAGACATAGGTGAAGTGGCTGGATAGCGCGTCGCCGAATTTTGCGTTCATGATCCGCTCGGCAAGCGCAAATCCGACGGAATTGGCAATGCCTTGCCCCAGCGGCCCGGTGGTCGTTTCGATACCGGTCGCGTGATGATATTCCGGATGCCCCGCCGTCTTACCGTCGATCTGGCGGAAGGCCTTGATCTGATCGATCGTCATGTCCTCATAGCCTGTGAGATAGAGCAGGCTGTAGAGCAGCATCGAGCCGTGGCCGTTGGAGATCAGGAAACGGTCACGGTCGAACCAATAAGGGTCCGACGCGTCGAATTTGAGGAAGTCACGGTAAAGGACGGTGGCGATGTCAGCCATGCCCATCGGCATGCCGGGATGACCGCTATTAGCCCGCTGCACAGCATCCATCGAAAGGAATCTTATGCAGTTTGCCAGCCTGCGCAGATGTTCGTCACGCGGTGCGGGGACTGTCTTTACATCGGCCATGGTCTTCTCCTCGAGAGATGCATCCAGAAATGCGGCATGCGGAATTGACATTTGCGAGCAAAATATCGGCTGCGATCAGGTTCTTGCCGCCGAAACCGATGTCGCAATCATCCAGTCGAACCGGAACGGTCGCATCGTCTCCCGGGGTTTGCTCGAATCCATCGCACCAGACCCAGGCTCCTGCAGCGCGCGCAGATTTCACTGCCTGTTTCGTCCGTCAACTTGGCGCAGAACAGCCCATCAGCCGCTGTCACCCTTGTCGGCCCTCACAAAACACACGGGCAGCTCTTAAGTTTCAAAGGTTCTCTTCATTTTGCATGCCAGAGGCTGCGACGTCGGGCACCGCTGCGGGAGCGAGGACGCGAACATGCCGGTCAGAACCATGCTTCATTCATAGCGGCACCGCCTTGCGGTGATCATGCCTGCAAACTGGGGCAGTTGAGGTGGTTCTTGCACGGCGGCGAACAAGGGATCTTCGGCAGCGAGGTCTAACGCCGCTACATTCCCAAGGTTCATACCCGGAATGCGCGGGCGTTCCAGGCAACGACGAATGCCGGCATCCTCTGCGTGCCCGCTGCAACATGCGAGTTGATCGTGTCCGGCGCTTAGGCGGAACATTGCGGAGGCTGGCTGGTTTCCCTGGCTCAACCAAGGAGACGAAAATGGCAAACGATGAAGACGATATCGGCAAGGTATGGGATCTAATCGACAAGATAGGCTTCTGCATGCTCGTCACGCAGTCCGGCAGCGATTTGCGGGCGCGGCCAATGTTTGCATATGTGGAGCGCATCGAGAATGCGATATATTTCCTGACCGACACCGCCGGTCACAAGGACGAGGAGGTCGCCTCCCATCCCAACGTCTGCCTTGCCTTTGCTGATTCCAAAGGCCAGAAGTACGTCTCCGCATCGGGCACCGCCGAAATCCGGAACGACCGTGAGAGGGTTCAGGAACTGTGGACGACGCCTGTGAAAGCGTGGTGGGACAGTCCCGACGATCCATCAATTCGTGTCTTGAAAGTGACGCCGTCATTCGCGGAATACTGGGACAGTCCCGGCACCGTGATCAGCTACATCAAGATGACCGCCGCGGCCGTCAGCGGTTCGCGTCCCCACATGGGCGACAATGCCAAGGTTGAGATGTAAGCGATTGATTCCTCCGCCTCGCAAGTGCCCTTTCGTCTCGCTGTTCGCACGCCGCAGATGAAGGAAGGGAGTTGATCGCGGGCAGGGCCCATGCCGCGATCGGTCAGGCCCGCGCTTCGATAATGTGATCAGAGACTGCGAGTTTGGCCCGAATGCCTGCCTTCGCCGAATTCCTCGACGATCTTCGCGCAAAAGGCAGGCAGATCGTCGGGCTTGCGGCTGGTGACCAATCCCTGATCGGTGACCACCTCCCTGTCGACCCAGCTGCCGCCCGCATTCTCGATATCCCGTCGGATCGACGGATAGGACGTTACCGTGCGGCCTTTCAAAACATCGGCTTCGACGAGGAGCCATGGGCCGTGGCAGATGACGCCGACCGGCTTTTGTTCTTCGAAGAACGATCGTACGAACGAAACGACATCGGCGTTCGCCCGTAGCTTGTCCGCACCGACGCAGCCTCCGGGAACGACAAGCCCGTCAAAATCGCTTGCGGAGAGACCCTTCACCGCCTTGTCGACATTGTAGTCGCTTCCCGGATCGAGATCATGGTTGTTCGTCGTCGCCCTGTCGGAATTGATGCCGACGGTGGTCACCTTAGCGCCAGCTGCCTCCAGCGCCTCCTTGGGTTTTTTGAATTCAGGATCCTCGGTGCCGCGTGGAGCAATAAGAATAGCGATCTTTTTCGCTGAGAGGGTCATCATCTTCTTCCTGCTTTGTTGAGGGATTGTAAGGTCATATGTCGAACCGTTCCAAGACGTGGAAGTTCCAGCATCGTCGCTTAATCAGCCTCGCTTCGGCGTATCGGAGTGAAATGGTGCCCCGCGATGGTTGTTCGTGATGAAGTTCGTCTGGAACAATTGGAGGGCCGTTCGGTTTGATGCCTGCGGAATGTCGGCAGCAAGCCTCGCGTCGAAATCCAGCTGTCAAGCTCGGCTTATGAGCGGAATTTTCGACCGGCCCGACTATCCGAAGCTCTTTTTCATCGAGAACCGTTATGCCGGCGATCCGACAAACTGGTTCATACCCAACAAGGCGGCGACCGAAGCGCTGCTTCGAAGTGCGGGCTTCACGGTTCTTCGAAATCCGGAGCCCGAGGTCTATCTGCTCGGACGCAGCGAGCGTTGAAACGCTTTGCTCATCCGCCGATGCAATGGCAGCCTGACGATGGGTATGGAGACCGGCGGCCACATGCTATTGCGACTGGTCGAGAGCGTGCGGTGACGGTTGTCCGGGCCGCAGCGGCGCCCGCTCGCGAAAGGCGATTACGCCGGCAATCACAATGCATGCCGCCAGGGCAATAGCGACGATATAGCCGATCAATACGCGGTGTTTTCCTCGCTGCGAAAGTGGCATGGCTGTCTATCGCTCCATTTCTTTCCGCCAAAGAGATACAACAGCCGAACATCACAGAATTCCGAATGTTCCTGACCGCCGACGGGTCTGCAATGCGGCGGTCGATGAGAATGAGCCGGCAGACGCAAGGATTTCCGCTGCGTCAGCATGGTTGCCGGCACGAGTTTGCCGCAGCGGTTGCCGCCCATCGGGATGGCCAGATCTCATTTGGCTGACATCCCGGATATTCATATCGGCTCTCCATATGGGATATTGCGATCTGCATTTGCCGCTCAGCGCGATGCAAGTATCGGATTTGAGTGGTATCGCTATCCGATCAGCTTGGCCCGGCGCGATTTTAAGGGAATAGTGGCTGGATTGCGCCGATGGCCAGGAATGCCTGCATGACGATTGCTGCTGCGAGTAATATCGCAAATATGCGCGGGTTGTTTCCCATAGCATTCACCGATCAGCTTTCGTCGTGTGAATCTTGCCATAAGCGTCGCTACCGCATCTATGGCTGCATATGCATCATCTGATCCATCGGCATCATGTGCGCGCTCAGATGATTCATGATCCAGATCGATCCGAGGACGATCAGGAACACCACCAGGATGCCGAAGACCAGCGCAAGAACGTTGTTGGTGTTGTCAGGACCCGTGGTGATGTGCAGGAAAAACACCAGATGAACCCCCATCTGTGCGATGGCAAGAACGATAAGGGCCACGGGAATAGCCGGCGCATAGACGATATTGGAGCCGGCAAGAGCAAAGGCCGCGACTGTGAGTAGAACGGAAAAGCCAAGTCCAAGATTGGCGTTGCGCACCCAATGCCCGCTATCCTCCGGCGGTTCGTCACCGGGGGAATGGTCTCCCCTATGCTCCAGATGTTCGGTCTCGAGACGAGGGTCGGATTCCAGATCGCTCATGTGCCGCTTCCCATCAGATAGACGATTGTGAAGATACCGATCCAGACGATGTCGAGGGCATGCCAGAAAAGATTGAAACAGATCAACCGATGAATGATCTCGCGGCGAAATCCCTTGACCTGAAGCTGCGCCATCATCGTGGCGAGCCACAGTCCGCCGGCAGTCACATGCGCGCCGTGCAGTCCGACCAGGCCAAAGAAGGCTGTCAGCATGGCGCTGCGTTGCGGCGTGATGCCGCGAGCAGCGAGGTCTATGAACTCCTGCAGTTCGAGAAGTACGAAGACCAGGCCAAGCAGCCCCGTGACGAGGAGGAATATCTGGGTCCAGAGAAGGTTGCGCGCATTGGTGGCAGCGAAGGAAAGCATGCAGGTGTAACTGGACAACAGCAATGCTGCCGTCTCCAAGCTGACGCGCGGGATATCGACGACCTCGCCCATACTGGGACCGTCGGCCGTTGCACCTCTCTGCACGGCAAAGGCGGCGAAGAAGCATGAGAACATGACGATATCGCTGAGGAGATAAATCCAGAAGCCGTAGCCGACGAGTATTCTTTTTTGGGCGGGGCCTGTCACCCCCTGGCCCGTCCCTTCGAGCGGCTCCCTAGGCCCGTGGCCGCGATGGCCGAGCCGATGGGGATCTTCTCGAATGCGGCGAATGGTTTCGACGCTTGCGGGCAGTCCCGTATCGGTCATGGCATGCTCCTGTCGGAAGAAAGGCGTCCAAGAAGAGCTTCGCGCGCGGCGCGCCGGCCGCGATCCACCCGCGCGACCTCCTCGGCCGGCACTTCGAATTCATGTACGTCGCGCCAGGCAAAGATCACGAAGCCTGCAAAAGCGGCAGCCAAGGCCAAAATGGCAAGCCACCAAATGTACCAGATCATCGCAAAGCCGAAGACGCTGGAGAAGAAGGCCGTATAGATGCCGACCGGGCTGTTCACCGGCAGCTCGATTGTTTCGTATCGCGGCTCGGGCGACAATTGTTGCGATTCGACCGCCCGCAATTTGATCCCCCAGTAGGCTTCCTCGCCTTCGACATTCGGCATGACCGCGAAATTGAAGAAGGGCGGTGGCGACGGCGTCGCCCATTCGAGCGATCGGCCGTCCCACGGATCGCCGGTCGTATCGCACAGCAGGTCACGATTACGGATACTCACCACGAGCTGTATGATCTGGGAGATCACGCCGAGAACGAGGATTCCGACACCGGCCACCGAGACATAAAGCCATGGCCTCCATTCGGGGACGTTGATGTGCTGCAGGCGTCGGGTCATGCCGTCGAGACCAAGGACGTAAAGAGGGGTGAATGTCACCCAGAAGCCGAGGAAGGCGAGCCAGAAAGCGAGCTTGCCCCAGCCCTGGTGCAGCCTGAAGCCGAAGGCCTTCGGAAACCAGAATTCCAGGCCTGCGAAGATGCCGAAGACGACACCGCCGATGATGACATTGTGAAAATGCGCAACCAGGAACATCGAGTTGTGCGTCACGAAATCCGCCGGCGGAATTGCGAGCAGAACGCCGGTCAGACCGCCGATGATGAAGGTGAAGAGGAACCCCATGGACCAGAGCATCGGGACCTCGAAACGCACCCGCCCGCCATACATGGTGAAGATCCAATTATAGATCTTCACGCCGGTTCCGACGGCGATGATGCTTGAGGATATGCCGAAGAAGGTGTTGACTGCTGCACCCGCACCCATGGTGAAGAAGTGGTGAAGCCACACAACCATGGAGACGATACAAATGAACAAGGTTGCTGCGACCATGGATCTGTAGCCGAAGAGCGGCTTTCCCGAGAAGGTCGAGAAAATCTCGGAAAAGATGCCGAAGGCCGGCAGCACCAGTATATAGACCTCCGGATGTCCCCAGGCCCAGATCAGGTTGACGAACATCATCGGATTGCCGCCCGCCGTATTCGTGAAATAGTGCCAGCCGACATAGCGATCGAGCGTCAGCATGGCGAGTGTCGCGGTCAGGATCGGAAAGGCGGCGACGATCAGCAAACAGGAGGCGAGCGCCGTCCAGCAGAAGACAGGCATTCGCAGATAGCTCATGCCGGGACATCGCATCTTCAGCACCGTCGTAACGATATTGATTCCGGTAATCAGCGTGCCTATTCCCGAAATCTGCACGGCCCAGAGATAATAATCGACACCGACGCCCGGCGTGTAAGCGGTTTCGCTGAGCGGTGGATAGGGAAGCCAACCGGTTCGCGCAAATTCGCCGATGAAGAGCGACATGTTGACGAGCAGCGCGCCGCTCGCCGTCAACCAGAAACCAACGGAATTGAATGTCGGGAAGGCGACATCGCGCACGCCGAGCTGCAATGGCACCAGGAAATTCATGAAGCCGAGCACAAGAGGCATAGCACCAAACAGGATCATGATCGTACCATGAGCGGTGAATATCTGGTTGTAATGCTCAGGCGGCAGATAGCCGGGCGCATCGATGGCAACGGCCTGCTGGGTCCGCATCATGATCGCATCAGCAAAGCCGCGGACCAGCATGAGAACTCCGAGCAGGCAATACATGATGCCGATCCGCTTATGGTCGACGCTGGTGATCCATTCGTGCCAGAGATACGGCCACCAGCCTTTGATCGTGGTCAGCGCCAATACGCCGAGCACAACAAGGATCACGATGGCGGATGTTATCAACGGAATCGGCTGGGAGAGCGGGATTGCCGACAGATCGAGTTTCCCGAACATGGTCAGTCCTTTCCTCCGGCGGAGACTTCACGTCCGGCGTGCTCGGGCGATTCGAGCGCTGGTCCCGGACCGGGCGGAATCTCCTGCGTGGCAATGGCCCGAAACAGGTCGGGATCCGCCGTTCGGTAGGTGGATGGTGGCATGCGTTCGCTCTGCCGCAGCAGATTTGCATAGGCTGTACGGTCAAGGGCCGGGCCGGAGCTCTTGACGCTGTCCACCCACGCACCGAATTCGGTGTCCGGCAGGCTCTTTACCTCAAATTGCATATCGGAAAAGCCATCGCCGGAGAACTGTGCCGAGATACCCCAGAGTTTGTCCGGCGTATCCGCCTGCAGATGCAATTGCGAGACCATGCCCGGCGTAGATCATCGAGCCAAGCCGGGGTACGAAAAAGGCATTGAAGACGCTTGCGGACGTGATCGAGAAGTGTACCGGCGTACCCCTCGGCATGACCAACTGATTGACGGTTGCAATTTTCTGCTGTGGATAGATGAACAGCCATTTCCAGTCGAGTGATACGGCCTGAACCTCCATCGGTGGCTTATCAGACGCCAACGGCCTGAACGGATCGAGACGGTGGGATCCGATCCATATCAAACCGCCAATGAACATGATCGTCAGGATCGGGATCGACCAGACCACCGCCTCGATCCGGCCCGAATAGGACCAGTAGGGCAGATAATCGGCGTGGAGATTGGAGGCGCGATAACGCCAGGCGGTCCAGAAAGCCAGGAGGATCGTCGGAATGACGATGGCCAACATGATCACCGTCGCATTGATCAGGATGGTGGCGTTGCCCGTGCCGACGGGGCCTGCAGGGTTCAATACGTTCAGCGAGCACGAAGGAAGATAGACGCCAGCAAGGAAGATAAGGGCGAAGCGGGCATGAAAACGCGTGCTTCTCGGACTCGTCAAAGCAAACATGCGGAGCGTCCCTTCTTTGATGGCGCCCCAACCGCCAAATTGGAAAGAAGTTCCCGCAAATTGCAGCCGCCGTCCGACTTGTTCCTCGAAAGCAAGCCTGGGCATCCGATCGCCTTGCCAGGACGTTTCGACGCCCCGCTCCAAAGCTCAAGCACCGGAACTGGAACAACGCTCGGAAAATGGAGTTACGGGATGCGAATGGTATTGCCAAGGAAGAGGATCGCGAAGAGGCTCGAATATGCGATGGGAAGAGAAGGAATGGTATCATGACAACAGACCAATTATGGAGCCGCTCGACTTATGCTCGCCTGCCGTACGCCTCCGACACTTTGACAATGGGCAATCCGCATGAAATGCCGCAAGATCCGGTCAGCAGTCGCAATAATGAGACGATCATGACGGCGGTGAAAGAGGCAGTCCCGTCCGGCCATGGCTCAAGCGCGAGAACAAGCCTGCCCCAGGACGTTTATCGCCATGCAACATCTTGACCACGCCATTCAAATTGCGCTCGAGGCGCATAAGGCTCAGGCCGACAAGACTGGACGGCCCTATTTCGAGCATTGCCAGCGCGTTGCGCTGCTCGTCTCCGGTGACGAAGCGCGGACAGTCGCCTATCTTCATGATGTTGTCGAGAAGGGAAGGAGCTGGACGCTCGACCGCCTTCGGGAAGAGGGTTTTCCACCGGCGATCGTATCGGCTGTGGATGCCCTGACACGGCGAGCGGGCGAAACGGACGATGCTTTCGTGAAGCGAGCGGCATCAAATCCGCTGGCGCTGCCCGTAAAGAAAGCGGATCTCGAGGATAATCTCTGGCAAGCAGAGCAGACCGGCATGAATTCGGCTAAATATCAAAGCGGCCTGGCTCTCCTGCTTGATCTGACGAAGGGCTGAAAGGCGTTTTCCTTGTGATAGACAGGTCACCGCAGCAGGCCGACTTGCCAGGCATAGGCTCATTGAGTGTACGGCCGCTAGGCGGTCAGCTGGGTTGCCGGCCTGTATCGCGCCTTGTTCTTTTCCGTTCCCCATTTCGCGAGATAATCGCTCACAGGCCCAAAGTCCAAGCCGATGAGCGTCCGGCTGCTAATGACGGTCAAGCGGAATGGTGAGCCTGCCTATGTACGAGCCGGGATGCAATCATTCCCCAATCGGCAGGTTTGGTAAAGGTCGAGACAGAACGATAAAACGCCGGTATGGCGCGCTCTTCATATCCGGTGATAAAGGCAAATGGGACGTCGCGCATCTTCAAAAAGGCGGCCACCGGATAAACCATCTGGCCATTCAGATTGATATCCAGCAATGCCGCGTCGAGTTGTTCGTCAGGCCGTTCGAGAAGATCCATTGCCTCGGCGACAGTGCCGACAGGCCCATGGACTTCCGCGCCGAGCGCATGGAGCCTTTGCGATGCCTCAGCTGCAATTAAATACTCGTCTTCAACGACGAGGATTCGATGGCCCCTGATTGGCAAAACGTCCTCTGCGTCGGTTGAAAAACGCGCCCTTGCTGCGGCACGGCAAAGGGTTTCGAGAGGTTCGGGCAGGATCATGCCCAGGCCATACATGCGCAGCACATAGCGGGCGAATTCAGCGCGCTGCTCCGACGCCGAAATGAACCAGGGCTCGTCGCTCACACGGTTGAAGACATTGGCGACGATTTTCACATCCTCGGGCAGATAGACGCCATCCGGCGCCAAAAGCGACGACATGGGAACCTCCTTAACTTCAAGGCGGAGCGCCAAACGCTGCTGCAAGTCTTTTTCTCATGGTGCCGACGCCTGATCAAGCTTCGCATCGGCTTCATCAGTTTGGTGCGGTAGATGACAATATAAGTTTGGCCCGTTTAAGGTCAAGCGACGGCAATATCGCATCGCGCGTCAGCCGCTGAAAATGGGTACGGACCACATGCGCCGTGCAAAGCTTCGGCGATATCTTGATCAGATTGGGTTCAGGCTCGAATGGCCACAGCCCGGCTGCCGGCTTCGCGCGCTATCCTCCGAAATCAAAGGAATTCGCTTGCTATCGGCTGGCGATTGCGCGGAGCCGGTGACGTCGGGCCACACAGGCGTAGACCAGGAAAGGCTGGGGCGTAACCTCTATGCCCGACTTTCGTCTGCCGCTATTTGACGATTTCGACAACTTTGTGGGTGTGCGGATTGACGATTATGCGCTGCTTGTTGATGACGGTATAGGCATAATCGCTGTTGCTGGGGACGGGATATACTTCCACCGAACTTGGCAACTCGCTGCCAACCACCACGTCGCCGTCATAGCTGGCCGAGGGAACCTCGTGTCCTGTCACATAGGTTCTAACCTCTCCAGGGATGACGACCGTCGAGCTGTCGGTGTCGGAGCTTCCCGGGGTGGTAACAACGCTGCTTTGAGCAAAGACCGTCCCCGATACGAGGACAGCGGTGCCGACCGCGATAACAAACTTTTTCATCATGACCTCCTACTATTCAATCGAACTTCTAACTGTCGTGTGCTGCGAAGGTTCCCGGTAAGGTGCGCGCCACGCGACCTGGCTATGATCAGACTCAAAATCTGAAGCTTCGCTTTGGCTGCGATTTGACTGTCGCCATCGTCACTTGAACGATGTGACGGGCAACGCGTTGCCAAGATTGCCAGGCCGAAGTGAACACGGTCCAACCACCCAGCATCATGCTAAAATGCTTCCACCTCGCGAATTTCGAAACAGCAGATCGCGCGCCTCGCCGCAGGCGTCGCGCAAAGGGCGCGGCGCCTGGCTTGTGTGGTGACTACGCGTCGATGATGTAGACGATCTCAAAGGTCGAGGGATCCACGATGACAATCCGTCCGTCCGCAAGAACGAAGAAGCGATAGCTTCGATATTGCGGGACGATCTTGACAATGCGTGGCGGCAGCGGCTCGAGTTCAATCTTTCGAGGGATTCGCGTACCCACCGATACGGTAAAATCGGTCTCGCGAACAGGCGCGACGTGCACCTCCTTGACGGCTTCGCGAATCTGTGTCTGTTGTTCGACGGATACTTGGACCTGTGTATTGCCTGCAGGTTTTGTTGCCGTCGATCCGCTTTCAGTCGTGTCTCCGGTTGTGCCGGATTGTCCGTTCTGATTTGGCTTATCGGTTGATCCTGCATTGTTACCTGTGGTCGTAGAGGCTCCGCTTTTTGTGCCAGCGCCGCTCTGGTTGGCATTCGGCTGCTTTGTCTCGGTCGAGCTGTTCGTGTCGTTGGACTGCGACGTAGTAGTGTTCTTCTTCGCCGGCCCGGTTTTTGTGCCATTGTCCTGCTGCGTGCCAGTATCGGACTGATCTGTTGATTTGTTGTTCATCGAGTTGTTTTTTTGCGTACCAGTCGATGTCGAACCGTTATTATCCTCGGTTGGTTGCTCGGTGCTTTGGCTGGATCCAGACTTTGAGCCGGTTGCGGAGCCGCCCGTCGATGATCCCGACTTGGGCTGGCTCTCCGTGCCTGACTGACTATTGCCGGGCTGGTTGTTATCGTGCTTCGTCCCGTTCTTGGGGACGATCTGAGTATCCTGTGCGTTTGCCGGCGTAAAGCCGGTGAACGAAACGCCGACGGATAGGGCCGTCATCAGGACGGCAAGTGTCTTGGTCTTCATGATTTCCTCGTTTCTTGCTGGTGATCGGATGGCGGCTCTTGTCTGCCGCTATGGAACGAACAAAGCGGCCAACGCTGTGTTCCCGATCTGAGGCTTCAGTCGGAATGGCATGCGACTTAAGCCTGATGCGGCAAATGCGTTTGCAAATGACAACAGAAAGGGATGCATTCGCGTTGCGCGGCTCCAGCAGCCGTCGAGAGCCATGCTTGCGATCGGGAATGTATGGGCGTCGCGGAGGTCGCCGAGACGCAAAGCCAAACAACTACCATGGCGGTTCGTGCGAGACTTCGACGGGCTTTGTAGCGGGGCTCAGAATTCCCTGTGGCCGGAAATCGATCTTAGTGCAGCGAACAATAGCGGCTTTGTCGCTATGGCTACGAGTCCGAGGGGCGAATGGTGAAGAAGCCTTCCGACCATAAAGGCAGCCAACGACGCTCCCGACAGCTTCAGCCATGGATATGCTCCAAGCTGGTCATGCGCCGAAGCGTCGATCCATTGAAGGCTGCCTTGAACCACGATTCCCGACTGATATTTGATTTCCCGCAAACGAGCCTCGAGGGCCGCCACATCACACCGAAGCTCTTGCAATCGCATATTCAGTGCTGCACGAGAGCGTCGCCTGCTCGACGACGCGGCTTGTGACGTGAGAGCGGTATCTTTGTGGGGGATGATCGCCAGAGCTTTGCTTGTGCTCCTCTCTGAGTGGTCGGATGAGTTGTGATATTGATCCATCATGAAATCCCTCCTTTTGCGCGAAGTGATCGGCCACCAAAGCCAATCTTTTCTCTTCATTGCGGAACTCGAAATTGAATGCGATGTTCCGCTGCCGCAGTTCGTCTTTTGAACCGGATTTCGGTGCCGCCGCCGATATTCGTTTCGATCGCTTCAGCACAGACCGCATCGATGCCGATAGAATGGCGTGAAGCTCCAATGCGAGCTGTTGTACGATGGGATCGCCGCTTTTGTCGCGCTATAGGCGGTCGCGCCAGGATTGGTGAATATACACACCATCGACCGATGAAACGATAGCGCCCGCGCCGCCGCCGGATTTCTTCAGCACGGTAACCGCCTGGGTGAGATGGGTTTCGCGAGGATTAACGCCGATCGGTTTATCCTATTCATCGGCTTTGAAGCCGCCGATGGGCGCGCCCAAACGTCATTGCGTCCGGGCGTCTACCATGGCGCAAGGGCGACCGAATTTGGTCTTTACCCCCTGCTCCTGAATGGTGAGTTCCTGCTGCCTCTCGTCAACTATCCCGACTCCCTCCGCCGTTGCTGCGGGACGACGGGCTGCAAGGCAAGGCCATGACGAGCTTCTCGCCCCAGTTCTAGGCAACTTTGAGAACGATTTTTCCTTGGATATGGTCCTTCTCCAAGCTTCGCTGGGCGTGCGCGGCCTCTTCGAGAGGAAAGACCTTCTGTACCATGACTTTGACTTTCCCCTGATCGATCAAGTCGCCGATTTCGCGAAGTTGGGTTGCATTCGGCTGAGCCATGTAGCCGGCCACACGGACTTTGCGGCGCGCGGCTTCATCGCGATCCGGCTCCCCTAGCGTCGAGACGAGGATTCCGCCTTCCTTGAGGACGTCGAATGACCGCGAACGCGTTTCACCGCCTACAAGATCGAAAACCATATCGACGGCATCGAGTGCATCTTCGAAGCGTTCCGACTTGTATTCGATCACTTGATCGGCACCCAGGCGTTGAGCGAGTGAGAGATCGGTTTTGGAGACGGTCGTTGCCACCCACGCTCCTTTTGCTTTGGCAAATTGGATTGCGAAGTGTCCGACACCTCCTGCTCCGCCATGGATCAGCAGCCTCTGACCGCGGCGTAGGCCGCCATGGTCGAAAAGTCCTTGCCAGGCAGTCAATGCCGCCAGCGGAACGGCGGCCGCTTCCTCGAAGCCGATCGAGGAGGGCATCTTGGCGAGCAGCGTCGCCGGCAGGGCGACGTATTCCTCGTATCCCCCATGCTTCATGTCGAGAAACGCAAATACGCGATCGCCGACCGCGAAATCGGAAACATCGGCGCCAGTTGCTACGATTGTTCCTGCAAGATCGCGGCCCGGCACGATCGGCAGCGAGTCTTTCGTCACCGCGGGATAGCCTCCCTTGCGGATCTTCCAATCGACGGGATTGACGCTCGCCGCCATGACTTTAACGAGTACCTCGTTGCGGCTTGCGGCGGGACGCTCGATCTCTTCCAGCCGCAGTACGGTTTCCGCTCCGAACTCGTGCATTCGGATCGCGCTCATCGTAGACATGGCAAATCTCCTTCTTCTCGATGGTTCGCTCTCGAAGTCAGCGCGATAAATCTCAACCACGGGGCGCGAGAGACGACGCCTTGGACCTTCATCAGGACGATTGGTCGCCCGGCCCCCCCCCCCGGCTCCCCATGAGAGGAGGATGGGAACTTTAGCGCGTACGTTTAGGGGCCAGCAGCAAGTTTGCTCGAGCCAAAGGCGCGGTTGGCCATGCAAACAGCATCGCAGGGTGTCCGCTTGGGATTATCCGCCGGCTTCAACGATCAGCACCGGTCCACATAACGCCGGCCGTAGCGATCGCGATAGTAGCATTGCCCGGGTTGTCCTGCGACGCTGCCGATAAGCGCGCCTGACACCCCGCCGATCGCAGCTCCCACGGCCGCTCCTCTAACATTTCCAGTTGCGGCACCGCCCACCACGGCTCCCGTTGCAGCTCCAAGCCCCGCGCCCTGCTCGGTAGGTGTGCAAGCCGCCAACAGCGCGACGACAACGCCTGCAGTAAATATGTGTCTCATCGTCTTCTTCCTTTCCAACACTGCTTCAATATCCATTGCTTCGGTCTGCCGCCTGGCGAGCTTGGGAGCAATCGACACAGCTCCGCCGACGATTACCAGGCGCTGCAGACGTCGAGCCCGAGGATTTGAACATCCCCACACCCTCATCCATCCATCCATCGGAGAGGCTCCAAAGCGCTGGCTAAGCTAGGTGTTTGTGTCACCGGCCGTTTCACCGGAACCTCTAACCCGCAGATTGTTCTGGACGTGCGATACGCCAATCACATCGTCAGCTATGTCTTCTGCATGCCGCTTGTCTTTGCGGCTGGACACGAAGCCCCCCAGCGTCACTTCGCCACCCGAAACAGAAACTTCTATGTCGGAAGCATCGAGGGACGGAGCATCCGTGAGGTGATCATTGACGTCCTCCAGAATGCGCTCGTCCGTGCGCTTGTAGCCCTTGGGGCCTCTACCACGGAATTGATCCATTTCACGCCGGCGCGCCGCCAGTTCGTCTCCGAACCAGGATGCCACTTCATCGCCGGCGCGATCCATGAAGTCGCGTTGGGGGCGATCGCGGTAGGGATGGCCGAAATCGTATTGGCGGGCATAGGCGCGCTCCCGGTCGGCAAATGAACGGCCGCCATAGTCACCGCGATCAGCGTAACCATAATCCGAATAGCCGAGATCATCCGTCGTCCAGCGATCACGATCAGGCGCGGAATAAAGATCTCGGTCACCTGGGTAGCGCGAGCTGCTCGATCTGCGCCTGCCGTAACGATCCTCGTCCGGATAGCCGTAGCCGCGGTTGCCGTAATCGAAATCTCTCGGACTTGCGCCTCGGCCAGCGAAAGAACGTTCGTTGCGGCCCTCATAACCGTTTGCCATTGCTATTTCTCCTCTCTTGTTTTCGTTTCGATGTGATGCACTGGTCACATGCGGACGATTGCTGCGCTTCTTGGCGATGCTTGGCCAGAAACGGTCGCCTCCGCTTCGCCTTTCCCATTGGCAGCGGCGATCGAATGCGGAATGTTCGCCGCAATGCACGCGAATGGAATATGGCTTACCACACCCGGGGCGTGGTCGACGAAAGGTCGAACGGCCATGGAGGCTGGTAATTTGCGTGCCGAACTATCTTGAGGAGCCTGGGTTCCCGAAAAGGCCACCATTCTGATGCAGTTGCACTTCGCCAGCGGCGAAGTCGGCTGTTCATCTGATCAAGGTGAACAAAGTTTGCTCGGCTGCAATTCGACCTCTAGCATGGGCTGGACAAGGGAAGGTTCATCAATCGATCGTGTTCGATTTCGGGCGCTCCATAGGCTTCGCCCGCAAGTTCTATCAATCCTATCCGACTGCGTATTTCCACATTGCGCCGCTTCGACCTGATTAACTTGTCCCCCTCCAAAATGTGGAGCGCGTCCGTGACGGATGGACGTCTGACACCAAGCATGATTGCCAGATATTCATGAGTTAAGTCGAACGATTCTCCCGCAGCGCGGTCCTGGATCATGAGAATCCAGCGCGCCAGCCTTTGCTTGAGGCCGAACCTGCCATTGGCAAGTGCAGTGTGGCTGATTTGAACGCTGAGAGAGAGTGCGAAACGAGAAGAAAGGAGTGCCAGGCTGGACATGGAGGCGAGTAGATCTCTGGCGTCCCGAACAGTCAAGACCAGTGCGGTTCCTCCGACTTGGCTGATCAATTCGTAGGGGTTTTGCAGATCTCCGACTGCAACGCCATATCCCGTCATGCCCTCTCTGCCGATCAAGCCAGCCTCGATACGCGTACCCTCGCTTCCGACAACGATCAGAGACGCGACGCAATCGATTGGGAAATAAAGGCTATTTATGGCCCGGTTCCGGGCCTCCATCACTGCCCCCTGAGGCAGACGTACGCTTCTAAGACGCGGAAGAATGCCGGCAAGTTGAGATTCCGATAATCGTCCCAGAATGCCGTTTCGGGCTGCCTCGGCGACGGTGATAGCATCGATTTCCGTTGCGCGAAGCAGCGCCGCCGCGATGGAAGCGTTCTCGAATGGTTTGCGCACCACGATTTTGTCGGTGTGACGCGCCGGAAGAATATAAGGCTCGAAGGATGTAGCGAAGACGAATGGGAGCCCGCGGCGCTCAAGTTCGTCCGCGACCGGAAAGACGCCATTGTCGCCTGATTTGATGCCGAGGATTGCACCGGCAATGTTGTCTTCGGAGCATATGCGCTCGAGAGCTTCTCCCACATCAGGCGAGGAGCCTACGACCTCGATGCCCAGCGTGGAAAGCCTCGCGGTCAATTCAATGGCGGCATGATCGTCCTCCTCTACGACAAGAATGCGCATTCCTGAGAGGATGCCTCGCGAAACCATTTTCAGACCGCCTTTGATACCTACAAAGGTAGGAGATGGAGCAGGAGGGCACGAAAACAAGTTCCGGCATTCGAAGGAGCCATGAGCTTTAGCCTGTGCCACCTTGGCGATGCGCTGCAGCGATCTTCGGCAGCCATATGCGACACGCAGTGCCCAACCGCAACTGTTCGCCCTTATTCCATCGCGACGATGAGCCCGCAGGCTAAGCCACGCACAGCCATGGGGAGAAAGCCGGCCGTCTGGAGCAAGTGTCGTTCCGTTTGAGGTCCTTTTTACCCTAACGACGAGCTGTGCGACAATATTCGTCGCGGCACGGAACATTGTCCAAGCAACGCTGTTCGGCGGAAGGAGGGAGGACGACGCCATCCCTCCGTTGCTCAAAGCTTCGCTGGTGAGCTACTCCCTGGACGCCTCACGGATCGAACGCCTCATTTAAACGAGCCGTGGGGCGTCTAACCACCGGCGCATTGGCGGCATCGATTCAAGACAATTCCATTGAAATTCGAAAATGGCAGGGCGCGGCACGTGTTCGTTCATGTGCTATAGACGATCTGACCCTGCAGAACGAGACCGCCACGCATTTCGACTACGCGCTGTTCGGCATCCGCCATGTCATAAGCCCAGAAACTGATGGTGAAGCTGCGATCATCGTACTCGTAATCGGCCGCGAAGAGAAACATGTCCCGTCCACGCCGATCGGTGGTGTGAAATTCCAGATCGAGTTTGCTTTCTTCCTCGCGTCGGTTTGGGAACTGGATGATATTCATCTGTGAAACTCCTGCTCACTTCACCCGCACCTTCGGGCATGAAAGTTGCGGCGCGGCCAACCGGTCGCTCATACCCACTGTTCTAGGCGACATGACAAAGATTGGTCGGCGCCGTGGAGACAAATCCAACAAGAGCTGAATAAGAAAGTTCCCTTTCGGCCGACACACGGGAACCTTCGAAGGGCATCGATGCGGAGACTTGAAATTCTTGAGCTCGTACCGGCGGCATCCTGGTGCGCGCCCGAAAGCTCAATGAGTCTTCGATAACATGATTGTTCCATTGATCAGCCACTCGGCCAAGGCAAGCAGGGCTATGATGCAAAAGCCCCGCTATGATGAAATACCCCGCGCGCCGCTTCTTGCTTTTCCGCACCGGACTGTCGCTCGGTGAAACGATTGGGTCATTGTTTTCTTTGCCTTTGCCATTATCAATCTGCATCGTTCTCAGCCCTTCCGATCGCGCCGAACCGGGACGTTTCAGAAATGTTCCCGTTCTCGATCAACGACATGCTTTGTACGCTCTTGGGCTCATCCCTCGGCCCAAAACTCACTTTCAACTCTGAGGCAACTGCGAATGAGGATGAAAGACGGGCAGATCGGGTCGTTCCATGCCGCTCCGTCTCATCGTTATGGCGCCTATAACCAATATGCATCCAACCAGCACGACGAGAATGATGTAGACGATCAGCGCATTATATTTGCCCCCTTGAGACATCACAGTTGATCCTTCGAGCTCGAAACGAAAGAGGAGGTTTCGCCAAACTCCTTTAGGGTTACAAAGTTCCACGAACCGATTTCCTGCTGCATGTATCGAAAGACGGCAAGATCAAGTGTTGCAGCTGCGTTCGCAGCGAGCTGTTTCTTAAAGCTGATCGCGACAATACGCGGAACCGAGACGCCTTGCCGGTGTTATCGGGAACATGAATCGGATCATTCCCAAAATCGATCTCACAGCCGCCTCAGGCGAAGCGCGGCTCCATTCCGGCCTAGTCTACATCGCCAGCCTCGAGAACGGCATCACTCGAAGGCAAGGAAGAAAGGGATTCCTTTACTATCTGCCGGATGGAAGCCGGATCGCTGATCACGCAGAGATCGCGCGCCTGGATGCGTTGGCGGTCCCGCCGGCCTATAGCAATGTCGTAATATCGACAAACCCTCTTTCTCACCTCCAGGCTATCGGCACAGACGCTCAAGGTCGCAGGCAATATTGCTATCACCCGGACTGGCGTTCAGAAAGAGATCGGGCGAAGTTCGACCGTCTCGTCGAGTTCGCAGACAGACTTCCCGACATTCGTCAGCAAGTAGATGCCGATCTTCGATCCCGCGGTCTGACCATGGAGAAGGCACTGGCCACCGTGGTCTCGCTGCTGGACAAGCTATATATCCGTATTGGAAACACAGCTTACGCCGAGGAGCACCGGACTTTTGGTGCGACAACCCTTAGGAATCATCACGTCCGCGTCGAGGGAGTGTGCATCAGATTTCGTTTTCGCGGCAAGTCCGGGAAGGAATGGAATCTTGTCCATAGCGACCGCCGGATTGCCAATGTCGTGCGCAAGTTGCAGGAGCTGCCTGGCCAGCAACTTTTTCAATATTTCGATGATGAAGGCGGTTTCCGCCAGATTTCTTCACAGGATGTGAATGAATATATCCGCAGCGCCTCCGGCGGCGATTTTACCTCGCGTCAGTTCAGGACATGGGGTGGGACCTGCATGGCTGTTGCCGCCCTTGCTCCTCTTAACGTCGAGACATCGGAAAGCGCGATAGCACGACAGCTTAACAGGGCCATCGATCAGGTTGCCTCAAAACTGGGCAATACACGCTCCGTCTGCAGATCCTCCTACATTCATCCCGGAGTGCTCGACGATTTTCGGCAAGGTCGGCTCGGGCAAGTTCTCAAGATCCGAACGAGGAGCGAGCGATTCCTCCGATGGATGGATCTGGATGAAATTCGTGTCCGGCGATGGCTAAAAAGACGAGGACAATGATATTCATCGGGGCGATTAAAGTGGAACATGCGGAACGTCACTACGTTTTGTCTCTATCGTCAATATTGGAAGGAAGAAGACGATGACAGATAAAAGACAGATTCGCGAGCATATGGAAGTCAGGGCAGTTGACGGCGCCCATATAGGTACAGTCGATTACATGGAAGCATCGGATCGGATCAAGCTTACCAAGAGCGACTCTCCGGATGGACAGCATCATATCATACCCCTCGATTGGGTGGATCATGTAGATGCACATGTGCACCTAACGAAGAACATCAATGACGTTCACAATCAATGGGAAACAGTCCCTTGAAGATGTAGCGCCGCATTCGATGCAGCGCATTCACGTTGTCGCCGGCATTGAAGCGAATCAACGCGTCGCATCGGCGGAGCCTGTCTCTGCCGTTTGCCGCGCTGAAAGAGACGAAATCCCCATTGAAGATGGAGTCGTGAAATGACCAAGTCCAACAATCCAGGTGGCTCAAATGCGGGTGACCCGGCCCAGGATGCAAAACCGCACTTCCGAAAGCTGCTCAAAGGCAGCCATAACAACGGTGTTGCAAGCGCCAAGCCAAAGGTCATTACCGGATCGGACGACGCGACGGTGAACAAAAACCCTCCGGGAACCACGAAGCCGGAAAAGGATTGGGACCTCAATTATGATCCTCGCGAGATGAATGAAGGGAAGTATCGCGGCTAAGTCTGCCGTGGCGATGACGATGTCCGTGAGGCGTCTTCACCCCGCCGAAGAGATCCGCCGTTCGCCCGGAAATCATGATGGTAGAGGAATTTCCATCCGGGAATGAACGAGGTTCTCAGAGAGGTATCCGCGACTGTGGAGTCTCTGAGCAAAGGTGAGCGCCAGCCTCAGCTTTACATCTTTCGGGGGCTCAACCAGTTGCGGAATTTCTGGGGTACTGGGAACCAATCGCATGTTCTTTGTTGGATTGTCGCCGCCGCATGCGAGACCGGATGATCGCTGCCCCTCTTGCGCCATCCGACATTCTAAAAGGCCGAGGACATTTGATGAAAGCGCCGAAATCTCATCTTTCGCATCTTGCACCTCATGCCGAGGCCATGCTGCATGGCAAGACCGCCAATCAATTTGGTGCCATTTGTCTGCGTGAAGGCAGCGACGGCATGTTGCAGGTCCTCCTGATCACGACGCGCGAAACTCGTCGTTGGACCGTCCCCAAAGGATGGCTCATCGACGGCCTGCGTCCTCACGAGGTCGCCGAGCGCGAGGCATGGGAGGAGGCTGGGATCAAGGGAAAAGCCGAGAAGGCGCCCTATGGCTATTACACCTATCTCAAGAAGTCCGATGACAACCGCGCGATCGTGTCGATGGTCGAAGTGCACCTGCTCGATGTCAGAAAGGCTTGCCCTAAATTTCCCGAGCGTCGCGAACGATCATTGAATTGGCTGACGCCTGCCGAGGCGTCCCTGCATGTCCTCGAGCCCGAACTCAAGAGCTTGCTTGCTGGATTGGAAGCCAAGCTGAAGCCGCGTCGTCATCGCTCGACCGGCGGATTGATCCGCCACGAAACTGAATCGCGCCGCCCGTCCTGACGAGCCGTAAAGCACGAGCGACGGCTAGCTTTTTGATCGCAGCATGTCGAGCATTTTCGTGAGAAGGTACCCTCGTCCGGCGCGAGTTCGCGCGGGCACATCTTCTTTCAACCATCCCGTCCGGCGCCGTGGTCAGACAGGCTTTCTGTCAATAGCAACATTCGCAGGGAGAGGTGAAAACCGCTTGTAGCTTGCGCAAACTTAGCGGATGGAAGCGGCCGCACGCATCGAGTTCTCGCCGAGCATTTGGACGAGGGTCGTTCGGGCGCGAGACACGCGGCTTTTTATCGTGCCGACCTTGCAACCATAGAGCTGCGCAGCATCCTCGTACGACACGCCGTCTACGATCAAGAGAAGCACGTCCCGCTGATATGCCGGCAGACGGTTCAATGCCACTCCGACCTCCGCAGTATAGATGCAGAGCTGCTGCTGTGACGGCACTGGAACCTCGAAAAGATCATCGTCATTTGCCCGAGGCTGAATGCGCTTTCGGCGCTTATACTCGGTCATGTATGTATTCCGCATGATGGTAAACGCCCAGCTTTTGAGCTTGGTGCCGGGCACGAAACTATCGATATTCGCCAGTACCTTCCTGATTGTTTCCTGAGTCAGATCGTCAACATCCGTTTCATTCGAAACGAAGCGCCTCGCAAAGTTGCGCAAAGCGGGAAGTAAGACGACAACATCCTCCTGCAGCGAGGCCTGCATTTCTTTCGGCATTTGATTTCTCCTTCTGGGATGGAATCTGCAATGCTTGCGGGGGCACGTTGTTCCGTGTGTCTTTGTTTCGTACGCTGGCAGACATTGGCTACTGCCAGGTGATCAATCTCCATTACCCCCAATGGTTGTGCAACCTGGCGCACGGACACGTATTGCATGCTCCAAGACTACAGCGGAGCTTGAGCGCTTACTCGAATATCCGAACATCGCTCTCCTTGAGCATGGCCAGAAAAGCGCTGCGGGCGACTTCAGCATGGATGTTACCTTCATGGGCCTCGACCAGCATTGCGCGGGCAGTTTTGAAAGCTCGTCCCTTGGGCTTTGGAGGCCAATTGCGAAGCATGTACATCGTCGCGGCTTCACAGTCGCCTATCGTCAGACGCTCACCTGATTTCCGTGTCTCAACTGTAACGGGTTTGCTCCACCATTGCCGGTTCATCGAAACGTCCTCCGCACGGAAAACACGGCATTCGCCGCAATGTTCCTTCAGGCCAGGCCGCATCGCGGATTTTGCGTGCCGCGGGAGATGCGGGAACAATTTTCAGGCTTAAGAACAGGCGCTCGACTATGTGAAACTCATGCCGTGTCCGGTCGCAACGAATGCGTCCGGACACGGCAGCAACTGCATCATGTCGCAAAGAAGGACGTCAACGCTCCGGCACGGTCACTCCTCCACGTCCTGAAGAATCCTATCAGTGTCCCTAAAAAATAAGCGGAAGACCGGAACCTGGGAAACGGTCCGGCGTTAGAAACCGTTAAGAGCTAAAGTGGAGGTAAAGCTCATGGAACGCATCGAACCTGACGTCAAACCAGTCATTCCGGTTTGGTCGGTGGAAGAATATGCGAAACGCAACGGTTTGAGCGAGGAAGAACAACGGCGACTGCGACAGCTTTTGGGAGCCTTTGCTACCGCCTCGGAGCTTCGGCACAACACAAGCCGGCCGCCGAGGTGGCGATAGGCGCGCCTGATCGGCAAATGACGTCAAACTTTGCCGGCTTTTGCGGCGAATGCTTTTGCCCGATCAGCCGGAAGACCGGGCAAGTCTAAAGATGGGTACATCCGACGATTGCAGGAGGAGCAAGTGGCCGAGACATTCTCGATACAGCCGGCAATCGTGCAGCCGCGAAAAGCGGGACAACGCAAACCGATATCAAGCGTCGAACGGGCTGTCGAATATGCGCTTCACGAATGGCCCACTCTCAGGCAGAGGGGGCCGCTTCAATATCGCAAAGAGCTCTTCTCAAGGCCTCATGATGGCCGGGGCGGCAATCGCCTTTGACACCGCCATGCGGATGGTAGCGGCATGGTCATAATGCCGTTGTTTGAGTACTTATCGGGGTATCTTAAGTTCGATGCATAATCCCTCTGGATTCCATCTTCGGATGAGGGTGCCCCTGAGCGCTTCAACCGTGAGGCGCTCCAGCTGTGATCCGAAGCCATTGGATCCAATGGGCTCGCTTACAGGAGGGCCGTCGATTTCCGTCCATTTCAACGCAAGCTCGTTTCCATTGGATACTTCGATCTCTATTCGACCTCGATCGGTGGAGAGCGCCCCGTATTTGATGGCGTTCGTAGCAAATTCGTGAAGAAGAAGAGCAAATGACGTCAGCGAGGAAATCTCCAGCGAAGCGTCGTCTCCGTGGAAAGTTATACGCTTCCTATCGCTATCCTGATGGGCGGCAAAGATGACTTCGATCAGACTCGATAGGCTCGTTGAACTCTCGTTATCCGAGGGAGTGTCCGCTTCTCTGAGAATGAGGCTGTGGGCTGCGGCCAATGCTCCGATACGTGCGCGGAGATCCGCAGCCAGGGCGTGGACGGTTACCGCGGTTCTTTCACTTAGGGAGATCAGGGAGTTCATCACGGAAAAGAGGTTTTTCACACGATGATTCATTTCCCTCAGAAGCAGCTCTTGCCGGTCGCGCATGCGCTTTCGCTCGGAAATGTCGCGCGCGATCTTGGACGCACCCACGATGACGCCATCCCGGCTTCTGACGGGAGAGATGGTGAGCGAGATATCCAAAAGCGTTCCGTCCTTGCGGCGTCTGACGGTTTCATAGTGTTCAATTCGCTCACCACTGCGAATGTGTGCCAGGATAGTGTCCTCTTCGTGCAAACGATCCGGCGGAATAATAAGGGTAATCGGCTGCCCGATCGCTTCGGCGGCAGTAAAGCCGAACAGTAGCTCTGCACTTTTGTTCCAGCTCGTGACGATGCCATCGACGGACTTGCTGATGATGGCGTCATCAGAACTTTCGACGATCGCAGCGAGCAAATTTTCTGCTGAAAGAGGTGTGTGGCCAATATGGCCGGTCGTCATGTGATGGAGGCTGGGTCTTGATGATCCGGTATTTCCTTCCTCACCAACCGACGATGATGGATGAGTGCCCTTCCTTTCCCCAGGCAATCTACGTCTCCTTTCTTTCATGCAACCCTATGCGCTTAACCCTTGTATTGGGTGTCACGCCTTCAACATACATAAGTTTGCTTGCCAATTCAGCTTCGTACGCCACCGGACAATTCCAACATCTCCTCGATCACATGTCTGACTGCGGGCTGAAATATGCGCTTGCACGAATTCTCCTTGTCGCGCGGCGGCGGCCAGGCATCTAGCCCAATTCGAGAACATGCAGAAAAAAGGGAAGAACCTCAAACGAATAGTTTAAGGCTTTGAGGCGCAATAGCTTCAAGGCCTTTGGCGAACGCAAATTGCTCGTTTGACCAAAGCCTATGTCAGGTGGATCCGCATACATCTGAGTGTCAGGAGACGGAACAGCAGACAACCACTCGCCGTTCGTCGCCAGTGGCGATAGCGAATGTCGCCTGCTTCAGGTTGTCGGCTGGCAAGCAAGAATGGGTAGTGTGTGGATCTCCATCAAAGCAGGAATGAGATCTCGTGCCCCACCGGCCAAGGCATGGCGCGGTTTTCACGCCCATCATCCCTTAGCTCTTATCCCGAGGGCGAGACCAATCGCAAAAGCTGTGATCAAGGTGGAGATCGGCCTTTCGCGAACTCGCCGCGTGAAATTGCGAGCGCCCGTTTGACCAGCCGACAAGGCGCCGGTTCCGCTGCGGAGGCTGGAACCGAATGTGCCCATGCTGCCGCGATCCTTTCCTGTTGGATCGCCATCTTGGCTGCCTTGCCGATGATCACCCATAGGATAATTGTCCTCGAAGCGATCGATGTGATGACTGGTCTTCCCTTGCGCAGGAGAGGCAGGCGAAGGACCGCCTGGAACCGTGGTGTGGGTCGCAGAGGCTGGGTCCGACGCAGGGAACGTGTCGTCAAGAGCCTCATCGAGTTCGTTTTTCAAGTCGCTTTGCTGTTGCCGCTTCTGCTCTTTCTGCAAGGATCGAACCGCAGGTGAATCATGTTGCTGGGGCATCCGCCGCTCCTGTTGCAAATAAGGTCATGTTTAGATGTGACCAGGTCTAGGCCTTGTGTCGCTCGATCAGACCAGCTGCCGAATTCCAGGCTGCTGGTCACTCCCGGATAGGCCGAAGAGTTTCCCCTGAAGCGACGCTTTTCAGTTTTTTCATGCGCTGTTTTCGGGGCGGAAACCGCCATGCGTTTTCCTGGAATTGCTCTCTAGACCCCGGTCTGTGAATGCCTGCCGCCCGGCCGCGATATGCCGGAAAGTGCCGTCCCGGCCATGCCGTTGCCTGCTTTCGACGCGACGTCTGCCAAGGAAAGAATGCCGACAAGGCGTTTGTCGCGGCTTACTACGGGCAGGCGTCGAAGTTGCTGGTTGGCGAGGTTGCTCATGACGTGATCGACCTCCTCGTCTTCAAAGCAGTATTTGATGTCGGCGCTCATCACCTCGGCAATTTTCATATCTGGGCCTCTACCTCGGGCGATAGCGCGCATGGCTATGTCTCGGTCCGTGATCATGCCGACAAGGCGGTCATTGTCGCCGACCGGTACGATGCCGGCATCGATGTCAGCCATGATCAAGGCCGCATCGCGGATAGATTGGTCCGGATGCGCCATCCGTACGTCTCTGGTCATCGCTTCACTCACTTGCATGACGAAACCTCCATTCCCTTTGGGTACTTCGGATCCGCTAACTGCGGCTGATGAACTTGTTAAATCGACTTTCGTCTGAGGCGGCTGTCTGCTCCTGATAGAGAAATGCCAGCTCATTGCGGTCGAAGATCGAGAAGAATTGATCCCAGGAAATCTCCTCAAGGGATTCTTCCGGCGTTCCGAAATCGATGCGCAACAGACCGCCATCTCCCTTGGTTTTGACGCGGGCCGGGTGGCCGCCCCGCGCCTCTACCCATCGGCGAATTTCATCATGATCAATTGTCGTCTTCGATGCAGTCATCATCGCGCTCCTTGGTCGTCCGGTCGCGGCAGGTTGGTCATCGTTTGCGGCGGTTCGCGCTTGACGCCGGCTCCACGGCGGCGCAACCGCCAAACGCTTCAAGCCAAACAATGGGCTTGTGGAAAGGTTCCCCCGTGTCGGAAAATTCACGAGCCGCGCGCCGGATTTGAAAGGGACCAAAGATCAAGTCGTTGCCGTTGTTCACCAAGGCTCGTGCTTGTTCGCAGGGCGGGCAGCCCACCTTGTTCTCTCATTCAGCCTGATCACCTTCCGACAATGATGAAGAGGCCGCAGAAGAGCGCGTCGGCAGCACCGGCAAAAGCTTATAGGACGGCGTCTTCGATCTTTGATCGTGATGGCCTAGGGGAAATAGCGGATTGGCCTCCGGATAATAGGCTGCGCAACATCCCTGTGGAATTGCGTAGGCGACGATCCGCAATCCCGAAACATAGCGGTCGGTTGTGCCCTCCAGTGCCGTATGAAGCTCGATCCGGTCACCTTCGGCGAAGCCGAGACGGGCGATATCGTCGGGATTCATGAAGACAACCATTCTCGTCCCGTCCACGCCGCGAAAGCGGTCGCTATAGCCATAGACGGTCGTATTGAACTGGTCGTTGGAGCGGAGTGTCGCAAGATTGAGGATGCGGGTCGGATCGCCTTTTATGTCGAACTGCGGGAACAGGCGGCGTGGGGCGATGAAATTCGCTTTTCCCGAGGTCGTGACCCATTTGCGTTCGCGTGCTGGGATGGGCCGCGGAAACCCTCCCGGCTGGAACAGCCGCCCGTTATAGTCCTTGAACGTCTCCGGATAGGTCTGTTCGATCGCCTCGCGGATTTTCGAATAATCTGCCACCCACCGATCCCAGGGTACCTTGTCATTATCGAGCGTCGCCTTTGCCAGTCCGGCAATGATTGCCGGCTCGGAAAGCAGGTCCGCGCTTGCCGGAGTGGCCCGTCCTCTCGATCCATGAAAATGCGCAATGGAACTTTCGATCGAAACGGCTTGCGGCCCGCTTTCCTGTTCGTCGATTTCGAGGCGTCCAAGGCAGGGGAGAAGATAGGCGATTTCGCCGTGTACCACATGCGATCGATTGAGCTTCGTGGCAATTGCGACAGTCAGGCGCAAATTTCGCCAAGCTCTCTCCATGATTTCGGTATCGGGAACGGCGCGCAGAAAATTGCCGCCCAGGCCGACGAATGCCCGGCTCTTTCCTGTTAACATCGCGTCGCAGGTGTCGACGGTCGAGCGTCCGGTCCATGTCGGAGGCTCGAACTGATAAAGCTGGGCCAGCTTATCGAGCGGGACGAGCCCCGGCTTTTCGGTAATACCGACCGTGCGTTGCCCCTGCACGTTGGAATGGCCACGGATCGAGCAAATGTTTGCGCCCGGTTTGCCGATATTGCCGCGCAGCAGTGCAAGATTAGCGATCATATGGACATTGTCGACGCCCATGACATGCTGCGTTACCCCCATTCCATAGGCAATCAGAACCGCATTGGAATTCGCATAGATATCGGCAGCCTCCTCCATCTCTTCTCGGCTAAGGCCGGAAATGCGTTGCAATTCTTCCCATGAATGGCTTCTTGCAACCGTTGCGAACGCCTCAAATCCGCTGGTGTGTTCCTTGATGAAATCATGATCCAGAACATGCTTTTTGTCTGATGCTGCGATCGACGCTGCGAAGGCGACCTCGGCGGCATTGGTCTGATCCATCGGCGTGGCGTCTGCGCCGGCGACCTTGCTGGCGCCGGTCAGGCACAATGCGTCGTCCCTTTCGATCAACGCCTTGCAGATGCCGAATAGGGCGGCAGTGTCGCCCCCGTTGCGCACCTGATAGTATTTCTTGGAAATGATCGTTTCCTTGCCCGTCAGCATCTGACTCGGCGCCTGTGGATTCTTGAAACGCTCCAGCCCGCGTTCGTGCAGGAGGTTGATCGTGACGATGGGAACACCCCTGTCTGCGGCATCCTGAAGGTCGTGGAGCAGGCGGGGGGAGGAGGTCCCGACGTTCTGCGCGATATAAAATATGCAGTCGCAGTTATGAAAATCCGAGAGGATTGCGGTGCCGACGGATGCCCCGATGCTTTGGGGCAGACCAACCGAAGTGCTCTCGTGACACATGTTCGATGAGTCAGGCAGGTTGTTGCTCCCATAAATGCGGGCAAAGAGCTGATACATATAGGATGCTTCGAGCGAGGCGCGACCGGAAGTATAAAAGTCCACCTGCTCGGGAGCCAAGGCGCGCAGCTCTCGCCCGATTTCGGCGAACGCCGCCTGCCATTCGACAGGCTCGTATCTGTCGCTGGAAAGATTGAACCGCATCGGCTGGGTCAGGCGCCCTTGTTCTTCGAGTTCGTGGTCGCTCCAGCTCGACAGCTCAGTCAATGTATAGCGCGCGAAGAATGGCGCATCCGCCTTTCGATTCGTGATTTCCCAGGCCGTAGCTTTTGCACCATTTTCGCAAAATTCCAGCGGATGCGGCTTGGCAGGCTTTGCCCAAGCGCAGCTGACGCACATATAGCCATCGGGCTTGTTTTGATGAGCGAGCAAGGCGGCGCCTTTTGCCGGGACATGTTCGTGAAAAAGGACATGGCTTACAGATTTTGCCGATCCCCAGCCGCCAACCGGCCCGTCATAGGCGCGAATCTTGGGATGATCTCTTGGTTCACTGGTCATTGCCGCATTCCTCCGAAATCGAATAGAACTACGAGGGGCGAGCTTGGTTCCTTTGCCGCAGAGAACTTGCACGCGTTAACAAAAGTTGAAGAAATGGCGCACAAATTCGCAGAGGCGGCTCTTCTCTAACTTGCCGTCCGGCAGAGGAACATGAGACGTTGGCTTTCAGATCTGTGCTGAACCGAGAGGCCGAGATTTCACAGGATGAGCGGGACGCAGATGTCCAGATATAAGGTGATGGTGATCAGCAGCAACCAAGACTTTATACCCGGCGAAATTAAGGCTGCATGGCGTGCCGCCCAGGTCGAGCTGATCGGGCCGGTCGCGCCTGACGCGGCAGGGCAATGGCATCTAAACGATGCCCATGGCGTACTACTGGATGTTAATGAACCGGCCGACGTCCTGTTTCGAATATCGGAGGATTTAGACGCGGCTGCGATTCCCTATCTTTTCATACTCGAAGATCCAGGCATCCACAGAGCCCGTGGACCATTCGTATTAACGGCGCATGCCGATGATATCGTCCCTATTTTGTCGAAGTTGTTTGAGACTGATAGCAATATCCAACGGCATTAGGTCCCGCACTCATGCCGATGAAGTATCGCAGGCAAACTGTACATCGACATCAATAACGGCAGCGCCTGTTCATTGGAGCTAAGCGGGAGCTGGGTTCTCTCGTCGCGATGAAACGTTCGTTTGCCTGTGACTTCCTCGCCTTGTACTTTGCAAGCTTGGCCATCTTATATCGATTCTCATTGCTCTAAAGGCTAGTTCGTGACCGGTGGCCATGCAGCGAGCTGCGGCATCTTTGGCGCCTGCAACTGGCAACGGATATTGGTCTGCCAGCGTACACTCCTTGTCGTGCGGATAGAAGGGGAGTAGTCTCCTCCTGCTATGGACTGACCGTTCATGGACAGCGGAGCATGTTACATGCTGCGCATAGAGAAGAGGAAGCGCAGTCATGTCCGCTCTCCACCGGTCAATCGTTGGCAATAAGCTGCTTTCCATGCTTCCCTTGTCGAACTATGAGCAGGTAACGGTTGAACCCGATGATGTCATCCTGCCTTGGGGGACCTTGCTGAGGGAAATCGGACAGCCGATCGATCGGGTCTGGAAGAGTTTGCCCATGATGCTTAGGGTCGGCCGGAGCAAGAATATCGACGTTTGATGAAGGGCCTATTTGGAGACAGCCAAAGGCATCATGGGCTGTCGGTGAGGCACAGAACATGAAACAGTTCTCATGATACGCTATTTCTTTCATATTCGTCGTAACGGCGAAATTGTCGAAGACCGCGAGGGCGACGAGTTCGCAACCCCCGACGATGCGCGGTCGAGCGCAGTCAAGGCTGTCCGGGAGCTGGTTGCCGCGCGGATCAAAGGTGGTCAACCCGTGGCCGACGAACGCATCGAGGCGCGCGATAGCGCGGGTAAACTGCAATTTACCATCTCATTCCACGATGTCGTACGTGATCATCTGAAATAGTAGACATTACGAATCGCCAATCGGTCGTCGATATTCCTCCTCCGGCTTTCCGTAGAAGCCGCCTGCGAATTCCTCCAATCCCTTTCGATCGCGGATGGTGATGCGGCCGCGTTCGGCCCGCACGGAACTTCCTCCTTTCAAGAATATGCAAGGCCGTCGTTATGCTCGGCCGTTTGACGCTCAGCATGGAGGAAATGAAGTCATGCGACAGCGCGTTTCATCGCCGTCGACACGGTCGTGACACATCAGCAGCCCGCGGGCGAGGCGTTCGTCGACGTGGCAATTGGCGTTGCATAATGTGGTGTAGGAAATCTGCGACGCGAAGGTTTGAATGAAGCGCGCCAGAAGATTGGAAAATACGGGATTCTCGGGAGCCGTCAAAAGACGGTTCAAAGGTATGCGCAGGGCAGTGTCCTCGACCTGCATGAAGACTTCGTAAAGGCTGATCGTTCCGCCGACCCCTGCCGGCATCGGGTCGCTGGCCGTCCGCCAAAAATGGTCACGACAGATCCTATGCGGCTGCATAGAAAGTAGACATCGCCAATCAGGCAGTTGGCTTCCGCCATGCCGAAACCGCGTGCAGGCCTTCAGTGTCGTCCTCGCGGTCGATGATAAAAAGGAGAGGCACCCGCCGGCCTGGGTGACAAATGAAATTCCCGTTTTTCGCCAGGCAACCCGGTCGCCCCCTCGGCATCCTTATAAGCTTCAAGGAGGCGACCGTCGCCGTCGCGGGCAAAACGATGGCCACGGTTCGGCCAAAGTCGCGGTCGCACTCGATAATGATTGCCTGCTTCCTTCTATTTGTTGAGATCTCTCTATTTGTTGAGATCTCTCTATTTGTTGAGATCTCTGGCCATCTGAAGATGGTGTTCCAGGGCAGGGCGCGTTTTCGCTGCCCATGCCTTCAGATCGGCATTGTCGCCACCTTCGGCATAGCGCTTGAACAGATCCACGGCATTCTTATGGGCCTTCACCTGATCCGAGTGATAGCGCTGGTTGAAGCGCACGCCGTTCAGGCTATTCAGGGTCTTCATCATGGATTGCTGGCTCGAACTCATGGCGGTCGGCAGCGACGCCTTCACCTTACCTGATGACACCAATGCTTTGAGCTCGTCGGTGGTTTTTTGATGGTCGGTCACCATCTGCTTGGCAAAGGCTTTCGTTGCGTCATCGCCTCGCTCGAGCGCAAGCTTGCTGGAGGCAATTTCGAAGATGTCGCTCGTCGCTGCCTCCTTGACGAAATCAGTCGTTTTTGGCGCCACGCCGACCAAAGAGTTCACGCCCGTTTTTTCGGCGGCGGATTGGGGAAAGGCGGGGGCGGCGAACAGGACCGCAAGAGCAATAATAATTTCTCGTTTCATCGGGATCTCCGTGGTTCGTTGCCATTAGAACAACCAATCGGTTCAAGAGTTCCCAAGCATCTCCCACATTCGCGCGAAAATTCGGTCGGCGCGGTCATCCGCAAACGGAGGCAGATGCCTTTGCTGCAAGGCACTTGAGATCGCCGGGTCGTGCCGGCCATCTAAGGTCACGCGAATGACTTGCCGATGCGCCGCTTGTCGACGCCGACGACGCGATGTCGCTGATTCTTGTCGGGCTTGCCGGAAGTCGAGCTGGTGCCACGAATGCCGTCGGCACCTCACCTGCCATGCCAGCCTTTGACTGGGACATGTCCGATGAACAGGTTGCGACTGTCCTAACCTATGTTCGCAACCCAGGCCCGTCTCGGCGCCGGCCCGAATGCGGACGGCGATCAAGGTGGTGGAATCCCATTGCAGCGTACCGTCTGCTTCCAGTCCATCCGTCGGAATTTTGTAGGCGAAACATTCAATCCCACTGACGACGGGCAAAGAGGTCATGTCTCGTCTCCGCCAGATAGCCAGCCTGCAAACAACTGCTTGAGCGTGCCTGTAACGATCCCGGATTCGTGGGGATCGCCCTTCATTAGAGCTCGGCTGATATGCTGCATCTGCTCGAACGTGATGTGCGGCGGAAGGGGAGGCACTTCCGGATCGGTCTTGACCTCAAGGACAACCGGCCGGTCGCAAAGCAATGCATCGTCCCAGGCCTGCCCGACCTCTTCCGGTCGATCAACGTAAATGCCCTTAAGTCCGATCATTTCGGCGAAGCGATGATAAGGGACATTCGGAATATCCTGCGAGGCGTCGAATTTGGGATCGCCCTCCATCACGCGCTGTTCCCACGTCACCTGATTGAGGTCCTCATTGTTGAAGACGCAAATTATAAGGGTGGGACTCGACCACTGCCTCCAGTATTTCGCGACGGTGATGAGTTCGGCCATGTTGTTCATGTGCATGGCGCCATCGCCAACCAGTCCGATAACGGGCCGACCGGGGTGCGCAAACTTGGCGGCGATTGCGTAGGGAACGGCGGCACCCATGGAGGCCAAGCCGCCTGAAAGCGATGCCATCATTCCGCGCTTCATCTTCAGGTCGCGAGCATACCAGTTCGCGCAGGAGCCGGAATCGCTGGTGACGATGACGTGATCGGGCAATCGCGACGACAATTCCCATGCCACGCGCTGAGGATTGACCGGATCGGCCTTGGCCAATGCACGTTCCTCAAGTGTTTTCCACCATTCCTGCACATTGTCGGCGATCTCCTGACGCCACTCGTCACCCTTTTGCGAAAGCAGTGGCAAGAGTGCTTTGAGCGTCTCCGCCGCATCGCCCACCAAGCCTACGTCCGCCGGATATCTGAGCGACAGCATGCTTGGTGCTATGTCGATCTGAACAGCTTTTGCCTCGCCTTCCTCGGGAAGGAATTCGGAATAGGGGAAGCCAGAACCGATTGTCAGCAAGGTGTCGCAGGAGGCCATGAGGTCCCACGAGGGCTTGGTGCCGAGGAGCCCGATCGATCCGGTGACCCAAGGCAAATCGTCAGGCAGGGCAGCCTTGCCAAGCAACGCCTTGGCAGCCCCGGCGCCGAGGCGATCGGCGACAGCGATGACTTCGTTCGTGGCATGAAGCGCACCGGCACCGACGAGAATCGCGCATTTCCTGCCCTGATTGAGAATGTCGGCCGCGTCTTTGAGATCGTCGGCGTGAGGCACAACGCGCGCCGGCCTGAAGCCAACTCCGGAATGTACCGTACCATGCTTGCGTGGCGGCTCTTGATAGGGCATCTCCTGGAGGTCGTTGGGAAGGATGATGGCGGTCACCGTCTTATTCGCCAGCGCAATCCGCGCGGCGCGATCAACCAAGTGGCGCACCTGTGCCGGAAGCGCGGCCTGATGAACGAAATCGCCGGCCACATCCTTGAACAACGAGGCAAGATCGACTTCTTGCTGATAGTGACCGCCGATGGCGCGCCTGGCCTGCTGGCCGACAATCGCCAGAACCGGCTGGTGATCAAGGCGAGCGTCGTAAAGGCCGGTTACCAGGTGGGCGGCGCCTGGGCCGGAGGTCGCAATGCATACGCCGAGTTTTCCGGTGAACTTCGCATACGCGCATGCCATGAACGCCGCCATTTCTTCATGGCGCGCCTGGACGAATGAGATCTTCTCCTTCGACCTGTTCAGAGCCCCAAAGACGCCATTGATGCCATCACCCGGGTATCCGAATATGCGCCGAACACCCCATTGATGAAGGCGCTCGACAAGGAAGTCGCCAACCGTCATCGCCATTTTGTTCTCCACGAAGGAAATCGATAGAAATCGCCACTCTCGTCGAACACACGGCAGCTGGGAAATGTTCCCGTTCCTGGTTTGCGGACTTGCAATGAGGGGCGCGAGCGCAAAGAGCTAGATCATCAGTCTGAGGGGTCTTCCGCTTGAAAAGAGCAGGAGTGGCATTGACGGGTGGGATGTGAGGCAGGGCTTATGGGAAATTGCCTTTGGATCTGCGGTTGCGGAAAGGCGGACTTGCCGGTTTCGGTTTCATCGGTAGATTGGTCTTGATGCAGTCGAACTGTGGCGCGTCGATGCCCGGCAATTGAACCATGGCGACGTTGATCCTGCTGCCGAGAATAATTGGGATCGACAGGCTCGAAGCCGTTCCTCGCGTCTCGCCCGCCCGCGCATAAGACCATGCGATTGGTCCCGGATGAAGTCCAACTGGGGTATCAAATGCATGTGCCGTGCGGGCGATGCCAATGTTCTTAGCGGATATTTTTGCTGCTTGCCTCGATCATGGGCAGTTTGAAGTAGCAGCTGGATTGGCGGCTTGATCTTGTTTCATCGTCGTGGTGTTCTTTGATGTCGACGTTCCATTGCAGTCGCCGGCCTTGCCGCCATTGCTGCTGGCGCCGCTGCCACTCGTGCCATTGCTATTGGTGGTGCCGGCGCCAGAACCGGAACCGTTGCTTGTCCCTGCGCCATTCGTGCCGTTGCCCGATCCGGAATTCGAATTTGTCGTCGTTCCTGAATTGGTTCCGGTGTTCGAACCAGATCCGCTGCTACCGGATTGCTGTGCGAATGCCGATGATGCAAGGCCGATGGAAAGAAATGATACGGCGAGAACTTTCATAAACATGATCTTCTCCTGGCTGTCTTGTGTTGACCGACATCGAACAAGAATGAATCTGACTTGTTCCCAAAATCTCTTTTGCCGGCCGCCGTGGCATTCAATCTGATGTGATCAGCACAAGACGACGGATGATGGCGCAGGAGAGAGAGCGACGAACACGCCTCATCGCGGCGCAAGCGATGTCCAGCTCGACGTCGCGAGATCGTTCATGCCGGAACATTTGCCCCTTCGCCATGTTCGGTTGTTGCCTTCGAGGGGCGTTACGGCGCTCCAATGGCGCACGCAATGGAGATTGGACGGATTTCCCATCTCCGTCATACGGAGGCGATGATGGATGATGGCTCCAAATGCCCGAAAACCGGCTTCTCCCGGTTTCTTGCCTCGCGCAGCCAGAGGGGAAAAATTTCACCGTCGGGGAACATAGCCGCGGCTCGACTGTTCGAAGCAGGATTTGAATATCGGAGAACGCAATGAAAGCGCCGACCTGGCATGGCAAGCACGATATTCGCTGCGAACGTGTTCCTGATCCGCAGATCGAGGCAGACCGTAATATTATCATCAAGGCAACGGCAAGCGCTATATGCGGCTCCGACGGTCATCTTTACACCCCGTTCGAATGACTTCCTGGCTGCATCTGTGTATCGACATGCAGCGCATGTTCTTCGAGCAAACTCCATGGCAGGTGCCCTGGATGGCTCCCACCTTGGATCAGGTGGGCGAGGTGGCAGGCCGATTTCCGGAGCGGACGATCTTCACGCGCTTCAAACCACCGGCGCAGCCGGAGATCATGCCGGGGAAATGGCGCGACTACTACCAAAAGTGGGAAATGATGACGGGGCGCAACCTGCCGCCGGAGCTGACGGACGTGCTTCCATTCCTTCGCAAGCTGGTGCCACCCGCTCGCATCTTCGACAAGTTGACCTATTCCCCCTGGCTCGACGGTCGCCTTCATCAAATGCTATCCAGCGAACACATCGACACTCTGGTCATGAGCGGCGGCGAAACAGATGTTTGCGTGCTGGCCGCTGCGCTCGGCGCCATCGATCACGGATATGGAGTGATCATTTTGAAGGACGCAGTTTGCAGCGGTGATGATGAAGCGCATGACGCCGCCCTCACGCTGCTCGAAAGACGATTTTCGGTGCAGGTCACGATCTCAACGGTCGAGGAGTTCCTGTTCGCCAGCTGATCGCTTGATGCATTGCTTACATGTCCTGATGGACTGCCGGAACCTCTGCCGAAATAGGTGGAAAGCATGTCCGGCTTCCGTCGGCTCTTGGAAAGGCCTATCGGCCCGCAGCACGAGGTTGAACTAAGTTGTAGCTGTCTCTCTTTACGACGCCCAACGCGTGTAGCGCCGTATTTCCTGCATCACATGCTTATGCTTGGGGAATTTCAGCGGCGCGATGGTCTTTTGCCCCGAGCATATGAAAGAAGGGGCGGTCACGGTCATTACGGCTCCTTCTGTAAAAAAACTCTATTTATTCCTGAATTTGCTGGATAAAATACGACGGCAGATTGCGCGTGAATTATTTCAAGAACAAGATGAAGAAGGTGATTTTGTGCCAGCGCCGATCGGCTTTGCCGGAGGGCTTAGCGACTGACCGCCTGTCGAGGGGCAAAAGAATGCGGCAAGTCTAAGGGCATTCGATCATCAGGGGACGTTTGAAAGGGCCGATGAATGCCGTTGACGGTCAAACAATAGGCCCGGCCAGGGAAGCAGCTCGCTTGAACAAGACAGCGCCGCCAGCTGTGAAGATTGCCGAATACGCCAGGCGATTAATCCTGCGTTCAGGGTGTTGCCGGTAGGTAAGCGGCATTGATTGCCCCGGTTGCTGTCAAGCGGGGTAGGCAACGAAGATTCAGGCTCCGGTTCTCGTTTCTGGAGCTTCGCATTCCAGAAACGACGAGACAAAAGCGAAAGACACATGTCGTCTAAAGATACTGCCAACGATTCTGCTTCAATTCCCCAGATGGCTCATTCGGATCGCGAATTCGGAATCCGCGCCGCTCTTTTGTCAAATGATCAGCTGAGAGCCAGGGCAGCAAAATTTGCCGAAAGCCGCACGCTTGATCTCGTTCATTTCAAGGACTTCGATTTCTATCTGCGGCATAAGGAGAACGAGAGCGAGATTCTGAGGGCCTATCGCGCCGCTGCTGGGGATGTCGATGCCGGCGAGAGCATCACGCCGGCTGCCGAATGGCTGCTCGACAATCACTACATCGTCGAGGAGGCGATCCAGGAAGTTCGCCGTGACTTTCCGAAGAAATTCTATCGTGAACTGCGCAAGATCAATCTCGACGGGACGGAAGTGCCGCGCACCCTAGCGCTCGCCTGGCTCTATATGGCGCATGCGCACAGCAACATCAGCAATGCCGGCATGACGGCGGTAACCGAAGGGTTTCAGGACCGGGAAACCCTGCGGATCGGCGAGCTCTGGGCGCTGCCCTCGCTGGTGCGCTACGTGCTGATCGACAATCTTCGCCGGGTGGCATCGCAGATCGACAAGAGCCGCGAAATGCGCGCGGCCGCCAATGCGGCAGCCACCGAGGTAATTTCGCTCGGCGACGCTGGCGCGGTGCAATATCTGGAGACGCTGGCCGCCAATATCGACGATACGACCTTCGTCACGCAGCTGCATTATCGTCTTCGCAATGCGCTCGAGCCGACCGAAGCCGCGTTGAACTGGCTGGAGGCCAAGCTTTCCGCCAGGGGAACGGATGCGGAAGCGGTCATGTCGGCCGAGCAGACCCGTCTAGGCGCGGCCAATGCGCTGATGGGCAGCATCATCAAGAGCCTGCGCGAGATCAACGACACCGATTGGTCGGAATGGGTCGAAGAGGTCAGCACCATCGACAAGCTGCTCTGGCAGCAGACGGATTATGCAGAGCTCGATTCCGGCTCCCGCAACAGCTATCGCCGCCAGATCGAAAAGCTCGCAAAACGCTCCGACAAGACGGAGATGGATATCGCCGAGGCGGCCGTCCGGCTGACCGACCGTGCAAAGGCTGACGACAGGCACGGATCCGCGGGCAATGTCGGCTATTATTTCGTCGGCGATGGGCGCCCGGCGCTCGAGGCGGAGATCGGCTTCCGGCCAACGCTTGGCCTGCGGTTCATGCGGATGATCCGCAAGCTGAACTGGCTATCGATCGCCGTTCCGGTGCTCTTGTTGACATTGCTGGCGCTCGTCGTGGTCGAGTGGGTTTTCGTCGATGCCGGAATGCCGCTTTTTGCGACGATCGTTCTTTTGCTGATGTTCGCGCTGCCGGCATCCGAAGGCGCGACCGGTCTCTTCAATTTCTTTGCCACCTTCTTCATCACGCCGGATCGCCTCGTCGGCTACGAATTCAAGAAGGGATTGCCTGCGGACGCCCGCACGCTCGTCACCATTCCCTCCCTGATCGGCAGGCGCGAGCATGTCGATGAGCTTGTCCGCAATCTGGAGGTGCATTATCTCGCCAATGCCCGCGGCGAGATCTATTACGCGCTTCTGACCGACTGGCCGGACGCCGAGGAAGAACAGACGGCCCGCGATCTCGAAGTCCTCGATTACGCACGTGGCAAGATCGCCGAACTGGGCGCGCGCTATGCGGAAGAGGGCAAGCAGCGCTTCTATCTCCTCCATCGCCGCCGGCAGTTCAATCCCGCCGAAGGCGTGTGGATGGGCTGGGAGCGCAAGCGCGGCAAGCTGCACGAGCTCAACATGCTGCTGCGCGGCAGCCCCGATACAAGCTTTATCGCGGGCGTCGATGTGGTGCCGGCTGACGTCAAATACGTCATGACGCTGGACAGCGATACGCGCGTCGTCCGTGATACCGTCGTCAAGCTTGTCGGCAAGATGCATCATCCGATCAATCGCCCGGTTTTCGACGACAAAAAGCAGCGTGTCGTCAATGGCTATGGCGTTCTGCAGCCGCGTGTGACCCCGTCGCTGACGACGGGCAAGGACGCATCCGCCTTCCAGCGCGTCTTCTCGGTCAACCGCGGTCTCGACCCCTACGTTTTTGCGGTTTCCGACGTCTATCAGGATATAACCGGAGAAGGCACCTTCACCGGTAAAGGCCTCTATCATGTCGATGCCTTTGAGGCCTCGCTAAAGGGCCGCATCAGCGAGAATTCCGTACTGAGCCATGACCTGCTCGAAGGCTCGATGTCGCGATGCGGGCTGGTGACGGATTGTGAGCTGGTTGAGGATTTCCCCATCCGCTACGAAGTCGAAGTCTCGCGTCAGCATCGCTGGGCTCGCGGCGACTGGCAGCTCCTTCCCTATATTTTTGACGATCGTCGCGGCATCACTGCGCTCGGCTGCTGGAAGATGCTCGACAATTTGCGCCGCTCGCTCACCCCGATCGCGTGGCTCCTGGCCTCCGTGCTCGGCTGGTACTGGATGGATCCGCTCGGCGCGCTTGTCTGGCAGATCCTGCTGATCTTCAGCCTATTCGTTGCTCCGACACTGTCGCTGATCAACGGCATCATCCCGCGAACCAGCGACATCATCCTGCAGGCGCATCTCCATACTGTCTGGAAAGACATCGAGAATGCCAATGCTCAGGTCGCACTGCGCATCATTTTCATCGCCGACATCGCCTGCGTCATGGCCGATGCGATCATCCGCTCGCTCTACCGCCTGTTCGTCAGCCGCAAGCTGATGCTGCAATGGCGCACTGCCGCAAGCGCCCAGGCCATGGCCCAGACGACGATCCTCGGCCATTACAAGGTCATGTGGCGCGCACCGCTTCTGGCCATCCTGGCACTGATCTTCGCAGCCTCTTCCGGCGACATCGCCTGGCTGGTCGGACTTCCTTTCGTGCTGCTCTGGGTGCTGTCGCCGGCCATCGCCTGGCTGGTCAGCCAGACGGCGGAAACCGAAGACCGTCTCGTCGTGCCCGATCAGGTCCTCAACGAATTGCGCAAGATCGCGAGACGCACCTGGCGCTATTTCGACCATTTCGTCGTTCCCGACCAGCATTTCCTGCCGCCCGACAACGTTCAGCAGACGCCGCATGCCGTGGTCGCCATGCGTACATCTCCGACCAACATCGGCGTCTATCTGTTGTCGGTCATCTCGGCGCGTCGTTTCGGCTGGATTTCGTTCGAGGACGCGGTCAAGCGCATCGAGCAGACGATCGAGACGGTCGAAAAGCTGGAAAAATATCGAGGACATCTCTTCAACTGGTATCACACCGACACGCTGAAGCCGCTTGGCCGCAGATATGTGTCGTCGGTCGATAGCGGGAATTTTGCCGGGCACCTGATTGCCGTTTCATCGGCATGCCGTATATGGGCTCAGTCTCCCGTTGCCCACATCCAGACGGATCTCGACGGCATCGGCGACGTCGCCGCAATTCTGCGCGAGGTGCTTTCCGAGCTCGGCGACGATACGAAGTCGAACCGATCGCTCCATGACCGGCTCGACGGCCGGATTGCCGAGCTTGAAGCGGCGGTCGCCACCGGCAAACGGGAGAAGGAGTTCTCCTCGGGTCTGATCGAACGATTTGCGGGACAGGCACGAGAAATCCGCGAGCTTGCCGGAAGCCTCGACAGGGAAGTCAAGACTGCTCAGAGTGACGAGGTCGTCCATTGGGCGGAAAAACTGGTCGAAACCTGCGAACTTCATCTGGTCGACAAGGCTTTCGATGTTTCGCAGGCACCGGACATCAGCGAAAGACTGATCCGAATTGGCAATCGCGCCCGCGAAATCGCCTTCACCATGGATTTCAGCTTCCTCTACCGTCCCGAGCGCCGGCTGCTGTCGATCGGCTTCCGGGTCGAGACGGAAGAAGTGGATGCCGCCTGCTACGATCTGCTCGCCTCTGAAGCTCGCTTGACGAGCCTATTCTCCGTGGCCAAGGGTGATTTGCCGACCGAGCACTGGTACAAGCTCGGCCGCCACGTCGTTCCCGTCGGCACGCGCGGTGCGCTGGTCTCCTGGTCCGGCTCGATGTTCGAATATCTGATGCCGCCCCTCGTCATGCAGGAGCGCAGCGGCGGGATCCTCAACCAAACCAACAATCTGATCGTTCTCGAGCAGATGAATTATGCCCGCAAGCTCGGCACGCCCTGGGGTATCTCGGAAGCGGCCTTCAATGCCCGCGATCATCAGATGAACTATCAGTACAGCAATTTCGGCGTGCCGACGCTCGGCCTGAAACGCGGTCTCGGACAGAACGCCGTCATCGCGCCCTATGCCTCGCTGCTGGCCAGCCAGTACAATCCGGTCGCAGCCCTCGAAAACCTCAACCGGTTGCGGGCGGTCGGCGCGCTCGGCATGTATGGTTTCCATGATGCCGTCGATTTCACGGCAAACCGCGTGCCCGAGGGCAAGCAATGCGCGGTGGTCTACAACTACTATGCGCATCATCACGGCATGTCGATCGCAGCCGTTGCCAACGTTGCCTTTGACGGCCTGCTGCGCGAGCTGTTCCACGCGGATCCCGTGATCGAGGCAGCCGAGTTGCTGCTGCAGGAAAAGGCGCCACGCGACATTCCCGTCATGGCCTCGAAACACGAAACCGATGCGCCTGCGACCATCCAGGGCGATCTGATGCGTCCCGAAGTGCGTCGCCTGGAAGACCCGGCATCGCGCGAGCGCGAGTTGCTGCTTTTGTCGAACGGTCGTTATTCTACCATGCTGACGGCGACCGGTTCGGGCTACAGCCGCTGGAAGAACCTTTCCGTCAACCGCTGGCGTGCCGATCCGACCGAAGATCGCTGGGGCTCGTTCGTCTTCATGCGCGACACCGCATCGAACGAATGGTGGTCTGCAACCGCAGAGCCGCGCTCGATCGCCAACGAGCATGTGCGGGTAACCTTCAGTGACGACAAGGCGGAGTTCATCAAGACCGTCGGCGAGCTGACGAGCGAGATGGAAGTCTTCGTCGCAAGCAACTACGATGCGGAAGGCCGCCGCCTGACGATCAGCAATACCGGCACGGAAGACCGGGTGATCGAAGTGACCTCCTATATGGAGCCTGTCGCCACACTCGATGCCGTCGATACGGGTCACCCCGTCTTTGCCCGCATGTTCCTGAAGACCGAAATCGCCGCGAAAGGCGACGCCATCTTCGTCGAGCGCCAGAAGCGCGGCGTGACGGATCCCGAGGTCGCCATTGCCCATCTCATCGTCGACACGTCGGGCGAAAATCTGAGGACACATTATGAGACGGATCGCATGCGCTTCCTCGGCCGAGGGCGCACGCTGACGGAAGCTGCCGCCTTCGACGCCGGTGCGGAACTTTCGAATAGCAGCGGCTTCACGATGGATACCTGCCTATCGCTGCGCCGCACACTTCGCGTGCCGGCCGGGGAAAAGGTCAGCGTAACCTTCTGGACCATTGCTGCGGCCGAACGCGCCGAACTGGAAGCGGCCGTCGAGCACTATCGCCAGCCGGAAAGCTTTGCCCAGGGTCTCGTTCAGGCCTGGACGAGAACGCAGAGCCAGTTGCGCCAGATCGGCGTCAATTCCAAGGAGGCAGCCGCCTATCAGCGCTTTGCCCGCTACATCATTTATCCCGACATGGCGCTGCGCGCCGACAATGCGGCGGTCCGCGAAGGCCTGAAGTCGCAGTCCGTTCTCTGGGGAGCGACACTGTCCGGCGATGCGCCGCTGATGACCTTGCGCATCACCGACGAGCTCGGCACGGATCTCGTCAAGGAACTGCTGCGTGCGCAGGGGCTCTTGCAATCGCGCGGGGTCGAGGTCGATCTCGTCATCTTCAACGAACGCGCCGGTGAGGCGGCTGCCGAAATGCAGCGCACCATCGACCAGCTCTGCGACGCGGCGCGTCACGCGAGCGAAATTGCCGGCATTCAGCGCAACATCTACGTCCTGCGCAAGGATCTGATGGACGCGGAAGCCTACGACGCCATCATCGCCGCCTCGCGCGTCGTGCTGCGCGGTCGCGACGGCAGCCTCATCGATCAGCTGCAGAAGGCTCGTTCCGTTTCCGGTTCGCCGGCGCTGCTGGGTCAATGGGGCGATTCCACCCTGGTGCCGCGCATGGTTCGCGATACTGCCGGGATCCCGCCGGCCGACGGCAGCGATCTTGCCTTCTGGAATGGCTACGGCGGTTTCGCGGCCGAGGGCAGCGAATATGTCGTGCGCCTTTCCGGCGGCGAACAGACACCGCATCCGTGGGTCAACATCATGGCCAACGAGAGTTTCGGCTTCCATGTCTCGGCTGAAGGTGCCGCCTTCACCTGGAGCCAGAACTCCCGCGACCATCAGCTGACGCCCTGGACCAACGACATGGTCACGAACCGTCCGGGCGAAGCCTTCTATCTGAAGGATCTCGATCGCGGCTCCGTCATCGTGCCCTACGCGTCTCTGGCGCAGCGCGCAGACACGCGCTTCGAAGCCCGCCACGGCCTCGGCTACTCGGTCTTCTCGACGGTTCAGGACGAGATTTCCCTGGAGGTCACCCAGACTCTCCACATGGAAAAGCCGGTCAAGCTGACGCAGTTGCGCATCCGCAACGATGCCGGCGAAGCACGCAAGCTGCGTCTTTATGGCTATGCCGAATGGATTCTCGGCAACAACCCGACGAAGAGCAAACCGTTCATCCTATCGAGCTTCGACAGTGTGAGTGGAGCGGTCTTCGCGAAAAATCCGTTCAGCGTCAGTTTCGGGACGCGCGTCGCAGCATTCGCGGCAAGCGAAGCACCGTCGAGCGTTTCCACCAGCCGCCGCGAATTCATCGGCCGGCACGGAACGATCCAGCAACCGCGCACGGTCTCGGCCGGCTCGCGGCTTTCCAATGCCGTCGATCTGGATGGCGATCCGGCCGCTGCCATGGCATTCGACCTGACGATCGAGCCTGGCGAAGTGCGTGATATCTGCTTCTATATGGGTGACGCCGCCTCGCAGGAGGAAGCCGCCGCTCTCATCGCCGGCATCCGCTCCATCGGTTTTGCGGAGGTTCTTGAGAATACACGTAAGTTCTGGAAGGATTTCACCGGCAAGACGCGTGTTTCGACGCCGGATCGGCGCCTCGACTTCATGGTCAACAATTGGCTGCCCTATCAAACCTATAGCTGCCGCATCATGGCCCGCACCGCCTTCTACCAGTCGAGCGGCGCTTGGAACCTGCGCGATCAGCTGCAGGATTCGCTGGCCTTCCTGCTGCATTCGCCCGAGATCGCGCGCAAGCAGATTCTCAATACCGGCCGGCGCCAGTTCCGCGAGGGCGATTTCCAGCACTGGTGGCTGGCAGATAGCGGCGCCGGCGTTCGCACGAACATCTCCGACGATCCCGTGTGGCTTGCTTATGCCGTCGACCAATATTGCACGGTGACGGGCGACAGTTCGATCATGGACGAAATGCTACCCTTCGTCGAAGGCGCGCAGCTCAGCCCCGGCCAGTACGACGCGTTCCTGCAGCCGCGCGTTTCCGACGAAACGGCATCGCTTTACGAGCATGCCGCTCTCGGCCTCGATCTCGCGATCAAGCGCACGGGCGTCAACGGACTGCCGCTGATGATGAGCGGCGACTGGTGCGATAAGATGGATCGTGTCGGCGTCGCCGGCCGCGGCGAAAGCGTGTGGCTGGGCTGGTTCCTCGCCGGCGCCTTGCGTCGCTTCATCGTTTACGCCGAAACGCGCGGCGATGCGCATCGCGCCGGCCGCTGGTCGGATCATCTGGCAAAGCTCAAGAGCGCGATCGAAACGGCCGGCTGGGACGGCGAATATTATCGCCGGGGCTACTACGACAACGGCGCTCCTCTCGGCTCTAGCCAGTCGGAGGAAGACAAGATCGATTCGATCGCCCAATCCTGGAGCGTGCTCTCGGGCGAGGGGGATGCTGACCGCAGCAACATGGCGATGAACGCGGTCCTCGACAAACTGGTCGATGACGAGGGCAAGCTCATCCGCCTGCTGACGCCGCCATTCATCAAGCCGGTCAACGATCCCGGCGTCATCAAGGCCTACCCGCCGGGTGTGCGTGAAAATGGCGGCCAGTATACCCATGCCGCAACATGGGCAGCTCTTGCTCTTGCCCGGATGGGCCGTGGCGAAGACGCCTGGCGCGCTGTCGAAATGCTCAATCCGATCAACCATGCCCTCGATAAATCCTCTGCGGACATTTATCGCGTCGAGCCTTATGTGATCGCCGGTGACGTTTATGGTGAAGGCGACCTTAGAGGTCGGGGCGGCTGGAGCTGGTATACCGGCTCGGCCGGTTGGTTCTATCGCGTTGCGATCGAAGGTATCCTCGGTATTCGCACCGAAAGCGGACGCTTGCACATTAAGCCTGCGCTGCCGGCCGGATGGGACGGTTACTCGGCCGGGTTGGAACTGCCCGGCGGACGATACGAAGTCTCGATTTCAAGAACAGGCGCGACGGGAGAGTATTCGGTCGCGATCAACGGAACTGTCATCGACGACTTGCAAGAGGGATATCTGCTCGGCTCCTCGTAAACGAAATCTCGTTGCAATTCGAAGCCAGAAATGGATTTCTGCCGCTTGGCGCCGACATGCCGGGCGGCAGAACGCGTCAGGAACCTACTTGACGGAAATCGATCCTCTCCAGCACCTTGCCTTCCATGGCCAGGGCGGGATGATTTTGGGTCTGTTCGACCCGAAATAAAGAGTAGAGCATGATGTCGTGCGAAGTCCCTTGGCACTTTCCGGCATCACGCCCTAGGACGGCGTCGGTCGGGCAAGAAGGGAACACCGATGCTCTTACCTGCGGCGCACAAGCGATGCCATGAATTCTGAAGATCTAATGCAGCCAAGCCGAAAGCATCGCTCCTTGGTGCGGAAACGAGTGGTGAGTTCAGGTTTTCCGGGATTCGTCCACGGAGCGATTTGATTATGGCCGGAAGGAACTCCATAAGCTTGTAAAATAGTCAAATAATTTGTATATTTTTTTGAAGGAAGGGAGCGTGGTGATGGAAAAATTTTCGACCGTCGAATTGCTGCGAGACATCAAGACCGTGACCATGGCTGCAGATCGCGAGCCTGTCGCGATCACGCAGCATCGTAAGCCAAGATATGTCCTCATGACCTACGGCGAGTTTGAAGCTCTGAAAAGCCGAGGCGATCCACGCCGGGTCTATGGTCCGAATGAAGCCCCCGCAGACTTGGCAGCGATGATCCTGCCCGAACTTGACCGGCTGATAGAGGAAGGCCGCGACGTCAATGGCTGACGTCCCGGCCAACGGTTCCGTAATCCGTTACCCTTATCTCTGCGCGTGGCAGCGCGACAAAGGAGAAACGGAAGGACGAAAGGGCCGGCCGGTTTGCATGGTGCTTGCGATTCCCAAGGGCAATCAGGCGAACCTTATCTTGCTGGCCATTCGGGAACGCCGCCTCGCTCCGACCAGACGGCATTGGAAATTCCACAACTCGAATGCCGCCGCACCGGCATTCGTGAGTGGAAGGATGCATGGATCACCGTATCGGAGTTCAATCACGATCTGGCGGAAGTATCGTTCTACTATGATCCAAGCGCTGAAGTGCTGGGATCGTTCAGCAAAGGGTTTCTTGCGAAGGTTGCGGCAGCCTTCAAGCCTTTCCTCGCAAGCCCTGATGCCAGAATAAGTCGTATCGAGTGAAATGCCGTCAGTATCCGGGGACAACGTATTCCGGTCCCGAGGAGGTGCAGCTTCCAGCTTTTCTCCGATCTCCATCTCTCGAACCGATGCTCAAACAGTTCATCAAAGCGGCACGATGGCCAGATCAAAGATCCTGCAAATCAACGCCGAATAGCTCCTGGTGCATGTGCTCGACCGCGATACCGATACCGCCGACCAGGGCTGCCCGATTGCCGAACTGGCTGATTTCGATACGAGGCGGGTAGGGTGTGCAACGTGGCAGATACCGGCGAATAGCTTCGACAAGTTCAGGGCGCGCGCCGATGCTGCCGCCCATGATCACCAGTTCCGGATCGAGCGTTGCGCCGATGGCCGCAATGGCAAGTGCGATCAATCGCGCGGTTTCCTCGATCACGGCAATTGCGGCCGGCTCACCGGCAACCAGCGCCGAAAAAAGTTCCGTTACGCTTTTTTCGCCAGAGCCGCCATATCCAGCATAGCGCCGTACCATCGCAGCACCACCCACCGCACTTTCAAGAGTGCCAAGGGTGAAGCCATCCGGGTCAAACGGTTCTCCGCCGAGAGGTAGATAGGCAATTTCTCCGGCAGCGCCGCGCGCTCCCCGCATGAGGCCGCCATTCGCAATGATGCCCATGCCGATACCGGTTCCCAATGCCATGAATACAAAATTGCTGGCCGCGGAGCCATGTCCGCGCCATCGTTCTCCCTGCGCGGCGAGATTGACGTCATTTTCAATAACGACCGGAATACCCGTGCGATCACTCAGGAGGTGGCGCAGGTCGATTGTTTCGACGCCGGGGATGTTCGGAGCGACATTGATATGTCCGGTGGCCGGGTCAAGTACGCCTGGAGTGCCCAGCACTATGACGCGCAATTTGGAGAGATCGATACCGGCGCTGACGGCAAGGTCTCTTATGATCTCATGGAATTGATCGACCAGGGAAAGGCCGCCATGAGGGCTCGTCCGCACTTTGGTTTCGGCAACGATATTTCCAAGCAGATCACAGATGATCGCGGCGATCTTGGTCCCGCCAAGATCGATGGAGGCGGCGAAACCGGCGCTTGCGTCGAGCTCATAGGTGATTGCGTTTCGACCCAGACGCCCATCGGTATATCCGGTCGGCTTCAGCCAGCCGCTGTTCTCCAGATGGCGTACGACATCGGAAATCGTTTGCTTGGATAAGCCCGTCAGCTTGGCGATGTCGGCGCGGGAAATAGGACCTTTCGCAAGGATGGTCCGAATAACGGAGTTTGTAGAGATCTTTCGCGCTATCGGTGTCTGGGTCGCATTAGGCATCATTGCTGTTTTCTCGCGCCCGCTTCTCATTAGTTCGGGACCTATGCCTAATTCCTTTAACGTGAATTGCTATCATGTCAAATTCCAGAAGAATATCGCGAGTTCAAGCCTGCCGTCAGCCGCCCGGCTGGGGTAGGCCCAGATAATTTGTCCACGCCATTGACAAATTGAGCATCCAATCCATAGACTGCCCTGATGGCTGAGTAAATTGCGGAGGAGTCATGAAGGCGAGGCCTGGGGATAGGAGATGCAGATCCATATCCGTGCTGGGTCCTATAACACGTCCTTCCGGCACGGATGCTGGATATGAAGGCCTGGACTTTACGGGTCATCTCATCTTCGACATCGCTCATCGATAAGGTGCTCGGCTCGCCATGATGACCCCCACACCAGAAGGCGAAATCACAACCAGGGACGCGGTCATCCTGCCGATCATGGCGCCTCGGCTACAGGCGGACGCGCATCCAGACGGCTATATAGAGCTTGCTCTTTGGGGAAGCGGTCGCCTGGGAAAGCTGCGCTTTTCCAAGCTTGCCGGACCTTACATCTACGGCCCAAACAGGATTATTGCTAAAGCAGGCGGCATCTTCGTCGCCCAGTCGCAGCCCGTTCTTCTGATCCGCAATGCTCGTGTCGAAGGAATTTTCCCGGCTCGCCGCGGCGCTTGGTGGCATGAAGCCAGCAAGGATAATTCAAGGGCGAAACGCATCAAACGCGACGATCGCCATATTGTCGTGACTGGCTGGGGGGTGATGATCGTCGAGGCCGGTAACGGCGATATTCGTATTGCCGTCGGGGCCTCAGAAAGCGAGGCCGAGGCTGCACTTGGCCTTGCAGGCGACGCGATCGTCGCCGAGTCTGCGAATTATGTCGCCCGTTGCGACTTGGCGCCCAAGGCCGATCCTGTGATGCGCAGCATGGTGATGCAGGGCGCGCACGCTGCGCTTTCCAGTATCCGGCTCGATGAGAACGGCGTGTTTGCCGGTCTGGCCGCAGGCCAGGCCTATAGCGCGCCCGCGCGAACCTATTATCGCGACGGCTACTGGACGACGCAGCTGCTGCTGCGCCTGGCGCCGGAGACGGTGCGCGATCAAATTCGGCTGCTTGCCAAGGGAATCCAGCCTGACGGAGAAGCGCCAAGCGGCGTAATCGTGACAGGGCCGGCGCAATCGCAAGCCTGGCAGAACTTCGTTCTCGATTGCAGGCTCCATCCCGAAAAATACCATGGCAAGGCTGTCCCGGAGCACCACAATCGCCCACAGGATTGGTGGAGCGACCATTTTGACAGCCCGCTTTTCTTCATCCTCTTTCTGTCAGACTATGCGGATGCCACAGGCGATACGGCAGAAGCGCTGCAATACTGGCCACTCGTCACGGCGATCGTCAAACGATATCTGGCTTTTGCAGGCCCTGGCAGCGTGCTGCCGCTCAAGCCGCGACATGACAGGGACTGGGCAGACAATGTCTACCGGGAAGGTCTCGTCTCCTACAATCTCGGTCTTTTCGTCGGCGCGTTGGATGCAGTGGCGAAATTGGGGGCCAAGCACGATCCCGCGTTGGCACAGAAGGCGCGTGAAACAGCGCAGTCCGCCCGCGCTGAAATCGAGGAGAGGCTTTTTGTCCCGAGCAGAAACGGCTATGCCGACTTCATCACCCCAGACGGGTTCGTCGAGGATCATCTCGTGCTCGATAGCCTGACACTATCCCGTTACGGAGCCATTTCGTCATCGCGAGCGATGGGGCTCCTCAAGGCCATGGAAGGGGCTTTGGAAGCTCGCAACAATCATGAGCAGCCCTATGGCGATTGGGGCGTCCTTTGCGCCTTCCCACCATTTAAACGGGCAAGGGATGTCAGATCGAAGACCGCTTTCCCCTTTCGTTATCACAATGGATCGGATTGGCCTTATTGGGACGGCGTTTATGCGGAAGAAAGAATACGCCACGGCCTCGGTGGCGCGCGTTATGCGCTTGTACGCTGGTGGGAGGCCTGTCTGGCTCATGGTTGGGCAGGTGCGGTCGAATATTTCTCGCCGCCTTACGGACGCGGCTCGCTGCTGCAGGGGTGGAGCGCGATGCCGGCCGCAGTCGTCCTGAAATATGGCCTAGAGGCTGCGAACGCGGAGAATGCGTAATGGGCGGGCCGGCGGAACTTACTTTAGACTGCCGGCCTATTCAATTTCATGACGAAGGCGAGGTGACCGTTCTGGCTGAGTTCTTCGAAACCGAGACGTCTGTAGAATCCCTTGGCGCGTTCGTTTGCGGGGCTGACACCAAGATGGACGGCAGGCACGCCGCGTTTCGAAAAGACGCCGAGCAGAGTTTCGATCATCGCGCGTCCCCATCCGCCCGATTGGGCTTCGGGCAGAATATTGATGTGAAGATGCGCAGGATAAAGCGTTTCAAGACCCAACGTGCCGCTGTGCGGGTTGGCGATCCGCTCCAGAACATCGACGTCCTTTGGAGTGCTGGGGGAGAAAGCGGCGATCTCTTGGCGAACATGCGGCCACCAGCTTTGGCGGAGCTCCCGGTCGAATGCAGCGGTGTCGGGCGTGCCGACAACATAGCCGACGACCCGTTGGCGCCCGGCGAGCACAAAGGCAAAGTCCGGAGCGAATTTGAGATAGGGCACCGCCCATACGTAGCCGGGAAGGCGCCGATCGCTATAAAGCGCGCTCGCATCGGTACCGGCATCAGCCGTCATCAGGCAAATGTCAAAGAGGGCCTCAACATCTTCTTCTGTTGCCGGGCGGATGAAATAATCGTCGCTCTCAAGGGGCATGGCATCACCGATCTGCTGGCCGCCGCACGCCACGAACAGGCGCCGATCGGCAGGGAAATTGGCAAAACTGAAAGACTGCGTCTGACGGACGGGAGCCTGCGAATTTTCGGGAAGGAATAAGGGAATTCATCGGACCAGTAAAGGTCCGGCGATGCGAGACATTCGGCTCGTCTTCAGTAAGACCAGCCGGTTGGAAGCGGAAGGAACTGCCAACAAGCAGCCAGAGGGAACCAATCAATGTTTAGCGATTTCATCTCCATCGACACAGCATTCATTCTCAAGAAGGCAGGGATTTTGGCGGGCGCCGCTTTGGTCGCGTTCGGCACATCCACAGCTGTTTTTGCCGAAACGCTTACGGTCTGGGACGACCACGATTCGGAATCGCGGGCTGCCGTGATGACCGAGCTCAACGCCAATTTCCAGAAGGCGCATCCCGACGTTAAGCTTGACCATACCGTACGCGACTTCCAGGATCTCAATCTCACGCTTAAACTCGCCGTTTCCTCCGGCGATGGCCCCGTAGTCACCAAGGTCAACCAGGGAGCCGGTGCGATGGGCGCGATGGTCAAGGAAAACCTCCTTGTTCCTGTCGATCCCTACCTCAAGAAATATGGATGGGACAAAAACCAGTCCGATAGTCTTCTGGCGCGAGACCGCTGGTCGAGCAAGGGCGAGTTCGGTGTCGGTGAGACCTACGGCATTTCGTCGCTCGCAGAGATCGTCGGCCTTTATTACAATGAAAAGGTTTTGAAAGCCGCCGGCGTCGAACTTCCGATCAAGAATTTCGACGATTTCCTTGCAGCCTTGGACAAGGTCAAGGCGGCAGGCACTGCACCGCTCACGATCGGCACCGCCAAAGGCCACTTGGCGCTTCATATGCTGGCCGGGATCGCCCAAGCGCATATCGATGCGTCCGATCGAAAGGCGCTCGATGACCTGATCTACGGCCGCGGCGGCACCTGGAATACGCCCGGCAATCTGGAATCGGTCAAGCTCGTCCAGAAATGGGCAGAAAATGGTTATTTCTTCGATGGTTACCAAGGCATCTCCGGTGACGACGCCGTTCAGCTCTTTGTCGCTGGCCAGGGCGCATTTCTGATCTCAGGGACCTGGTATTTTGGTGAGATGCAGAACAACCCCGACATCCATTTCATGCCGATCCCGGCACCCGCCGGCATCAAGCATCCGCTTTCGGTTGGCGGCGTCGATCTTGCCTGGGCGATCACGAGCCTCGCCAAGAATGACAGGATGAAGGATCTTGCCGGCGAATACATCAACTATATGGTTTCCAAGGAGGCGTCCGTGACCTGGGTCCATGCCGGCTACCTGCCCGCAACGCCGGTCCCGGAAGATGCCGCAGTCAAGGCTTCCCCGCTCCTGAAAGAGGGCATTTCAATGTGGAAGTCGTTGAACGACAACAATGCGCTTGGACATTATCCCGATTGGGCAAGTCCAACCATGCTCAAGACCTTTGATGAAAATACGCCTTTGCTGCTTGCCGGCAAGCAAACGCCCGAAGAGCTCATCGGCAAGCTCGATGCGGACTACGCCGCCTATATGAAGGGCAAGTGATTGCCTTGGTTTGCAATGATCCCGCCGCGCTGTCCTCTTGGGGATAGGATGCGGAGGGAAGCTGCGGTACGTCTATCCTGATCACGGCCAGAGCGGAAAAATCCGCTGTCCGGCATATTTCTGAGATGGTGCATGAAACGCTCGCCACTTGACGCGAAGGCCAGCAGAAATCTCATCTATATTCTGCCCGGCTTGCTGCTTTATTTTGCTCTTGTTCTTGGTCCTATTGTCGCGGCAATCGGTATCAGTTTCACCGAATGGGATGGCATCAGCCTTCCAAATTGGGTGGGGATCGGCAACTTTGCAAAATTGTTCTCGGATGGGACTTTTTATGTCGCGCTAAAAAACAACGCTCTTTTTATGGTGTTTTACTGCGTTATCCCGCTTGCCGTCGGCCTCGTACTCGCGGCGATGATCTGGACACTCAGGCAGCGCGAACAGTTCGCACTGCGGACGCTGTTGTTTCTACCCTATATCATGCCGACCGCCGTGCTTGGCATCATTTGGCATTGGCTTTACAATCCGGCCTTCGGTCCCATCAACCAGGCGCTGAAGCTGGTTGGGCTGGGTTCGATCGCCTTGCCCTGGCTCGGGGACTTTACCTTTGTTCTGCCGGCGGTCGGCCTTGTTGCTAGCTGGTATTTCTTCGGTTTCTGCATGGTGTTGTTTCTTTCCGGGATCCAGCGGATAGATCCGTCACTGTTTGAAGCCGCAAAAGTCGATGGTGCCAGCGGAGGCAGGATTTTCTTCTTCATCACGCTTCCGCTTCTCCTGCCGGAAATACGCATCGCGCTCCTTCTTACCATCATTTCTTCCATCAAGAGCTTTGATCTGATCTTTACGATGACCAGAGGCGGTCCTGCCAACGCAACCATCGTCCCCAATATCTATATGTACGAACTAGGTTTTCAGCTGAACCGCTATGGATATGCCTCGGCCGTTGCCATCATAGGTGCCGTGCTGGTCTTTATGATCAACTATGCCGTCCATCGGCTCGTGCGGCCATTGAATGAAGGAAGCGCATCGTGAGCAGGACTTATCGTGGAATAAGCGGCGCATTGCCTTCGCGTATGATTCTTTGGCTGTTTGCAGTTCTAGCGGTTGTTCCTTTTGCGCTGCTGCTTCTTACGTCCCTCAAGAGCCGTGCGGACCTGCTGCAAGGCGCATTCGTATTGCCAGCCTATCCGCATTTCGAGAACTACGCGAATGCATGGATCGACGGCCGGTTTAACGTCTATTTCCTGAATTCCGTTCTTGTCGTGTTTCCTGTCATAGTGGTCAGCATCATACTTGGAACATTGATGGGCTTCGGCTTTGCGTTCCTGAGCTTCCCGTTCAGACGCACCATCTTTGCCCTTTTGACCGTCGGCATGATGGTGCCGACCGAAGCCTTCATCATTCCGCTCTATTATGAAATGCGCCATGTCGGGCTTATCAATACCTACGCGGCGCTGATCCTTCCGCAGATTGCCATGTCGATGCCTTTCGCGACCATGTTCATGGCAAGCGCGATGCAGCAGCTGCCATCGGAAATCGTGGAGGCGGCGGTTCTGGATGGGGCATCGAGACGCCATATTTTATTCAAGGTCATTGTACCTCTGACATTGCCGGCAATGTCCACGCTGGCATTGTTCCTATTTATCTGGACATGGAACGAGTTTCTTATTCCGCTTGTCCTTGTCAACGACGACAACTACCGCACATTGCCGATCGGGATGCTGTTTTTCCAGGGGCGCTATACAGTCAATACCCCTGTACTGACGGCAGGCGCCGTCATCGTCATCGGCCCGCTCATCCTCGCCTATATGTTCTTTCAGCGGAAACTCATCACAGGGCTCACAGCCGGAGCGACGAAATGATTCGGGATGTGCCGAAGCTTCAGCTGATTTAGAGCCTTTCCGCCTTTCTTCGAATCGCGAAGACGCTCTGGTCAATCCGAATGTTTCGGTGTTGGCGCCGTCTGCTCCGATGCGGAAAGCTGGATGAGGCCGCCAAGCGTGAAGCGGAACAACCGATCTGCCAGCTCCTCATCCGTCGTCGTCTCCCGTGCAAGCGCCGGGATGATCTCGGATACACGCTTTTCAGCCACTAGCAGCATGAAACAGGGCGCCATAGTCGAAAGCGCGGCCTGGGCGACCAGCGGATTGTCCGGTGTCACGCCGATGATCTGCGCGATGACGCCAAACAGCAATGCCTTCTTCGGCTCTATCTCCTCGCGGCGAAGCTTGTCGATATGAGGTGTCGGCGCGATCAGTTCACGAACGATCACCTTGGCCGGCCAAGAATTCTCGTTGCCTGTCCGCACGACCTTGACCAGCAGCGCGATGAACCGGCGTAGCTTCTCCCTCGGATCGATGTCCGCAGCGACCGTGCGGGCAAGTACGTCGTAGCTCATCAGGCGATGATGGGCTTCTGCCAGAACGTCTTCGTACAGAGCCTCGACACCGCCGAAGTGGTAGTTGACCGCCGCCGCATTCGCGCCTGCGCGCAAGGCGATTTCTTTGGCAGTCGCGCGGTCGAAGCCGAATTCGGCGAAAACGGCGCCGCCGGCTTCGAGCAGGCTCATGCGCGTGGCCGCGCCGTCCTGCCGATCCCGGGACCGCGTCGATCGTCTGTTGCCTCTGACCATTGCTCGGCCTTTCATTAATTCGAATATTAATTTGAAATTTGAATTTGACAAGTGTTATGATCGCCCTCGGATCGATCTCGGTTATCGTTCGTTTCATCAGAGCCGGCTTTTCGTTTGGAGCTCAAACAAGGCATGCAGCGCGTCATCGTCATCCTGGTCCTCTTGTTCGCCGTGGCAGGCGGCGCCTGGTGGTATTTTCATCGCGACAGCGGTTCGAAGGAACTCGTCCTCTACGGAAATATCGATTTCAGGCAGCTTACCGTCGCCTTCAACGGCAGCGAACGTGTGGCTGAAGTCCTTGCCGAAGAGGGCGAACAAGTCAAGAAAGGGCAGGTCCTCGGCCGATTGGATACGAGCCGGCTCTTGCCTCAGGTTGCCCAGGCCGAGGCACAGGCGGCAGGCCAGAGCGCCAATCTCGCCCGCCTCAAGAACGGCAGCCGTCCGGAGGAAATCGCCCAGTCGCGCGCCAATTTGGAATCTGCCAAGGCGGAGGCTGTCAATGCCCGCGCCCAGTTGGCACGACAGGAAACGCTTGCCCCCAAGGCCGTCGTCAGCCAGCAGGCCCTGGATGAAGCCCGTTCGGCATCTGCCGTCGCAGACGCCAAGGTCATCGCAAATCAGAAAGCGCTCGATCTGCTCGTCGTGGGTTCGCGCGCAGAAGATATCGAGCAGGCGCAAGCGCAGTTGCAGGCGGCGCAAGCCAATGTCGCGCTTCTGCACCAACAGCTTGCGGACGCGGAACTGAAGGCCCCCGTCGATGCGATCGTGCAATCCAGGCTTATCGAACCCGGCGAAATGGCTTCCCCCACGCGCGCGGCCTTCTCGCTTGCGACCATCAGTCCGAAATGGGTGCGTGCCTATGTTTCGGAAACACAGCTTGGAATGCTGCGTCCCGGCATGAAAGCTTCGGTCACCGTGGATTCGTTGCCGGGACGCACACTCCAGGGATGGATCGGTTTCATTTCTTCCGTTGCCGAGTTCACGCCGAAATCGGTCGAAACGGAGGAGTTGCGCACAAGCCTCATCTATGAAGTCAGGGTGTTCGTTGACGATCCGGAAAACGTGCTGCGGCTGGGTATGCCGGCAACCGTCAGGCCGCTTCCGGACGAGCGGACGGCTCCTCCAACTGCGCAGCGGCAATAGGACGAGGATGTCATGAGCGGCGATCTCTCGGTGGTGGCAGGCAATATCCGCAAGACGTTTCGCCGCGATACCGGTGAAACGGTGGAGGCACTCGCCGATGTTTCCCTCGACGTCCGGAAAGGCGCTCTGACGGCACTCGTCGGCCCGGACGGCGCAGGCAAGACGACATTGCTGCGTCTGGCATGCGGCCTGATCGCGCCGGACAGCGGCAGTTTGCAGGTGATCGGTGTCGATGTCGGCAAAGAGCCGCAGCACGTCCAGGACCGCATCGGCTACATGCCGCAGAAGTTCGGCCTTTATGAAGATCTGAGCGTTCAGGAGAACCTCGATCTCTATGCGGATCTGCACGGCGTGGCGCAATCCAGGCGCGATGAAACCTATCCACGCCTCTTCGAGATGACCCAGCTCGGCCGTTTCAAGGAAAGGCCGGCCGGAAAATTATCGGGTGGCATGAAGCAGAAGCTTGGCCTTGCCTGTACGCTGGTACGGGCGCCCGAACTGCTGCTGCTCGACGAGCCCACCGTCGGCGTGGATCCGTTGTCTCGGCGCGAACTCTGGGACATCGTCTTCAAGCTCGTCAGGGAGGATGGGCTTTCCGTCATCGTCGCGACGTCCTATCTCGACGAGGCCGAACGCTGCGAACACGCTGTGCTCATGCATGCGGGAAAGGTCCTTGCTCAAGGACCGCCTGCCCAAATAACGAAAAAGGCGCAGGGCCGCTGCTTCATGGTCCGCGCACCGGAGGGCATGCAGGCACGATCCCTGCAGGCACGTCTGTTCGCACTGTCAGGCGTTGTCGATGCCGTCCCTGAGGCTGGCCGCGTCCGAATTGTGCGCAACGCGGATCAGAAGGACGAACCGTTGCAGGTAGATGGTACCACGCTTGAGACGGAAAGCGTGGCCGCCCGATTCGAAGATGCCTTCATGATGCTATTCGCTGCCGTTGCCGGAGACGCCGAGCGCAGAACGCAGACCGGACAGCCGTCGGCGGATCGCAATGGCGGCGAAACGGTTGTGCAGGTCCGCGACCTCGTTCGCACGTTCGGAGATTTCACGGCCGTAGACCATATCAGCTTCAGTGTCCGCAAGGGCGAGGTCTATGGTCTGCTCGGCCCGAATGGGGCGGGAAAAAGCACGACCTTCCGCATGCTGTGCGGCCTGCTTCCCGCAAGCGCCGGCACATTGATGGTCGCCGGCGCCGACCTGCTGAAGGCAGGCGCGAAGGCCCGGGAGCGGCTCGGCTATGTCGCGCAGAAGTTTTCGCTCTACGGTCAGCTCAGCGTCGACGAGAATCTGGAGTTCTTCGCAAGCGCCTACGGGTTGCGCGGCCGGCATCGGAAGGACAGGATCGCCGCTTTGAAGAACCAGTTCGAGCTGGATCAGTTTTCAAGACTGCCGAGCGGGCAGCTTCCCGGTGGCTTCAAGCAGCGGCTGGCGCTTGCCGCCGCGCTGCTGCATGAGCCTGACATTCTCTTCCTGGACGAAGCGACCAGCGGCGCCGACCCATTGGCAAGGCGGCAGTTCTGGGGACGGATCACTGCGTTGTCCGAACAGGGTGTGACTGTCATCGTGACGACGCATTTCATGGAAGAGGCCGAATATTGCGACCGGATCATCATTCTCGATGCCGGCAGGAGCCTGGCGGAGGGAACACCGGTCGAAATCCGCGCCCATGCCGGGATGGACGGCGAGGCGGCGGCAACCATGGAGGAGGCGTTCATCGCGATTGTCGAGAAGGAGCGCCACAGACAGGCGGAGAGAGCGGCATGAACGAACCCGTCGACAGCTCCGCCGGACATGGATTGCACACAGCGTTACGACGCATCCGTGCATTGATCCGCAAGGAGACCTGGCAGCTTCTGCGCGACCCGGGCAGCATCGCGATCGGCATCGTCATGCCGGTGGCGCTGCTAATCCTGTTCGGATACGGCATCAATCTGGACGTGAAAAACGTTCCCGTTGCCATCGTCATGGAAGAGAATTCACCCGAGGCGCGCGGGCTCGCATCGGCCTTCGAGCTCTCCAGCTACTTTTCGCCGAAACCGGTGACGACGATGGCGGAAGCGGAGAGAATGCTCCGGTCATCCGAGGCCAGGGCAATCCTGCGCATTCCTTCGGATTTCGCGCGCGAAATGGCTTTGGGCAACGGTGAAGTGCAGGTTGTCGTCAACGGCAGCGATGCCAACACGGCGCGTATTTCGCTGACTTACGCCGAGGCGGCGGTTGGCGTCTGGGCCGCAAAGGAAGCATCCCGCGGAGCGGCGCCCGCCGGCAGCAGTGTAGCAATCGAATCCCGGCTTTGGTTCAACGAAGCCAATGACAGCAGTTATTTCCTCGTCCCGGGCCTCGTCGTCCTCGTCATGACCCTGATCGGCGCGCTCCTGACCGCGCTCGTCATGGCCCGGGAATGGGAACGCGGCACTTTCGAGGCGCTGTTCGTCACGCCCGTCCGCTCGAGCGAAATCCTGCTCGGCAAGACCGTTCCCTATTTTCTTCTCGGGCTTGCCGGGCTTGCGCTCTGCGTCGTCGGCAGCCGGCTGCTCTTCGGTGTGCCGCTTCGGGGATCGCTGCTGATCCTCACCTTCGTATCCATGCTCTATCTTCTGGTGGCGCTCGGTCTTGGCCTCGCCATATCCTCCGTCACGAAGAACCAGTTCATCGCAAGCCAGGTTACCGTTCTCGTCACCTTCCTGCCGGCGATGATGCTCTCGGGCTTCATGTTCGATCCGCGGAGCATGCCCTGGGCCGTGCAGATCATCACCTACATCTTCCCAGGGCGATATTTCGTCACCCTGCTGCAGACCCTGTTTCTCGCTGGCAATATCTGGAGCGTCATTCTGCCCAATGCAGCCGTGCTGGCGGCCATGGCTGCGGCGCTTCTGGCGCTTGCCGTGCGAATGACCCGCAAAAGGATCGCATAGCCATGTTGATCGCATCGCTTCTGCGCATCGTAACCCTCATCCGCAAGGAACTCCTCGTTATCCTGAAGGACCCGAGAAGCCGGGCGAGCCTTGTCGTCCCGCCCATCCTCCAGTGCCTGATCTTCGGCTATGCCGCTACCTACGACCTCAACATGGTCCCCTATGCGCTCGTCGACCAGGACAGGACGACAACGTCGAGAAACCTCGTCGCAAAACTGGAGGGATCGGGCATCTTCGAGCGGGTAGCGACGCTGACGCAGACGGGCCAGGCCATAAGACTTCTCGATGCCAAGCAGGCCGTCCTGATCATTGTCATCGAGCACGATTTCGAGAGGCAATTGGAAGCGGGCGCCTCCGGCATGGTACAGGTCATCGCCGACGGCAGGAATTCCAACACGAGCGGCATCGCGCAAGGCTATGCCAACACCATCGTCAGCGGCTTTACCTTCGACTGGCTTGCAGGGAGGGGAAGTTCCAGCAACTCCGTGCAGGTGACGACGCGAGCCTGGTACAATCCGCAGCTTGAAACGCGCTGGAGCATGGTCCCTTCGCTCATCGGAACAATCACCATGCTGATGACGATGATGCTGACCGCCATGTCCGTCGCGCGCGAGCGCGAGGAGGGAACCTTCGACCAATTGCTGGTGGCACCGTTCACGCCGACCGAGATCATGATCGGCAAGGCCGTCCCCTCGATGATCGTCGGCATCACTCAGGCATCGACGATCCTGCTAGTGGCCTTGTTCTGGTTCCGTATCCCGTTCGCCGGCTCTTTCCTGACGCTCTATCTCGGGCTCAGCCTCTTCTTGGCCGCGGCCATCGGTTTCGGCCTGTTCCTGTCGTCGATTGCTGCCAACATGCAGCAGGCGATGATTCTCGGTTTCGTCTTCCTGATGCCGTTCATGCTGCTGTCGGGACTGATGTCGCCGACCGACAACATGCCGAAGGTTCTCCAATATGCGACGATGATCAACCCGCTGAAATATGCAATCCGCATTACACGCAGCGTCTATCTGGAAGGTGCCGGTCTCGGCACGCTGCTTCCCGACATGCTGGCACTGGTCGCCATTGCCGCCGCCACGATGCCGGTTGCCGCCTGGATGTTCCGTCACCGCCTGAACTAGACCCCATAACGGGAACGGGCCGGTCCTCACCAGTGACCATCGAGGCGCCACGCCGCATCAGGCTCGTCAATGGCTGCCCAATCTCTAAGCGTATCCGTGGTCGCACAGAAATTGGGCTACGGCGCCGAAGCATCGTTCAGCCGTGCCTTCAAGCGTATCATCGGTGCTCTACCGAGCCAGTTTCGCAAGGGCAGCGGAGCTGAAACGAATTCCTTCCCTATGGATTGAAGCTCTCACCGCCGGGAATGTGCAATGTCGGCTGCGATCTGTTCAGAGAGTGCCGGCCTTCGTAGACATGGCGCTCTTCAACGGCAACAGCGCATGAGACAATGTAGACAGCAGAATGTCTCTTGGTACGCCGTCGGCGGCTTGTACCGACAAGCCGTGGAGAAAGGCGGCGTAGAATTCCGCGAGCGCGCGTGGGTCCGCGTCAGGTTTCAACTCGCCGGTCTCCGACGCCTTTTTCAGCCGCTCGTGCAAGGAAGCAGCGCGGTCCCGCCGATAACGGCCAAGCCGCTGATCGGCGCGCCGGTGCTGGAGCTCGTCGAAAAGCGGGCGTGAGTGTACGCAAACAGACCGAAATCATCCGGCTGGTGGCAATTGCCGGCTGACATGTATTTTGATGGTGCCGAACGGGTGCTCGACCGTGTCGCCCTGACCTTCATCTTAATTCAGTCGACGTCCCACCGGGCAAGACGTGGCAATCAGTCTGACATCGTCGGACTCCACGCGAACCAGCATCTCCAACGCCTGGCGGATGAGTGCTGCGGTTTCCTTGGTGCTCAACGATCTAGCCTTGTCCACGAGGGCGTCGTCGAGAATGATGGTCGAGCGCATTACTATGCATTCTTGTTGCGGCACCAAAAACAGCACCATTCGGTGATAAAATCTATGCCTTCCTCGACATTGATACAGCAGGCTCCTCTTTCAGGTTCTCGGAAATTGAACGGATCACGCCCAAGGAAATAGGAAGCGGCGTGTCCTGGAAGACAGAACCGAGCCGAGCCAGTTCTTCGTGGAAATCACACCTGTCCGCTTCTCAGTGTCGCTCGTGTGCGAGGAATTGGCGAAAACGCTCGGATTTTGGATGTTTGAAAAGTTCCGCCGGCTCGCCCGTCTCTTCGATAACGCCCTTGTGGAGAAACACGATCTTATTGGAAACGTCTCGCGCGAACGCCATCTCATGCGTTACGACCAGCATGGTTCGTCCCTCCTCGGCAAGCGAGCGCATGACTTTAAGCACTTCGCCAACAAGTTCGGGATCAAGCGCTGAAGTCGGCTCGTCGAAAAGCATGACCTTCGGCCGCTGCGCGAGAGCACGAGCAATCGCCGCGCGTTGCTGCTGACCTCCAGATAGATGCGCTGGATAGAAATTTCGCTTGTCGGCGATTCCAACTCGTTCAAGCAGCGCTTCTGCTTCCGCGACGCATTCGGCGCGGTTGCGTTTCTGCACGTGCACCGGCGCTTCGATTACATTTTCCAAAATGGTCATGTGCGACCAAAGATTGAAGCTCTGAAACACCATGCCGATGTGTTCGCGCAGCCGATCGACCTGCCTGCGATCGGCAGGCTCGGTCCTGTGGCGTCCTTTTTTCAGCGAGAACATCTCGCCTCCGATGCGTATCTCGCCACTGTCTGGCACTTCAAGCATATTGATGCATCGAAGCATCGTCGACTTTCCCGAGCCGGAAGAGCCCAAGATCGATATGACGTCGCCTTCGTTGGCCTCTAGCGAAACGCCTTTGAGAACCTCCAGCGGGCCGAAGCACTTTCTGAGATCCTTGACCGAAACGGCAGCGCTCTTTTGTATGTTATCGCTGGCCAAGACTGTTCCCCTGATGGACATGCGTACTCCGGTTAAGTGGTAGGATTGGGTGGCATGCGCATATGTGGTGAAAGCCAAAATTCGACCACCATGAGCATGCGCGTGACGGCGAAATTGATCGCAAGGTAAATCGCCCCTGCGACGATAAAGATTTCGAAAGCCCGAAAGCTGTCCGCGATCAATTTTCCTGCGAGACCTGTGACTTCCATGATGGTGATGACGGAAGCAAGCGCCGTTGCCTTGACCATCAAGATGATCTCATTGCCATAGGCAGGCAATGCGTGCCTGATGGCAATCGGAAGAATGATGCGCCTGAACAACAGGATACCTGACATGCCGCAGGCGCGCGCCGCCTCAACCTGTTGCATGGAAACGGCCTGCAGGCCACCTCGAAAGATCTCGCTGCAGTAGGCGGCTGTGTTCAGCGTCAACGCCAGCACGGCGCACCAATAAGGTTCACGGAAAAACCACCAGACGCCAAGATCCTGCAGTCCATGTCGGAATTGACCGAGGCCATAGTATATCAGGAACATTTGGACAAGGAGAGGTGAACCTCTGAACACGAAGACATAAGCGCGGGTTAAGGTTCGGCCGATCGTGCCGCCCATCACCGCAATGAGCGCGATGACAAGCGCGAGGACGCTCCCCGCCAGAATCGATGTGACTGCAAGCTCGATGGTCAGCGGCAAACCGTTCAGAAGAGTGAAGAACGTTTCCCTCATGAAGCCAATATCCATCACAAGGCCCTCCTTATCCCTTGAGTTGTTCGCGCTTCCATTCTCCTGAACAGGATCGAAGAAACCCAGGTGATGACGAGATAAAGGACGACTGCCGTCAGATAGAATTCAAACGGGCGGCGTGTGGACCCGGCGGCGATTTGCGATTGCCGGAGGAGTTCGACAAGTCCGGTGACGGAGATCAATGCCGATTCCTTCAGGACGAGTTGCCAGGTGTTTCCAAGTCCCGGAATGGCATAGCGAAGCACGAGAGGTGCGATGATGCGCCTGAACTTGGGCCACGGCCGCATGCCAACGGCGCTGGCCGCTTCGATTTCGCCGCGCGCAACCGATTTGAATGCCCCACGAAAGACCTCGGCCTGGTAGGCGGCCGAGACGACGCCAAGTGCCAGGGTTCCGGTCAGGAAAGCGGGCATTCCAATGAAACCATGGTAGCCGAACAGGCCGCCGACAGATCCGAGCAGCGAGCTTCCGCCAAAATAGAAAAGATAGATGATCAAAAGGTCCGGGACGCCGCGGAGGATTGTGGTGTAGCAGTCGGCAAACCAGCGAACGGCCATATGCGGCGACAGCTGCATGAAGGTAACAACAGAGCCGATGACCGTTCCAGCCAGAAAGCCACACACGGAAACGCCAATTGTCATGGCGGCAGCCGTCAGAAGGAGGGGACCCCAGCCTGTCTGTCCGACGCCGACAAGTGTCAGATAACTATCGATAAGCTCCATGCGTGAACCTCTTTGTGAAAGCTTGGCTTTGGCTCAGTCGACGGTTCGCCGATGCGCCCAAATGCGCTGGAGCTTCGACATGTTCTTGAGCGAGCTTTGCACATGCGCGCGTGCTGCATTTGCGGCGGCCTCGCGGTCGCGTGCGCAGATGGCGTCTGCAATTGCCCGATGCTCATCGAGATCCGTGTGCTCGAGATCGACCCAGAGAACTTCGAGCCACAGGGCCAAACGAAGTTGCTGATAGACTTGGTCGGTTACCCTTACGAGAGCCTCGTTCCGAGTCGATTCCACAATGACTCGATGGATGTACAATCCAAGATCGAGACGGGCGGCGTCGGACGGCGCCTCATTGGTCGTCTCCTTGAGCTCGATCATCTGGGCGATTACGCCTCGAAGCCGGTCAAGGTCTTCTTCGGTTGCCATCTCGCAGGCGAGTTGCGCAGCGCAGACATCGAGTGCTTCGCGAACAACCAGCAAATTGCAGAATTTGGTGACGTCCAGATCGGTGACCGTATATCCGAGGTTTCGTTGTCCGACGATCAACCCTTCCTCTTCAAGCTTCATCAACGCTTCGCGCAACGGCGTCCGGCTGACGCCGAAGCGCTTGGCAAGCGTGTTTTCCGACAGGCGCTCCGAGGGGCGTAGCTGGCCGCTGAGGATAAGGTCCTTCAGCTGCGAGTATGTGCTCTCACGCAAAGAGCCTCGGTGTTCCGTTTTGGTCGATGCCAATCAATTCCCTTTCCATGTCTGCGCCCGTTCAGCGGGTCCTGTCGGTGGCACCATAACTTTTTCCCTCTTGCTTGATCAAGCAGAATACGATTATGTATACAATGTTGACCACAACAAGCAATGCCCTTTCACCTGCATTTTGGAAGCGGCTTCAAATGTGGGTGCAGGACAAATGGAGGCCCGATGCCAGAGATTCTAAGCCTGGAAGAATTGCGGGAGCGCTTTTCGAATGCTTCAGGCGGCGACATGTTCGATCCGGAGTTTCGAAAGGTTGCCGAGCTGGTCTTTGGGGATGGCGACAGCCGTCAGGCTCCTTATTGCGGCATATCAACGCTTTTGAAGGCTCCTTATCGTCCTGATGCGTCGCCGGATTTTACCGGCATCGACATCGCGCTTTTCGGGATACCAATGGACCTTGGCGTGACGAACCGATCAGGTGCGCGGTTCGGGCCTCGTGCCGTTCGCAATGTCGATCGGGTCGGTCCTTATGAGCATGTGTTGCGCGCCGTTCCGACCGCTCACGCACGGGTCGCCGATGTCGGCGATGTTCCGTTCAGGAGCCGCTTTGATCTCGCCGCGTCCCATGAGGATATCGAGCGATTTGTCCTCGGGGTGGTCAAGGCGGGCGTTGTGCCTTTGGCGGTCGGCGGCGACCACTCGATCGGTCTTCCCATTCTGCGGGCCGTCGGCAAGGATCGATCGGTAGGGATGATCCATATCGATGCGCATTGCGACACGGGCGGCTCCTTTGAGGGCTGCAAATTCCATCATGGCGGCCCATTCCGGCAGGCGGTTCTCGACGGCGTGCTGGATCCTCGGCGGACGGTTCAGATCGGCATTCGAGGAAATTCGGAATATCTCTGGGAGTTCTCGTATGCGTCCGGCATGACTGTCATACATGCGGAAGAGGTCGGCGATATCGGCATGGGGGCGGTCATCGCAAGGGCGAGAGAGATCGTCGGCTCCGGTCCGACCTATGTCAGCTTCGATGTCGACTCTCTCGATCCAGCGTTTGCGCCCGGTACGGGGACGCCTGAGGTCGGCGGGCTGACCTCCGCCCAGGCGCTGGGCATCTTGCGAGGTCTTGCGGGATTGAACATCGTTGGCGGCGACGTCGTCGAGGTCGCCCCACAATACGATCCGACAACGAACACGGCGCAAATTGCGGCGCAGGTTCTATTCGAACTCCTCTGCCTGGCGGCAGAGGCAATCAAGATTCGCGCGTCCTAGCGACTGAGGCTAGGCGTTGCGAAGGCTGCAACCGTCCTGTCCGCAAAAGGACAGGGGGAAACAAAAAGGGGAATGCAACATGCAATTATCAAAACTCTTGCTGACGTCCGTCTTGCTGGGTGTCGCCTTCGCCGGCGTCGCCACCGCAGAGACAAAGCCAACCGAAATTACGATTGCGACCGAAGGCGCGTACGAACCGTGGAACTTCACTGGACCTGATGGCAAGCTTGCCGGATTCGAGATCGATCTTGCCAACGATCTCTGCGCTCGCATGAAGATCAAGTGCACGATCGTCGCCCAGGATTGGGACGGCCTCATTCCGTCGCTCAATGCGAAAAAGTTCGACGCCATCATGGCCTCGATGATCGTTACCGAGAAGCGTCTTGCCGTCATTTCGTTCAGCGAACCCTACGCTCCGACTGCCGCGGCCTTCATGGTCGACAAGACCGGTCCGCTCGCAAAGCTGCCAGGCACCGGGACCACGGTTGATCTTGCCGGAGACAAAGCGAAGGTCGAGCAGGAGTTGCAGCCGATCAGAGACGCCCTCAAGGGCAAGACGGTCGGCGCCCAGGTATCGACGGCGAACGCAACGTTCCTCGACACCTACTTCAAGGGCGTCGTCGATCCTAGAGAATACAAAACCGTCGAGCAGCATGATCTGGATCTTCAGGCCGGCCGCATCGACGCAGTCGTTGCGCAGAAAACATCGCTGAACGCAACGCTTCGAAAGGATGACTTCAAAGACTACACGATAGCCGGTCCGACCTTCAAAGGCGGGGTCTTCGGGCAGGGTATCGCAGCAGGACTTCGCAAGGACGATACGGTCCTGAAGTCCATGTTCGACGCGGCGATCAAAGCAGCCAAGGCGGACGGCACGATCAACAAGCTTGCGCAGAAATGGATCAAGACAAATCTCGATTGATTGAGCGCTGAAATTCTCACCGCGACAAAAATGGCAGCCGGTGCACCAAAGGGTCTCATCGGCTGACCGGCGGAGCTTTGCCAAGCGTCGCTATCAAAACACACCTCATTTGGAGAGCCGTTGTGACTATCCTTCTCAATTCCCTTGAAGCTCGGGACGCTGCCTTCGTTCTTCACCCCTATACCAACGCCTCGCAACATTTGAAGGACGGTCCGCTGGTGATTGCAAGGGGGGAAGGGATCCATATCATCGACAGCGATGGCAATAAGTATATCGAAGGTCTTGGGGGGCTGTTTTGCGCGTCGCTCGGCTTCAGCGAACAGCGGCTGGTCGATGCCGCGACGCGGCAAATGAAGGAATTGCCATTCTATCACAGCTTCGGCGGCAAATCGCACGAGACGGCCATCGAGCTGGCCGACAGGCTCATCCGGCTTTCGCCTGTTCCGATGTCGAAGGTGTTCTTCGCCAATTCGGGTTCCGAGGCCAATGATACGGCCATGAAACTCGTCTGGTATTATCACAACGCGATCGGCAAGCCGGAAAAGAAAAAGATCATTTCGCGTATGCGTGCCTATCACGGCGTGACCATCGCCTCGGCAAGCCTGACGGGGCTCCCTAACAATCACCGTGATTTCGATCTGCCGATCGCCCGCGTGCTGCATACGGATTGCCCGGAATTCTATCGTTACGGTCAGCCGGGCGAGACGGAAGAGGAATTTGCCACACGTTGCGCGGATTCGCTCGAGAGACTGATCCTTGCGGAAGGCCCGGAAACGATCGGTGCATTCTTTGCCGAACCGCTTATGGCATCGGGCGGCTGCATCGTCCCGCCGCCAACCTACTACGAGAAAATTCAGGCAATCCTGAAGAAATACGACGTGCTGCTAATCGCAGACGAGGTGATCTGCGGCTTCGGCAGGCTCGGGACGATGTTCGGTTCCGAAAGCTTCGGGCTGCAACCCGATATGATCGTGATGGCAAAGCAGCTCTCGGCAGCTTACCAGCCGATCTCAGCCCTGATGATCAATGAAAAGATCCATTCTGCGATCGTTTCGGAAAGCGAGAAAATCGGGACCTTCGGGCACGGCTTCACCTATAGCGGCCATCCCGTCGCCACGGCCGTCGCGCTGGAAACCCTCAAGATATACGAGGAGCGAGACATAGTCGGCCATGTCCAGGACGTAGCGCCGCTGTTTCAGCGCCGGCTGAATGATCTGAGCGGGCATCCGCTCGTTGGCAACGCCCGTGGCCGGGGTCTGATCGGAACGCTTGAGCTCGTTCGCAACAAGGAGACGAAGGAGGCGTTCAATCCAGCCCATGGGATTGCTATCCACGCCGGACGAAGAGCTCAGGCCCACGGCGTCATCACCCGCGCGCTGGGCGACAACTACTCGCTGTGCCCGCCGCTGATCATCACCGAGGCGCAGATCAACGAATTGTTCGACCGCTCTACCCGCGCGCTGGACGACACCTATGCCTGGGCCAGGGCGAGTGGATTGTACTGAGGAACGATTGACGATGCGCAATTTCGAAACTCCCGGAAGATCGATCGCCGTCGGGCGCAATGGGATGGCGGCGACATCCCATCCGATGGCGACCATGACTGCGATCGAGATACTGAAGAGCGGTGGCAAGGCCATTGATGCCGCCGTCGGCGCCTGCGCCGTCCAGTGTGTGGTGGAGGCGGGGTCCACCGGCGTGGGTGGTGATTGCTTTGCACTGCTGACGGCAAACGGCAGCGATCAGGTCGTGGCCTATAACGGCTCGGGACGGACGCCCGCTGCGGCGAAATACGAATGGTATAGGGATAACGGCATTACCGCCATCGACCGGTCATCGCCCCATGCCGTGACAATTCCGGGCGCGGTGGATGCATGGACACGCCTCGTCGCCGACCACGGCAGGATGCCGATCGCGGAGATACTTGCCCCTGCAATCGCACTGGCACGAGACGGCTATGGGATCACCCCGAGGGTGGCAGCCGACATTTCAAACCAGCGAGACTTGCTTTTACGTGATCCGTCGACCCGTCGCATCTTTTTGACCGACGACCAAGTTCCCGCCGTCGGATCGGTCCAACGTCAGCCTGAACTCGCGCAGACGCTGGAAGCGATCGCAATTTCGGGTCGTGACGGGTTCTATCGCGGCCCGGTCGCCGAGGACATGCTGGCCAAACTGACGTCGCTGGGCGGTCTGCATACGGTGGAGGACTTTGCCTCCGCCGCCGGTGAATATGTAAAACCAATCAGTGCGACCTACCGGGGATGGACCGTCCACGAATGCCCGCCCAACGGGCAAGGCATCATCGCGCTCATGATCTTGAAGATTCTGGAGCGGTTCGAGCGCAAAGGCGATCCGCTGAGCGCCGATAATTTGCACATCGAGGTGGAGGCAACGAGGCTTGCCTATGCGGCGCGCGATCGGTGGCTGGCAGAGTCGGAAACGTCGGCTGTCCCAGTTGAACAGCTTTTGTCCGATCAGTTTATTGACGGCCTTGCTGCAAGAATAGATCTGCGCAAAGCAGTCAATGCCGGAGCGATTATCGACGGTGTCGAGCACTCGGATACCGTTTACATTTCGGTGGTCGATAAGGACCGAAACGTCGCGAGCTTCATCAATTCGATCTTCCATCCTTACGGAAGCGGCCTGATGGCTCCGAAGTCGGGCGTCTTGTTCCACAATCGCGGCCAGAGTTTCGTCATGAAAGAGGGTCATCCGAACGCGATAGGTCCGCGCAAAAGGCCGATGCATACAATCATTCCGGGACTGGTGACGCGCGCTGGAAAATCCGTGCTCTCATTCGGCGTCATGGGGGGGCATTACCAGGCAATGGGTCACGCCCACTTCCTTTCCAAGCTTTTTGACTACGATCTCGATATTCAAAGTGCAATCGATCTTCCGCGTCTGTTCCCGCTTCCGGGCACGGCCACGGTCGAGACGGAGGCGCCGCTTCGCGCGGCGATCGCTAACGATCTCGAAGCTCGCGGCTTCAAGGTCGTCGCTCCGAAATGGGCGATCGGCGGGGCGCAGGCGATCTGGATCGACGATCAAAACGACACCTTGCTTGGCGCTTCCGATCATAGAAAAGACGGTTGTGCCCTCGGCTACTGACAAAAGGATGGAACTGAAATGTCCGAGTATCCGAACACGAGGCTCTATATAAACGGCATCTGGCGCGATGGCTCCAATGAGCAGCTACCTGTCGTAAATCCGGCGTCGAGCGAGGTCATCGGCAACGTCTCGAATGCCAGCAACGATGATCTCGACGAAGCACTTGCCGCAGCATCGGCCGGGTTCCAGCAATGGCGTCAGGTCAGCGCGTTCGAGCGGGCGAGACTCCTTCGCAAGGCGGCTGAAATTCTGCGTGGGCGCTCGGCTGCGATCGCGAGGACGATGACGCTGGAACAGGGTAAGCCATTGGCGGAGTCCCTGGCGGAAACCTTGAGTGCGGCCGACATCATCGACTGGTTTGCCGAGGAAGCCCGTCGCGCCTACGGCCGTTTGATTCCTCCAAGGGCGATGAATGTCAGACAGATGGTCGTAAAGGAGCCGGTCGGCCCGGTGGCCGCCTTCAGTCCGTGGAATTTCCCATTGAACCAGGCTGTGCGCAAGGTGTCGGCAGCTCTTGCTGCCGGCTGCTCGATCGTCTTGAAGGGACCTGAAGAGACGCCGGCGAGTTGTGCTGAGCTTGTTCGCGCATTCGCTGATGCAGGCCTGCCGGCCGGCGTTCTCAATCTTGTCTTCGGCATACCGGCAGAGATCTCGCGCTACCTCATTCCGCACCCGGTGATCCGCAAAATCTCCTTCACGGGATCGACGGCGGTCGGAAAACAGCTTGCCTCGCTTGCGGGCGCCCATATGAAGCGCGTGACGATGGAGCTGGGCGGGCACGCGCCGGCCATTGTGTTCGATGATGCGGATGTCGATCTGGCCGTTCGGATATTGAGCGGTGCAAAGTTTCGAAATGCCGGGCAGGTCTGCGTGGCGCCAACGCGCTTTCTCGTTCAGCAGAGCGTTTATGGGAAATTTCTGGAAGGCTTTGTGAAGGCGGCCGAAGCGATAAAGGTGGGCGACGGTTTGATGGACGGCGTGAACATGGGTCCGCTTGCCAACGCCCGTCGCGTCGAGGCCATGGAAGCCTTGACAGCGGATGCCGTGTCTCGTGGCGCAAGCATTGCGACCGGCGGCAAGAAGCTCGGAAATCGGGGAAATTTCTTCCAGCCGACTATTCTGACCGATGTTCCGCAGGACGCGCGCATTGCGAATGAGGAGCCTTTCGGTCCCATCGCGTTGGTCAGCGCATTTGCGGATTACGACGCGGCCATCTTAGAGACGAACCGACTGCCCTATGGACTTGCCGCCTATGCCTATACGAAATCCGCCAAGACAAGCGCCGCGCTCGCCCGCGATATTGAAAGCGGGATGCTGTCTATCAATCACCACGGACTGGCGCTGCCAGAGTTGCCTTTCGGCGGCGTGAAAGACTCCGGTTACGGCTCGGAAGGCGGGACTGAGGCGATGGAAAGCTACTTCAATATAAAGCTTGTGACCGAAGCGACATAGTTCGATTTTGCCCTCAGAAGGCTTGGGAAATTTCAAGAGACGGACCCAAAAAGGGTGGGACGGTACAATGTCGGCCATGCAAAAAAAATCCAAAACTGGTGTGCTCGGCGCCGAACTGGAAACTGCTTCTGTCCCCGTGTCCTGTGATCAGGCTCAGCAAATTGCGTGCGACCATTATGGCCTTTCTGGTCGCGCAACATGGCTGTGGGGCGAGAAGGACAGTAATTTTCGCCTGATGCTCGAGGACGGCACGGCCTATCTTCTGAAAATTCTCAATCCGGCTGAGGATCCTCTCGTTACCTCGATGCACAGTTTGGCGCTCTTGCATGTGGAGGAGGTGGATCCGGGAATTCCGACCCAGCGTGTCATTCTCACGCGTGACGGTGCTGCGGATTTTCGCTTCGTGGCGGACGATGGCAGCGAACGCGGCGTCCGCATGGTCACGTTCGCGCCGGGTGTTGCGCAGCGGACTGCGCCACAATCTCCTTTGCAGCGCCGGCGGGTTGGCACAATGCTCGGCCGTTTGCAAAAAGCCTTGAAGAGCTTTTCACATGAAGCCGCATCCCATCGCATCACCTGGGATTTGAAACATGCGGCAGGGATGCGCGAAGTCCTGCCGACATTTGACGATGTACACCAGCGAACGCGCCTCGAAAACGCGATCGAAGAGTTCGAGACGGCGATTGTGCCGATCATGAATACGTTAGATGCCCAAGTCATTCACAACGACTTCAACATGGAAAACATCCTTGTCGATACGACAGCGCCGGATACAATCACCGGCATCATCGATTTTGGCGATATGGTGCACGCCCCCAAGCTTTTCGACGTGGGCGTGGCTGCTGCCTATCAGATCGGGGATGAACCTGACCCGATAACGCCGATGTGCGATCTTATCGCGGGATATCGCAGCGAATGTTCCCTGTCCGATGCCGAAATCCCCTTGATCTACAAGGCAGCGGTCATGCGGTTGGTGATGCGGCTTTGTATTCCGAGATGGCGCGCACGGCTGTTCCCCGAGCACGCTCAACGCTTGACCACACAAAGTGCAGGTGTTTGGGCGCAATTGGCGCGCCTTGATGCAATTCCAAGAACTGTCGCTATCGAAAGACTGCGCGGAGCCAATCGGTGATCGAAAGCATGAAAAAAACCGTTTCCCACAAACCGAGCGCATCAATGGTCAACGGCTTCGACCCGGCACGGCTCGCTAGCCTGCCGGAACGAGAGCGAAAGATGATCGAGCGCCGACAGACATTACTCGGACCATCGTATCGGCTCTTCTATGAAAACCCGGTCCATATCACAAAGGCCAAGGGCGTATGGCTGTATGGACAGGACGGAGAAGCCTATCTCGACGCCTATAACAACGTGCCTTCGGTCGGTCATTGCCACCCGCACGTTGTGGAGGCAATAAGTTACCAGGCGTCGCAACTCAATACGCATACACGTTATCTGAACGAGCAAATCCTCTCCTACTCGGAAAGGCTTCTGGCGACATTTCCGGCCGAACTCGACCGTGTGATGTACACATGCACCGGAAGCGAGGCGGTCGATCTGGCCCTGCGGCTTGCACGCCATTATACAGGTGGCACCGGTATCATCATTACGGAGAACGCCTATCATGGCGTCACGGCCTCGGCCGCGGAAATCTCGCCGCTGCTTGGAGATAGCGTACCCCTTGGCCAGCATGTCCTGACGGTGCCAGCGCCAGATATCTATCGCGCCAATGGTCGCGATGTGGGTGCGGCATTGGCGGACGATGTCGCCAAAGCGATTGTCCATATGCGCCGCCGCGGTATCACGCCAGCTGCCTTTATCGCCGATAGCATCTTTTCCTCGGATGGCGTTTTTGTTGATCCGCCCGGTTTCCTCAAACCCGTTGTTGATGTACTGAAAAAAGCTGGCGTACTTTATATCGCCGACGAGGTGCAGCCCGGCTTCGGGCGAATAGGCACAAACATGTGGGGTTTCGCGCGTCACGAAATCGTTCCCGACATTGTCGTAGTCGGCAAGCCGATGGGCAATGGAATGCCGATCGCAGCGGCCATTATGAAGTCGGACATCCAGGAGTGTTTCGGCCGAGAGATACGCTACTTCAACACCTTTGGGGCCAACAATGTTTCTTTGGCTGCTGCCTCGGCTGTACTTGACGTTATCGAGAACGAAAACCTTATGCAAAACGCGCGCAAGACAGGGGACTACCTGCGCGCGGGAATGAACAGCTTGAAAGACACGTTCGCTTCGATCGGTGATGTCAGAGGCAGCGGTCTGTTTCTAGGATTGGAGTTTGTACGCAATCACGAGAGCCGCGAACCAGATAGCGCCCTCGCACTGAAGGTTGTTGGTGAGCTTCGTAATCGGCGTGTGTTGATAAGCGCCTCGGGACTAAATGGTAATGTTCTCAAAATTCGCCCGCCGCTCCCTTTCTCTCGCGAAAATGCAGATATGCTGCTAAGCGCACTGCAGGATGCTCTTGTCGATATGGAATGCACGGAGTGAGTTGGCAGCTTTCGAAGAGCCTTATTCGTGCTTCCTGAAGGGCAAGGTACAGGAGTTGGTGACGTCCCTGCCGTCGCTCCCGATTTCCTGAATTGCGGAACGAATGTCATCTCTTTTCACTCAGGCTCAATTCAAAGTGCCGAAAAGTGATGCAGTCAAATTGCGATCAATATTGCAAATGACTTCCCTGTCCGGGATATGACGATCGCGTTCAGGCTGTTCGCCATGCATGGCTGCCTGCGGGCCGTCGGTTTTCCCGTGACAGTGAATTTTGCAACAATATATGGTCAATATCGTTCCAAATCGCGCCTGCGCAATCACACCTCGCGGATCATGAAATGAAAGACTGGCATCCTGACCTTACGCGCTCTTCCAGCCCCCGTTATATGGCTATTGCCGATCTGATCGAAATGGATCTGAGAAACGGCGTGCTGGCGGTGGGCGACCGTTTGCCGCCGCAAAGGGAGATGGCCAAGTGGCTGAACATCGATTTCACCACCGTCGCTCGCGGTTATGCCGAGGCGCAGAAGCGCGGCCTGGTGGATTCGCACGTCGGCAGGGGCACCTTCGTCACCGGCGGACAGGATCGCGAAGATCGTGGTTTCTCATTCGATGCCGCGCCCGATCCGCGCCGTGCCTCGGAGGTGGACTTGTCGATGAACCTCCCACCCGAGCCTGATGATCCGAAGCTGATCGCCCGCATGCGCGAAGGCATGTCTGCTGTGGCAATCAATCTCGTTCCGTTGCTGCGATACCAGGGCTTCGGCGGATCCGGCATGGACAAGGATGCTGCCGCCGTCTGGCTCAGCCGCCGCGGTCTGGTGCCTCCGCAGGAGCGGATCTTCGTCACACCGGGCGCGCATCCGGCGCTGCTGGCGATCTTCGGTCTATTGGCAAAGCCTGGCGAGACCGTTTTGTCGGAAATCATCACCTATCCGGGTATGCGCTCAATCGCCGCCCAGTTGCGCCTCAATCTTTCCGGTTTGCCAATGGACGATGAGGGCATATTGCCCGATGCCTTTGCCGAGGCTTGCGAGCGGCTGCAGCCGAAAGCGCTCTACCTCAATCCGACGCTGCAGAACCCGTTGACGCTGACCATTCCCGAAAAGCGCCGCGAGGAAATCGCCGCCGTGGCCCGCAAATATCATGTGCCTATTATTGAAGACGATGCCTACGGCTTCATTCCTTTGCACGGGCCGCCGCCGCTTGCGGCCATCGCACCTGATTTGGCATGGCATATTGGCGGTCTCGCAAAATGCATCGGCGCCGGCCTGCGCCTTGCCTATGTGGTTGCTCCAGACAGCAAGGCAATCTGGCCCTTTGTCAGCGCCATGCGCACAAACAATGTCATGGCCTCGCCGATGACGGTCGCGCTCGCCACTTGCTGGATCGAGGACGGCACGGCGGACTCGATTCTGCGCTTCATTCGCGCGGAGGCGGCTGCCCGTCAGCAGATGGTGGCTGGTATTCTGCCGAAGGGCAGCTACAAGGCCGATCCAATCAGCTTCAACATCTGGCTGCCGCTGACCAACGGCTGGACCCGCTCGACCTTCAGCAGTCACATGCGTTCCTCCGGCATCGGCGTCGTGGCAAGCGACGCCTTCACCGTCGATGGTGCGGCCCCTGAGGCCGTACGCATCTGCCTTGGCGGGCCGATCGGCCGCGAACGACTGCAAGGCGCGCTGGACTTCATGGCGCATGCACTGGAAGGCCCGCCGGAAATGTCGGCCTCGTTCTTCTAGATACCTTTGGACGTGATCTCGTCAATCGTTCTTTTAAGCCATGCGACTTTCGCAGCGCCATGCAGAATACGCCGAACCGAGGATGTTTGCGGCTCCGATGCCTCGCCCGTGCATGAGGGCCGTTGGCGGCAACTCTTGAACGGATTGATCCAAGACTGGACATGCTCGCTTGAAAGGGCGCTGCAACGACGGGCACCCTCAAGAACATAAGCGGAGTTTTCATCCTTGCAGTTGGAATATCAGATGCTTCTTCAGTTGCTCCGCGGTCGTCAGCTGCAGACTGTGCCCGCTTCAGCCATCTCTTGTCGACGATCAACCGCACTTGTCGTCACGAGGAGAGCCGCATGACGCCGGAAAAAAGAACGGTTGGTCGGCATTGCAGATCAGCATTGGCGATGCGGAACTAATGTTTCATCATCAAAGGAAGCGTCGTGTGCGCCAGCAAGTGACGGGTCACGCGACCGAGGAACAGTTCGAGGAAATAGCTGTGCTTGAAAGCACCGGTCAGCAGGCAGGTTGCGCCGACGGAACCAGCGAAATCGAGAATGGTTTCGGCAACCGGGCGGTCCTCAGAGCGGATCGCGACGATGTTGCCTTTCAAGCCGAGTTCAGCGAGGAGCTCTCGCGCCGTTTGCTGATAGCGGCCGCCCGCCTTGTCGTTGACGCAGAGCACCGTTATCTGTCCGGCCGCAGCCAGCCAGCGCCTTGCCGCCACGACAGCGCCGTGCGCGTAAGGATGTGGTTTCCAGCCGATCAGGATATGCCGCACGAGGTCGCCAGCATATTCGTTCGAGGGAGGCACGAGCACGAGTTTGCGCTCATTGAACAGCAGGTCATGAAACGCATCGCGGGTGTCCATATTTCCATGACATGCGGTGACCACAAGCGCCGTCTCGCGACATTCGCCGGAAACGCAACGGTCGATATCGCCACGACAGTCGTCGAGCAGGATTTCCCTGCGGTCGGGCCGAAGCGTCCTCCATTCCTCAAACAGCCGCTCGACGTGTTCCCAACGCTCCCGCGGCGAGCCTTCGTGCAGCTCGCGCAGCATCTGCAGCTCAAGTTCTTCCGGCGCCGCAATCATTGCTTTCGGATCCGCCCCGACATGGGCAGCCGCCATGCGTCCTCCAATGGCCCGGGATGCATCTTCGGCGATGTCGAGGCAGATCCGTGCGGTTGCCGGGTCGGCTAACAGAGCAAGGACATCCGCCTGCACGGCTGCGCTGTGCGCAGACGCCAATAAGTCAGATCGCGCCGGCCGATTCTTCTTGTCGTCGTTTGAAGGCGCCGTGTTCACGGAGAACCTCCCTTCGCGATGCCGATGCACCATCGCTCGCCTTGGCAGCGGGGCTTTATTCTACCTCCACCATGGCCGGCCGACAACGCGGGAGAAGCAGGCAAAAATGATAGTCGATCGGGCGGTGACGCGGCGGATGCTCATCCTTGGGTGAGATTGGCTTCGCCTGCGTATATCGCCGTCTTACCATTAAGCCGCCGCCATAAGCGCACATCCTCGGCCGTAATCCAGAGGGCTGGGGTTTCACCGAGGCGCTGCAATTTTTCCGAAGCGATCGCCAGAAACATCCCCAAGCACTCGGCAAAGCGGGCTGCGCCGTCGCGGGGTGGCACGGCGGCGGCCAGGATGCCTCTTCTCGTCACTGTCACCTGGCAGATCTGCCAGCCGTGCACGCGAAAGACGAACGAGCCGGTCCTGCTGGCTTTATCGAATGCTATCGCATCAGCCGTGTTCCTATTGATTTCGATCATGTGCGAGCGTGCCGCTCCCGCTTTGTCGACCTCTGGACTATGGATCGGCTTCCATTCTTTTCGCCGGAGGTGAGACGCCACGCGTCAAGAAATGATTCCAGAATGGCGCGCTGTTCTCCTCCAATGCCGATGTTTGAACCGAGGAATTCGAGAAGATCAAGATGGCGGCGACGTGCGAGCTCATCCGTCATCGCCCCAATCCTTCCGTGCGTGAAGCTTGGATGCCGGATTCTGTGCCGCTCAAACTGCCGAAGGCGACCGCCTTGAGAAGCTGCGACCCAAGCCGCGCCTGCTCGGCCATGTCGTCGAAGAGCATGGCTGCTTCTTCAAGCTCTCCTTTTTCGGCGTGTGGGTCCAACTCCTCCAATCCCATCGTGAGATCGATGAGGGTGGCCACCTTTACACGTTGCCGGACCGCAAGATGGAAGAGCTCCTGAACGATCGACTTTCTTTCGGCAGGCGCTACCCTGGTGAGGACCTCGCCAACCGCCGACGAGCAATCGCACTCGGGGTCGAGCCGCTTGGCGAGCACCTTTAATTGACGAACAATCGAAACAATGTCCCACCCGTTCGGTGGCGGCTGGAGCATGGAAGTCATCCGTTTACTCCTTTGACCAATCCGATCTTTTCCGATCGATCTGCTCTTCCCGGCCACATCGCTGCGCATGAACGGTCCGGATCGCTCCGGGCGCCTGCACGAACAGGAGCGCCATCCGCCGCGCCTCGCCTGCCGCGCTGACGATGCCGATAGTACTGAGGTGCGATTTGAACGACATAGGCACATCTCCATTTAGCGATGCACCTTATCCATTCGCCGTCGGGCCTTGCTTGATCGACATCAAACAGGACGTCGTTTCCCGCGCTTCCTTTCCGCCACGTCTTTGCCCGGACTTTGGCCGCGAAAAGGGAGGGTCGGACGTTCTCTTTGACGCGGCTCAAAGACAGCCCTGCTGGAAGGTCATATGTGCTGAAGCGAGAGGAAGGTGAAGACATGAGATACGTGATGTTAGGCCCGCCGGGGGCAGGGAAGGGCACGCAGGCCGTCCGCATTTCAAATCGTCTCGGCATTCCTCACATATCCACCGGGGACTTGCTCCGCTCGGCGGATGTAGCGACGCCCGCGGGGGCGGCGGCACGGACGCTGATGGAGGCGGGTCATCTCGTGAGCGACGAGATCGTCGTGGATCTGCTGTTCGAGCGCATTCGCCGATCCGATGCTCGCAAAGGCTTCATCCTGGACGGTTTTCCCCGCAACGTCATCCAGGCCGAGATTCTGGACGAGTGGCTAGCGGGACAGGATGAGGCATTGGATGCCGTGCTCGAAATTTACGCTCCGGTCGCGGTACTTCTGGACAGAGTGCTTTCGAGGTCGGCTCAAGCAGTGTCCGCTGGCAGCGCACCACGCGCCGACGACAACGAGACCACGCTTCGCCAGCGGCTTGAAAGCTACAGGATGGAAACCCTTCCCTTGTCCGATTACTATCATCGGAAAGGTGTTCTGATGTCGTTTGACGGGACCTGCAACATCGATGCCTTGGCGACGGCGATCGGCGAACAAATTCCGGCGGCCGGCCGCTGATCGGTCGCACTTCGGAGCCGAGCCTGCCTTGATACGGTATCGAGCAGCGCTCGATACCTCTTCTCCTTACAAATTGCGTGCATCCTCGGCGAGAGCGAGCAGCCGCCCCGCGTCGGTCACCGTAAGCTTTTGCCGACCGCCCTTTACGATGTTCTTGGATTCCCAGGCACTGAGGATCCTGGAAACCGTATGCAACGTGGTTCCCGTCATCTCCGCAATATCCTGGCGGGAGATCGGAAAGTCGATGCGGATGCCGACATCCACCGGGCGCCCGGCTTGTTTCAACAGCCGCAGGACGGCGTGCGCGACCCTCTTTTCGACTTCTTCCGTCGACATTTCGCGAATGCGCGTGTGTGCTTCCTCCAGGCGCTGCCCGATGGTCTGCATCGCGGTAACCGCCAGTCTGGGGTTTTGTTCGACGAAGCAAGACCACATTTCCGTTGGCCATCCGAGAACGACACTTTCGGTCGCCGCAAGCGCGGTTCCGGGGTAATCCGCTCTGCGGAGTGCCATCGCGAAACCGAACAGATCGCCGGGATGAACCATTCTGACGATGATCTGCTGGCCGTCCTGCGTAACCTGTGTCACCTTCAGGCGCCCGTGCAGCAGAAGAAAGAAGGACTTCGCCTGCGCGCCCTGCTCGAATACCGCATCTCCCGGAGCGACGCGGCGCGAAATTGCATGCTCGAGCATTGCATCGAGGTCGCGATCCGTCATCCGCTCGAATAGCGACAGCGTCTTTAAAACCGTGCGATCAACCCTCATCGTTTATCCGCCTTTCTCTAGGTTTCGATGACCAGTGCAAGCAATCGCGCAGTGGCCCGGCGAGCAGAGTTCGCTATGCCTTCCAAGAGCGACGGTCGCCGCACCAGGCGAAATCCGAGATTGTCCGGTGGTGTTCCAACGGAACACCCTCCGCCCCGCGGATTTCTAACGAAGCTGCTCATGGGCGAGCGATGTCTTCCTGAGGCGATCATGATTCCGCAGGTCAATGGGTTCAGATCTTCGACGGCTTTTGCTCTGTCGAGATCGATGCGGCTGCTGCAGGTTGATGTCCACTCCCAGATGTTTCCAGCAAAATCGACCAGCCCCGTCTGACTGACGCCGAAAGACCCCCTTGGCTGGGGACGAGGATCGATGGAGGCGGAACGGCGGGCTTCGCGCTCGTAATCTGCCAGCCAGCGCTTTGCAGGGTTTCGATCGCTTGGGTCGATCCCAAGCGCATCGTCGGGAAATCGATCGGCTGCAGCGTAGGCAAGCTCAAAATCGGTAGGCAGTGTCCATTCCTCCCCTGTGCGATGCGACAGCCATGTCGCGTAGCGCACCGCGTCATCGTAGCTCACGCCAGTCACCGGGGCGTTGTCGTCCGGCAAACTTGCGGCAGCCTCCGAAGGAATACATGCCGCCTCGGAAACGCAGCGTCCGTACTCGGCTTGCGAGACCTGGTACTTCGTGATGTCAAGGGGAACCATCACGGCTTCGAGCCGTTTTGGAGCGTCGATTGCGAAGCCGTTCCGAAAATATTCCGTCGCCTCGCGATATTCGAATGCGCGCGGCGCGATGGTGACGAGTTCCGGGGGAACGATGACGGCGCCTTGCGCTTCGAACGACAGAACCCCCGCCTTCTCGACGAGCGCTCCCGAGAGCAGCCCGACGATTGCGAGGGGGATCATAATCGACATCTCCGAAACCATTCTTTTGACGGCGTGCGGTGCCATGGCTCGAATCGCAAGTTGCGCCTTTCAATTGGGAGAGGTGCGCAGGTCCTTCGCCGACCCGCGCACCGATGCTCGATTAGGTCGCCGACGGCGCCTTGACCGAGGTCATGAGGTCGTCGTTCCAATTGCCCGTCACCTTGAAGTGAGCCGCGGCGCCGAGTTCGAATGCCTCGATAAGATTGTGGTTCACGTAGGCATATATGCCCGGCTGCTTGAACGTGTAGATCGCCGCGCCGGCGGTGCCGCCAGGAATGAACCATGTCTCTTGGTCCGTGTCGGGGACATTGAGGAATTTTCCCGTGGCCCACACGTATTCGCCGTGCCCGCCGATCAAATGCGGGCGGGTGTCGCGGTTCGCCTGCGAGTGAACGATCAGGACGGTTTCACCCACTTTCGCCGTCATGGCATTCTCGCCAGTCAACGCACCTACGGCGCCATTGAATACGATGTGGCTTGGCAGCAGGGTCTTCATGACCGCGACCGTCTCTTCATATGCCTCGCCGGGGCTGCCGAACTTTTTGAATTTCCCATTAGCATCGCGCGGGACGTAGAAGTCCTGTTCGCCGACATAGTAGACCTTGTCGTAGATGATCGGCTTTCCATGACCGTCTGTCAGCCCTTCGCGAGGCAGAACCATGATCGCGCCGTTCATCCCGGAGGTGACGTGCCAGGGGACCATCCCCGGAGGTGCGCAATGATAGACGAACACGCCTGCCTTGGTCGCCTTGAAGCGCAGAACCGTGCTTTCGCCAGGGTTGACGACGGTCAGTGCTCCGCCCCCCAGACCGCCTGTTGCGGCGTGAAAATCGATGTTATGTTGCATCGTGTTCGTATCCGGGTTCACGAGCGTCAGCTCGACATAATCGTCCTGGTGTACGACCATCAGCGGCCCCGGAACCGAACCGTTGAAGGTCATCGCATTGATTTCCGTGCCGTCCTTGTCAAGCACCATCTTCTTTTCCTGGATGGTGAGCGTGAACTCCTTGATCACGGGACCGCCTTCTGTCTTTTGCGCATGGGCGTGAACAAAGGGCGGCTTGACCAATTCGACCTTCTCGCGAACGAGCTTTGACAAATCCGTGACCGATGCCGTCTTCCTTACCGCTTCTGCGGAGGCCACCTCCTCATCCGCGCGAGCGGTTGAGATGATGATGGGCGTCAGCGCTCCCGCGACAGCAGCGCTCGTCAGCATCGTGCGCCGGGTCATCTGCAGAGTATTTGTCATTTCCAATCTCCAATAGTCGAGGAGCGGACGAACGCCGCCCGGTCGAGAAGGAGACTAGAAGAAACGTCCGGAAATTCTTTGCGATGGCGCAAACTGTCTATTTGCTGCGCCGCAAACTTAATCCTGCATTCTCTGTGTAACCTTGATGATTTCCTTTGTGCGCCGCAGCAGGTAGCCGGCAATTCTTTCGCAAGTCTGTCGTTATCCCGAACAGGGTTTCGGCTCTGGTCCATCGTCATGACGGCGACGACATTCGCATGGCGTCATACCGGGATGTGGGGATGTCTTGCCGGGCAGCCTGTTTCGGCTTGCAACCTGAACGTTCGGCTTGGCGTTGGCGCTAGGTTTCAGCTGGGAAACCTCCCCCTCTCTTCAGGGCCGTGTCTTGCCTTGTTGGGCGGCATCATCCGGCCACCCGATCTCAATCGGACGTTCCCTGGATCAGCCTAATATCCACGCTAGCCTGAGGGGCGGCCAGCATTCTCGTGCCTATGATGAGTTCGACGATGTGGAATTCTTGTTCCGCGCGATCCACTGCGCCCCGGCCCGACCATGGTGAAAGCCGTTTGCGAGCGGCGCATCGGGATAGAGGGTCCGTATTCGTGCGGCGACCTCACCGGCGTCTTTTTCGCAATCCGCCAGTGCTCTGAACCCCTTCGATACTTCCACCATGTCGCAATCCTGTGGGGAAAGGCGGAGCGAGCCGATCCCCATGGAGCGCAGTTCCTCAGGGGAGGCGAGGAGAGCCTGACATGCATGCGAGACGGTCTGAACGCCGTTCAGCGCCAGAAATGGCTGACCGGAGAGAGTTTTGACCGCAAGACCATCGGGATCCTCCTGGCAAACGAATTGGCAATTGTCCTTCGTCCTGCCTTTCGATCGCGCGTGTGCGCATCGGGCTGATATGGCAAGAGGAACGCGGCCGAATGCGAACAGTTCGAATTTAGGGCCTGGGCAAGCTCTCGTGATTTCAGACACGGATGTCGCGGGAAGCTCGGGAGGGAAGCAGATGCTGGTCGCGCCGTTTCGCGCAAGCAGTCTCGCGGTCTCGCCATTGTATATGTTGACAAAGGGACCGACCGCATGCGGACGGCCTTTCAAAAGCCTGAGAGCTGACAGGTCGTTTGCCTCGACGAGGTGGGCGTCGACCTCGGCAAGCTCGCGCTGGTACCGCGACTCACGATCGAGCGTTACCATTGCAAGGGTGGAGAGCCAGACTGTCTTGCCGGCCGCCTGCAACCGTTCGATGATGGAGGCCATTTCGGATTCCATCAAGTGCAATCTTTTCGAGCAGATCGTCTCGCCGAGCACGACAACGTCGACAGGCGCCTCGTCGGCGATCCGGAAGTAGAAGTCGCGGAACTTATCGGTCGGCCACAGATAAAGCAGTGGTCCGAGCGTGAGGTTTATCGAAGTCGTCATTCTACCTCCAGCGCTTCTCATAGGCGCCGTGCGTCGTCTGCTGTCCTTCGCTGAGCGTTCTAAGGCGTGCCATCAGGGCGCCGCGCGCTTCCGGAGCGGCATTCAAGGTCGCTCGCAGGGTTGAAACGACTTCCGAGATGTATGCTTTCCCGCGTTGCCGGCCTTCGACCTTCAGCGCCTTCACTCCCGCGTCGCGAAGGTGGTCGAGCTGGTCCATCACATCCAGGGAAACGGGGTCTTCGAAGGCGTAGGTCTTGCTGTCGCCGATCTCGAAGCGTCCCTTGCATAGCGTCGGATAACCGGTCGGCTCCCCTTCAGTGAAGCGGTTAATCGTGAATCCGCCCAGGTTCGAGACCATGTCGCGGCCCGACTGATGATAGCGCACATGGCTGGCCGGCGAGCAGACGCCGTTCATGTTCGGAGATTTGCCCGTTGCATAGGAGGACAGAGAACAGCGGCCCTCTGCCATGACACAGAGGCCGCCAAATACGAAGACCTCGAGCTCGCAGGTGACCTGGCGAGCGATTTTGGCAATGTCCTGTATGGTGAGGGTGCGTGGAAGCACGACGCGCGCGGCTCCGAAATTTTCCACAAGATAGGCCAGCGCGTCGGGGTTGGAGGCGGATGCCTGAACGGACACGTGGAGGCGCAGGGTTGGATGGTGTTCGGCCACATGCGCCATGAGACCGAAATCGGCGACGATCAATGCGTCTGCGCCGGCTTGCTTGGCTTCGTCGGCCCGGCGATACCACAGGTCTTCCTTGCCCGCCGTCATGAATGTGTTCAACGCGACAAAGGTCTTCACCTTATGCTTTCTGGCGTAGCCGATGGCCTCGCGAAGCTCGGAAAGGTCGAAGTTCAGGCCAGGAAAGTTGCGTGCGTTCGTCTCGTCGCGGAAGCCGCAGTAGACCGCGTCCGCGCCGGCGTCGACAGCTTCGCGGAAGGATACCGGAGTGCCGGCGGGGCAGATCAGTTCCATTGTACGCCCTGGGCTTCGAGTGCTTCACGCCGTATGGCGTTGAGTATCCTGGTGGCCGAACGGCTCATGGGGCCAGCCAGCTTGCCGAGCGACCGGACCAGATCGATCTCGTTATCGTCGAGTGCGTTTCGCAACGCCAGCACGGCCTCCATGTCTCCGGAGACCAGAAGCTTTCGCGCGAAGAAGAGCGCGTCGCCGTCTACGCGCCCTTCGGCAAGCGCGAGCATGAGCACCAGCGGGCCTGTAATCGTGGCGTCCGCCCGCAGGATTCTACCTTGGCGAACGATGCGCACCGAGCGATCCAAGGGTCGAATGGAGAAGGAGAACGCGAAGTCGGTGGGAACGAAAGCAAACCGAGCATTGCCGTATTCGCCGAGCCTGTCGAAGAGCTTTGGATGGTTTGCCAAGACTTGCTGTAGAAGGAGGTTGGCAACACGTGCGGCGATCGGTAGCGGGACGATTCTGGCGGTCGCCATCAGACGGGATGGGGCGAGCATTGAGGCCTCTTTGATTTGACGAGACAATCTAGTTTCAATCGCAGCAGTACTGTTTGATTTTGCGCAAAGACGTCGGCGGTTTTCCGGTGCGATTGCTCGTCAATGCTGAAAGACAATCGAACTGTTCAAAGATATACGGACCTGCAGGGTTTCCTCTCCGATCTGGAGCGCCGGGGAATGCTCGCAACGGTGGACGAGCCGGTTTCTCTCGTGCATGAAGTGACCGCCCTGCATCGGAAGGTGCTTCACGATGGCGGCCCCGCGCTTCTCTTCAGACGTCCTGTCGATCGCGAAGGGAAGATTTCCGCTATACCCGTGGTCGCCAATCTCTTCGGCACAAGGGAGCGTATCGAGCTGGGTTTGGGCCTCGGAACCGGCGGCCTTCCGTATCTCGCCGAGGAACTGGCGCAATTGCAGCGGCCATCCCCTCCAAGATCGCTTGCCGACGCCTGGAAGAAGCTTCCACTGTTAAAGGCCGCCGCATCGATGCGCTTCCGCCACTCCCGAAAGTCTTCCTGTCAGGAGATCGTGCTTAAGGCGGACGATATCGATCTCGGCTGCCTTCCGGTCCAGTGGTGCTGGCCGGGCGAGCCCGCGCCGCTGATCACATGGCCCCTGGTGATCACCTGCAGCCCCGACGACCCGGAAGACATAAATGTGGGCATCTATCGGATGCAGGTTCGCGACAAGAACTCTTTGATCGTTCGCTGGCTTGCTCATCGCGGTGGTGCGAAGCACTTCAGGCAATGGCAGCGCAGGGGACTCGACATGCCGATCGCGGTCGTCATCGGCGCCGATCCCGCAACCATCCTGTCGGGCGTCATTCCGCTTCCGGAAGGAATGAGCGAACTGAACTTCGCCGGCTTGCTGCGGGGTACTCGGACGCAGGTCACCAAAGGCCGTACCGTACCGCTTTTCGTGCCGTCGCATGCCGAGATCGTCCTGGAAGGACTGGTTTCGAAAGACGAGACCGCGCCCGAAGGTCCCTATGGTGACCACACGGGATATTACAACTCTGTCGAGAACTTTCCGGTCGTCCGACTGACCGCGATCACCAGCAGACGATCGCCAGTCTATTTGACGACCTATACCGGCCGCCCCCCGGACGAGCCGTCCGTGCTGGGCGAGGCGATGAACGAGTTGTTCGTCCCGATCGCCAAGCGTCATTTTCCCGAAATTACCGACATCTGGCTTCCGCCCGAAGCCTGTTCCTATCGTGCCGCCGTCGTTTCGATCGACAAGCGATATCCGGGGCAGGCACGACGCGTGATGATGGGGCTCTGGTCGTTACTTCCCCAATTCAACTACACGAAGCTCGTGATCGTGGTGGATGCAGCCGTTTCCGTCCGCCGCTGGGAAGACGTCCTCTGGGCGATCTCCACGCGATTCGACGCGGCGCGGGATCTGCTGGTCGTGGAAAATGGCCCGATAGACTATCTGGATTTCGCTTCCCCGAGGCCAGGGCTCGGAACGAAGATGGGAATCGACGCGACGAACAAGATCGGGGCCGAGACGGAACGAGAATGGGGCCGCGAACTTCACATGCCCGATGAACTGGTAAGGCGCGCAGACGAAATATGGGAAAGGGTCCGTCATGGATCGGCAAGCGGACGGGTATGATGTCATCGTCGCCGTAAGCGGGGCGTCGGGGGCGTTGCTTGGCGTCGCAGTTCTGGACCGGCTGACCGCGCTGCGGGTCAGGGTTCATCTCGTCGTTACCGACAGCGGGGAGAGGACGCTGGCGCACGAAATCGGGCCGGAAGCCCACGGCCGGATGTTGCTCAAGGCGCATCGGTGCTATGACAACAAAGATATCGGCGCGGCGATCGCGAGCGGCTCGTTTCCCGTCTCGGGAATGATAATAGCCCCTTGTTCGATGAAGACGCTTGCCTCGATCGCAACGGGAGTGTCCGGAAACTTGGTGGCGCGCGCCGCCGACGTGCAGCTCAAGGAGCGGCGCCGCCTTGTCCTCATGACACGTGAGACGCCGCTTCACCTCGGCCACCTGCGCAACATGACCTCTGTCACGGAGATGGGGGCCATCGTCATGCCTCCGGTGCCGGCCTTCTATCACCGGCCGCGGTCGATCGAGGACATCACCGATCATCTGGCTTGCCGCGGGATTGATCTGCTCGGACTTTCTCTTCCGCACCAGGCGCGGGCATGGATGGGCGAGGCGGCCTCCAATCAGCCGAAAATGGCAATCGGATCTGCTCCGAAAAGCAGAGCATGACCACCTGCGAACAATAGCCAGACGACAAGTGCTGCCGCAATTGCGGCCGAGAGAAGCATGGGCATATCCCAACCGGGGCGGCGACCCGAGAAGAAGGCCGCCATCGGCACGATCGAAGTGTTCTGCGACAATGCCTGCCACCGGTCTCCCAGCCGCCGCCGTGCCCGCTTCTCGGTCATCGCGATCGACCCCAGGGCGAAGAGGGCGAGTCCTCCAAAGAGAAGCAGCGACCGCAGATCCCCGTTTGCGGCAATATGGCCGAACGCCCAGATCGCAAATCCCCATAGTACCGGATGTCTTGTGATGCCCACCACCGCGCCGATATCTTCGGACGACCTGATCGCAACGGAAAGCGGGTTTGCGCTCAATAACCCTGCGATCACCAGGAACGCGCCGAGCGGGGCAAGGACAAATGTCACGGCGGCGTGCCAGGGGCGCAGGTCCCATAAAGGGACATAGTCCAAGGACAAGGCAGTCGAGAACAGCCAGACGAGAGCGGCAAGCGAGGCGGCGGAATAGCCGATGAAATATGCCGGTCTGCCGATGCGCGAGATGATTTCGGAGCGCACTGCCGGAACGGCCGGTATCGAGTGGAGGAGAAGAAAGACCGCGAAAGCGGACGCGAACGGGATCATGAGGACCTCCTGGAGTTCGCGTGATAGCAGATCCCTTCGGCTATCGGATTGATCGCAATCAATTGCCGGCGGCTTTGGTGGCGCAAAATCGCGGCGGCGGTATTTGCGTAATCTCAACGACCTGTTCTCGAAAGAAGGACATTGCTGGATGATCGACTTTGGAGACAATGATCATGCAGAATAAAAAGGATGACGGCGCTCGAGCTCCCCGCGGAATGTCTCGCGAGGGTCTTGTCATCTTCTCCTACGGTTTCCGTCCCTTCTTTCTGGCTGCCGCAATATGGGCGATCGTCAGTATCGATCTCTGGGCCGCCTTTCTGACGCTCGGCGTTCCGCTCGCCACGGAATACGGGCCGCTCTATTGGCATGCGCACGAGATGCTCTTCGGTTTTGCGCCAGCGATCCTCTCCGGCTTTCTTCTTACCGCCATTCCGAACTGGACGGGGAGGTTGCCGATATCGGGCCGCCCGCTCATCTATCTTTTCAGCCTGTGGACCGCCGGCCGTCTCGCCATGCTCGCGAGCAGTTCCATAGGCCTGGTTCCTGCGGCAGTCATCGACGGCGCGTTCCTTCCCGCCATGCTCGTCCTTTGTACCCGTGAGGTCGTAGCCGGCCGGAAATGGAAAGATCTCAAGGTCGTCGGTGGCTTGGCAGTCCTATCGATTTCAAACGTCCTCTTCCATCTGACGGTCGTGAAAGCGGGAAATCCGGAACTCGCGATCCGTCTGGGCCTCGGCGCCTACGTCCTTCTGGTGACGATCGTTGGAGGCCGGATTATTCCTAGTTTTACGCGCAACTGGCTCAACCAGTTCGGCCGGACCGACTTTCCCGTACCTTACAACCGCTTTGACGCGGCCACGATCGTTCTCGGCGCCGTTTCGCTGATCGTATGGGCTGTTTGGCCGCAAGCATGGTGGAGCGGCGGGCTTAGTGCCGCCGCCGCCGGTCTGAATCTGGTCCGACTGGTTCGCTGGCGGGGCTGGACGACATGGCCGGAACCCATCGTATTTATCCTGCATGCGGCCTTCGTTTTCGTCCCCATCGGCTTCGCGGCCATCGCGCTTCAGGCTGTGGGGCTGCCTGAACTGGTTGTGCTCCATATCTTTGCGATCGGATCCGTGTCGCTGATGATGCTGGCCGTCATGACCCGTGCCAGCCGCGGGCACACCGGCCGAAAGCTGAAGTCCAGCGCGATCACCAACCTATCCTACGCTATTCTTGTCGCCGTCGCTCTCGTCAGACCGATGGCGGAACTGCTCCCCGACTATCGATTGGGAATCCTGATGCTGGCGGTCCTGGGATGGACGGCGGCATTCGGCTTCTTCGCCGCAGAGCATGCACCCATGCTCTGCGCCGGGAGAAAGCCATTGGCCGTGCGGGGAGGCTGACGGTCGATGAGATCGATATCGCCATGCCGTCCGTCAGCTTCACTGACGGACGGCATGGCGGATCGCGATTGGGGGACACACGGCTGAAACGAGGCGCCGCCGCATTCCTTGCAACGGCACAGCCTCATTCAGATTTCAGATCGGTTCGGCCTAAAATCGTCCGGTTCCAAGGTCAAAAACATCACCTGCGGCTGGTCGTGAATCGTGTTTCTTCGCTTAGAATGCAGTCGTGTGCGTCCATGACGGCGACCCACTGCCGATTTCCGATGCGCACGGTCAACCGCTTGGTGCCTTCATCTTCTCCGATGCCGATTTCCACCCGGCTGCGAACGAGGCCGCGCCGCAGAAGCTTCACGAAAGCGTCTTGCGACAGTCCAAATCTGTCGGCGAGGTAGGAAACCTCGATGACAGGGTCTTCCCGATCGACTTGCATCGCATCTCCCATAGAGATCAATCCGGCCTGCCCGAAGAAAACAGATCTGCCAGTTCGGGCGACCACGGCGGATCATAGACGAGGTTGACAACCGCCTCGCTCACGCCCGCGAGCATCTCGACTTTGGCTTTCGCTGCCTCGGCCAGAAATCCGGAGGCCGGACAGAAGCGGGTCGTGGTCGTCATGTCGATCTCTACGAGGCCTTGGTCGGAAATCGACACCTGATAGATCAAACCGAGATCGACTATGCTGGTTCCGATCTCGGGATCATCGATCTCCCGAAGTGCGTTTAGAATGTCTTCGCATGTCAGTTCAGTTTCTTGCATCGGTCCGATCCCCGGGCGTTGCCCTGATCATGATCCGGTAGACGCTCCCCGTCTCGTCGAAATTCCCGACCCATTCGTGGCCGCGTTCCCGGAGTTCGTTAAACAGGAAAAGCGGCTCACGGTTCAGCAAGGCAAACAGTACTTCGCCGCTGGTCATGGTTTCAAGCCTCGTGAGAATCCGTTCCATGGGTTCGGGAGGGGGCAGATCGGTCAGGTCAAGGTTCCAGACCGGGTCGGGCCACATCGTCTCGCCGACGTCCTTCGGGGTATCGTCCGCGGCTGCTATGGGAAGGAACTCGATCTCCCAGTCGTCGTCCGCAAGCCGTCGGGCCGTATGCGTGAAGCCACGCTGCGCAAGCTGCCGGATGAGCGGCTTGGGCTCGAAGATTGCATGCAGCCTGACGCCTTCGCCCGGAGCAAGGCTTGAGAAAGTGTCCATGATCAATTGAAAAGGCATCCCGCCATCGCGCAGGATCTGTCGTACATCGAGTTCACGAAGCTGAACCATTGGCGTCACCTCTGTGGTTGCCGGCGAAGAAAAATGCCGGATGTTTGAACGGGAATTGCTTGGCTTCTGCGTCCACGCCAACGAGTCCTCGCGACAACGCAAGTTCCACTATAAGCGCTGCCGTCGAAAGTGCCTGGACGAAAGCGGCCATGCGGAAGATGTGGTCCGATTCAAGAAAGATCGCCGCCGCTGCGAAGATTACGGCGGCATAGAAGGCGCCGAGCCAAATGTTCGATCGGAATGTGTCGACAAGATCCGTCAACCGCGGTGTCGGGCGTCGGCCGAGAAGCGGGCCGAATGCCTCGATCCATGTGAGGAAGGGAACGATCTTCAAAAGCTGCGCCAGCCCAAGTCCGCTCAGCCAGCCGAAGACGAAGAGATAGGAGAGGGCAACGACGGTTTGCTGACCAGCGTGAAAAAGGATTGCGCAAGAGAGGAGGGGAACCGAGATGCCGAGCAGGACGAATGCCGGAAGAGACCAATAGGTGTTCAGTTCAAGCGTCCGGCGGCGACGGCTGCGATAAGCGCGGAAAAGTTCGGCGAGGTATGCTGCCGTGGCAATCGGAAGGAGGAGATCAGCCAGAAGGGCTAGCTTGCCGGCAATGTCGGTGTCGAACACCAAAGCGACGGCCGCGGAAATAAGAAGGATGACAATCGCCGATCCGCTTGCGCGAAGCATGACGGATCGTTTCATGTCGTTCGACAGCAGAAACATCGGCAGCAGCTTGTAGGTTACCCCGATCGCGCCGAACGTCATCCATCCAACGAGCCCCAGGCCGGCATGCAATGGTGCTGCGCTGACGACGTAGGATACGACGGAGGGACTTCCTACCACGCCGGAGACGACGATCGCAAAAAGCGAGCCCAGTGCGACAGCGGCCGCCAGACTTGCAATGCCCAGGAGAACGAAGCGTGACGCTTCATGGGCGCGTCGTCCGCGCCAGAGAAGTGAGAAGAAGATCGATGCAATCGACAGGATCGAAATGGCGAGTATGGATGCCGCCGCGATCATGACAGGGCCGGCCGCCTCTGATCCGGCTTCGATCGATCGGAAGCCGGAGATGAGCAGAACCAGTCCCATCACTATGCCGCCGAGTGCCGCCAGGCTGAGATTTTCGGCCGGCGGGCTCAGACCGGTCAATACCGGTCCGAATTGCAGAAGCGCACCGATCATCAGCAGGCCCAGCCATCCGATCGCCGTGGAGTGCACGACGATAAGCGCGTCCGGCTCGGTCACGTCAAGCGACGGAACCCAGCCTCCGATCGCAAGCAGGCACTCTGCGAACAGCAGAAAAAAAAGTGCCGCTGCGAAATAGGACATCGTCCACCGCGACAGGCTGGTGCCCATTGGTATCATCGCGCTTCTCCGGCGTCAGTGGCCGCCGCAGCAGCAGTCGCAGCCGGCGTCGAGGCGGGTGATCTCGACGCGCCATACATCCGGTCCCTGCTCGAGATATTCCCAGGAGAATTTGCCCGGTAGGGCAGTCTCAAGCTGGTACTGCAGCGGTCGCGGCTCGTGATCGCTCGTAATATGCAGGATGGCTCCCGGTGCGAGCGCATGAAGGGTGCCGAAGATGCGCGGGTGGCGTTCGACCGGCGGAAGAATCCGTACGTCGATGTGGACGATTTCATTTTGGGTGGAAGATGCTTCAGTCATTGACAGTTCCTTTGCCGCTCATCGTTGGGTGAGAGGACGGCGGCTCGTCCATTCGCCGACTTTCAAGATATCCGTTGGGAGATTCTCGAACTTTGACAGCGAACAAACATCCGAGAGGTTTCGGATAGCCGGCGTTTTCCGTCATTGACTTATGACAAGGAAGCCCTTTGGGCGGGCGGGCATAAGGAGCCACGAGCTTCATAAGGGAAAAGAAGATGTCGAACGCATTGGTGGCCAAATACGGCGAAGCCCGCCTGCCACGTTATACGAGCTATCCGACCGCCCCTGCATTCGCGGCAAGCGTCGGGCCTGAGGACTATTCGCAGGCTCTGGCAGCCGCAACAGCCGGGGCGCCGGTATCGTTGTATCTCCACATGCCCTTCTGCCGATCCATGTGCTGGTATTGCGGCTGTCATACGACCATCACGCGCCATGACGGTCCGATTCTCGATTATCTCGATGTCATGAGCCGCGAGATTGAATTGGTCGCCAAGGAAGCCCATGGCGAGATTCCCGTCAAGAACGTGCACTTCGGAGGCGGCACACCGACGATCATGAAACCTCACGAGTTCTCCGCTCTTATGAAGCAGCTCAGAACTTCCTTTGCATTCGCCCGGGACACCAGCGTGGCCGTCGAGATCGACCCTCGGACGCTTGCCGGCGAAATGATGATCGCGCTTGGCGAGAATGGCGTCGATAGGGTGAGCCTCGGTGTCCAGAGTTTCGATCCGGTCGTCCAGAAGGCGATCAACCGCATCCAGACTTTCGGCCAGACGGAGGCGGCGGTCGCGGGCCTGCGCAGTCGCGGCGTTTCAAGCACGAATTTCGACCTGATCTACGGCTTGCCCTTTCAAACCGTCGGCTCGTGCGTCGAAACGGTGCGGATGGCGATCGGTTTAAGGCCGGAGAGATTTGCAGTTTTCGGCTATGCTCACGTTCCCGCCTTCAAGAAGCATCAACGGCTCATCGATGAGTCGGCGCTTCCGGGGGCCGCAGAGCGCAACGAACAGGCCGAAGCGATCGCCGAAGAACTTGTCTCCGCAGGATACATCCGGATCGGTCTCGATCATTTTGCGCTTCCTGACGACGAACTTGCGCTCGCGGCTCGATCCGGTACGCTGCGAAGGAACTTCCAGGGATACACTACGGACGAGTGTGAAACACTCATCGGGCTGGGTGCATCATCCATAGGGCGGCTGCCATCCGGCTATTACCAGAACCACGTCGCGATCGGACGATATGCCGAGATGGTTTCCCTCGGGCTCCTTCCAACCGCGAAGGGCTATCTTCTCACTCGTGAGGACAAGCTCCGCGCCAAGGTCATCGAGCGTCTCATGTGCGATTTCGAGGTGGATATTGCCGGCTTGTGCCGCGAGGCCGGATATGATGCAGGCTTCCTGCTCGAGCGGAATCCCCGCTTCGACGATTTGGTGGCCGACGGAGTGGCCGCGATCGCCGGCGGCCGCATCACCGTGTCCAAGGACTTGCGTTTCATGGTCCGTGCCGTCGCAGCAGCCTTCGATGCCTACTTCGGGGCGCTGGGGAGGACACACAGCAAGGCGGCCTAAAGGAACGCCAGGAAAGGCGCGAGGCGGCTTTCCGTCCGCAATTGCATAAAAAAACGATGTCGCCCTTTTCGCCGAAGCGGAGTGTGACAAGATCCGATAGCTGTCGGTGAACTGCCCGCTACGCCGTCAGGCTCCTGTAAATCGCGGGCAAGGCGCTGGGCAGATTGGCGATGTGCGAGACCAGGGCATATCCTTGGCGGCCGAAGATGGCCGGAAGATAATCACCCGCGTTCCGGTCCACCGTGACCGCAAAAACAGTCTGACCGCGGCTGCGCGCTTCGGTCACGGCTTTTTTGCAGTCCTCCAGAGCGAACCTTCCTTCGTAGTGATCGACGTCGTTTGGCTTGCCGTCGGTCAGGATCATCAGGAGTCTTTTTCGAACGCCTTGATCGTCGAGCTGTTTCGAGACGTGCCGGATCGCGGCGCCCATGCGCGTGTAGTAGCCGGGTTTCAGGCTGGCGATGCGGCGGGCGACCACCGGCGAAAGCTTCTCGTCGAAGCGCTTGATCGAGTCGATGCGGACCCAGTCTCGGCGACGCGAGGTGAACGTTTCGATGGAAAAACTGTCTCCGCATGCCTCGAGACCTCGCGCAATTACATCGAGGGCTTGCATCTCCACATCGAGCACTCTTCGATTGTCCACCCATGAGTCCGTGGATAGCGAGACATCGACAAGTATCGAGGTTGCCAGCTCGTGCGCAGCTGGCCGCGCGCATTCGTAGATATGATCGTTCGGATGCCCCGTGGCGAGAAGATCGATGCGTGAGCGGATGACCGCCTCCAGGTCGAGATCGTTCCCGTCCAGCTGCGCCCGTCTTGCTTCGCGCTTGGGACGCAGTGTTTCGAACTGCTTCTTGACCTTGCGGATGATGGACTGATCGCTGGCCGGTGCCGTTTGACCGGCATCCGCCGCAGTTCCCAGCACTACCCGGCAGTGATCCGGAAGATACTCCTGCTTGCGATAATTCCATTCCGGATAGACGAACTCTCCGCGAATGCGGGAGGGATCCGCGGCTTCGGGGGAAAGATCGAGGTCGAAATGAAACTTGGATCTGGGCCTCTCTTTCGTTTCGCTAAGTGTGATATCGTCAAGTTCGTCCGCGGCCGACGGATCGTCGTCCTCCCGGTCGTCGCTTGGCCGATCCACATTCACCATCTCGGCCATTGCGAGGATTTTCTCGAACCGGTTCAATATGAAAGGGTCCCGTTTGCGATCGTCGGCATCCTTGCTTCGCTTCGCCTCGTGCGACGGCTTTTCCGCGGCGTCGCGCTGCGACATATCCGAGGGAAGATCGTCGCGATCCGAGTTCCGGCAATCGGCGCTGCCGCAAAAGTCAGCCCAGAGCGGGATCGGAAGCATGGGGAGATAGCCGGCCGGCGACGCTTTGATCTCGGGCCGAGCGTCGTGCGGAAGATCGTGCTCGATTGGAACGGACAGCGCCGCCATTGCAAACGTCTCGATCCGTGCCTCGACCGAGGGAAGCCTGCCTCGCTCGCGGCACGAAACCAACGCACGGCTCAGGCGAACGTAGCGGCTGCGCATGCCAGGAAGGACCTCTGTTACCGCCCGTGAGTTTCGGCGTCCTGCTTCGATGCGCGCTATATCCCGAAGGGCCGGATCGGAAGATGCTCGGTCGGGTGCAACAGCGATTGCGACATACGCCGCAAGCCAGAAGTAGAGGTCATGATTGAGCTCGCGGTCATCGAAAATCTCGATGACCGCGGGAAGATGTATCGCCGAGTTGTCCCATGTCGGATGATCGCTCCTCTCTTCGCCAAGGCCTATTACTTGGCGCAAGCGAAGACGGTGAGAAGAAGTCTTTTGCCGCGACTTCTGGATCTGAAGCGTGGCTTCACCCCCAAAGGCACGGAAGCAGACGGCGAGCTGCGATCTGATGTCCGCCAGCCGCACCGACTGATCGGGGTGGCGCGGCCACGAGTTCGTGTCGCCGACGAAACGGTGCCAGGCGCGTCCTACGGTTTCTTCAAGTTCGAGGAATTCGAGCATGCCGTCCGATCCTAAGCAAGCGTGGCCTTGGCCACTTCAAGCAGCGCCGCCTTCACGTCGGCATCGTCGGTGAGCGGTTCGATGATGGCGGCGCGCACCGCGTCCGAAACCGGCATCCCGGCATCGACGAGCGTCGCGCAGTAGATGAGCAGGCGGGTCGATACGCCTTCTTCCAGATCCTGCCCCTTGAGGTTGCGCAGGCGCCGCGCAAGATCGACGAGCGGAGCGACCTTTCCCTCCGGAAGCCCGCTTTCGATCGCGACGGTGGCGATTTCCTTCTCGCGCGGCAGGAAATCGAATTCGATCGAGATGAAGCGTTGCCGGGTGCTCGGTTTCAGGGCCTTCATCAGGTTCTGATAGCCTGGATTGTAGGATACGACGACCATGAATGCAGACTGCGCTTCGAGGATTTCGCCTGTCCGCTCGAGTGGAAGGATTCGACGATCGTCGGTGAGCGGATGAAGCACGACGGCGACGTCCTTGCGCGCTTCGACGATTTCGTCCAGGTAGCAGACGCCGCCGTTACGGACCGCCCTGGTGAGGGGGCCATCGACCCAGACGGTCTCCCCGCCCTTGAGCAGATAGCGGCCGGTCAGGTCGGCCGCCGTCAGGTCGTCATGGCAGGAGACGGTCGAGACTGGAAGTCCCAGCCGGGCTGCCATGTGATGGACGAACCGGGTCTTTCCGCAGCCGGTCGGCCCTTTAAGAAGAACCGGCAGCTGCCGGGTCCACGCGCTTTCGAACAGCGCGCATTCGTTGCCCTGGGGGGCATAGAGAGGAATTTCCGCCTTAAGATTCAGCGGATGATTGAGAGCTATCGTCATTTCCGATCTCCGTGAAGGCCCGCCTATTCGGCGGGCTGGGTCGTGGCCTGGGTAATGCGCTCGCGCCCCGGGATCAGGACCGACCAGATGAACATGAGCGCGCTGATGAAGACGAAGATTCCGGAACCAAGTCTGACCCAGTAGAATAGGCTCAGCTGATCCTGGACGTCCATATACGGCTGGCCGAGAACCCTCTGCAGATGCACCTGAATGACGCCGGCGAAGGTCAGCGCGAAAGTCATGACCGACATGGCGCTGCACATGATCCAGAAGCTGCCGATGGAGAGCCACTGGTTGTAGGGGGCTCGGCCGCGTATCTGCGGGATCGCGTAAGTCATGGCTGCAAGGTTCAGCATGACGTAGGCGCCGAAGAATGCGAGATGTCCGTGAGCCGCCGTGACCTGCGTTCCGTGCGTATAGTAGTTCACCGACGACAGAGTGTGGAGGAATCCCCATACACCCGCCCCGAAGAAGGCCATGACGGAGCAGCCGAGCGACCAGAGAATTGCCGCCTTGTTTTCATGCTTGCGCCCCGCCCGCCAGGTCATCACGAAGGTGAAGACGACCATCGTGAAGAACGGAGCGACTTCCAGCGTGGAGAACAGGGAGCCGATCCATTGCCAATAGCCGGGCGCACCGATCCAGTAATAATGGTGGCCGGTCCCCAGGATTCCCGAAAACAACGCGAGCCCGATGATGACGTAGAGCCATTTTTCGACGACTTCGCGGTCGATACCGTTGAGCTTGATCATGAGATAGGCGAGGACCGAGGCCATGATGAGTTCCCACACGCCCTCCACCCACAGATGGACGACCCACCACCAGTACATCTTGTCCAGGGCAAGATTCGACGGATTGTAGAAGGAGAAAAGGAAGAAGATCGCCACGCCCCAGAGGCCGAACAGCAAGATGTTGGTGATCGTCGTCTTGCGGCCCTTGAGTGCCGTCATCGTGACGTTGAAGAGGAACATCAGCGCAACGACTACGATGCCGACCTTGATGGGGAAAGGCTGTTCAAGGAATTCGCGGCCCTCGTGGATATGGAAGAGGTATCCGGCGACCGCCACTCCAGCCGCGACGAAGAATAGCCAGAACTGCACGATCGCAAGCTTCGGGCTATATAGTTCCGTCTCGCATTCCTCGGGGAGAAGGAAGTAGGTGGTTCCCATGAAGCCCATCAGAAGCCAGACGATCAAAGCATTCGTGTGGATCATGCGGACGATGTTGAAGGGCAGTGTTACCGAAAGGGTATTCGGCAGGACGTAGATCGTGCCAGCCAGCACGCCGAACAGGAGCTGCGCCACGAAAAGGCCGAGAGCTCCGTAGAAATAGAGCATTGCGACGCTCTGTGTCTTGTATCTCATAATTTTATCCCAATCGTGTCTCAACCGGCCTGGTTCGGGGGCCAGTTCTGTGTCTTTATCTTGCTGACCCATTCGAGGAAGTCGGCAAGATCGTTCACTTCCCTGTCGGTCAAATTGAACTGAGGCATCTGCCTGCGTCCCGGAATGCCGGACGGCTGGGCCGCCATCCAGGCGTGCAGCGCCTCGCGTGCAGCGGCGGGATCCTTGTCTCCGCCCCAGCGGATCCACACATTGGAAAGTTCGGGCGCGAAGTACGCGCCTTCACCGTCTATCGTGTGGCAGTTGATGCAGGAGTTTCGCTCCCAGATCCGCTTTCCGCGGGCGACGCCGTCCGTCAGCGTCGTCTCGTCGGTCGAAACGGTGCGAATGTAGTAATGACTGTGGGCCGTCAGTCCCACGAAGATCGCGAAGAAGAAGGCGGACCCGCCATAGAAAACGTTCCGGGCCGCGGTTTTTGTCAGGCGTTCAGCCATCGATCACCCTTTCATGTCATTGGCGGAACCGCCGTGACGTCGAAATTCGAGCCATGTGCTCGCGATGTCTGGATGATCGAATTCGAGGGGGAGGTCTTTGTTAATTCGCAAGCATGCGGGTGAATGGGGCTTATGCCTGATCGCCGATGCTTTCGTGTTCCGCGCCAGCCGGTGCGATTGAAGGATTATCGGCGTCTTACGACCAACCGAGAACCAGAGCCCTGGCAGACGCGAGAAGCAGAATCGTCGCCGCCCAAGCGATCAGGGCCGGCCCGATAGGAGAGGGGTTTCCGCGAAGGCCCAGAAAGTCGAGGACGACGAATCTCACCTTCGCTACGATCATCGAGGTGATGACAACGATCAGAAGGTAGCGGGGTACGCTCGCGGAAAAATACCGTGCGGACACGAAGACGCAGGCGGTCAGAAGCACGAGCGCTGCGAAGGTTTGTGCGAGCGCGATTTCGTTCCGGCGAAACCTCATATCAAGTACACCACGGGAAGTATGACCAGCCAGACGATGTCGACGACATGCCAGAGTGTGCAGATGAGGTGGATGTTCTGCCGGTTGGGGAAAACTCCGACGATTAGCAGGATAAAGGATCCGAAGAGAACATGCGCGAGGTGGAAACCGGTAAGGAGCAGGTAAAGCTGAGTGAAGGTGTCGGTCGTGACGATAGATATCCCCTCGACGCGGTATTCGCATAGCTTGATGACGACGAAGAGCAGGCCGCTTGCCGCCGCGGCGAAGAGCTGAAGACGCCTGCTTCGCGAGTTCGGTGACGCGGCCGAAGCCGCAAACCAGCCGCTTGCCAGAAGAACCATGGTGTTAAGTACGGGTATATCCTGATGCAGCTGCGCCCTTCCGGCGGCGAAGTCGGCGGGATGCATCCACCCTGCGGCAATGAATGCACAGAGAAGCGCACCGAATGCCGCAAGCTCGCTCCAGGCGAGTATCCAGACGAGCAAGTCTCCGTCTTCGGATCCGCCAATGTCCGTGACGTCCCGTGATGAGGTGGTCGTAGTCGTGTTCATACGCGAGCAGTAAGCGCATCGATCGCTTGCTTCGTTGCGTTCCCGCAAAGATCGATGGCGTCGCAATCATCGGACACTATGAGCATTGTATGAGCTGGCCGCGGATTGAATGGAAAACTCCGAGCTGTTTGATCGACCGCAATGAGCAAAGTGTCCGGTCCGCTATGATTGCCACCATAGGAGATCAAATGACCGACGCACAGATTGGACTTTCGATAGCGACCCCGGTGATCGTTTTCTTTGCGCTCGCTCTTTACCGTATGGGTGTTCTGCAAAGGACAGGTGTTCTCTCTGCCGTCCTGGCCGCCGTGGCCATTGCTGCCAGCCTCTACATGCAGAGGTAGCAATCATGAAAGAGATGGTCGACGACTTTCGGGAGCTCGAAGGCTGCTATTGCCGGCTCCTCTCCTGGTGCGATCTGCTGGAAGCAATTGCGGACTTCCTGCCATGCCGCGTCGATCACAGGCTCTGCGATACAATCGCGGACGGCCTTCCGCCGCTGCTGGCTTCCACGCATGAATTAGAGGTGCGTGTTGTCTCCCCTTATCTGAGCTTGATCATGACGAGCAGGGAATTGGCTGATGCCGAGGAGCATCGAAGAGCGAGCCGGCAGTTCGACCGCAACGCCGCACAGGAGGTCGCAGACGTACTTGCCGCCTTGAAGGCGGACAGGTGTCCCTTGCCTTCGGACGCTGTCGGATATCTGCTTCGGTCGTTCGTCGTGCCCATGCGCCAGCATATCCGTACCGAGCGGGAGATTGTCGGACAGATTCGAAAGGCGCTGGAGAGCCTGGCTCCCCCTTCCATAACGACGAAGGCCGGTACAGAAGCGGCGTAGTGTTTGGAGGCTTGTGTTGACGCCGCCGTCGGCGATGGTCTCCCAGCTCAGCAATCCCGCGGCTTGAAAATGGTGATCATTCCCTCACCTGCTGCCTGCTTGCTGTTCCAAAGCCGATGTGACGGCTGAGCAATCCACTTAAAGCATTCGGCGCGCCACAGGACGAGCAGGACCGTGTTGCATGGAGCGGAGTCGGGCCGGATGATTTTAGGCCTATCCGGCCCAAAATCTCAATCCGCTCTCAGAATCAAAGATGTAGAGCATGATGTCGTCCGAAATCCCCTCACGCTTTTCGGCATCGCGCTTCAGCTGCATTCCTTCCTGTTTTCCCGAGAAGCTTGATGAACATCAAAGAGAGGGGCCGGCCTATACCCTACACATGTCCTCGAGGCCAAAGAGGCCGGTAGGATAGGAGACTTCCAAATGCATTTGAAATTCGGCCTTTTTGCAGCCACGGCGGCATTGATGGTTTCAGCAGCGCCGCTGATGGCGGCTGACCATCAAATCCAGCTGCTTAACAAAGGCAGTGATGGTGTCATGGTGTTCGAACCCGGCTTTGTGAAAATCGCGCCTGGCGATACCGTGACTTTTGTGCCGACCGACAAAAGCCATAACGTCGAGACGTTTAAGGGGCTTATTCCGGACGGCGCGCCGGAATTCAAATCCAAGCCGAGCGAGCAGTATCAGCAGAAGTTCGATATTGCCGGCGATTACGTTGTGAAGTGCACGCCGCATGCCGGTATGGGCATGGTCGCTTTGATTCAGGTCGGGGACAATCCAGCCAATCTTCAAGCCGTCAAGACCGCTCAGCTTCCGCCGATGGTGCGCAAGCGGCTCGATGCGGACCTCGCCAAGGCTGCCCAGTGACGAACTCGCATGAGGCCGTGCGCAACGATAGCGCCGGCCCATCGCGGACACAGCAATGTCCAAAACCCGGTTCCCATGCGGGATAATCGCTCATATGGATGCCGAACCAAAGGCGGTCGGCAGCTTTAAGGCCTTTCCAGGAAAAGTGCGTGGCGGTTTTTCGTCCGGAATGCGTTGGGAAATATGAAGATAGAGCATTTCGCGGTTCGGAGAACGCGGAAATGCTCTGGTGAACCGGTGAGGAGCGGACGGGGAGCCTCACCGGGGAGGATGGTGTCGGTCGAAGAGGTGCGGCCGACACCTCCGACTCCGCTTTATCGAGCACATGTGCCGGCATTGCACTCTTCGCACGTGAGTGGACGTTACTTCCATGACAGGTTTTCGGAAATCACCGGCATTGCCGGGCAGCCGCGTCCACAGTTGAAAGCCGGCGCGTTAAACAACCGCGCACGTCGCGCCGGAATAAGCATGCCGCGCGAAAGATGCGAATGCGAACAGATCGAAGTATCCAGACGCCAATTCCCGCCTCGTTGATCTAAATCAAGGAGCGACGCCCCTCTCCGTGACAGTCCTTCGATGGAAGTGCGGGGAAAGCCGGCCGCTATACGGTCGCCTGCGCACGGGGGATGATACATGAACTACACTGTCGAGACGATGGCGGTTGCCATCGCAGCGTTCGCAGCTCTGGTGATGGCCGGTTTGGCACACGACCATCTGTTCGCCGTCCATATGGGCATAATATGTTTCTGTCTGGTGGTGGGAACCGTCCTGCTCTTGCGGAGAGTAAACTTCTCACCGGCGAGCCGGGCACCAAATGTCAACGCATCCGGATATTTCGATGAAGTCATTCGCTATGGCCTGATCGCTACGGTCTTCTGGGGGGTCGTCGGCTTTCTGGTGGGTCTGGTGATCGCATTGCAATTGGCTTTTCCCGACCTGAATTTCGCGCCATATCTGAATTTCGGAAGGCTGCGCCCGGTTCACACGTCAGCGGTAATCTTCGCATTTGGCGGCAATGGTCTTATCATGACGTCATTTTATGTCGTCCAGCGCACCTGTCGCGCGCGCCTGTTCGGAGGCAGCCTGCCCTGGTTCGTATTCTGGGGCTATCAGCTCTTCATCATCATGGCGGCGAGCGGCTACGTACTCGGAATCACCCAGGCGCGTGAATATGCGGAGCCGGAATGGTACGAAGATATCTGGCTGACGGTCGTGTGGGTCGCTTATCTGATTGTGTTTCTCGGCACAATTCTGAGGCGCAAGGAGCCGCATATTTACGTTGCCAACTGGTTCTACCTAAGCTTCATCGTTACGATCGCAATACTCCATGTGGTCAACAACCTCGCGGTACCGGTTTCGTTCTTCGGCAGCAAAAGCTACTCCGTCTTCTCAGGTGTTCAGGATGCACTGACCCAGTGGTGGTACGGGCATAACGCTGTCGGCTTCTTTTTGACCGCCGGCTTCCTGGGGATGATGTACTATTTCGTCCCGAAGCAGGCCAATCGCCCGGTCTATTCGTATCGGCTGTCGATCATCCATTTCTGGGCTCTGATCTTCATGTACATTTGGGCCGGTCCGCATCATCTGCACTATACCGCATTGCCGGATTGGGCACAGACCCTCGGCATGGTGTTTTCGGTGATGCTGTGGATGCCTTCGTGGGGCGGCATGATCAATGGTCTCATGACCTTGTCCGGCGCCTGGGACAAGATTCGCACCGATCCGATCATCCGCATGATGGTTGTGGCTTTGGCATTCTACGGCATGTCGACCTTCGAAGGCCCGATGATGTCGGTCAAGACGGTGAATTCACTCAGTCACTATACCGAGTGGACGATTGGCCACGTGCATTCCGGTGCGCTTGGATGGGTCGGCATGATTACTTTCGGCGCAATATACTATCTTACACCCAAGCTGTGGGGACGTGAGCGCCTCTATAGTCTGCGGATGGTCAATTGGCACTTCTGGTTGGCCACTCTGGGCATCGTAATTTATGCCGCCGTTCTATGGGTGGCGGGAATCCAGCAGGGCTTGATGTGGCGCGAATATAACGCCCAGGGCTTCCTCGTCTACTCGTTCGCGGAAACCGTGGCTGCCATGCTCCCCTATTACGTCCTTCGTGCCGTCGGCGGCGGTCTGTACCTGGCCGGTGGCGTCGTAATGGCATGGAACGTCTACATGACGATCCGCGGCCAAGTCAGAACCGAGGCCGCTCTTCCGACCTCTTATGTGCCCCAGGCACAACCCGCCGAGTGAGGTGAAAGATGGTTTCCATATTGGACAAACACCAGATTCTCGAGAAGAACGCGACGCTTCTGCTGCTTGGGTCGCTGCTCGTGGTCAGCATCGGCGGCATTGTCGAGATCGCCCCATTGTTCTACCTCCAGAACACGATCGAAAAGGTGGAGGGGATGCGTCCCTATACTCCACTTGAGCTGGCCGGGCGCAACATTTACGTCCGCGAGGGATGCTATCTGTGTCACAGCCAGATGATCAGGCCGTTCCGCGACGAGGTCGAGCGTTACGGGCATTACTCCCTCGCGGCTGAATCGATGTACGACCACCCGTTCCAGTGGGGATCGAAGCGCACCGGTCCGGATCTGGCACGTGTCGGCGGCCGTTATTCCAATGAGTGGCATGTCCAGCACCTATCCAATCCCAGGGCCGTCGTTCCGGAATCGATCATGCCGACCTACGCTTTCCTCAAGGATCGTGACGTGACGGTGAAGGATATCGGCATGGACTTGAAAGCCAACGAAGATGTCGGCGTGCCGTATACCGACGATATGCTTGCCAACGCCGAAGCGGACATGAGAGCTCAAGCCGATCCGGGCGCAGATACGACCGCGCTCCTCAAGCGCTATCCGAAGGCGAAGGTCGGCGACTTCGACGGCAACCCAACGAGGCTCACCGAGATGGATGCTCTTGTCGCCTATCTGCAAATGCTCGGCACGCTGGTCGACTTCTCGACCTACGACGATGCCACCGGTTATCGATGAGGCGGATCAATGGATACCTACAATGCAATGCGGCATTTCGCTGACAGTTGGGGCCTCCTGGCGATGAGCGCCTTCTTTGTGGGCGCGATCTTGGTCGCGATAAGGCCTGGTAGCAGAAAGGCCGCGGAAGACGCCGCCAAGATACCTTTGAAGGATGATTGAAATGGCGGAAAAGCACGTCGACGAATTGAGCGGGGTCGATACCACCGGGCACGAATGGGACGGCATCCGCGAACTCAACAATCCGATGCCAAGATGGTGGGTGTGGACATTTTGCGTCACCATTGCCTGGGCTGTTGGATACGCCTTCCTCTATCCATCGATACCGATGGTCACTTCTGCCACGCGAGGCTACCTGAACTTCTCAAGCCGAGCCGCGCTGCAGCAGGATTTGGAGCAATCCAAGACGGCGCAAATGAAATTCCGTGACATGATAGCGGCAAAAACGGTCCAGGAAATCGATGCCGATCCCGCGCTTCGTGAATTCGCGATCGCCGGTGGGGCGTCTGCGTTCAAGGTCAATTGTGCACCTTGTCACGGCTCCGGTGCAAGCGGAGGGCCGGGTTTTCCCAACCTCAACGACGACGACTGGCTCTGGGGGGGCGATCTCGACTCGATCCAGAAGACGATTTCCCATGGCATCCGCTTCGATGCCGATCCCGATACGCACGTGTCGGAGATGCCGGCTTTCGGCGACGTACTCGACCGCAACCAGATCCGAGACGTTGCCGTCTATGTCTGGAGCCTGACGAATGCTCCATCGGACCCGGCACTTGTGCCGGCAGGCAAGCGGATATTCATGGACAACTGTGCCGCCTGCCACGGAGAGGACGCCAAGGGCAAGCTGGAAGTCGGCGCCCCTAATCTTGCCGACGCCATCTGGCTCAAGGGCGCGGGTGAAGATGCGATCATTCGTCAGGTTACCGCGCCGAAGCATGGCGTGATGCCTGCCTGGTCAGGCCGATTGGGTGATACGACCGTGAAAGAACTGACCGTATTTGTCCATTCGCTTGGTGGCGGCAAGTAGAAGGAAGGCGGTGAAAAATCATGGGCGCGGTCCGCTTTGTGGAGCTTTGCGGCCCCACGCGCCGGTGCGCCCAAGCGTTTTCATTCATGCTGTCGCCGTCCGGCTCGTTCCCGACGGCGACGGCCTCCGTCCCTTAACGCTGCATTCTTCTGTCGGCCGGCCGGTTGACCTGAATCAACGATCGATGAGCCGGAAACTGACAAGATTGGGAAAGAAATCGGATACCTCCCATGAACCTCTACACAGCACAAGGCTCCCAAGATGTCGAACGAGTCGATGTCGAGCCTGTCAACGCGCGCAGAAACCGCCGGCCGCTCTATGCTGCCCGCAAGAAAGTGTTTCCGAAAAGAGCTGAAGGCCGTTTCCGCCGCTTCAAGTGGATCGTCATGCTTGTCACGCTTGCGATCTACTATCTTGCGCCCTGGATACGCTGGGATCGCGGCCCCTATGCGCCCGACCAGGCGATTCTCGTCGATCTCTCTTCAAAGCGGTTCTTTTTCTTCTTCATAGAGATATGGCCGCAGGAGTTCTACTATGTGGCCGGCCTGCTGGTGATGGCCGGATTCGGCCTTTTCCTCGTGACCGCCGCCGTTGGGCGGGCATGGTGCGGCTATGCCTGTCCGCAAACCGTATGGGTCGACCTCTTTCTGGTCGTCGAACGCGCTGTCGAAGGGGACCGCAATGCCAGAATAAAGCTGGATGCGGGTCCCTGGACCTTCGAGAAGATCAGAAAGCGTATTCTCAAGCATTCCATCTGGCTCGCCATAGGCCTCGCCACCGGAGGGGCATGGATATTCTATTTCGCCGACGCGCCGACGCTTTTCAAGGCTTTGATCTTCGGCACCGCACCAGCGGCCGCCTACGTGACGATCGGCATCCTCACCTCGACCACCTATGTCCTAGGCGGGCTGATGCGCGAACAGGTCTGCACCTACATGTGCCCATGGCCACGCATTCAAGGGGCGATGCTGGATGAAAACTCGCTGGTCGTCACCTATAATGACTGGCGCGGAGAGCAGCGCTCCCGCCATGCCAAGAAAGCGCTGGCAACGGGGCAAGTTACCGGCGACTGCGTCGATTGCAATGCCTGCGTTTCCGTATGTCCGATGGGTATCGACATCAGAGACGGCCAGCAGATGGAGTGCATCACCTGTGCCCTGTGCATAGACGCCTGCGATGGCGTCATGGACAAGCTCGGAAAGCCGCGCGGCCTTATCGCATACGCGACGCTGAGCGAATACGCGGCCAACATGGCACTTGCGACCGAGGGCGGAAAGACGCCGGTTCAGCCGGCGAAGGTGCGAAACCCGGATGGCACGTTTGTCGATGCGGTGCGCCATTTCAACTGGCGGATCATCTTCCGTCCGAGAGTCGTTTTCTACGCGGTCGTCTGGGCTGCCATCGGCGTCGCCATGCTGGCGCATTTGTCGATGCGGGAGCGCCTCGAACTCAATGTCCTTCATGATCGCAATCCTCAATACGTGCTGGAAAGCGACGGATCGATCCGGAACGGCTACACGCTGCGAATCCTCAACATGGTGCCGAGACCCAGGAAAATCGAGTTGAAGCTGATCGGGATGGAGGATGCGACGATGCGCATCCCGGAATTCGGCATTAAAGACGCTCGCAGCTTCGTCGTCGATGCATCGCCCGACATGGCCAATACGCTCAAGGTCTTCGTCTCCCGGAAACAGACCGGTATCGCAGTCAATGAATTTCTGTTCTCGATCGAGGACGCCGAGCATTCCGACAGGGCAACTTACCGCGCGGCTTTCAACGCGCCAGGAGCGACAAGATGAGCGTTGGTGCCAAAGGATTCACCGGTAGACACATGTTGCTGACGACCACCACCTTCTTCGGGGTCATAATCGCCGTCAACGTCACCATGGCATGGCTGGCCTCGTCGACCTGGAGCGGGCTGGTGGTGAACGATACATACGTCGCCAGCCAGGAGTTCAACAAGAACGCCGCCGCGATGAAGGCGATGACCGCATCGGGGATCACCGGCCGTCTTTCGATCAAGAGTTCCGAAATCTACTATTCCATCCGCAACCGCGACGGATCGCCGGCGATCGTTGACGAGGTCACGGCAAACTTCAAGCGGCCCGTCGGAGATCATAACGACTTCAGCGTCGCTTTCAGAAAGCTCTCGGAGGGTCACTTCGCCGGGGATCACGATGTCGCCACGGGTGACTGGATTGTCGAGATCGTCGCGAGGCATGCGGGAGCCCTCGTTATGCACCAGGCTGTCCGCATCGATACCGCGGAGCCCGACCAATGACATGCTGCACGATGAATGCCGAAGCCGTGATGGCGCTGAGCCGGAGCACACTCAGCGCCGAAGAGATCAATCTTGCCAGTCATCCGCTGGGTGGCGGCTTGAGGCAGCTCGACTTCAGCGTGCCGGACGTGCACTGCGGCGGCTGCATTTCGACGATCGAGAAGGCGCTGACGGCGCTCCCTTATGTCCGCAAGGCAAGGGTCAACCTGACGTCGCGGCGGGTGAGATGCGTTTACGCCGAGCAAACGGCGCAAGGGAAAACAGATCCCTCGGACATTGTGGCGGCCATCGAGGCCGCCGGCTATCGAACCCATCTTTTTATGCCGATCGCGCCCGAAAACGACAGAGTGAGGAATGAGCTCCTCCGGGCCGTGGGTGTTTCCGGCTTCGCGGCGGCGAACATCATGCTTCTTTCGGTATCGGTCTGGTCGGGGGCGGATGCGGCGACCCGCGACCTGTTCCATTGGATTTCGGCAATGATCGCGGCACCGGCACTTATCTACGCCGGCCGCTTCTTTTTCCGATCGGCGTGGAATGCGTTGAGCCACGGCCGCACCAATATGGATGTTCCGATTTCCCTTGCCGTGACGCTTTCCTATGCCGTCTCCCTTTGGGAGACCGTCCACCATGGTGAACACGCCTGGTTCGATGCGTCGGTCTCGCTGCTATTCTTCCTGCTGATCGGCAGGACCTTGGATCACGTGATGCGCGAGAAAGCGCGCGCCGCCATCAACGGTCTGGCAAGGCTGGTTCCTCGAGGCGCGCTTCGGATTCTTGCCGACGGATCGAAAACCTATGTTGCGGTCGACGAGATCGCGATTGGCGATGAAATCGCCATCGCCGCCGGCGAGCGCATTCCGGTAGATGGCATTGTCGTCGGCGGCGAGGGCGACCTCGATCTCTCGGTCGTGACGGGCGAAAGCAGCCCGGTGACGGTTTGCGCGGGTGCCCAGGTCAGCTCGGGTGCGATGAACCTTACGGGCTCGCTGGTGATACAGGCGACGAAGCTGGCCAGGAACTCTCTTCTATCCGAAATCATCGTTCTCATGGAAGCAGCCGAAAGCGGTCGTGCCCGCTACCGCCGCATAGCAGATCGTGCAGCAACGCTTTACTCTCCAGCGGTGCATCTCCTCGCGCTGGTATCGTTCCTCGCCTGGGGCTTCGTCGGAGGCGACTGGAAGCATGCGATGCTTGTCGCCGTCGCCGTGCTTATCATCACCTGCCCGTGCGCCCTGGGGCTTGCCGTCCCGGTCGTTCAGGTGGTGGCGGCCGGCGAGCTATTCCGCAAAGGCGTGATGGTCAAGGACGGCTCGGCGCTCGAAAGGCTGGCCGAGGTCGATACCGTGGTGTTCGACAAGACGGGTACGCTGACGATGGGAATGCCTCGTCTTGTGAAAATCGAAGCGACGGATGACATGAGCATTGCAGAGGCGACCGGCCTGGCACTGCATTCGCGGCATCCTCTTTCACAAGCCCTGGTACGAAGTGCGGACGCGGCCTCGACCGTATACGACCGGGTATCCGAGATTGCGGGCGGCGGGATAGAGGGGAGGCGGGGCGAGGACATCTATAGACTGGGCAGTGCCCATTTCTCGTCTGGCAGGGCGTCGGCGATGCCGATTGCCGGCGGCCCGCTCTCCGAAGTCGTGTTTTCGCGCAACCAAGCCGTTCTGGCACGCTTCTTCTTCGAGGACACGCCGAGACCAGGCGCCTCGGAGGCGGTCGCAGCGCTCGATGCAGCTGGTCTTAAAACAGTGATCCTGTCGGGCGACCGGCAGAACGTCGTGGATCATACCGCCCGGACGCTGGGCATCGACAAGGCCATCGGCGGATTGACGCCAAAACAGAAGGTCGAGGAGTGCAAGGCGCTCGCGGACAAGGGCTGCCGCGTTCTGATGGTGGGGGACGGCATCAACGACGCGCCGGCGCTCGCCGCCGCCCATGTGTCAATCGCGCCCGCGACTGCGTCGGACATCGGCCGCCAGGCGGCGGACCTGGTATTCTTCAGCGATCGTCTGGACGCAGTCCCCGAAGCCATACGGATAGCTCGAAGAGCGACCATGCTCGTCCGCCAGAATTTCGTCCTTGCGATCGGCTATAACCTACTCGCCGTCCCGATCGCCATTGCCGGATTGGCAACGCCGCTGCTTGCCGCGGTCGCGATGTCCACCTCGTCGCTGATCGTCGTCGCCAATGCGCTCCGTCTTAATCCGCTTGTCAAGCAGCGGTCGGCTGGAGCGCCGGCACATGCTCCCAGAGGCACGGAGGCTCAGCTCCTATGAACATGCTGATCTATCTTATTCCGATTGCGCTTCTCATGGGCGGCATAGGACTGGCAACATTCTTCTGGTCGCTCAGGAGCGGCCAATACGATGATCTGGAGGGGGCCGCATGGCGTATCCTTGCCGAAGACGACCCGGATTCGCCAAAATCATAAGGCGCGAGCGTCGCAGGTAGCCTCCATCTTTGCATATGTTTGACGCGTATCAATGCCGAGGTGCACGCGATAGCTATTGTGCCGGGATGCATCGGCATCTCGACCCATGATCATCTGGATATTTTTTGCACTCGCCACGGCCGCAGTTACTGCCGCTCTTTTGCAGCCGCTTTCGAAGAACCGTGCTCCATCTGTGATGCGCGGCGCCGGCAGCTCAGCCGTATATCGGGATCAGCTGCACGAACTCGAAAGGGAACTTGATGCTGGTTGGATAGCGGCGAGCGAATATGAGAACGCGAAAGCGGAAACGGCGAGGCGGCTTTTCAAGGCAAACGAGCAGGAATACCCCGCTGCGAAGCCGGCTCGCCCGAGCCACTGGCTGAAACTGGCGATAGTGGTGTTCCTGCCGCTCGCGAGCATGGGCCTTTACACTCGCCTCGGGTCGCCGGACCTTCCATCCCGCCCGCTGCAGGAGAGGTTTCGAAATCCCGGCGGGGACATGGCAATCCTTGTTCGAATGATCGAATCCCACCTCCAGCATAGCTCAGATGACGGCAAGGGCTGGGAGGTGCTCGCGCCGATCTATTTCAGGATCAATCGCATTGGCGATGCCGAGCTTGCCTATCGCAATGTCATTCGCTTGCTGGGGCCGAGTGCGGCCCGCCTCGGTGATCTGGGCGAGGTCCTCGTCGTCAAGGCCGATGGCATCGTGACCGCGGAGGCGCGGGACGTGCTGCAGCAGTCGCGGGCACTGGATGCCACCGATCCGCGCACGCTTTTCTATCTGGCGCTGGCGC